>JGI20283J13201_100033_pt1 | contig 45660 bp, 34 predicted proteins | sample Plalitdecfosmids_FD_13201 | JGI IMG/M metagenome (IMG submission 13201)
GAACAGCGCACGCGCCCACCCGAAACGCGGCAGCCTGGGCGAAGGCTGGCGCTACGTCAGGTCGCGTCCCGATCTGAAGGCGATCCTCGCCATGCTGTTCCTGATCGGCACTTTCGGCCTGAATGTCTCCATATTTATTTCGACCATGGCAGTGGGCGTGTTCCATACCGATGCGCGCGGCTATGGCTTGCTGTCGTCGATCATGGCCATCGGCACCGTTTCCGGCGCGCTGCTGGCCGCCGGGCGGGAGCAACCCCAGTTCAAGTCCCTGCTGATTGGCGCCGCGGTGTTCGGGTTCGGCTGCGCGCTGGCGGCCATCGCCCCAGGCTACTGGCCGTTTGCCGCCGCGCTGGTCGTCATTGGCGTGGCCGCGCTGACCTTCACCAATACCAGCAACAGCCTGATGCAGCTCTCGACCGCGCCGGCGATGCGCGGGCGCGTGATGGCCTTGCGCGGCAGCGTCGCACTGGGCGGCACGCCGCTGGGTGCGCCTGTGGTCGGATGGGTGGCGGACCATGTCGGGCCGCGCTGGGCGCTGGGCGTGGGCGCCGCATCGGGCTTTGCCGCGGCCGCCATCGCGATTTATGTCATGAACCGGCAGATCCACCATCCACCGGTCGCTGGCGCGGATCAGCCGCGCTAATTACGGTGTCACGATCGCCGCGGCCCCGGGGCGCATCGCGCTGAACGGGTCGGCCGCATCCATGTAGCGCATGGCCGAGTGCACGTCGCGCCACCCGACATATTCCATCAGCGTTTTCAGGTCCCACCCATTCGACGTGGCCCAGGTGGCAAAACCGCGGCGCAGCGAGTGGCTGCTGTATTGATGCGCCAACGGAATGCCGGCCGCGTGAAACAGGCTCCGCAATAACGGCACCAGGCTGTTGATGTGGAGCCCGGCCTCACCGATGTTGCCCCAGCGGTCGACTGCGCGAAACACCGGCCCGTCACGCAGTTCCAACAATTCCTGCCATGCCAGGTAAGCGTCAACCGGGCACAGCGTGCGCAGTGCTGGGGCCTTGAACGTCCTGCCGCGCGCGTCACGGTCGGTTTTCGACTGTGCCAGGAAGCATGTCATGCCTTCGCCGGCGACCGCGGTGACATGTTCAATGTGCAGCCGCGCCAGCTCATCGCCACGAAACCCACGCCAGAAGCCAAGCAGGAGGAGCGCGCGGTCACGCGTGTGGCGCAGTTGCGCCGCGCGGTCTCCGGCCCGTTGCGCGGTCACGATGGCGTTATCGAGCCAGCTGACGATCTGTGTGACATGTTCCAGCTGCACGGGCCGCGCCTGTTTTTGACGGGCGGGGTGCAGCGTGCGAATACCTTTCAATACGTTGCGCACGACAGGCGCCTTGGTCGGATCGGGAAAACCCTGCCCCTTGTGCCAATCGGCGATTGCCGCCAGGCGCTGCTGCAAGGTGCTGACGGCGAGCGTTTCCGCGTGCTCCGCAAGATACAGCGCCACGGTGTCCGGACTGGCAGGCAGCAGGCCGCCCCACTCAGTTTCGAAATGGCGCAGGGCAGCGCGATAGCTGCGTTGCGTGTTGTCACGGACAGCGGCGGCCAGGTAGGTATCGACAGGGTTCATGGTGGCTATTTTAAGCGCTGCAGGCTTCTCACGCGGGATAATTTCGTATTACCCAGTGTTACAAATAGAGGCGATCTTATGAAATAATCGCAGAATTTAGTACGTAATACATCGGTATGTAATATAGTACGTTATCTAAGTGGAGGGGTTGATGGCACGTACAGGAGTCTATTTTTCCGATGTCAAAAAGGCGCGGGACAAACTCGTGGCGCAAGGGCGCCGTCCGTCCATCGATGCGGTGCGCGCGGCGCTGGGCGACACTGGCTCCAAGACGACCATTCACAAGTTTCTTCGCGAGCTCGACGTGGAAGAAAACGCGCCGGAACTCAACGTCACTGACACGATCTTGACGCTCGCCAAACAGCTGGGAGAACAGCTGAAACAGGAGGCGGGCGTCGAGTTGGAGGCAGTACGTAACGAGATGAGCGACCTGCGCGCGGCGCACGCGTCCCAGCTGGCGGAAATGGAACGAGAGCTGGCCGATGCAAGGCTGAAGCATGATGATTTCACCCGCAAACTGGCGGCCAGCCAGGTCGAGTGCGCGGCACTGCAGGATCAGCTGCACGCCCAGCAGATCGCCCGCCATACCGCCGAGCAGCACAGCATCGACCTGGGCGCGCGGCTGGCGGATGCGCAGCAGCACCAGACGTCGCTCGAAGACAAGCATCGCCAGGCGCGCGAAGCACTGGAACATTTCCGTACCGCGGCGAAGGAGCAACGCGACCAGGAAGCCCGGCGCCACGCGCACCAGCTGCAGGGCGTGCAGGTGGAATTACGCGATGCGCGGCTGGCCGCGGCAATGAAGCAGGAAGAAATGACGCGCCTCAACAAAGAGGCGGCGGCGTTGGTGGCTGAAGTGGCGGCCGGCAAACAGGCGGCGTTCCTGGACCGCGAAAACATCCGCCACCTGACGCGCCAGATGACGCGGCTGCAGGCGGCAGAGACGCGGGTCGACGTCCTCGGCGCTCAGTTAGCCGACAGCCAGGCGCGGATTGCAGGGTTCGAAGACGCTGCCGAAAAGGCGACGGCGGTCAATGAGACGCTGCGCCAGCAAAACGCCGCGCTCGAAGTGCAGGTGGCGAATGCCGCATTGACGAATGAACTGACAAACGCGCTGGCGGAAAGGCTGGCAAAACTGGACCAGGCAGTGTTCGGATTGCCGGCGGCAAGCGACAAGCAGGCGTAGTGGACCGCAGGCAAGCCGTCCGGCTGCGCGTCCAGACCTTGAACGGAAGTGCCGGTAATGCCTGCGGGGACTGTGAATACCACAGCTGGATTTCTTTGGCGCCTTCTTTTTCGGAACCGGCAATTGGGATGCCGTGATCCCAATGAGTTCGGACAGCCATGCACGATCATCCCATTTTTCGCCAGGAATGATGAAACATGGTTTCGCGCCAGGGGAGGGTGGGCCTTCCCCATGGCTTGACCGAGGGCTCCTTGATGGACGTGGCCCCCGCATTGACTGCCCTTGCATGGGCTTCAGCGACCTGCTGTGTCACCAGAGCAACCTCGATACCCAACGGGCTGTGAGCAGTGTCAGCCGCCACATAACCTGCGGGGAGATTGTCCGCACCCATGTGATGGCCCGCAAAAGCCAGTGACGTCTGTCCGGTCTCGAGTTCGCCGTAATCAGCTTCGTGCACAAAGCGCGTCGGAATGCCGAATGCCGCACGCCGCACGCCGGTGGCGTCGACGCTTGCCGTGCCCACATGACGGGGGCGGTTTCGCGCGGCCGGCGCAGGGTAGCCCCATGGAAACGCTGCCAAAAACCGCCTTGCACCCTTCGTCGTGGCGTCTATAATCAGGTGGATGTACGCGGGGCCTCATTCGATCCACTTGCTTGATCCATGTGCTTGAGCCTCTTGGCTGAGCCACTTGCCTGAACCTGTCCATCGCACAGTTCGCACCCCGTGCACATGCCTGGAATGCCGTGGAACGTCACGGACAGTTATCAGCGTACCTGTCGCAGGAACCAGTCCGCCTGGCGGGCAGCAAGCAGGGGAGGTCAATCATGGAAAACAGCAACGTTGGGTGGCAGCGTGGCGACTCATCGGGGCGCGGCGGCTCTTCTTCGGGTGACGCGCACACGGGGCCGGGGCAGGACCTGCGCTGGATTCCGGTCGCGCTCGGCGCAGCCGCTATCGTGGCCAGGCTCGGCGGCCGCAACAAGGGCGCCGCGGCGCTTGCGCTGAGCGCTGGCGCGGCTGCGGCCGCGGTGGGCGCCGCGCGCGGCAAGCAGCCGGGCGGCGCCGCCGCCGGCAAACCGGAGGTGGAGCGCTCGATCACCATCGGCAAGACCGCGGACGAGCTGCGCCGCATCTGGCTCGACCCGAGGACGCTGCCGCAAATCATGGCAGGCTTCGCCACCGTGCGTGCGCTTGGCGACGGCCGCCTGCACTGGAAGGTCGAGGGACCGCGCGGCCGCGCCTGGGAGTGGGACACCGAGACCGTGGACCGCGCCGGCGAGGGCATCGGCTGGCGTTCGCTTTCCGGCGGCGCCATGTCGAACGAGGGGATGCTGCGCTTCCAGGGCGCCCCGGCCGGCCGCGGCACCGTGGTCACCCTGCGCGTGCGCTTCGAGCCGCCCGGCGGCGCGCTCGGCGGCGGGGTCCTCTCACTGCTGGGAAACAGGCCGGTAAGCCTGGTCGCCGACGGCGCGCTGCGGCGCTTCAAGAACCTCGTCGAGACCGGCGAGATCCCGACCACTGTGCGCCAGCCGGCTGCGCGCGCCGATACACGGTGAAGCAATTTGAAGCACGTTTAAGTATGTTTAAGCACGTTGAAAAAGCACGCTGAGGAGAACTGGACATGCGAGCACTTTACTGGAACGGCGTGAACGACCTGCGTGTCGGCACGGTGAAGGACCCCGAGATCGTCAACCCCCACGACGCCATCCTGCGCGTCAGCCTGTCGACGACCTGCGGCTCCGACCTGCACTTTATCGACGGCTACATCCCGACCATGAAGGCCGGCGACGTGATCGGCCACGAGTTCATGGGCGTGATCGAGGAGGTCGGCACCGAGGTGAAGCGGGTCAAGAAGGGCGACCGCGTCGTGGTTCCCTCGTTCATCGTGTGCGGCAAATGCTGGTATTGCGAGCAAAAGCTCTACTCCTTGTGCGACAACACCCATCCCAAGCCCGAGCTGCAGGAGCCGCTGCTGGGCGGCTATCCGACGGCCGGCATCTACGGCTACACCCACGCTTTCGGCGGCTACGCGGGCGCCCACGCGAACTACGTGCGGGTACCGTTTGCCGACAACGACTGCTTCCAGGTCCCCGACGGGGTGGCGGACGAGACCGCGCTGTTCCTGTCGGATGCGGCGCCGACCGGCTACATGGGCGCCGATTTCTGCAACATCCAGCCGGGCGACACGGTCGCGGTCTGGGGCTGCGGCGGCGTGGGCCTGATGGCGCAGCAGAGCGCGCGCCTGATGGGCGCCGAGCGGGTGATCGGGATCGACCGTTTTCCCGAGCGCCTGCAGATGGCGCGCGAGCACGCCGGGTCGGAGACGATCGACTACACCCAGGTCGACAGCGTGCTTGATACGCTCAAGGAAATGACGGGCGGACGCGGCCCCGATTCCTGCATCGACGCGGTCGGGATGGAGGCGCATGGCACCGGGCCGCAATATGCCTACGACCTCGTGAAGCAGGCCTTGCGCCTGGAGACCGACCGCGGCCAGGCGCTACGCGAGGCCATCATGGCCTGCCGCAAGGGCGGCACGCTGTCAGTGCTCGGCGTCTACGGTCTGATCGACAAGTTCCCGATCGGCGCCATCATGAACAAGGGCATGACGGTGCGCACTGCCCAGCAGCACGGGCAAGCCTACATGGCCCGGCTGCTGGCGCACGCACAGAAGGGCGAACTCAATCCGGCCTACCTCGCCACGCACCGCTTCTCCCTCGAGGACGCGCCGCGCGGCTACGAGATGTTCAAGCATAAGCTGGACGGCTGCGTGCGCGCGGTGTTCGCGCCCTAGGCGCCGTCCATCACACCTTGCCGGATCACGCGTGGCACCCATGTCGCAATGCCAGGAAGCGCCGGACGCCCCCCGGAGATCACGGGACTGCCGTCGCATCACCGGCTGGTGAGAAGATGCAGCCGGCATCGATCATGTTGTTTAGCAGCTACTTTCTCGGCGGGTTTGAATGTACAACCGGATTCAACCGCGACGGCGACTGGATCGACCTGATTGACGAGACCGGGCACCTGCGCCATGCTGACGGCGATTACCGCCGCGTGTCCGCGGTCGGCATCCGGGCAGTGCGCGAAGGCATACGCTGGCCGCTGGTCGACAAGGGCCGCGGCTTCTTTGATTTCTCCTCGGTCGAATCGCTCGTCCGCGCGGCTCGCAGGTACCGGGTCGAGGTGGTCTGGGACCTGTTCCATTTCGGCTACCCGGCAGGCCTCGATCTGCTGTCGCGAGCCTTCCCCTCCAGGTTCGCCGAATATTGTGCGGCCTGCGCTCATTACCTGCGCGACCGGCTCCAGGGCACCTTGTGGTTTACCGTTCTTCCAAACTTACGCAAACCTAACCGGAGCTAAGTTTTCTTGCCGTTGGATTCCTGCTTCACAGGGCCCAGTTTCATGTTGCGTTTGCACGCAAGATCAGCGCCGGTCCCTCCACAGGCAATGACGGTGGAACTCACCGCCAAACCTTTCAAATTGATGGCCGCGTTGACGTCGCGGTCGTGCTCCACGTGACAAGCCGGACAGGCCCACTGCCTGGTTCCCAGATCGAGCGACGCCAGCTTATACCCGCAGTTTGAGCACAACTTGCTGCTCGCATACCAGCGGTCTGCGACGATGAGCGTGCCACCGCGGCGCGCGGTCTTGTAAGTGAGCTGGCGCCGAAATTCATGAAAACCCATATCGGCGATGGCACCAGCCAGGCAGTGGTTTTTCAACATGCCCTTCACGTTCAGGTCCTCAATGACGATCGTGTGACAACGGCATGTGAGGTCTGTCGTCAGCTTGTGCAGACAGTCGCGGCGCATATCGGCTATTTTGGCATGCAGCTTTGCCAGCTTCATCTTTGCCTTGGCCCGGTTATGCGAACCTTTTACCTTCTTCGACAGGCTGCGCCCGAGGCGGCGCACTTTGTCGAGCAGTGTTCTCAACGCTTTCGGACCCACGACTTTCTCACCATTTGACAGCGTCGCCAATGCCGTAATGCCCAGATCCACACCCACCGCACCTTGGTTTTCGGCTTGCGGCAATGGTGGATCGTCAGGGGTGTCGACAGTAATGCTGGCGTACCAGCGGCCGGCATGGCGCGAAATCGTCGCAGAAACGATATGGCCCGCATATTGCAGCGACTCGCGCATGCGCACCCAGCCCAGCTTCGGGATACGGATGCGTTTATCTTCAATCTTGAACTGGTCGTTGGTGATCGTAAAACGGTCATCCCGGCCTTTTCTGCGGAACTTAGGGTAGTGGGAGGTCCCGTTGAAAAAGTTTTCGAACGCGCGACCCAAATGGATGATTGCCATCTGTGGCGCGTTCTTGGTTACCTCCAGCATCCACGGGAACGCAGCGCGCTTGATCGCATTCAGTTGGCGGCGCAATGCTGTTTCATTCGGCCTGGGCAGCGCAGGGTCCGTTTTGGAAAGATCGTATTGGCGCTGCCACTCACCGAGCGCCCAGTTATAAGCGAAGCGAGCAACGCCAGCAGCTTTCGACAAGCCCGTTGCCTGCACGTTGTTGGGTTCGAGGCGGATGCGGTGGGCGAAGAGCACTACGCTTCCCTCTCCGGCGTAACGGTTAGTTGTCCTGGCTGCAGTTGCGACAAGTTGTAGCGCCGCTGGCCGCCGTCCGTTCTAGCTAGCTTGAGCTTGCCACTTCTCTCCCAGCGACGCAATGGGCCGACCGTGATTTCCAAGGTTTTCGCCGCAGCACTGATCGGTATGGGCTGGTTCATATTGGATATGACTAGCCATGATTAATAAAGTTCCAGGCTAACTGTTAGAACCCCGGTCAATGAGCCATCGTACTTTTCGTGGGTGGCGGGAGAGGCCGGCCGTTTCGCGCCCTATCTTACCGGCCGCCATTACGAGCTCAAGGTCGCGTTGGCCCACGCCGCGATCGCCGGCATCGACGCGATCCGGGCCAGGGTGCCGGACGCCCGTTTCCTGAATGCCGATCCGTTGTGCCACGTGGCGCCCCGGGACGGGCGGCGCGAATCGCTGCTCGCGGCCAGGATGTTCAACGACGTACAGGTGTTCGAATGCTGGGACATGCTGTGCGGGCGGACCCTGCCGGAACTGGGCGGCAGCCGCGCGCACCTCGACGTGGTCGGTGTCAATTATTACTGGAACTCGCAATGGGAGCTCGGGAGCGAAGGACAATGGCTCGCCGACGGCGACCCGCGCCGGGTGCCGCTGCACCACCTGATCCGGTCGGTGTATGAGCGCTACGGCGGCAGCCTCATCATTTCGGAGACCTCGCACTGGGGCCCGCACCGGGCCCGCTGGGTTTGCGAACTGGCAGACGAAGCCGGCAGTTTGCTGGACGCCGGCGTGCCCTTGGGAGGCATCTGCCTCTATCCGATCATCGGAATGTTCGACTGGCACAGGCCGCGTCGGTGGATGCCGATGGGCCTGTGGGACTGCGACAGCGAACGCGGCATGCGCCGACTGGTTCACCGGCCGATGCTCGATGCGCTCGCCTGTGCGCAGGAGCGCTTCAGGGGCGAGTGGAAGTAGCGGCGAATCCTGGGGCAGGCCAGGACCAGTTATCCACCTGTGCCCGTGGTTTGCCGGCACGGCGCACCGCGTCAGATCATTTCCAGCGGCGCCTTCCGTTTCGGGAGCGGGAAGGCGCGATCCAACGCAGCCATGTCCTGCGGCGTCAGCGGCAGGTCGAGCGCGCTGCGCAGCAGCTCGACGTGGCCGGGCGCACCCGTCTTCGGCAGCGCGATCGTCGCATCGGTATGAAAATCGGCACGAATTTCCAGAACTGGAGCGGGTCGAGATGGCCGTCGTGCGTCTGTCCCAGCATCTGCGTGACTCACGCCTTGCAGGGCTGTCAGTCGCGCAGCTGGCCCAGGCGCCACAGTTGGGTCGGCAGCGCCAGTGGCGCATCCCGGTTGAAGAAGGCCGAGTCCTGGATGCGCGAAGTCGTCACGTACAGGCTGCCGTCCGGTCCCTGGCTGAAGGTGTCGGGCCAGCGCAGCCGCGGATCCTGCAGCACCGTGTACAGGCCGCCGGCCGGGCCTTGCGCCAGCTTGCGCGCCTTGATGGCGTTGTCCTCGATCGCGGTGATGAACAGGGTGTCGCCGTCTGTCCGGCCACTGCGGGCGATCCAGAAGCCGTCCGTTGGCTCGAGCTTGCCGTAGTTCTGGACCTGGGACGAGACGTCCTCTCCGGCCAGGCCGGGCCCGGTGAGCGCTGCGGTGCGGATGCGGTACAGGGTCATGCCGGTCAGCGGCTTCCAGTACAGCCAGGCGCCGTCGGACGAGAGGGCGATGCTGTCGGCAGCGAACAGCACCGGGCGGCCGTCCGGATAGCGCAGCGGCCTGCCGTCGGTGCGCACGACCACGCCTTTTTCCGGCTGGGTCGACGGATGGCCGTCCAGCACCCGGCGTGCCCTGCCGCTCGCCAGGTCGACCACGACCAGGGCGCCGCGCTGTCCGGAGTCGGTCAGATAGGCAAACTTCCCGTCCGGCGAGAAGCGGACGTCGTTCAGGTAGGAACCGGGAATCGCGACATCCTGTCCGAAACGGATCACGCGGGCCACCCGGTCGGTGGCGAGATCGATGCGTACCAGCTTTGGCCCCCCCGGCACGATGCCGTTCACGGCCGGCGCGGCGGGGTCGACTACCCAGACGCTGCCGCGGCCGTCGGCGACCACGCTCTGCACGCAGACCCAGTGATCCGAAGGATCGAGCTCGTCGCGCCGCACGTTGCGCCAGGCATTCCATTGCTGGTCGGGATAGGGACGCAAGCTGCCATCCTGCATGACTTCGGCGACCGAGACGGGCGAGTCTTCCGTCCAGCGTGGAAAATTCACGAAGATGCGGCCCCGTTCGCTGACGGTCACGCCGGTGACCTGGTGTTCGAATTGGGCCGCCTGCTGCAGGGTGGCACGGGCCTGGTGGTACCCGGGCTGGGCCGCTTGTGCCGCCTGCGTTTGTGCGGGCGCCGTCCCGGAAACCAGGCCGGCGCCTGCAAAGGCTAGCGCGAGAAACATGGGTGTGAGTCGCATGACGCTTCCTTTCGAAAGGCAGGTTAGAATACTAGCAAAAAGCTGGCGGCCGAGCGGCGCACGATTGGGCGCCGACGGGCGCGCTTGACGACAGTGGAACTTTGCGCCGCACCGCCCGTCTAACAGGTTGCCGATCCAACGCCATGTTCCATGCCGATACGGGCGGCCAACCGGCCGCGGATGGCGGAGCGACAGCATGAACACGGACAATGTATCAGTAAGTGTTGAACAGCCCGGCGCATGGAATCGCCGGCAGTTGATCGAATGGCAACTGGCCGAGGTCCAGGGCATCGGTCACGTCGGCACCTGGGAATTCCACCCGGCCCCCGAAAAGCTTGTCTGGTCCGCCGAGACCTGCCGCATCCTGGGGGTGGACGACGGTCGCTTCGACGGCAGGATCGAGACCTACCTGTCCTTGATTCATCCGGACGACCGCGACGCGGTGGTGGCCGGGATCCGGGCAAACCGGCAGCAGCCGCGCCAGACCGAGCTCGAGCACCGTATCGTCCGGCCAGACGGGACGGTACGGCATGTGCGCCTGCACGGCGTGCCCTACCGCGACGAGTCCGGCACGCCGATCCTGGCAGGCACCCTGCACGACGTCACCGAGATCCGCGAGTCGACCGAAGCCTTGCACGCGCTGTCGCACAAGCTTCTGCGAACGCTGGAGGCCATGGCCGATGCGTTCTACACGCTGGACAGGCAATGGCGCTTCACCTACCTGAACGAGGCAACTGAGCGCCTGCTGCGGCGCTCGCGTCACGATTTGCTCGGCAAGGTATTGTGGGACGAGTACCCGGACCTGGTGGGCACCCATTTCGGGGCCGAGTACGAGTTCGCGATGTCGCGCCGGCAAGCGGTGGCATTCGAGGAATACTATGCCCCGCTGCAGGCATGGAAGGACGTGCGCATCTTCCCTACGGAGGAAGGCCTGGCCACCTACACCACCGAAATTACCGAGCGCAAGCGGCTGCGGGAGATCGAGCGCGAGGCCGCCGAGCGCTTCAGGATGGTCGCCAGGGTGACCAGCGACATCATCTGGGACTGGGATGTCCCCAACGACCGCATCTGGTGGAGCGAGGGCGTGCAATCCGTATTCGGCTACCATGCCGACGAATTCAAGGACGGCTTCGACGACTGGGCGTCCCGGATCGCGCCGGAGGAGCGCGAGGCCGTCGTCGGCGGATTGCAGGCTGCCATGCATGGCGGGCGCGACACCTGGAGCACGGAATACCGCTTCCGTCGCGGGGATGGCTCTTACATCATCGTCCGCGACCAGGGCGCGTTCAGGCGTAATGCCGAAGGTGTCACGCTCAACGCGATTGGTTCGATGGTCGACGTCACCGCGCAGAGGCAAGCCGAAGCCGAGCGCCGCGAAGCCGAGGCGCGCAACCGGCTGCTGGCATCGCTTCTGGACAAGGCCCACGATTCGATCTCGGTCTCAAGCATCGATTTGCGGATCACCTACTGGAACCAGGGCGCCGAACGCCTGTTCGGCTGGACCGCCGCCGAGGTCATGGGCAAGACCAGGGACGAATTCCTGATGGTCGGCAAGGAAGATCTGGAACGGGTGTATCACGAGGTCTTGCGCAAGGGCGAGTGGCGCGGCGAAATCACCAAGCGGTGCAAGGATGGCCGCGGGGTGCCGGTCGAATCGCACCTGACCCTGGTGCGCGGCGACGACGGGCAGCCGCAAGCGGTGCTGGAGATCGAAACTGACATCACGCAGCGCAAGCACGACGAGCATGCGATCCTGCGGCTTGCCTTCTTCGATCCCCTGACGCACCTGCCGAACCGACGCCTGCTGCTCGACCGCCTGCGGCATGCGGTCGCATCGACCAAGCGCGACGGCCACGGCGGCGCCTTGCTCTTCCTCGACCTCGATCACTTCAAGACCCTGAATGATACCCTCGGGCACGACAAGGGCGACCAGCTGCTGCAGCAGGTCGCGCGGCGGCTCGAAGCGTGGGTGCCGCGCGACAGCGACACGGTGGCGCGCCACGGCGGGGACGAATTCGTCATCGTCCTGGAAGACCTGAGCGCGCACCGGGAAGATGCCGCGGCCCAGGCCGAAGTGGTCGCGGAAAAGCTGCTCGCAGCATTCGCCGAGCCGTTCCAGCTGGACGGGCATCAGCACTACGCGAGCCCGAGCATCGGTGTGGCCCTGTTCGACAAGGACATCAAGGACATCGACGAACTGCTCAAGCGCGCGGACCTGGCGATGTACCAGGCCAAGGCGGCGGGACGCGGCACCATCCGCTTCTTCGACCTGCAGATGCAGACCGTGATCAATGCGCGCGTCGCGCTCGAGGCCGACCTGCGCCGCAGCCTGCAAACCGATGGATTTACCGTGAATTACCAGCGCCAGACCGACAGCAGCGGCCACACCATCGGTGCCGAGGCGCTGCTGCGCTGGCAGCGCCCGGGCAGGCTGCAGGTGTCGCCCTCCGTGTTCATTCCGCTTGCCGAAGACACCGGCCTGATTTTGCAGCTGGGCGAATGGGTGCTGGAAGCCGCATGCCGCCAGCTCGTGTCCTGGGACAGCCGGCCGGACACGGCGCACCTGACGATGGCGGTCAACGTGAGCGCGCGCCAGTTCCGCCAGCCCGCCTTCGTGGACCAGGTACTGCAGGTCATCGCGCGCACCGGCGCCGACCCGCGGCGCATCAAGCTCGAGCTGACCGAAAGCCTGCTGCTGGCGAATATCGAGAATACGGTCGAGACCATGCACGCGCTCAAGGAGAAGGGCATCGGCTTCGCGCTCGACGACTTCGGCACCGGCTACTCCTCGCTCGCTTACCTCAAGCGCCTGCCGCTCGACCAGCTCAAAATCGACCAGTCTTTCGTGCGCGACGTGCTCACCGACCCGAACGACGCCGCGATCGCGCGCACCATCCTCGGGCTGGGCCACACCCTGGGACTGGAAGTGATCGCGGAAGGTGTCGAAACGACGGACCAGCGCAACTTTCTCGCGCTGCACGGATGCCGTGCCTTCCAGGGTTTCCTGTTCGGGCGGCCGGTGGCGGCGGAACAGTTCTGAAGACTGCGTTGCCGGGCCGCAGAGAATCGCGGCTTGCCATCGGCTGGCCGGCGGCTAATATGGATAGATTGTCCCGCGGGCGCCGCCTGCGGATGTTCACCAGCACACTGTCAGGACGCAGGGCCGCGTCTCTTCCTGCAAAGAAGGCGATTTCGTGGCGACTGATCCTGCCGGATGACAGGAGTAGATCATGAAAGCAGTTGTCTATCGCGGCCCCCGCCAGGTCGCCGTCGAGGACGTGCCGGACCCGAAGATCGAACGTCCGACCGACGCCATCGTCAAGATCACCAGCACCAACATTTGCGGCTCCGACCTGCACATGTACGAGGGGCGCACCGACTTCGAGCAGGGCCGCATCTTCGGCCACGAGAACCTGGGCGTGGTCCAGGAAGTCGGGCCGGCGGTCGAGCGGCTCAAGCCCGGGGACTGGGTGTGCCTGCCCTTCAACATCAGCTGCGGCCACTGCAAGAACTGCGAGCGCGGCCTGACCAACTACTGCCTGAACGCGAACCAGCCGGGCGTGGCCGGCGGCGCCTTCGGCTTTGCCGACATGGGCCCCTGGCCGGGCCGCCAGGCCGAATTCCTGCGCGTGCCCTGGGCCGACTTCATGGCCCTGAAGCTGCCGCCCGACGCCGAGCAGCGCCAGGTCGACTACGTGATGTGCGCAGACATCTTCCCGACCGGCTGGCACGCCACCGAACTGGCCGGCATGAAACCGGGCGACGCGGTGGTCATCTACGGCGCCGGGCCGGTGGGCCTGATGGCCGCGCACTCGGCGATGATCAAGGGGGCCTGCAGCGTGATGGTGGTCGACTGCCATGCCGACCGGCTCAAGCTGGCCGAGTCGATCGGTGCGGTCGCGATCGATTTTTCGAAAGAGGACCCGGTGCAGCGGGTCATGGATTTGACCCATGGGCTCGGCGCAGACGCGGGTTGCGAATGCGTCGGCTACCAGTGCCACGACCACCATCATCACCGCCAGGAGCGTCCCAACCTCACGATGAACAACCTGGTCAACTCCGTCAAGTTCACCGGCGGCATCGGGGTGGTCGGCGTGTTCGTTCCGACCGATCCGAACGCACCGGACACACTCGAGAAAGAGGGGAAGATCGCGCTCGACTGGGGCATGCTCTGGTTCAAGGGCCAGCGCGTCGCCACCGGCCAGTGTCCCGTCAAGGCCTACAACCGGCAACTGCGCGACCTGATCCACGCCGGTCGCGCGAAACCATCGTTCATCGTTTCGCATGAACTGAAACTGGACCAGGCGCCCGACGCCTACCAGCACTTCGACGAACGCGACCACGGCTGGACAAAGGTGGTCCTGCATCCCGGTTCCTAGCGAAGCCGGGCGCTCACCTGCAGAAAAGGCCCCACGCTCGCAGGGCGAAAGCGGGGCCGTCGGCTGGCCAGGGGTTGCTCGATCAGTAGCGCCGGCGGCGGTTGGGCAGGGCCACGATGCCGCCCACCACGGCCATGGCGATGAGCGCCTTGCGGACCAGCCCGGCCGGAATGTGGCGCAGTCCGGAGCGGATGCCCATTTTTACTTCCAAAAGAATGTCATAGTTGATTCTGAGAGCTGTTCCTGGACCGGGAAAACATCCGCCACCTGACTCGCCAGATGACGCGCCTGCAGGCGGCGGCAAGCGACAAGCAGGCGTAGTGGACCGCAGGCAAGCCGTCCGGCTGCGCGTTATGACCTTAAACGGAACTGCGGGAAATGCCTTCGGGGACTGTGAATACCTCAGCTGGACTTCTTTGGCGCCTTCTTTTTCGGAACCGGCAACTGGGATGCCGTGATCCCAATAAGTTCAGACAGCCATGCACGATCATCCCATTTTTCGCCAGAAATGATGAAACATGGTTTCGCGCCTGGGTAGGGTGAACCTTCTGCGCATGCACCGATAAATGCCTTGCCACCGGGCGTTGGTTTGACGAACAGCTCGTCGTCGCAGACTAGCGCCACCATTTTCTCGCCAGAAAAGATCCCGTACTCACCAAACATCTTCTTCGCCGATACGGCCCCGGTCGCAGAACTCTGTTCGACGATGTAATCCACTGTGCTCTGTTTCGATGCCATACGACTTCTTCAATCGCCCATCGGTGAGCACAGTTCGACGAGAGTGCCGTCGGGACAACGCACATAGGAAACGGTCTGCCCCCATGGCTTGACCGAGGGTTCCTTGATCGACGTTGCCCCGGCGTTGACTGCCGTCGCATGCGCTTCGGCTACCGATTCGGTCACCAGTGCGATCTCAACACCCAAGGGCACGAGCGCACTATCCGCTGCCACGTATCCCGCAGGGAGATTGGCCGCACCCATGTGATGCCCCGCAAAGGCCAATGCCGTCTGTCCGGTCTCGAGTTCACCGTAATCGGCTTCGTGGACAAACCGCGTGGGAACGCCGAATGCCTTCCCGAAAAATGCCAGCGATGCGGGTACATCGGCGACATAGATGATGGTGTAGCCAAATCTCATGGGCTTCTCCTTACCGGAACGCGTAGTTCGCGCTGGCGTAAAACCGCCGTCCACGCGGATCGGTGTAGCTCGGGTCATATCCGGACAGGAAGTAGTATGCCTGGTTCGAATACGGCGGCGCCTGGTTAAACAGGTTCTGCATCCCGGCCCGTAATTTCAAATGTGTGTTCACGACGTACGCACCCGACAAATCCCACAGCGAATACGACTTGACGTGGTTGGCCTTTACCACGCTGCCGTCATCGATGTTGATGGCGGTATTCTGGTCTTGATAGCCGCTCGACCACGTATTTTGCAAGCTGAGCGAGGCCGGGCCATGCTCCCAGTCGAAGCTGACCGTATGGCGCCAGCGCTGGACCACGCCGTCCGTGACGAAACGGTTCAAATTGCTGACGTACTCGTCGCCCGGCGCATTCTGGATCTTCGAATCAAGCACATAGGTGCCGTTCAGCCGCCCGCCAAAGCGGCCCAGCGGCGTGTCCACGCCGCGCACCGTGATGGCCAGGTCCAGTCCCTTGGCCACCTGGGCGCCGCGGTTTTCCTTGCGCAGGTCGATGTAGTCGATCAGCCCGTCTTCATCGCGATGGACCAGGTCGCCATATTTGGCCAGGTTGCCGAGGATGACGTCGTCGCCGATTTCACTGATGAGGTCGGTACGTTTGATGTTCCAGTAATCGAGCGAAACGCTGACGCGCTGGCCTGCGGCGAACACCGTTCCCAGTGAAAACTGGCGGCTGTGCTCGGGTTTCAGGTTCTCGTTGCTGTAGCGACGCGTATCCCAGTTGTCGGCACAGTCGGCGTAGTTGTTCTCGACCGTCGCGCAGTAGACCGGGTCGGGCAGGGTGGCAGTGCTGCTGTAGACAGTCGGGCGATGCAATTCCGCCATCGACGGCGCCCGAAAACCCCGGCCAGCTGAGCCGCGCAGCAGCCATGCCGCATTTGGCCGGTAGCTGAGGCCGATCTTGGGACTGGCCGCGCCGCCGACCTGCTGGTAATGGTCGTAGCGCGCGGACAGCTGCGCTTCCCACTGTTTCGCGAACGGCACCAGGAGCTCGCCGTAAATGGCGGCAACATTGCGGCTGTCGCTGGTGGCGCGTCCGCCTTCCGGCGCCGCGTCGTTGTTGATGTTGTCGCTCAGGAGCAGCGCCGACGGGGCAAATTCATTGCGTTCGCGCCGCGCTTCGCCGCCGATCGCCAGCGCCAGGTCGCCGCCGGGCAGGGCGGTCAGCGCCCGCGATAATTTGAAGTCGATCGAGTCGAGCGTACCGCGGGCGTTGCGCACGGCATTGTCGACCTGGATGCTGTCGATCAGCGCGCGGCCGGCGGCGCTCGACGGGCCAAATGGATTGACGCGGCCGTCGGCAATTCCTTCGAGCAGCTCGTTATAGAGCACGTAGCCATGGCTGTCCCGATCCTTGACGGTATTGACGCTGTGGTTGTAGGCCGTATCGTAATCCCACCCGGCCACGGTGCCGGTCACGCCCAGTACCAGCCGCACGCCGGTGCTGGTGAGCGCGCTGGTGCGCTGGCCGGCTTCGTTCAGGCGCATGCGCACTTCAAGCTGGCCGGGAATGTCGTCATCGAGTTGCTCCAGTCCGGTATCGGCCAGCTGCGGCACGCGACTGGCGTCGATGTAGCCGGTAACACGCGCCGATGATCCCGTGTAATCGGTCCGCGAGCGGCTGAGCGCCAGTTCGGCGTACGCCTGGTGGCCGCCGCCAAGCTTGACGACTGCGCGACTGAGCACGCTGGCTTTTTCGGATTTCGGGTACAGCTCGGTGTCGCCCATATAGTTGTAGGTGCAGCCGTCGACGCCGCCCGTGCCGGCAGGCAAATAGACGTTTGCCGGCGGCGCGCAGCCCGGCACGGACAGGTTGATCAGCCGGTTGGTGATCGGCTGCCCGTTGATCGTGAAGCCGATGTCCTGCAAATGGTCGCGCTGCGCCGACGTCAGGCGGATGTTGGCAGGGCTGGTGTAGCCGGAAAGCAGATGGCCGAGGCGCTGGTCGACCTGCAGACTTGGAATGAACGACCTTTGCGATGTGCTCAAGGGATTGGTGCGTTGGAAATCCGCTACCGCAAACACATTAAAGCCATCACGATCAAGGTCGCCTGTGCCGGCGGAAACACTGGCGGTGCGCTTGCCGGCGCCGCCTTCGTCGGTCTTGCCGCCATAGACGTTGAGTTCCAGCCCTTGAAAATCCTTGCGGGTAATGAAGTTGATGACGCCGCCGATGGCATCGGTGCCATACAGCGCCGACGCGCCGTCGAGCAGCACCTCGACGCGGTCGAGCGCCGCCGCAGGGATGTTGTTCAGGTCGACGCCGCTGTCGTCGCCGGGTGACGCAAAGTTGGCCATGCGCCGGCCGTTGAGCAGGACCAGCGTGGACGACGTGCCAATGCCGCGCAGGTTGGCGCTGTTGAAGCCGCGCTGGTCGCCGCCAACGTTGATGCTGGCGCCATCGGTCAGGCCGTTGACGTTGGCCGACACCCGGGACATCAGTTCGGCGGCGGTCGTCACGCCGGCTTTGTCGATTTCCGCGCGCGAGATGATTTGCACCGGCAGCGTCGATTCGGACTGCACGCGGCGGATCGCCGAGCCAGTGATTTCCACGCGCGGCATGGCTGCAGTTGGGGTATCGGCAGCACTTGCAGGCGTGGGCACGGGTGCGGACAATTCCTGCGCCGACGCAGTCGCGCCGATCACGCCCGAGGTCAACATGGCTGCCGCCAGCAGTGTTCGCCGTGCGCAGGGTGCGCCAGCTTTCCGGTTCGTTGTCATCAGCGTCCTCATTGTGGATGAGTCTTTACAATACTAGTTCGCACTAAGTAAAGACAGGCAACTATCGGTGAGGTGACGTCGAAACGTTGTAGGAAGGATACGAAATACGGAAAGCTGGGGTTCAAGGCAAAATGCGCATAATCTATATTATGTTAAATTCGATGTTTGGATGGCAGTTGCGGATGGAGCGGATCGGCTGTATCGACCCTCTCCTGCAATCTGCCGTTGGCGCCCCGTAAATCAGGCGCAACTCGATGCTCGTCAGACTGTTACGCTCCACGCTTGATGCAACAGGCTGCCTTCATGGCATCGACCGCAACCGATCCAGATGCAACGCTTGCGATTCGGTGCGCCGACGCAGCGCTTCCGTCTGCACCTTTGTTCCAAGTAGTCGTGCGCATATTGTGTGCGCAGATTCCGGGCGGTATTTTCAGATAGTTGTAAGACCGACTTCCTGACGAAATTGGGCCCATGCTGAATGTGCGTTGACGCGGCTTTGGCCGCTGCGGAAGCTCGGCATGGATCCCGGCCTTCGCCGGGACGACGGTACGAACGCGATCGGTGCTGTCAGCTCTGGCGCCGGCGCGCAATTGGTTGAGGCTGATCGCGGTGTTCGCCTGCAGGCACGCAGCTCGTTGGCACGCCAGCTGCAATGCCCATGTTGCTGGAAAAATGCACTGAAACTGAGTTGAATCGCAACGTGAAATCCGATGATTATTCTGAAGACTGCAGTCATACTGCGGAACGACGCACCGGGCCGCACGCAACCGACTGTGAGGCGCATGGCCGGTCGTCCATTCCGACGATCGGCCATGCCTCAATCCGCCAGTGCGCAAGCCCGCGGATCGACGCGCAATGCCCAGACACGTCGCGTCGCGATGCCGCACTGCGCACCGGCGCGATCATTCGAAAGCCACCAAAAGCGGGCGCTTGCACGCCCGCCCCAACGAGAGGTTCCACCGCCCTGCCCCCTGCTCTGGCGCCCTCCTTCCGCGCCCGCGGCGATTTTGCACTCCACGCAAAACAACGCTATATGCAACCGCTAAATGCTCGTATAATCAATGCATATTTTGCGCATTGAAAGCCCCTCATGAAAACCGCCATCGCGTACCTGCGCGTCTCCACCAGTGAACAAGGCCGCTCCGGCCTTGGACTCGCCGCCCAGCGGAAAGTCATCGATGATTTTGCCCGCGCCGAAGGTTTTACGCTGGACGACGTCATCACGGAAGTTGCCAGCGGCAAGCTGGGCCTGGACGACCGCGACGGCTTGCGCCTCGCGCTGGCGAAAGCCAAAAGATTGCGGTGCCCGGTCATCGTCGCCAAGCTCGACCGGTTGAGCCGCGACGTCGCGTTTATCTCCGGCCTGATGGCGGCCGGCACGCCGTTCATCGTGGCGGAACTGGGCGCCGACACCGATCCGTTCATCCTGCACCTGTTTGCCGCGCTGTCGGAAAAGGAACGCAAGCTGATTGCCTCGCGCACCAAGTCGGCGCTGGCCGACCTGAAGGCGCAAGGCGTGCAATTGGGGAATCGGACCAACCTGCACGAAGCGCAGGCGCTGGGCCAGGCGAGGAATGCAGAAAAGGCGGCGGCGTTCGCGGCCGGCATCCTGCCGGAGATCAGGCGCCTGCAGGCGCAGGCGATGACGATGGCGCAGATTGCCGAGGAACTCAACCGGCGCGGCGTGAAAACCGCGCTGGGCCGGACCTGGCACCAGTCGACGGTTTCGCGCCTGATCAAGGCTGCCGGCTGATTGACCCGGCTTGGTCGAACTTAGTCGAACTCAGTTGAACTTATTCGAACCCGGCCAGCGTCAGCTTGCCGACCGCCTTGCCTGATTCAAGCAGCGCATGCGCGCGGCGCAGGTTGGTGGCGTTGATACTGCCCAGGTGCTCGCCGGCAGTGGTGCGCAGCTGGCCGGCGTCGATCATGGCGGCCACTTCACCGAGCAGGCGGCCCTGTTCGCCCATATCGGCGGTCTGGAACAGCGAACGCGTGTACATCAACTCCCAGTGCAGCGCGATCGACTTGGTTTTCAACGGCACCACGTCCAGCGTGGCCGGGTCGTCGATGACGCAGACATGGCCTTGCGGATGGAGGCTCTCCACGATTTGCGTGAAATGCTCGCCGGTGTGCGTCAGCGCGGCCACGTATTCGACGCCGTCGAGCCCGTGTTCGCCCAGCTGCGCCACGAACGGCTGGCGATGGTCGATCACCGCGTGCGCGCCAAGGTCCAGGCACCACTGCACGGTTTCCGGCCGCGACGACGTGGCAATCACGCGCAGTTTGGTCAGCTGGCGCGCCAGCTGGGTCAGGATCGAGCCAACGCCGCCGGCGCCGCCAACAATCAGCAGCGCCTGGCCTTCGCCGCCGCCCTTGGCGACACCGAGGCGGTCGAACAGCATTTCCCACGCGGTAATCGCAGTCAACGGCAACGCGGCGGCATCGGCATCCTGCAACGTCGTGGGCGCCAGTGCGGCCAGGCGCTCATCGATGGCGTGCAGCTCGCTGTTGGCGCCCGGGCGTGTCAACTCACCGGCGTAATAGACCCGGTCGCCGGTCTTGAACAGCGTGACATCCGCGCCGACGGCTTCGACAATGCCCACGGCATCCCAGCCGATAATTTCCGGCAGGTCGCCAACTGCTGCGCGGCGCGCGCGGATTTTGGTATCGACTGGATTGACGGCAATGGCGGCAACGCGGACCAGCAGGTCGCGGGCGCGGGGTGTCGGGTCGGGGATGGTCAGGTCCTGCAGGGAGGCAGTGTCCGTGATCGGGAGGGAGGCGAAATAGCCGACAGCTTTCATGTGATATCCAGGTGGGTAGGTGGTTGACGATGCGACACTCTACCGCGCCTGGATGATCCCTGCAGCGCGCCCCCGGTTTTTCACAGGGCGCGCCGCATGACTACACGTTTACTTTACGGTGCGCCAGCTGCCGACGGCGCAGGTGCAGCACCGCCGGCAGCGCTGACGCGCCACACGGTGTTGCCGATGTCGTCAGCAATCAGCAGCGAGCCGGTCTTGTCCATCGCGAGGCCGACCGGGCGGCCTTTTGCATGGTCGCCGACCAGGAAGCCGGTCACCACATCGACTGGCTGGCCCGCTGGCTTGCCGCCGTTGAACGGTACGAAGACCACCTTGTAGCCGCTCATCGGGCTGCGGTCCCAGCTGCCGTGCTCGCCGACGAACGCGCCAGTGCGCATCTTCTCCGGCATCGTGCTGGCGGCGCTGTTGAAGACCAGACCGAGCGGCGCGACGTGCGAGCCAAGTGCATAGTCAGGCGCAATGGCCTTGGCGACCAGGTCGGGCCGCTGCGGCATCACGCGCTTGTCGACGTGCTGGCCGTAGTAGCTGTACGGCCAGCCGTAGAAGGCGCCGTCTTTCACCGAGGTCAGGTAGTCCGGCACCAGGTCGGGGCCGATCTCGTCGCGTTCGTTGACCACCACCCACAGGGCCTTGGTGGTCGGTTCCCACGACAGGCCGTTTGGATTGCGCAGGCCGGCCGCGAAGATGCGGGCTGCGCCGGTGGCGCGGTCGATTTCGAGCACGTCGGCGCGATCCTTCTCCGCCTCCAGGCCGTTTTCCACGATGTTACTGTTCGAGCCGACGCCGACATACAGCTTGGTGCCGTCTTCACTCGCCAGCAAGCTCTTGGTCCAGTGGTGATTGATCGGACCGCCCGGCAGGTCGATGACTTTGGTGCCTGGCGCCGAGATATGCGTGTCGCCCGTCTTGTACGGGAACTTCATCAGGCTGTCGGCATTGGCCACGTACAGGTCATTGCCGACCAGCGTCATGCCAAACGGCGAGCTCAGGTTTTCAAGGAACACGGTTTGCTGGGCCGGCGCGCCGTTCGCGCCAGGACGCACCAGCGTGATCCGGTTGGCGCCCTTGGCATTGCTGCCGCCATAACCCTGGATCACGCCCATGATCAGGTCTTTCGGACGGTTCACCGGCGCGGCCGGGCCATTTGCCTCCGTGATCAGGATGTCGCCATTCGGCAGCATGTAGAGCGAGCGCGGGTGCACCAGGCCGGTGGCGAACGCGGAGATTTTCAGCGAGGCGTCGACCACTGGCGCTTCGCCCTGCTTCCAGGTGCCGACCGGCGCAACTTTCATCGGCGGCAGCAGGTAGTTTTTCGGCGTTGGCAGCATCGGCGCGGCGCCGTACTGGGCTGCCTGGCGTGCCGGGTCGCCGTGATCGCAGGCGGACAGGCCAAAGGCGGCGGCAATCAGGGCGCCGCAGACGGCGCCGGTTTTCACCAGGCGGCGGGGAGTAAAGGAAATTTCAGGATGCATTACAGGGCTCCCACGTTGTTGACTGGTTGTACATGTTGTACTTGTTCGACGTACTGGACACGCGGCCAGCCGAGCCAGGTGGCGATGACCATCAGCACGACGACGATGGCCGACAAGGTCAGGCCGGTCGGGACCACGGCGCTGTAGCCGTCGCGGCTATGGATAAAGGCGTTCACCACCGAAAGGATGGCGGCGACCAGGCAGGTCAGCGCGTACGCGCCGGCGTAAGGCACCCGGCGCACGTGGCGGTGACTGACCCAGGTCACGATGGCGGCGATGCCAGCGAGACCGGCAAAAATGCAGCCCAGCGTCAGCAGCCAGATGGAAAAGGTCTCCCACAAGTAGTTGAGGGTCTTCAGGTAAGCCAGGTCGGTCAGCAATGTGCCGAAGAAGCAGACCGCCGGGAACTGGACCAGCGTGGCATAGACGGGCTGGCTGGCCAGGCCCAGCGTCTGGCCGTGGATGACGGAGCGCGTGGTGCTATGCATTCGCGCCTCCGCGTGGAGATTGGCAGTGGTTCCGCATGGTGTTGTCCCTTTTGTAATGTGATCGAGTCAACCACAGTACGTCCGGGCAGCTGCCGCTTCTGTGCTCCAGCTCGCATAACGCCAAGTGACAAAGTACGTTACCTGGCGCTACATAGTGTTACATGGCTTGCACCCACCCGCCCTTGTAGACAATCGGTCCGCTTGGTTTGTCCGGATCTGGTGAACCGCCAGTAGGCTCGATACTCACCGCGAGCAGCGCCACATCGGCGCTCAACGCGTTTGGCGGCAACGCAAACCGTGCGGCGCCGGTGCGCGGCAGCAGGCCGAGCGACCGTGGTGCGCCCTCCTTCGGCACGGCCCACAACTGCAGTACGCGGTCCGCCGCCACATCGACGCCATCAGCCACGCGCACATCCAGCGTGCCGTGGCGGCGATCGGCGGTCACGAGCAGCATCGCGCGCGCCTGGGCGTCGCTGAGCGTGGCAACGTAATCGATTGCCGGCTCGCGGCTGCGCCATTGGACCAGCGTCACTGCCAGCACCAGTGTGGCGACCATCGCGGCCAGGCCGAGCGGACGCCAGAACGCCGCCACACCTGGGCGCAGCCGCAGCCGGCCCTCGATGGCGCGCCAGACGCGGCGCCGCGGCCGCACCGCCGGCGCGAATTCCGCCATCGGCGTCAGGCGGGCGCGCCAGCCGTCGACCACGCTGCGCAAGGCCGCGTCGTCCATCAGCCAGCGTTCGAAGCGGCGACGCGCCCCACCCTGAAGCGTACCGAGGACATACTCCCCCGCGAGTTTGTCGCACAGTACGTCGCGCAGTCCATTCTCATCGCGATAATTCATGCGCGCTCCTGTTTGCCAAGGCAGGTCCGCAGCCGTTCAAGGCTGCGCCTGATCCAGGTCTTGATGGTACCTATCGGCATGGCCAGCTGATGCGCCAGCTCGCTATGCGACAGATCGTGAAAAAACGCCATGCCCACCACCTGGCGGTGGCCGCTGTCGAGCTCTGCCATGCAAGCCGCCAGCGCTTTGGCGTCGCGGCTCAGTTGCAGGGCGTCGGGAGGATTCAGTCCCGGGTCCTCCAGTGCACGCAGCACTGCGGTGTCGAAATCGTTGCCGTCGATTTCCACCGCATGGTCGGCGCTGCGCAGCACATCGAATGCCTTGTTGCGCACGATGGTCGCCATCCATGTCATCGGCGCCGATAAATGCGGCCGGTAATCGCGGGCGCTATGCCAGATAGCGGCAAAGCTGTCCTGCAATACCTCTTCCGCCATTTCCCTTCTGTGCAATATACGTAAAGCGAAGCCAAACAGTTTCGGTGAAGTAGCGTCGTAAAGAGTGCGAAATGCGCTGGCATCGCCGTTCGCGGCGCGAGCAAGCAATGCGCGCAATGTCGCCGGGTCCAGCCGAGATGGATCGGAAGTCAAGTTAATTCATCCTGAATAAATATTTATTTTATGGAAAGTACCTTCGCGCAACACTATCCTTGGTTCAATTGAAATATGCAAATTATTTGAATCCAGCATGAGATACGGTACGTACAAGGCTGGGAGCGCGGTTTATCGGCATTTATTCGGGTCGATGGCGATCATCCTTTTCGCAATAAAACTATTAATACTGGAGAGAAACCATGCACGAGAAGAGACAACAAAAGCGCACCCTGGCCATCCTGATCGCTGGCCTCGCCATGAGCGCGGCATTCGGTCCGGCACAGGCGTCGAGCCACCGCGAAGCGCCGTTCATTACCTCGACCCCAAAAGTCGACGGTACCGACTTCTACATGTTCCGCAGCTACGAAGCCAATCGCGCCGGGTACGTCACGATGATTGCCAACTACCAGCCATTCCAGGATCCGCAGGGCGGCCCGAACTTCTTCCAGTTCGATGCCAACGCGCTGTACGAAATCAGCCTGGATAACAACGGTGACGGCAAGGAAGACATCACGTTCCAGCTGCGTTTCACGAATACCTCGAAAAAAACCGCGCTGACCGTCGGTGGTAAATCGGTGCAGATCCCGCTGATGTATTCCGGTCCGATCGCCGGCGTGAATCCTGCTGCGCTGAACGTGCGTGAAACGTACACCGTCGATATGGTCAAGGGCGATCGCCGCTCGGGCGCCCGCACCCGTCTCGCCAATGCGGCTGGCGTGAGCGTATTCGACAAGCCAATCGATAACGTCGGCGATAAGACATTTGGCGGCGCTACTGGCTACGAAAGTTACGCCAACCAGCATATTTACGATATCGTCATTCCAGGCTGCGGCAATGGCCGCGTATTCGTCGGCCAGCGCAAAGAGCCGTTCTATATCGCCGTGGGTAAAATTTTCGACTTGTTCAACCTGAATCCACTGGGCGCTGAAACCGGCCAGAAGAACGACCTCGAAGGCAAGAACGTCAGCTCGATCGCCATCGAAGTGCCGATCGCCTGCGTGGCCACCGCGGCTGATCCAGTCATTGGCGGCTTCACCACCGCCAGCGTGCGCCAGGGCCGTCTCGTCAATCCGAATCCGGCATCGGGCCTGAACAATGCAACCAAGGAAGGCGGCGCATGGAGCCAGGTATCGCGCCTCGGCATGCCGCTCGTGAACGAAGTCATCATTGGCCTGGACGACAAGGACCGTTTCAATGCATCGAAACCGTCGGGCGACGCGCAGTTCCTGACCTATGTGACCAACCCGGCATTCCCTGCGGTGGTGGAGTCGCTGTTCCCGTCGGCAAAAGCGCCTACCAATTTCCCGCGCACCGACCTGGTGGCCGCGTTCCTGACCGGTATCAAGGGCCTGAACCAGCCAGTCAAGGTGGCGCCGTCTGAAATGCTGCGCCTGAACACCAGTATCGCCGCCACCGCACAGGCCGGCCAGTCGCCGCTGGGCGTGGCTGCTGGCGATAACGCCGGTTTCCCGAACGGCCGCCGTCCTGGCGATGATGTGGTCGACCTGTCGGTGCGCGTGGCAATGGGCGCCTTGTGCGTACTGACCACGAACACCGACAAGTTTGCCGTTGGTTGCAAGCCAACCGATGCGCCAGCTGGCGGCCTGAATTTCACCGATGGCGTACGCAAGACCGCGGCGGATTTCAAGCCTGGCTTCCCGTACCTGAACACGCCATTGCCTGGCAATCAATAATTGTTCGAGGAGATCACAATGTCAGTTTTTAAATCAGTTTTAAAAGCGAGAAAACACGGGCGGGCAGTGATCGCCATCGCTGCGCTGGCTGCAGCGGTGGCGGCCTGCGGCGGCGGGCATGACGATGACAATGGCGCCAACGCGGGCACACCGCCGCCAACTGGCACCAATCCGGGTGGCGGCGTATCGGTCGACGGTTTCATCACGGTGGTCAAGGCGCTCATTGCCACGACCAGCGAGACCACCGAACCGAGCCCGATCACGGATGTGACCGCGACAACGTCGGACACGACCGAGCCGGATCCTAACGTCTGATGCCTGCTCGCTTCCTGTTTGCCATCCTGGTGTGGCCTGCGTTGTTCTCCACGGCGGCGCAGGCCGTTCCTTATATTCCCAAGGATGGCAGGCAGGTTGTCGAGCACCTGCCCAGCCGCGCGGACCCGGTCCAGCGCGAGCTGGCGCGGCTGCGCACTGCGTTGAATGCGCAACCGAACGATGTGGCGCTGGCCAGTTCGCTGGCCCAGCGCTACATCGAACTGGCGCGTGTCGATGGCGATCCGCGCTACCTCGGTTACGCCGAGGCAGCGCTGCGGCCGTGGTGGACCATGGCCACGCCGCCCGAACAAGTGCTGGTGCTGCGCGCGACGCTGCGCCAGAGCACGCACCAGTTTCCCCTTGCCTTAACCGACCTGGACCAGGCGGTCAAGCGCGACAGCACCAACGTGCAGGCCTGGATCACCCGCGCCACCGTGCAGATGGTGACCGGTGATTTTCCCGCCGCAAAAGCCAGTTGCATGCGCCTGTATTCACGCGCGCCGCAGCTGATCGTACAAACCTGTTTATCGAATATTGCCAACGTCAGCGGCCAGGGGCCAGCTAGTTATCGCCAGCTGGCGGCCACCCTCGCCGCCCAGAAAGACCCCTCCCCGGCCATCCGCCTCTGGGTGACCACGCTGCTGGCCGAGATGGCGGCCCGCGCTGGCGACACCCGCGCCGCCGACGCGTATTTCAAGGCGGCGCTGGCTGTCGACCAAGCCGACAGCTACCTGCTCGCTGCCTACAGCGATTTTCTGCTTGACCAGAACCGCGCACCCGAAGTCGCCTCCATGTTGAAAGATAAAACCCGCAACGATGCGCTGCTGCTGCGCTACGCGCTGGCGCTGGCGGCCATGAAGTCGCCGGATGCTGCGGCGCAGGTTGACGCGCTGCGCGACCGGTTCGACGCCGCCATGCTGCGTGCCGACACCGTGCATCAGCGCGAGCAGGCGCGCTTCGAGCTCGTGCTGCGCAAGAATCCCGCGCTGGCGGTCAAGCTGGCAAAGTTGAACTGGGCGGTGCAAAAAGAACCGGCCGACTTCCGCATCCTGGCCGAATGCGCCGCTGCCAGCGGTGACGCCGACGCGCGGGCGCTGGTGGCGGCGTGGCTGAAACAAAGCGGCCTGCAGGATGCCACCGTACTGCCGGCGCTGCGCCAGCTGAAAGTAGCGGCATGATGCGCGCGGTACGGCTGGTCCTGTGTTTGTTATTCCTGATGGTTTGCGGCGTCGCCAGCGCGCACAAGCCGAGCGACAGTTACCTGGTGTTGAACGTGGCCGGCAAGGAAGTCACCGGCCAGTGGGACATCGCCCTGCGCGACCTCGATGTGGCCATTGGCCTCGACCAGGACGGCAATGGCGCGTTGACATGGGATGAAGTGCGCGGGCGCCAGGATGCCATCAGCGCCTACGCACTGTCCCGCCTCGCGCTGGCCAGTGGCGGCGCGTCCTGCCCGCTGCACGTGACCGCCCTGCTGCTCGACGACCACAGCGATGGCGCCTACGCGGTGCTGCACCTGCAGGCGTCGTGCGCGGCCGGCATCACGGTCCTGGACGCCAATTACAGGCTGCTGTTCGACATCGATCCGCAGCACAAGGGCCTGCTCCGCCTGACCGCGCGTGGGCAGACCTCCACTGCGATCTTTACGCCGGACCGCCCGCAACAGGCGTTGCAGGTCGAAGGCGCCTCGCGCTGGCGCCAGTTCGGCGATTACGTGCTGCACGGCGTCTGGCACATCTGGATCGGCTTCGACCACATTCTGTTTTTGCTGTCGCTGCTGCTGCCCGCAGTGCTCGTCTACGGCGCGGCAGGCTGGCAAGGACGCGATACCTTCCGCGGTTCATTCATCGAAGTGCTGAAAGTCGTCACCGCCTTTACGCTGGCGCACTCGGTCACGCTGACGCTGGCCACGCTGGGAGTCGTGGCGCTGCCGTCGCGCGTGGTCGAGTCGGCGATTGCCGCGTCGGTCGTGCTGGCCGCGCTGAACAATATCTGGCCGGTGTTCGAGCGGCGCCGCGCGATCGTCGCGTTCGCGTTCGGGCTGATTCACGGGTTTGGCTTTGCCAGCGTGCTGCTCGACCTGGGGCTGCCCCAAAGCGCGCTGCTGCTGTCGCTGGTGGGCTTCAATGTGGGCGTTGAAATTGGCCAGCTGACGATTGTCGCGGTGTTCCTGCCGCTGGCCTTTGCCGCGCGGCGCACCAGGCTGTACCGGCGCGTCGTGCTGGTGGGCGGGTCATGTGTGATCACGCTGATCGCGCTGGTCTGGCTGTTCGAACGGGTGTTCGATTTCAAGGTCATCTCGTAGCGCCAATCGCCGCGCGCGCAGCCGTGCACCGCGCGCGCCGTGCCTGCCTGATAATAAGGGTTCATTATTATCGGAGGCACCATGGCACAGCAACAGAACGATAGCGGTACAACCGGCATCGGTGACGACGACCTGGATGAAAACGGCCAGGCCGACGCCACGCACGACCAGTCGGAAACGGGCGGCAGCGGCGGCGCGGGCCTGACGCGCAACGAGGGAAATGACGGCCCCGGCAGCGTGGCGGCGCCAGCGAAACCACTGCACCCGGCCACGCTGTCGGGTGCGCGCGGAGCGGCCGATACCACCTCCGAGCAGGCGGGCGGCAGTGAAACCGGCCTTGGCACGCCGGAGACCAGTGCGAACCAGTCCCCGGCCGACCTGGCGCCGGCAGCGCGCGCACCGGACGCCTGAACTGCCTGGCGCCATGGACATTATCCACATCAGCAACTGGAACGAGTTCGTTGCGCTCACCTCGGAATACGACGGCTGGGCGTTTCGCGGCTTGCCGGACGCCGACTGGCAACTGCGCAGTTCGCTGTCGCGCTACCTGCAGAGCTTTGTGCCGGACCAGTCGACGTGGCGCCAGCGCGAAGAGCGCGCCCGCCGCATCTTCCGGCGCAAGGCGCATATCTACCTGCAGGACGCCAGCCTGCTGGCCGACGATATCCGCTGCCTGGCGCTGATGCAGCACCACGGCGCGCCGACGCGCATGCTCGATTTTACGAAGTCGCCGTTTGTGGCGGCCTTTTTCGCGTTGTACCGCACCACCCGCACGTCGGCGGTGTTCGCGCTCGACACGCCGACGTTATGGCGGGCGGCGCCGTCCAACGATCCATCGCTGCGGCGCGAGCTGATCGATCCGCGCATCAAGGGCAATTTCGACCGCTATTTCGCCAGCAACAGCAAGGAGTTGTTGTGGACGGGCGAGCCGGAAGAGATGGACCGCCGCCTGGTGGCGCAGTCCGGCACCTTTGTCGTGCCGGGCGTGCTCGACAAACCGCTGGACGACATCATCCAGTGCTACGAATCCGGCAGCGCGCTGCTGAAAAAGATTGTGTTGCCCCCGTCGATCCGGCAGGAAGCGATGCTGTCGCTGTACCGGATGAACATTACGCACGCGACGCTGTTTCCCGACCTGGATGGCCTGGCGCGGTCAATCGGGTATGAGCTGGAAATCACGTGGCCGGGGTATCAGCAGTGATCTGCGCTGGTAGTGCCACGGTGTTGTTCACAAATTATTGTGTGCAGACGCCCGGCGGTATTTTCGACTAGTTGTGAAACCGTCTCACCGACGGAAGTCGGTGCCCATGCTGATTGTGCTTCGATGCGGTTTTGCCCTCTGCGCAAGCTCGGCATGGATCCCGGCATTCGCCGGGACGACGGTAATAGAATGATCGTTGCTGTCAACTGTGGCGGCGGCTACCAACCAATTTTGTGCAGGTATTGGGGTGCACCCGAGACGGAGTACGTTCGTGCCACCACGCGGCGCGGGTAGTGCTGAGCAGTGCACAAATTATTGTGCGCAGACGCCCGGCGGTATTTTCAACTAGTTGCAAGACCGTCTCACCGACGAAAGTCGGTGCCCATGCTGATCTCGCCTCGATGCGGCTTTGGCCTCTGCGCAAGCTCGGCATGGATGCCGGCATGCGCCGGGACGACGGCACGAAAGCCGGTCGGGCTGGTCAATCCGTGCCGAGCTGGCGCCAACGATCGCCGAATTACAAATCGATCTTGCCGTGCTGGTTATCCATGTCCGGCGTGCTGCCAGTGACGGCAGCCTTGGCCATCGCGAAGAAGCGCACCATCTTGCTGTCGTTCGAATCCCAGAATTCGGCGCCGTGCGGCACCACGCGCACCAGCACCACGTGCGGATCGTCCGGGCCGGCCGGGAACCATGCCTGCACCATCGGGTTCCACAGCTCCTTGATCTTGGCGCGGTCGACGATACGCTGAGCGGTGCCGCTGATCGAGACGTACAGGCTGTCGTCAGGCTGCGCAAAGCTGATGTTCACTTCTGGCATGGCGCCGATGTTTTCCCACAGGTCGGCGTGCGTCGACGTGTAGAACCACAGGCCGCCTTCGTCGTCGATCTGCTGCTTCGTCATCGGGTGGCTGAGCAAGTGGCCGTCGGTGTTCGTGGTCGTGAACATGGCGAAGCGCAGGTTGTCGATCTTGTCTTTCAGGGCGGCGACCTGCGTGTTGTTGGTGTTTGTCATGATGGCGTCCTTTGTTCAATAGTGATGAAGTCTGAACAATCAGGTTAGCGCAATTGGCCAGTTTCCTTTGTGCGCAAGCGAACGGAGCGACAGGACTGGCAAGGCAAACAAGGCGACATCATTCCATCTGGCGTGCCTGCAGCGGGTCATCCGCGCGACAAACCCTGGCCACCTCGACGTGCGCCGCCGCCGATGCTGCGGCTGCGGGCGGCCGCTGCCGCGTGAGCAGGCGATGCGGCGCGCGGTAGACGAACCACTGTTCGAGCATCATCAACTGCCAGACCAGCGCCGCGCCCGGCGCGCTGACGCTGTCCTTGGGACGGGACAGCAGGCCGTCGATGACGCTGGCGGCGACCACGTGACGACGGCGCAGGTCGGACAGGCTGTCGAAGGCGAACATGCGCAGTTCAGGACAGGATGCGAGCCACGCGGAGAACGGCAGCGCGCCGTCCAGGCCGCGCCGGGCGTGACCCGGGGCAAGCGTGCGCAGCGCATGCAGGTGGGGCGCACCGCGGCCGCCGTGTTTGTTGCGTGGGTCGGTGTGGCTCGCGCACTCGATCACGGCCGGGTCGAGGAACGGAAACGCCACGTCGACGCCGGCCAGCGCGCAACCGTGCGTCGCCGCGGCAACCTGCGCCGGCAGGGCCAGCTGCAGGTCGAGCGCAATGGCGCGGTTGATGCTGTCCTTGCACTGCGCGCTCCACCACCAGCGCCGCAGCAACGCCAGCGGGGCGTCCACATCGACTGCCGCCAGCAAGGCAGGCGCGAGCATCTGCGCCGCGGTAGCCGGTGCAAAAGGACTGGCCTCAACGATCCGCGCCGCCAGGTCGCGTCCCATCCGGTCGACCCAGGCCGCACCGCGCCACCGCGCCAGCACTGGCTCGACCAGCAACTGGCGCAGTGGGGCCGGCAGCGCGAGATAGCGTCCCAGGCGACGCTGGCGCAGCGCCAGTTCTCCCGCACCGAACAACGCGTCGGCCCCGGCCCCGTCCAGCAGGCGCAGCGTGCCTTGTGCGCGTGCCAGGGACGCGCAAAAATAGGCCGCCACGGCGCGGCTGTCGCCACACGGACGGTCCGAACAGGCAGCCAGCTTGGGGATGGCGTCGATCAGGTCTGTGGGCGTGACCGTGATGCTGTGATGGCGGTTCGCGGGCGTATGCGCATGCTGATCACGCTGGTTTCCTTTTCCGTCGTGCCGGGCCACCCGCCCGGTTGTCGCATAGATCACGGAAAACGTCGCCGCCGGAGCCTCCCCGCCGCGCGGCGCGGCCAGCGCGCCACTGGCCAGGCCAGCGTCCAGCATCACGCCCGGCTGCAGGCTCCCTTCGAGGCGGGCCATGGCCGTGCCAAGCGCCACGGCGAGTCCGGTGGGCGGCGCGCTGTGCTCATGAAAGCGCATGCGCCACCATTGCTGGCGCACCAGTCGCCCGGCGCGCAGGTGCACGTATTCGCCGGGCCCAAGCTGGTGCTGGCCTTCCCACGCACTGGCCGGCATCACGCCCAGCGCCAGGTAGTCGTACAGTGCCTGCGGAGAGGCGTCGCGCCCGGCCAGCGGATGGCGCAGCAGCGCGTCCTGCGAACTGGAAAACAGCAGGGTCTGGCCAGCCATCTCGTAATGCATCGGGCGCGACGCGCAGCGGTCCACCGCCAGCAAGGCTTCACCGGCGCGCGCGTCGATGATCGCAAACGCGAACTGGCCGGCCAGCGACCCACAGGCCCAGACGCCCTGGCGCCGCCAGCGCTGCGCCAGTAAAGCCGCATGCTGCCCCGGCCCGCCCCACAGGGCCACGATCAGGCCATCTTCGTGAAACAGGCTGGTGCAATCGATACTACCCGCCAGCGCCGCGGCGCCGCTTCCGGCAACCACGCTTTGCAGGGGCGTGCGCTCGTAGCGGTTGATCGGCGTGGCCATGCGTTCGATCGATACGGAGGAAGGATCCTGCGCGAGCCAGCCGCACAGGCCGCTCATGAAACCACCTGGCACATCGTGGCAGGGATGGTATTGACATGCCTCGAAGAGTGCCATTGCGCCATCTTCATCTCCGTGAAATGTTTGCGTAAAGATGCATGATTGAGAAAATTCGCTGACTGGGCATTGATACGGCTCAATTACTTTGCGGGAAAACTGGACCGCGCCGGGTGTGGCCAAATGGTCTATAGTGACGCCACATATCGATTACCTAACGTTCGCTGTATTCACTGTCTTTACCCGATCCCACTATGAAATTTGACGTCGCAATCGTCGGCAGCGGCCTGGCCGGCTTGTCAGTTGCCTTGCACCTGGCAGAGACCCGCAAGGTCGCCATCATCTCGAAACGCGCCCTCCTCGACGGCGCCAGCAACTGGGCCCAGGGCGGCATCGCCGCGGTGCTCGATTCCGGCGACAGCCACGCGCAGCACATCGAGGACACGCTCATCGCCGGCGGCGGCCTGTGCGACGAAGCGGCCACCCGCTACATTGTCGAACACGGGCGCGAAGCGATCGACTGGCTGATCGCCCAGGGCGTCCCGTTCACGCGCGACGCCACCGCCGAACTGGGGTTTCACCTGACGCGCGAGGGTGGCCACAGCCAGCGCCGCATCATCCACGCGGCTGACGCCACCGGCCATGCCGTGCAGGTCACGCTGGAACAGAAAGTGCGCGCGCACCCGAACATTTCGCTGTTTGAACACCATTGCGCGATCGACGTCATCACGTCCGACAAGCTCACAGGCAAATCAGTCCACGGCAACACGCCGCACCTGGTCGGCCAGCCGCGCTGCTACGGCCTGTACGTGCAGGACGAGAAAACCGGCAAGGTTTTGACGTTCGAAGCGGAGCACACGGTGCTGGCCACCGGCGGCGCCGGCAAGGTCTACCTGTACACGACCAATCCCGATACCGCCACCGGCGACGGCATCGCCATGGCCTGGCGCGCCGGCTGCCGCGTGTCGAACATGGAATTCATGCAGTTCCACCCGACTTGCCTGTACCACCCGTACGCCAAGTCGTTCCTGATCACGGAAGCGATCCGCGGCGAAGGTGGCCTGTTGAAGCTGCCGCCGGAAGCCGGCGCGTTGGGGGGCACGCGATTCATGCCGGCCCACGATGAACGGGGCGAACTGGCGCCGCGCGATGTGGTCGCGCGCGCCATCGACTTCGAGATGAAAAAGCGTGGCCTGGATTACGTCCACCTCGACATCAGCGACAAGTCGCCCGAGTTCTTGATGGAGCACTTCCCGACCATCTACGCCAAGTGCATGGAGCTCGGCATCGACATCAGCAAAGAGCCGATTCCCGTCGTCCCCGCGGTGCACTTCACGTGCGGCGGCGTGGTCACCGACCTGGCCGGGCGCACCGACATTCCCGGCCTGTATGCGGTGGGCGAGACTGCGTGCACGGGCCTGCACGGCGCCAATCGCCTGGCCAGCAATTCGCTGCTCGAGTGCCTGGTGATCGGACGCGCATGCGCGCACCAGATCGAGGCGACGCCAACGCTCGGCATCCCGGCCCTGCCGGCGTGGGACGAAAGCCGCGTCACCAACGCCGATGAAGAAGTCGTCATCGCGCACAACTGGGACGAGCTGCGCCGCTTCATGTGGAATTACGTCGGCATCGTGCGCACCACCAAGCGCCTCGAGCGCGCCCAGCACCGTATCAAGCTGCTGAAGGAAGAAATCGACGAGTACTACCGCAACTTCCGCATCACGCACGACCTGCTGGAGCTGCGCAACCTGGTCGACGTGGCCGCGCTGATCGTCACCAGCGCGCTGTCGCGCAACGAAAGCCGCGGCCTGCACTACTCACGCGACTATCCGGACACGCTGCCGAAAGCGCTGCCGAGCGTGCTGACGCCACCACGCCGGTAAAGTACGACATGCGCTCACGGCTGTCGTTCAGCACGGCGCTGCTGCTGATGGTCCCGCCCCTGATGTGGGCGGGGAATGCGGTGGTCGGGCGGCTGGTGCGCACGGCGGTGCCGCCGATGACGCTGAACCTGCTGCGCTGGTCGCTGGCGCTGCTGGTGCTGCTGCCACTTGGGCGCGCGGCGTTCAGGCATGGCAGCGGCGCGCTGGTCAACTGGCGCCGCTACGCCCTCCTCGGCCTGTTTGGCATTGGCCTCTACAACTCCTTCCAGTACCTGGCGCTGCAGACGTCCACCCCGATCAATGTCACGCTGGTGGCGGCCGGCATGCCGGTCTGGATGATGCTGGTCGGCCGCGTGTTCTTCAAGGTGCCGGTGCGGCCTGGCAGAGCGCGGGGGCGGTGCTGTCGATTGCCGGCGTGCTGGTGGTGCTGTGCCGCGGCGACTGGCAGCAGCTGGCCGCCCTGCGCCTGGTCATCGGCGACGTGTACATGATCCTGGCCACGATCGCCTGGTCGTTCTACAGCTGGCTGCTGATGCAGCAAAAGGATGTGCCGGCGTTGCGGTCGGACTGGGCCGCGTTTTTGCTCGTGCAGGTTGGCTACGGCGTGCTGTGTTCGAGCGTGTTTGCCGCGGTCGAGTGGAGCGTCGGCGCCCCAAAAACCATCGCGTGGAGCTGGCCGGTGGCCGCCGCGCTGGCGTTTGTGGCGCTGGGTCCTGCCGTGCTGGGCTACCGCTGCTGGGGCGCGGGCGTGGCGCGCGCCGGCCCGGCCATTGGCGCCTTCTTTGTCAACCTGACGCCGCTGTTTGCTGCGCTGATGTCGTCGGCATTCCTGGGCGAGCCGCCGCACCTGTACCACCTGCTGGCGTTCGGCCTGATCGTGGGCGGGATCGGCGTATCGGCGCGCTGAACCGGCGCGCTAGCTGATACGATGGCGGCATGCTTGATGATCTCGATTCCGCGAAAGCTTTGGCCGACTTCCTGGCCCGCCATCCACACACGTTGGTCCTGACCGGCGCCGGCCTGTCGACTGCCTCCGGCATCCCGGATTACCGCGGCCGCGATGGCATACGGCGCGGCCGCGCGCCGATCCAGGGACCGGAATTTCGCAAGTCGGCCGCGGTCCAGCAGCGTTACTGGGCGCGCAGCATGGTGGGCTGGCCGACCATGTCGCAGGCGCGGCCCAACGCCGGCCACGTGGCGCTGGCCGCGCTCGAACAAGGCCAGCGCATCGGCAGCGTGCTGACGCAAAACGTCGACGGGCTGCACCAGCGCGCCGGCAGCCTGTCGGTGCTGGAACTGCACGGGAATGTGCGCACGGTGCGCTGCATGGTGTGCGGCGCGACCTTCTCGCGCGCGTTTATCCAGACCGTGATGAGCGAAGCGAATCCGTCCCTCGTCCACGCGTTGGCGCAGCCCGCGCCTGATGGCGACGCCCATATCGAACCGGATGCGCTGGATGAATTCCACACGCCCTTCTGTTTGCAATGCGGGGGCGCGCTGACGCCGGACGTGATTTTCTTTGGCGATAACATCCCCGCTGCCCGCACCGTCGAAGCACTGCGGCGCATGGACGACGCCGACGCGCTGCTGGTGGTCGGCTCCTCGCTGATGGTGTATTCCGGCTTTCGCTTTGCGCGGATCGCCGCGGCCAGCGGCAAGCCGATTGCCGCGATCAACCAGGGCATCACGCGCGCGGACGACCTGATCGACCTGAAAGTCGAAGCGTCGGCGGAGCTGATCCTGCCCCGCGTGACCGAACTGTTGCAGCGCTAGCAACTGGTATACTCTGCCTCTTTTCCACACCGAGGCAGAGCCGATGTCCTACCCGTTTTTGAGTGACCTGGTCTGTGACATGACCGGTCTCGATCTCCCGCTGCCGATGCCGATGTTCGGCCTGTTCGTGGCGCTCGCCGTGGTGGTTGCCGCGTACTTCATGAAACGCGAACTGCGCCGCATGTACGAGGCCGGCATCATCGGCCCCGCGCGCGTGCGGGAAAAAAATGAACAGGGTGTGGTGGTCGACAAGGCCATCCCGCCGCAGGACGTGGTGTCCGATTTCGCGATGGTGGTGCTGTTTGCCGGCATCCTGGGCGCGCGCATCTTCCACATCCTGGAGCACAGCGACCAGTTCCTGCTCGACCCCGGCTCGCTGATTTTTTCGCGCTCCGGCCTGTCGATTTTCGGCGGCCTGATTTTCGGCACGCTGGCTGGCATCTACTGCGTGCGGCGCTGGAAGCTGCCGGTGCGCCCACTCCTGGACGCGACCGCGCCGGCGATGATGATCGGCTACGGGGTTGGCCGCATCGGCTGCCAGGTGGCGGGTGACGGCGACTGGGGCATTGCGGCGAACATGGCGCTCAAACCCGCGTGGCTCCCACACTGGCTGTGGGCGCAGACGTACGATCACAATATCGTCGGCGAGATCATTTATTTACCGGGCGTGTATCCGACGCCGATGTACGAGACCGCGATGGCGCTGGTGTGCTTTGGGGTTTTGTGGGCGCTGCGCCGGCATCCGTTCCAGCTGGGGTGGCTGTTTTCCGTGTACCTGGTGCTGGCGGGGGTGGAGCGGTTGCTGATCGAGCAGATCCGGGTCAATCCGGTGCTGGATGTGTTTGGGGTGATGGCGACGCAGGCGCAGATGATTGCGGTGACGCTGATTGTGCTGGGGGTGATCGGGACGGTTGCGCTGGCGCGGAAGCGTCGCTAAAAGTTAAGTGTGATATGGGTCCTCGCCTTCGCGAGGATGACGTGCTAATGGTAGTCGAGCCATCCAAATGCCGTCGGGCGAACCCGACGGCATCTTTTCAAGCCCGATGCAAGGCCGGCCGCTCAGAACCCCTTGCTGACGATCGCCCAGCCGCGTACCTGCGAGGGTGACGGCAGCGCCGCCGGCACGCCGCCGATGCGCTTTGCCACCGACACGTTGGCACGCCAGGCGTTCGGGCCATCCCACGCCAGGCCGAGGCCGGCGCTGGACAGCGTCGCCGTGTTCTCCGTCGGAGTCCAGGGATGGCGGTTGATCTTGACGCGTGCGCCATCCACGAAACCCGAGACTTGCCAGCGGCCATCCGCCAAAGCGCCCAGGTCGTGGCGCAGCTCGGCGGAGCCGACATAGCCGGTGTCGCCCGACACGGCGCCGACGTCATAGCCGCGCACCGTGAACGGGCCGCCCACCGTAATCTTCTCGGCCGAATCCAGGTTGGCGTTCGCCCACTGCGCGCCGGCCGTCAAGACCAGCAGGTCGCGCGCGCCCAGGCTATGCGTGCGCGACAGGTTGGCGTTCCACTTCGAGAAGTTGCCGCGGGTGTGCGCGGAAACGGCGTCTGCCTCGCGCGCGGCGGCGTCGTCGAAGCCATTGTGGCCGCGCGTCCAGCCGATGCTCCAGGCCGTCTGGCCGCCCCCGAGCAGGTCGTCGCGCAAGTCGCCGTTCAGGGTCACTATCCAGTCGTCCAGGTGACGGTCGGTGCGGGTGTCGGTGACGTCGATGCGGTCGCGCAGCTGCTTGCTGTCGTACTCGAGCTGGGCGTACACGTTCGCTTCCCTGGTGCGGATGAATGGATGCTTGATCCATGCGCTGGCCACGTCCGCCGTTCCGTGGGCGCCGAGCTGGCTGAATTCGCCGCCCAGCTTGTAGCGCACGTACGAATACGCGGCGCCGACGCGGGTGCCGGCGCCGCCCACCAGCACGTCGTAGCCGAAACGCGCGTAGTTCATGTCGTCGCCGGTGGTGATCGCGCTGATGTCGAGGATATCGCCGTGGTGCAGCGGATTGAACACGTTGGCCGAGCCGCTCAGGCGCGTGCGGCCGATGTAGCGGTTGCCATAATTGTCCAGCGCGACGGTGGCGGCGGCGCTGGCGGTCGGGCTGGTCACGACGTCGAGGTCGGACGTTCCGACGTCCGCGCCCGGCTTCAGCACGGCGCTCACGCCGACACCGGGGATGTCCGACAACAGCAGCAAGGTCCGGTCGAGCTCGCGCTCGGCGATCGGCTGGCCGCTCTGCAAAGATGCGGCGGTGGCGTCCAGCAGCGAGTCGCCGACACGGCTGCCGTTTTGCACGTGTACCGCGCCGTAGCGCGCTTCCAGCACCTGGATGCGTACCGAACCATCGGCGATGGCCTGGGCCGGGATCACCGCGCGGCTCAGCGGAAAGCCGTGCTGCTGGTAGTAATCGGTAATGCGCGCGGCGGCCTGCTCCAGCTCGACCAGGCGCAGGGTCTTGCCTTCGAGGTCGGCCACCAGCGCATGCAGCTCAGGCGTCGCGAACTGGGTATTGCCGTCGATGCGCAGCTGCTTGAGCGCGAACGGCGCCGACGCGGCCGGTGGCGTGGCCTGCTGCGACTGAACCTGCAGCGCAGGCTTGGCCTGCTGCGTTGCGGGCGCCGGCGCCGGTTGCATCTGCTGCAGGATCGTGCCCGAGTTGGGCACACCGGCCTGGTAGGCGTGCGCGCTCAGGGACACGAGCGCCAGCGCGCCGGCGAGCGGTTTCAACAAAAAGCGAGGGCGGGAAATGGGTTTCATATCGTCGTTCATTCAGTGATGCTGGTCGCCAGCGGTGGCAGGTTCATGCCGCCATTCTGGATCTGGAGCTTGGGCGCGCCGGGGCCGAAGCCGAGGGCAGTATTGACCGTGCCGGCGCCGGGTTTGCCCTTCGATTCGTCGTTCGACGGGCTGTCGCCATCGATGCGCGACACCAGCAAGGTGGACGACGTGTCCAGCGAGGCCGGCTGCGTCGAGGCTTGCGAGGCCAGCACGGTGGACTGCACCTGCGCCACGGCGTTGTCGATTTGCTGCGGCTTTTGCGTGATGCTGGCCTGGGCCGTGGACTGGTCGACGATCGTATAGTTGCCGAGATCGGCGCCGCCGTAGACATTACTCAGCCTGACGGCCTTGTTGAGGCCCGCCGCGCCATCGGCGAACGCACCACGCGAGGCGACCGTGATCGTGTCACCTCCCGCTTTGCCGTTGAATACGGCGCCGGCGGTGCTGACCGTGGCGGTCGCAGTGCCGTCGAATGCCTTGTCCGCAGCGCCGATGCCGCTGACGGTGATCAATGCCGGCGTGATGCTGGCAGCAAGACCGCCCGGCTGCACCAGGCTGTAGTTGCCTGCATCGGCGCCGCTCAGCGTATAGCCGCCGAAGGTGACGCGCTTGCCGCTGCCGACGTTCTTGTCGGCGAAGCTGGCGCCGGCGTTGCCGACAAGTGCCACCGCGTCGCCGGCGATGACGCTGACGGCGGCGGTGCCGGACAGCGTCGCGGCGGTGCTGCCGTCGTAGACCTTGTTGTTTGCGCTCACGCCCGAGACCGTGAGAACGGCCCTGGCGATGTCGGCGACCAGCCCGGCCGGCTGCACCAGCGTGTAGTTACCGGCGTCCATCCCGCTCAGCGAGTAGCCGCCGACGGTAACCGTCTTGCCACTGGCGGCGTTCTTGTCGGCGAAGCTGGCGCTGCCGCTGCCGTTCAGGGCGACGACATCGCCGGCGATGGCCGACACGGCGGCGGTGCCGGACAACATGGCGGCGGTGCTGCCGTCGTAGGTTTTGCCGTTCGCGCTCACGCCCGAGACCGTGAGAACGGCCTTGTCGATGTTCGCGCGGAGGCCGACCTGCTGGACAATGTTGTAGTTGCCGGCGTCCGCCCCAGCCAGCGTGTAGCCACTGATATTGACCAGCTTGGCGCTGCCGGCGTTCTTGTCGGCGAAGCTGGCCGCGCCGCTGCCGCCGACCGAGACCGCGTCGGCACCGAAGGCCTCCACGGTCGCGCTACCGGACAGGGTCGCAGCGGTCGTGCCGTCGTAAGTCTTGATGTTGGCGGTGATGCCGGTCACGACCAGGCCGGCCTTGCCGATATCGGCGTTCAGGCCGGTCGGCTGCACGATGTTGTAGTTGGCGGCGTCGGCGCCACTGAGCGTCAAGCCGCTGACGGTCACGGTCTTGCCGGTGCCGGCATTCTTGTTGGCGAACGCGCCGGTGCCAGTGCCGGAAACGGCCACCATATCGCCGCCGATGGCGCGCACGGTCGCGCTGCCGGACAGGGTGGCGGCGGTCGTGCCATCATAGACCTTATTGTTCGCGTACACGCCCGCGACGGTGAGATCGGCCTTGCTGATATTGGCCGTCAGGCCGCCCGCCTGCAGCAGGTCGTAGTTGCCCGCGTCCGCGCCGCTCAGCGTGTAGCCGCTGACGTTGACGGCCTTGCCGCTGCCGGCATTTTTGTCGGCAAAGACGGCGCTGCCGCTGCCGCTCAATGCGACCTGGTCGGCGCCAAAAGGCGTCACGCTCGCGCTGCCGGACAGGGTCGCGACGGCGGTGCCGTCGTAGACCTTGTCGCTGGCCGACAGACCGCCCAACTGCAGGTTGGCCTTGTCGATGGTGGCGGTGAGCCCGCTCGGCTGGACGACGTTGTAGTTGCCCGCGTCGGCGCCACTCAAGGTATAGCCCGCGACGCGGACAAGCTTGCCGCTACCCGCGTTCTTGTCGGTGAAGCTGGCGCTGCCCCCGGCGCCGACCGTGACGATGTCATTGCCGAGGGCGGCGACGGTGGCAGCGCCGGACAAGGTGGCCGCCGTGGTGCCGTCATAGGTCTTGCGGTTCGCGCTCACGCCCGAGACGGCCAGGTCAGCCTTGCCGATATCGGCGCGCAAGCCGGTCGGCTGCACGACGTTGTAGTTTCCCGCGTCCGTGCCGCCCAGCGTGTAGCCGGTGACGCTGACAAGCTTGCCGCTTCCGGCGTTCTTGTCGGCGAAGCTGGCGGTGCCGGCACCGCTGATCGACACCTCGTCGTTGCCGATCGGGGCAACGGCCGCGCTGCCGGACACAGCCGCGGCCGTGGTGCCGTCATAGACCTTGTTGTTCGCGAACACGCCCCCAACAGCGAGATCGGCCTTGCTGATGTTGGCCGTCAGGCCGCCCACCTGCAGCAGGTTATAGTTGCCCTCATCCGCGCCGCTCAGCGTGAAGCCGCTGACGTTGACGTTCTTTCCATTGCCGGCATTCTTGTCGGCGAAGACCGCACTGGCGCTGCCGCTCAATGCGACCTGGTCGGCGCCCAGAGGCGTCACGCTCGCGCTGCCGGCCAGCGTCGCGGCGGTCGTGCCGTCGTAGACCTTGTCGCTGACGGCCAGGCCGGACAACAGCAGGCTGGCCTTGTCGATAGTGGCGGTGAGCCCACCCGGCTGGACGATGTTGTAGTTGCCGGCATCCGCGCCGGCCAGGGTGTAGCCGCTGGCAGTCACCGGCTTGGCGCTGCCGGCGTTCTTGTCGGCGAAACTGGCCGCGCCACTGCCGCCGACCGAGACCACGTCGGCGCCGAAGGCGGCCACGGTCGCGTTGCCGGACAAAGTCGCGGCGGTCGTGCCGTCATAGGTCTTGTCGTTGGCGGTGACGCCGGCCACGGCCAGGTCGGCCTTGCCGATGCCAGCCACCAGGCCAGTCGGCTGCACGATGTTGTAGTTGCCCGCATCGGCGCCGTCCAGCGAATAGCCACTGACGATAACCGCCCTGCCATCGCCGGCGTTCTTGCTGGCGAAATTGGCTGTCGCGGTACCTGACAGGGTCACCGTGTCGCCGCCGAACGGCGCCACGACCGCGGTGCCGGCCAGCGTCGCAGCCGTGGTGCCGTCGTAGACCTTGTTGTTCGCGAACACGCCCGCAACGGCGAGATCGGCCTTGCTGATGTTGGCCGTCAGGCCGCCCACCTGCAGCAGGTTGTAGTTGACCGCATCTGCGCCGCTCAGCGTGAAGCCGCTGACGTTGATGGCCTTGCCGCTGCCGGCATTCTTGTCGGCGAAGACGGCGCTGCCGCTGCCGCTCACTGCGACCTGGTCGGCGCCCAGAGGCGTTACGCTCGCGCTGCCGGCCAGCGTCGCGGCGGTGGTGCTGTCGTAGACCTTGTCGCTGACCGACAGGCCGGACAACAGCAGGTTGGCCTTGCCGATGGTGGCGGTGAGTCCGGCCGGCTGGACGATGTTGTAGTTGCCGGCATCCGCGCCGGCCAGGGTGTAGCCGCTGACAGTCACCGGCCTGGCGCTGCCAGCGTTCTTGTCGGCGAAACTGGCCGCGCCATTGCCGCCGACCGAGACCACGTCGGCGCCGAAGGCGGCCACGGTCGCGTTGCCGGACAACGTCGCGGCGGTCGTGCCGTCATAGGTCTTGTTATTGGCGGCGACGCCGGCCACGGCCAGGTTGGCCTTGCTGATGCCGGCCGCCAGGCCAGTCGGCTGCACGATGTTGTAGTTGCTGGCATCCGCGCCGGTCAGGACATAGCCGCCGACGGTGACGCTCTTGCCGATACCGACGTTCTTGTCAGCGAAGGCCGCCGTGCCGCTGCCATTCACGGTAACGACGTCGCCGGCGAAGGCGTTGACGGTTGCCGTGCCGGACAGGGCGGCGGCAGTGGTGCCGTCGTAGACCTTGCTGTTGACGGTGACGCCCGACACGGCCACGTTGGCCCTGGTGATGGTCGCGGTTTTGTCGTCCAGGCCGTTGATGGCGTAGGCGCCGGCGTTGGCGCCGGTCAAGGCGATGCCGCTGATGGTCACGTTCTTGTTCGCGCCGACGTTCTTGTCCTGGAACGTCGCGATCGCATTGCTGGTATCGATGCCGATGTCTGTGGGCGCACCGCCCACGACCGTCAAGCCGCTCAGGCGCGCTGTGGTGGTGGCGTCATAGGTCTTGCTGCCAACATTGGCTGCAAAATTGACGAGCATGTAGGCATTGAGCGTGCCGGGGCTCCCGGAGGTGTAGATGCTGTAGTCGGTCGGAACCCAGGCGCCGTTCGCATCCCTTCCCGGATTATAGTAGATGGCGGCCGTACTGCCGGTATCGACGTAAATGTAGGAGTTAACCGCGTCATCGAACCTGACGGTACCCTGTCCCCTGCCTGCGTTGTCGGCACGCAGGACGATTTTCCCGCCGCCCTGCACCTGGATCCCGCCACCAAAATCGCCGGTGCCCGCCGCCGTCGTGGCATTCGACGTCGTCACGAAATGGATGTCGTTGTAGGCGCTCAGCGTCAGGGTCCTCGGGCTTTCCCAGCTATAGATATAGCCGCCGTTGTTGTAATCAGCCACGCCGCCAATGGTGTCGAGAATATTGATATCGCCCTTGCTGCCGCTACCGTTCATGCACGGGACGCCGCTGCAGACAGGCACCGAGGCCGTGGTCTTGATGGTGATGTCGGTGGTGTTCAGTGCGTTCGTCAACGCAACGGAGTCGACGTCGATGTTGACCGAAGGTCCCCACAGGCTGCGGTTGCCGATGGTGATGTCGGCCGGATCCAGCAGCCAGCTGCCGGTCTTGCCGCTGGTGGCCGAGGTATCGACTGCGGCCGAAGCGCTGACCTTGAGCGTATGGCCCGAGGTTTCCACCCGGCCGCCATCGCCGCCGTGCGCGCCGCCTTGGGCGCTGATGCTGCCGTCGAAACGGGTCAAGTCATTCGACCAGACCGCCACTTGCCCGCCGTTGCCGCTCGAGATCGCGTCCGCATGGATGGCGCTGCCGGCTGCCACATCGGTGGTCAGCGCATTCCGTTCGGGACCGGCGCCAAGAAAATTGCCGCCGATTAGGGCCGTACCGCCGCCCGCATCGCCCGTCACGTCGATCTTGCTGCCGGCCGCGAGGGCGACGCTGTCGCCCAGCACCTTGACTGCGCCGCCCTGCTGGCCCGCTGCAGTGCCCGAGGCGTCCAGCGTACCGCTGTTGCTGACCGTGCTTTGCTGACCGCCGCCGAGCACGATGGTGCCGTTGACGCTCTCCACCGTGCGCGCCTGGATGATGCCGGTGTTGTTGACCACGCTGGCCAGCACCGCATCCTTGGCGCCGGCGGTCAGGATCACGGCGCCGCCGTCGGCCTGGATCAGGCCGCCGTTTTCCGCCAGGTTGTCGAGCGTGCTCTTATTGACCTGCATGTTCACCAGGCTGTTGCCGGCAAACGACAGCGTCACGTCGCTGCCCGCGCCCAGCGCCACGCTGCCTGCCGGTGCTGTGACGCTGCCCTGGTTGCTGACCCGGTTGCCCAGGAAGGCCACGTAGCCGCCCTTGGCCGCCGTGATGTTGCCGCGGTTGACGATGTTGCCGGCGCCGGCGCCGCTGAACTGGCGTGCCGAACTATTGAGCGCGGCATCGTCGACGTCGAGCGTCGACGCCACCAGGCCGCCAACGTTGACCTGCGATCCGGCGCCAAACAGCACGCCGTTCGGGTTGATCAGGTAGACCTGGCCGTTGGCATTGAGCTTGCCCATGAACTGGGTGCCATTGGTGTCAAAGATGCGGTTGACCGCGATTGCGCTGCTCGAGGGCTGCACGAAATTGACCGTCTCGCCGGCATCGGTATTGAAGCTCCGCCACGAGAGCGACAGGTTCTGGCTGGCTTGGTTGATCGTCGTGGCGTTGCCGGACTGGTGGATGGCATCGTTGCCGGCGGTCACCTGTCCCCCTGTGGGTCCAGCGTGCGCCAGTTGCGCCGCGGCCGACAGGGCGGTGGCGGCCAGCAGCTTGCGATTGGTCTTCTTGCCGCGGCCGCGTGCGGTTTCCGCAACGGCGACCCAGGCCTTTTGCACGTGGCTCCAGACGAGACGATAAATTCGGTTGATTGAAGCGTGACGGTCCATATGTTTTCCTGGCGGACTTCGTTTAATTAATTCGGGCGTTTTGTTGTGGGTACTTGGCAAGATGATCCGCTACATGGCGATCCAGGTCCGGCTGCCATTGCGCCGGCATCACGTTCATTACCAGTTTTTCGATGCGGTCGATTTCCGCCAGTTGTACCCGGTTCGTGGTGCTGGCCCTGGCGGCGCAGTCCCACATGTAGATCTTGGCCAGGTCCTCGGGCCACAAGGAACCGGTCCTGGGATCGAGCGCGGTGTTGGTCGGCACGGCCATCCCAGCGGCCTGGTTCACCTGCATGCTGTGTCCCATGGCCAGGACATAGCTGGTTCCGATGCCTGGGGATCGCGTTGGTGAA
>JGI20283J13201_100007_pt1 | contig 45315 bp, 22 predicted proteins | sample Plalitdecfosmids_FD_13201 | JGI IMG/M metagenome (IMG submission 13201)
AACAGCCCGACGGGCTGAACCACACCAACACGACAGATCTGAAAGGCAATTCAGGCACCCACTTACGCCCGGCAGAATAATAAGATCAATCTGCCAACTTATATGATATCTTACAGGGAGAGGTCCATTGAAGATCAGTCTTCGCGCATCCGTGGCGCTGATCGCGCTCGTCAGCGGCGCCCATATCGCAAAGGCGCAGACCGCGCCGGCCGCCGAATCATCCACCAATCAGCCGGCCGCCGATACGGCGGCAAGTGATGCGCAGGATGGCGACATTGTCGTCACCGGCATCCGTCAGAGCCTTGCCCGCGCCGCCGAGATCAAGCGCGAGTCAACCGCCGTGGTCGATTCGATCGTCGCCGAGGATATCGGCAAGCTTCCCGACCTGACCACTGCATCGGCGCTCCAGCGCGTGCCCGGCGTGCAAGTGGTGGTCGGCGGCAACAACGAAATCGTTGGCGCGCGCATCCGCGGCCTCGACGACATCATCACCACGCTCAACGGACGCGAGATCTTCACCGGCGTCGGCCGCGGCTTCTCGTTCCAGGATCTGCCCGCCGAAGCGCTCGCCGGCGTCGATGTCTACAAGTCCAATTCAGCCGAGCGGCTCGAAGGCGGCGTCGCGGGCGGCGTCAATATGCGCCTGCGCCGCGCGCTCGACTTCAAGGAACTGACGATCGCCGGCAGCGCGCGCGCGACCTATCTGCAGGAGGCCGGTTCGAAGAACACGATCAATCCGGCAGTGAGCGTGCTCGTCGCCAACCGCTGGGACGCCGGTGAAGGCGAGATCGCGGCGATGGCCAGCATCTCCTACCAACGCAACAAATATGCCCGGCCGATCGCCTGGAACGACTGGACGCGCGCCACCAGCGCCGGCCCCGCCGGATCGCCCCCGAACCTGCATTCGCCCACCGGCTTCGCCGCCGCGATCGAGTTCGGCAAATATGAGCGCCCGCAGGGCAATTTCTCGCTCGAATGGGCGCCCGATACCGACACCAAAATCTATGTCGAGGGCCTGTTCGCGGGCTATCGCGGCAACGTCTATCAGGCGCGCCCGACCTTCCGCGCCTTCACCGGCACGTCGTTCGAGGCGACCGCTGGCGACACCTGCGAGGATTTCGCGGTCGGACCCGACGGCTATTATTCGGGCAATGTACAAAGCCCCACCAATCCGACGGGCACCGGCACGATCCGCCAGCTGTGCAACGCCACCGGCTATACGGCGCGCAACCTCGAATATTATACCGCGACCGTCGCCAACAAGGCGCGCACCGACATCTATGTGATCGCCACCGGCTTCAACAAGCAGATCGGCGCGCTCAGCTGGAACACCGACATCTCCTATGAAACCTCGACCAACAAGAACAACAGCTTCCGCGTCGATATAGGCAAGCGCATCGCCGAACTGGTCCAGGTCCGCGATAACAATCACGAGGTGCAGGCGACGATGCCCGGCAACCCCATGAACGACCCGGCTGGTCTGGCGTTCGCCAACGGCATGACCGAAGACATCAACCGTAGCCGTGGCACTTTGTGGTCGGTCATGAGCGACGCCAAATACGACTTCGACGGGGTCCTCGATTATCTTCAGGCAGGCGTTCGCGTCGCCCGGCGCAAGGCCGGATTCGAGCAGTATCTCGGCGGCCCGCCGGCACCGGGAGGTTCGTTCGCGACGCCGCTTACCGCCGCCGGCCTGCCCTCCGATATTCTGTCGCAGGCTCCCGGGGTGCCACAGATGAATGACGGTGCATCCTTCCTGCAGATCGACCCCCGGTATCTGACGCAGGAAGCGATCAAGCGGCAGCTACGGACGCTATACCGCATCTCGCCAGATACGCCCGCCTTCGACCCGACGCGCGACTATGATGCGCAGGAAAAAAGCTATGCCGGTTTCCTGCAAGCGGGGTATGAATTCTCGCTGACCGATGCCATCTCGGTCGACGGCATGGTCGGCGCCCGCTTGACCCGCACCGACCGCGAAATTGCGGGTTCGGGGCGCGTGACCGATCCGGCGACGGGCACGTCGCGCGTCGTGCTCGTCAATCGCTCGACCAGCGACACGGATCTCTTGCCCAATGCCAGCGCGCGCATTCAGTTCGGCGGCGGCCTCCAGGCGCGCTTCAACTATTCGAAGACGCTTTCGCGGCCCAGCTTCGGCCAGCTCAATCCCGGCCTCAGCTATGTCGTCTCTTACGTCAACACGATCCAGAATTCCGGATCGGGCGGCAACCCCGACCTCAGGCCACAAAAGGCCGACAGCTTCGATGCGTCGCTCGAATATTATTTCGGCCGCAGCAACTATGTCTCGGTCGTCGGCTTCTATCGCGACATCACCGATCGCATCATCAACGGGACCGAGGTCCGGACGATCGACGGCCTGCAATATGTGATCTCGACGCCGCGCAATCTGGGTTCCGCCAAGATCAAGGGTGTCGAAGTGGGCGGCCAGCTCTTCCTCGATTTCCTTCCCGAAGGGCTCGACGGCGCGGGCGTGATCGGCAACTTCACGGTCATCGACAGCGAGGTGACGACCCCCGGCGATCGGCTTCAGGGGTTGCCGCTGCTCGGCGTCTCCAAATATAATTACAACATCGGCCTGATTTACGAGAAATACGGCATCTCGGCGCGGATGATCTACACCTATCGCTCCAAATATTTCGACGGCGACATCACCAACGGCCTCTCGCTCCGGCCGGTCTCGATCCCCGTGGGGCTCAACGGTATCCGCGCCGCTGGGCGGCTCGACTTCGGCCTGAATTACGATGTGACGCCGAATATCACGGTCAGCCTCGCCGGCACGAACATCACGGGCCAGAAGACGCGCAACTTCGAATCACGCGAGGATTTCGTCCGCGAGGTGCGGAATGACGACACGACCTATTCGCTCGGCGTCCGCTTCAATTTCTGATCCCGATGACCGCACCGCGAATGACGAAAAACAGGAGGATGGTTTGAACAGGAAACGGATTTTCACCGCGCTAGGGCTGGCCACTGCGCTGACGGCCGCCAGCTTGGCGATCGTCGACACAGCGCACGCGCAAGCCCCGGCCACGGCTCTCAAAGCGTCAGACAAAGCGCTGCCCGGCGACGTGCGCGTGGCGCGGACGCAGGGCTCGGTGACGATCGACTGGCCCTCGGCGCAGGATGAGCGCGCGCAACTCGTCCTGTCGCTCGATCCCGGCAAGCCGCTGATCGAGGCGATCTCGATCGCCGGCAAGCCGATCCTCGGCGGCGTCGATCCCGCCGGCGTGATCACCGTCGGCACGCGCGATCTCAAACAGGGCTGGACGGTCTTCTTCGACAATCCCCGGACGCGCCCGTTCGAAAGCTTCCCGCTGACCCTGGCGCGCAGCGACATCAGCGTGCGCGCCGAGGGCGGCTATACCAAGGTGGTCGTCGGCGGCGCGGCTGCCGGGCCCTTCTCCGGCACCTATCAATTCACCATCTATCCCGGCTCGCGGCTGGTGCGCGCATCGATGGTGATGTCGACGCAGCGCCCCGCCACCGCCTACACCTTCGATGCCGGACTCAGCGTCGCGACATCGGCGGCGCTGCCGTGGCGCGCGATCGCCTTCACCGACACCAAAGATGCGATGGTGCGCAAGGAAGGCGACGCATCGCGCAAACCCGCGGTCTCGCCCAAGGTCCGCGCCCGCATGATCGTCGCCGAGGGCACCGCGGGCGGGTCGCTGGGCGTGGTCCCGCCGCCGCATCAATTTTATTATCCGCTCGATTACGCTAACAACGACAATTCGGCGTGGTACGGTAACGACTATCGCAACCTCGCCGGCCGCACGAGCTTCGGCGTGCGCCAGACGCTCGAGGGCGATCGGCGCTATGTGCCGTGGGTCAATGCCCCACCGGGCACGATGCAGGACATGGGCGTCTTCCTGCTACCCGAAAGCGGCGACGCCGCCAGCGTCACCAAGGCCGCGCTTGCCTATACCCGCGGCGACCGTTTCAAGGCGCTTGACAGGCACCGCACCTTCACCAGCCACTATCATGTCGAGCACACCGAAGCCTTTCTGAACACGGCGCGGTTCCAGCAATCGACGGGTGTTCCCGACGGGCTCGAATCCCCTGCCTTCGTCAAGCGCTTCAAGGACATGAACGTCGAGATCGTCCATCTCGCCGAGCTTCACCTCGGGCGCGAGGCGCTCGATCGCGCCGGCGACCGGCTGACGCTGCTCAAGACGATGCATGCCGAGACCGCGCGGCTATCGGACGACAAGCTGCTGCTGCTCCCGGGTGAGGAGCCCAACGTCCATCTCGGCGGGCACTGGATCAGCTTCTTCCCCAAGCCGGTCAATTGGACGCTCGACCGCAAGGAGGGGCAGCCCTTCGTCGAAGATGACCCCAAGCTGGGCAAAATCTATCATGTCGGCTCGCAGGAAGATGTCCTGAAGCTGATGCAGGACGAGCACGGACTGATGTGGACCGCGCACCCGCGGATCAAGGGGTCTTACGGCTTCCCCGACAAGCACAAGGACACACCCTTCTTCAAGAGCGACCGCTTCCTCGGCGGCGCGTGGAAGAATATGCCGTCGGATTATTCGCTGCCGCGCCTCGGCACGCGGGTGCTCGACACGCTCGACGACATGAACAATTGGGCGGCGAAACCGTCCGAGCGCAAGGTCGCCCCCGGCGAGGTCGACGTGTTCCAGATCTCCGACGAGAGCGAACTCTATGCGCATATGAATATCAACTACCTCCGGCTCGACGGGCCGTTGCCGCGCTATTCCGATGGCTGGCAGAGCGTGCTCGACGCGCTGCGCGGCGGCCGTTTCTTCACCACCACCGGCGAAGTGCTGATCCCCGAATTCACGATCGATGGCGCGAAGAGCGGCGAAGAAGCCGCGTTCGGACGCAATACCGTTGTGCGGGCGAAGATCGAATGGACCTTCCCGCCCGCCTTCGCCGAGATCGTCAGCGGCGACGGCAGTAAAGTCTATCGCGATCGCATCGACCTCAGCGGCAGCGCGCCCTTCGGCACCCGCGCGATCGAAAAACGCATCGACCTCAGCGGCCGCAAATGGGCGCGCATCGAGGTGTGGGACGTCGCGACGAACGGCGCCTACACGCCCCCGGTCTTTCTGAAAGCCAAATAATCCCCGCCTGCACGTGCGGTCGTCAGCGCTTTGCGCCCTGGCGACTGCACGCGGCCTTTAGATTCGGAACGGTGCCGCCGACGTACTGGTCCGGCCCGGTCCTTCTTCGGAGCAGCCATGTTCGATCGAACCTATTACGGCACCCATCCGGACATGATGGCGTGCGTGTCCAATGACGAATTGCGCGATCGCTATCTCATGCAGAATTTGTTCCGCCCCAACCAATGCGTGCTCAACTATACCCATGCCGATCGGCTGGTGATCGGCGGTGTGCTGGTCGAGAGCGGAACTGTCCGGCTGCCCGATCAATCGGAGCCCGCGTCGGCGGCCGGCCACCCGTTCCTTGAGCGGCGCGAACTCGGCATCGTCAATGTCGGCCGCGCCGCGGGGACAGTAACCGTCGATGGCGATCTGTTCGCGCTCGGCGCGAAGGACAGCCTGTACGTCACGATGGGTGCGAAAGACGTCCGCTTCTCCGGCGACGGCGCACGTTTCTATCTCGCCTCGTCCCCCGCGCATCGCGCCTTCGACACGCGAAAACTGCCGCTTGCCAGCGCCAAGATACTCGAGCGCGGCAGCCTCGAGGAGGCCAACGAGCGGACGATCCACCAGCTGATCATCCCCGGCGTGTGCGACAGCGCGCAGCTGGCGATGGGCCTCACGGTCCTCAAGCCCGGAAGCGTGTGGAACACGATGCCTCCGCACGTGCACGAACGCCGGAGCGAGATCTATTTCTACTTCGATCTCGACGATCCCGAGCAAAGCCGGGTGATGCACTTCATGGGTCAGGGCGACGCCACCCGTCACATCGTCATGGCGGACGGCGAGGCGGTAATCTCCCCGCCCTGGTCGATCCATATGGGCGCAGGGACCAGCGCCTACGCGTTCATCTGGGTCATGGCGGGCGAGAACCAGGACTATGACGACATGAACGTCCTCGACATCTGTCAGCTCGCCTAATCTGTCGATATTTGACCGGCGATCGCCGGAAACGGCGAACGACCGCCCTTCGGGCGCCGCGGCGGTCGCATCGAACGGCGGCAACGAGGCGCAAAGCAGCCTATCGATTCAAGTTAGGCAACGACGGTGTTGACGATTGGAATTAGAACCGCACCCGGAAGCCCGCAGTCCCCTTCAGATTATAACCCGCACCGAAGTCGGCGATCGCCGTATCGCCCGATACCTCGGTATAGAGGGTGAAGCGGTCGTCGCCCCAGCTATAGCTGCCACCAAGACCGAGTTCGCCCGACAGGCGGTGGTCGCAGTTGACGATCGGCGTTCCCGACACATCGGCAACCGCGCCATCGAGCCATTCGTAGCTGAGGTTCATCACGGTATAGAGGCGCCTGCGGCGAGTGTCGCCCGACCGCCCCTTCCAGCTCGTCTGATGGTCGATCGCCAGGCCCCAGCGGGTCTTCAAGCTTTCGCCCCCTGCCACCGAAACCGACGCGTCCGACGGATCGGTGAAGCGATCAAAGTCGACCTTGGCATAGCTCATCTGGACCTGCGGCGTGATGCTGAGGTTGCGGCCCAGCGGCGTCTGCTTGCCGAGTTCGAGGCTGAACGCCTGTCCGTCGCCCTTGTTGCCGCGAGCAAGCGATCCGAGGATGTTCGATTCCAGGTCGCTGTCAAACCAGCTGAGCTTGACCTGCCCGTCGACATAGAAGCCCGTCGGCCCGTACCAGGTCATTGTTGCGCCGACGCCATAGCCCTGCGTGTCGATCAACCCGTTACCGAAGATCGACGTCACGCTGCTGTCCGCCTTGCCGTAATGCGCGGTCAGCCCGCCAACCAGCGTCGCGCCGTCGTTGCGCTGCGTCAGCACCGCATCGAGGCCGAGCTGCGCCTGCCACTGGTCGACCTTGCGGTCGGCGCCGCTGGTCGAGACGAGTGCCTCGGGACGTTGGCGTTCGGATTCGAACCGCCCCCAGAGGCCCGCGCCGGCGATCGGCGAGGCGACCCACGACCGGTTTCCGACACGCTGTTGCAACGTCGGCAGGCGGTTCAGCGACTGGAGCGCCCCGACATAGGCTTCGTAGACCGGAACGCCGGGCTGGTAGAGCGACCCTTCGGGTTCACCGGCGGCATCGAGCCGCGCCGAACGCAGATACCAGTCGCCATCCTGCGGCGTCGATACGCCGTTCTTGTAGAGACGATAGCCATAGGCGCCCGCGATCACGGCCTGCTGGCCGTCGAACAGATAGTCGCCGTCGAGCGTGAAACTGCCGTTCGATGCGCCGACGACATCGACGATCTTGATGCCTTCGACGGTCTGCGCGCCCAGCCCGTCGCGGTTGATGACGGCCACTCGCGTGTCGCCCGAGGTTGCACCGCCCACGATCAGACGATCGGCGGCTGATGCATCGCCGCCAAGCTCCGCCTCGATCTCGAGCACCCCGCCATTGCCGCGATAATCGCCCGTAACGGTCAGCGTACCGATGCTGCGGCCCGGCGCGACGACGCCCGTATTCACGATGCTTCCGACACGGCCGGAGCCTTCGAGGCGGCCCGCCGACCCGACGGTTACCGCGCCGCCGAGGCTGCCCTCGACCGCCAGCGTACCGCCGGCGACCGTCGTGCTGCCGCCGAAACCACCATTGTCCGCGGTGACGAGCAATGTGCCCGCACCATTTTTGGTCAAAACACCGGTGCCCGAGAAGAGGCCGTTATAGGTGAAGACCGTATCGACAGCGGTCGCCATCGTTCCGCTGTTCGAGACGACGATATCGCGTGCGCTAGCGAGGGTGGCGCTGGTTTCGAGCGTGCCGCCGTCGAGGGCCACATCGCCGTCGGCGGCACCGAGGTTGGCGTCGCTCGAAATGCGGAGCGTGCCGCCCGTGATCGCAGTGCCGCCAGCGTAGCTGTTCGCGCCGCCGAGGACGAGCGTGCCGGCATCGGACTTGACGAGCTGCGCCGCGCCGCCGAGCACCGAATTGATCGTCGCCGTGAAGCCCGCGCCTGCGGTGCTGCCGTCGCCGACGCGGATCGTCGCGGTCGGATCGGTCAGCGCGATCTCGCCGCCGCCGATCACATAATTGTTCGCCGCGAACTGCATTCCGGTGACCGACACGGCGCCGAGTGCATTATCGACCGTGACGGTGCCGCCGGTGCCGCCGAAGATCGCGAAGGCGCCGTCGGAATAGCCCGCGTTCACATCGCCCGAAGCGTCGGTCCAATTGTTGTTGCCGGCGCTGGCCTGCCACACGCCGCTGCCGCCGTTGATCACGCCATCATTCTTGGGTCCGGCCGCGCCGTCCCAGAAATTGAGCGTTGAGCCCGCGGCGTTGACGAGGTTGACCTGGCCCGCGATCGACGTCTGTACATCGGCGTTGGCCCCCGACGGCAGCGTGCCGAGGGTGACGCCATTGTCGGTGAGCGCGCCGCCATAGTTGAACATGCGGTAGACGCCGACATCGAACGCGCCGCCCGTCGGAACGCTGACATTGAGCACGCCGTCGAGGACGAGATCGCCGCCGATATTGACGAGGTCGTTTAGCGCGCCGCCGACCGTACCGGCCTCGCCAAACTCGAAATCGAGCTGCGTCGTCGCCGAAAGCGACAAATTGCCGCCGATGGTCAGCGTGCCTGCCGCTCCCGCGCCGGGCGAGAGCGTCGCGCCATTGGCAAAGGCGACGTTGCCGCCGATCGTGCCGGTCCCGCCCAGCGTCGCGCCGGCGAGGACGTTCGTCATGCCCGTAGCCGCCGCATAGCCGCCGTTGACGAACATCGTGCCGCCACCGACGGTCGCGCCGCCAAAGGCCCCGCTGCCGTCCAGGACCAGCGTGCCGCCGCCGCTCTTGGTCAAGCTGCCCGCACCCGAAAGCGCGCCCGCGAGCGTCAGCGTCGTACCCGCATCGGTACGAAACCCGCCGGCGCCGATCAGCTCGACGCCGCGTGCCGAAGTGAAACTCGCCGTCGTTTGCAGCGTGCCGCCGTCGAAGCGGAGCGCGCCGCCCGTCGCGCCTAGGCTGGCGTCGCCGCCAATCTGCACCGTGCCGCCGTTGACCGACGTCCCGCCGGTGTAGCTGTTCGCACCCGTCAGGAGGAGCGTTCCGGCGTCGGTCTTGACCAGTTCGGCCGCGCCGGTCAGTTCGGCATCGATCGTCGCGACATAGGCCGCGCCCGCCGCGGTGCCGTCGCCAACGCGGATGACCGCCTGCGCGCCGCCCAGCGTCAGCGCGTCGCCGGTGATCCGATAGCCGCCGGACGCGAATTGCAGACCCGATGCGCTCACCGCGCCAAGGCTGTTGTCGACCGTTACCGCTCCCGCGGTGCCCGAGAAGATCGCGAAGGCGCCGTCGTCATAGCCCGCGTTGACCGCGCCGCCGATGTCGGCCCAATTGTCGTTGCCGAGGCTGTTCTGCCAGACGCCATCGCCGCCGTTCACTGCATTGTCGAACTTCGGCCCTGCCGCGCCGTCCCAGAAGTTGAGCGTCGCCGACCCCGTGTTGATCAGGTTCACTTCGCCTGCGATCGAGGTCTGCACCTGCGCATTGGCGCCCGCGGGCAGCGTCCCGAAGGTGAGGTCGTTGTCGGTCAGCGATCCCGCATAGTTGATGACGCGGTAAAGCCCGATGTCGAACGCCCCGCCCACCGGCACTGCCACGTCGAGCGTGCCGTCAAGCAGGAGGTCGCCGCCGACGTTGATCACGTCATTGAGCGGCCCACCAACATCATTGGCCCGGCCGAATTCGAACCCGAGCGTCGCCCCCGATGCGAGCGCGAGATTGCCGTTGATGGTCAGTGCGCCCGGTGCCCCGACACCCGGAGCGAGCGTCGCCCCATTGGCGACAACCACATTGCCACCGATGACGCCGGTGCCGCCCAGCGTCGCACCCGATGCGACGCTGGTAAGGCCCGTCGCCGCCGACTGGTTGCCATTCACGAGCAACGCGCCCGCCAGAACGTCGGTCGCGCCCGTATAGCTGTTCGCGCCGCCGAGCGTGAAGGTTCCGTCCCCTTGCTTGACCAGCGCACCGCCGCTGCCGGTGATCGGCCCGGAGAAGGCGGTGTCATTGCCGGTCCCGAAGGTCAGCGTCTTGCCACCCAAGGACGCTGCGCCCCGGCCGGAAAGGTCACCGATCGTGGTGCCGGGGCCGGTGAGGCCGGCGATGCTGAAGACCGCGCCATCATTCACCGTCACTGCGCCGCCCGAATAAAGCGAGCCGTTGCCGACAAGCTCGAAGCTGCCTGATAATATGGTGGTGCCGCCGGTATAGCTGTTGGCCTCGAAATATCGGACCGCCCCGCCCGACGCGGCGATCACGACGCTGCCGCCGGTGCCGCCGGCGATGCCGCCGTCGGTAATCGTGCCCGACCAGTCGCTGAACGAGTTGGTGAGGCCCAGCGTCAGCATCTTCGAGCCGAGTGCGATGGTGCCGGCCGGGCCACTGTTAAGCTGAATGACCCGCGCGCCGGTGTTGGTCTGCGAGATGTCGAGGACGGTGCCCGCGCCGACGATGATGTTGCCGACCCCCGCCCTTCCCGCGCCGGCCAACGCCAGCGTGCCGCCGCTGATGACTGTGCGGTTGGCATAGATGTTGGTGCCGGTCAGCGTCAGCGTTCCGGAGCCAATCTTGTCGAGGAAGTTGCCGGCCTGATTGTTGGCCCCGTTGCCGATCGTGCCGGTCAGTGTGACGTCGAATCCTTGTGTATCGATCCGGTTCGCGGTCGGACTGCCGACCAGGATGTCGCGCGCCGAGGTGAACGAGGCGCCTGCCTGAAGCGTGCCGCCCTGAAGCGAGAGCCTGCCCGCGACGTCGCCAAGGTTGGCGTCGCTCGAGATCCGCACCGTGCCGCCGCTGATGGTAGTGCCGCCGGCATAACTGTTGGCGCCGGTCAGCGTCAGGACGCCGCCGCCGCGCTTGGTGAGCGAGCCCGTTCCCGAGATGGTGCCGTCGAGCGCGATGGCATTCGACCGGTCGAGGACCAGCACGCCATTGTTGTCGATGTCGCCGATGATGCTGCCGGTCGTACCGCCATTGCCGATCTGGAGCGTACCGCCATCGATCGTGGTGCCGCCCGCATAGCTGTTCGCGCCGGTCAGGACGAGCGTGCCCGCGTCGGTCTTGACCAGCCCTGCGGCGCCGGTGAGTTCGGCCGCGATCGTTGCGGTATAGCCTGCGCCCGCCGCGCTGCCGTCGCCGACCTGGATCGTTGCCGCCCCGGTCAGCGTCAGCGCATCGCCGGTCAGGGCATAGCCGTCGCTGGCGAACTGCATGCCCGAGGCAAGGACATTGCCGCCGCTGTTGTCGATCGTGACCGTTCCCGGCGCGGCCGAGAAGATCGCGAGACTGTCTTGCGCATAATCGGCGTTGACCGCGCCATTTGCGTCGGTCCAGTTATTCGACCCGCCGGCAACCCGCCACACGCCGTCGCCGCCGTTGACAGCGCTGTTGTTCTTGGGGCCGATCGCGCCGTCCCAGAAGCTGAGCGTCAGGCCCGCGCTGCTGACGAGGTTCACCTGGCCCGCAATCGACGTCTGAACCAGAATATCGGCCGGGCCGCCGGGTATCGTGCCGAGTTCCAGCCCGCCATCGGTCAGCGCGCCACCATAATTAAACAGGCGGTAGATGCCGGGACCGAAAGTGCCGCCCGCCGATGTCGAAACATCGATCCTCCCGTCGAGTACCAGATCACCGCCGACATCGACGAGATCATTGAGCGCGCCGCCGGCGACACCCGCCTGGCCGAATTCATAGGCGAGGATCGACCCGCTCGCGAGCGACAAATTGCCGCCGATCATTAGCGTGCCGACGCTTTCGCCGGGTGCCAGCGTCGCGCCATCAAGGATATCGACATCGCCGCCGATGATCCCGTTGCCGCCGAGCGTGGCGCCCGAGAACACCGTCGTCAGTCCGGTCGCCGCCGACTGGTCACCGCTGACGAACAAGGTGCCGGCATGGACCAATGTCGCACCGGCATAGCTGCTGGTGCCGGTCAGCGTCATCGTGCCCGCACCGTCCTTGGTCAAGCCGCCCGTGCCGACGAAAGCCGGCGCGATGCCGATATCATGACCGTCGGTATCGATGATGCCGCCGTTCGCACCCAAGGCGATGTCGCGCGCCGCGAAACCGACGAAGAACTCGTCTTCATCCCGCGTCGCGCGCAGTATGCCGCCGTCCATCGTGAAATTCGCCGTGCCCGAACCGCCTCTGATCCGGCTGGTTTCGAGCGTGCCGCGACGGCCCGGCGTGCCGAGCAGGGTCACGATCCCGCTCGATCCGCCCGCGACGCCGAGCGCGAATCCGCTCTCGGCCCGCACGCGCCCGCCATCCTCGATCGTCAGTGCGCCCGCGCCCACATTGCCGACGGTCATGTTGAAGTCCGTGACCAGCCAGTTCGAACCTGCACCGGTCACCGTAACGCTGCCTGCGGCATTCGCGCCGATATAGCCCTGATTGCTGGTGACGCTGGCGCCGTCCTCGATGCGCATCGTGCCGGCGCCGAAGCTGCCTATATTGAGCTGTGCGTCATTGATCCACGAACTGCCCGTACCCGACACGACGACGTCGCCCTGTCCCGAGCCGCCGACGATCCCATCGTTGCTCGTGACCGTAGCGCCATTCCCGATCCGCAAGGAGCCGGTGCCGAACAGCCCGACGTTGATTCGCCCGCTGTTTTCCCACGACGAACCCGTTCCAGTTACGAGTATCTCTCCGATGCCGCCGCTGTCGAGGCCGATGGTCCCGCCGCCGCTCAGGACTTTACCGCCATCGGCGACGTTCAGCCTCCCGGTGCCGCCGTGGCCGACAGTCAGATCGGTGCCGATCATCCACGTCGAAGCATTGCCGCTGCCGTCGCTGCCGGCGACCGTAACGACACCGTCGTTGCCGGCATCGGGCCCCACAAGGCCGTTCGCGCTGGTGAGCACGCCGCCGTCGGCGAACCGCAGTTCGCCGCCGCGGACGTAGACGTCGCCGGCGAAGCCGCTCGCTCCGGTGAACACGAGCGTGCCGAGGTCGGATTTTACGAAGTCGCCCAAGCCCGTCAGATTCGATGCGATCGTCGCGGTATAAGTTGCCCCGTTCGCAGTCCCGTCGCCGACACGGATGATCGATTCCGGCGCGACCAGCGCGATGTCCTCACCTGTGATGACATAGCCGTCGCTGGCGAACTGCATGCCCGACGCCGTGACGGCGCCAAGTGAACCATCGACGGTCACCGTGCCCGGAAGGCCGGAGAAGACCGCAAATGCCTCATCGGTGAAGGGCGCGTTGGCGGAGCCGTCAAATTCGGTCCAATTATCGTTACCGCCGCTGGCCTGCCACAGGCCGTTGCCGCCCGTGATCGCGCCGTCGTTCTTCCCGCCGGCGACGCCATCCCAGAACCGCATGGTCAGACCGGTCGTGTTGACCAGATTGACCTGGTTCGCGACCGAGGTCTGGACGAAATATGCGGGATCGACCGACAGCCCATTGTCGGTCAGCGCTCCGGCATAGTTGATGACCCGATAGACGCCCGGGTCGAAGCTGCCACCCGGCGTCACCGCGACGTTGAGCGTGCCGTCGAGCAGCAGAACGCCGCCGACCTCGATCAGGTCGTTATACGCGCCGCCGACGACATTGGCCTGTCCGAAGCTATAGTCGAGATTGGCGCTGGAAAAGAGAACCAGATTATCGTTGATCGTCAGCGTTCCGGGCACCGCGCCAGGATCGCCGGGGGTGAGATGCCCGCTGGCCAACACCGTGCCGCCGATCACGCCCATGCCGCCCAGCGTACCGCCCAGGTTGACGTTGGTGGCCCCCGTTGCCGCCGACTGGTCACCGTTGACGATAAGCGTGCCGCTGTTGATATGCGTTGCACCGGTATACGCGTTGTCCGCCGTCAGGATCGTCGTGCCAGTGCCGCTGGAATAGACGTCACCCGCGCCCGACATCCGCGTCGTAAAGACATGATCGGTGTCGATATGGTTGAAATTGACGAGGTTGGTCGCCGCCGCGAAGGTAAGTTCCGCCGCGTCCAGCACGCCAGCGTGCGCGCCGCCCGGAACCATTCCGAAACCGCCGATATTGAGCACGGCATTGCCGGCGCCCATCGCGAGCGTCCCGCCGCCAACCCGCACCAAGCTGTCATCGCCGATGGTCAGGGTTCCGCTCGACCCGGCATCCTGCGCGATCGTCAGGACGCCATCCGCGGTCACCTGCCCGCCGCTGGTCACCAACAGCGAGCCGGTGCCTCCGCCGCTGCCGAGCACAAGGTCGCCGGTCGTGGCGAAGCTGGAGCCGGCCCCCGACACCAGCAGGTTCGCATCCCGCGGCGCCGTGCCGAAAGTCGCCGATGCGAAGCTCGCGTCACCGCCCTGATTCACCGTGAAATCGCCGCCCGTCATCAGCAGCGAACCGGTGCTCGTCCAGTTCGAACCGGCGCCGGTGACCGCGACGGCGATGGGGTTGGTGCTGCTGGTCGCCGTACCGATCTGGCTCGCCCCCGCGGTGCGCAACGTCCCGCCCGCGCCGACCGTCAGGCTGAAGGGAGCGTTGAAGGTCGCGCTCCCGCGAATTCCGCCCGCCACGTCGGCGAGCGAATTTGCGCCCGTGATGTTGATCTGTGTTGCGACGTTGATTGTGCCCCGCATGTCCAGATCGCCTGCCCCGATCCGGAGCGTGCCGCCGTTCGTCACGTTCACGATGGCCGAGCCGGTGCCGGCAATATTCCCGCCGATGGCGGTCGTGCTGAAGACCGAATTCGCGCCATCGACGCTCAGCGTCGAGCGCCCCATCGTCGTGGCGCCCCCGGACGTGACATTGGCCCCGCCGACGATACGAAGCTCGCCGCCCAAGCCGTTTATGATCGTCCCGCCGCCATAATTGCTGTCGCCCGTCAGCGTGGTCACGCCGGTGCTGGCCACCATAACGCCGCCAGTGCCCGTGATCGAGCCAGCATAGGTGTAGGCGTTCGAGCGATTGAAGGTGAGGCGGGCATTGTTGACGACGTCGCCCACGATCGAACCGGTCGCGCCACCAAAACCGCCGATCTGCAGCGTCCCCGCCTCGATCGTCGTCCCCCCGGTATAAGTATTTTCGCCAAAAAGCGCTAGCGAGCCAGCGCCGAGCTTGGTCAACCCGCCGCTCCCAGTCATCGCGTCGCCGATGCCGTTGAAGGTTGCGGCGTTGGCAATGTCGATCGCGCCGCCGTTCGCGCCCAAAATATAGGCGTGCGTATTGACCGAGTTGGCGCCCGTCATCCGCAAGGTGCCGCCATCGAGCGTGATCGCGCCGGAGGCATCGCCGAGGAAGCTGTCATTCTCGACCGAAACCACGCCGCCGCCGATCAGCGTGCCGCCGGTGTAGCTGTTGGCACCCGTCAGCACGAGCGCACCGGCGTCGGTCTTGACCAGGCGCGAAGCGCCAGTGAGATCGGCCGCGATCGTCGCGGTAAAGCCCGCGCCCGCCGCCGTGCCGTCGCCGACGCGGATCAGCGAATCCGGGCCGACCAGCGTCAGCGGCGCGCCGTCCACCGCATAGCCGTCGGTCGCGAACTGCATTCCCGTCGCAGTGACTGCGCCGCCGCTGTTGTCGACCGTGACCGTGCCCGCCGCGCCCGCGAAAATCGCAAAAGTGCCGTCGGCATAGGCCGCGTTGATGCTGCCGTCGCCGCCCGTCCAGTTGTTGTCGACGCCGCCCAGATGCCAGCTGCCGTCGCCGCCGTCGATCGCATCGTTGAACTTGGGTCCGGCGTTGCCGTCCCAGAAGCTCAATGAAAGCCCGTCGCTATTGATCAGATTGACCTGACCCGCGACGGACGTCTGGACCGAGACATTGCTCCCCACCGGCATCGAGCCGAGCGTGAGGTCGTTGTCGGTGAGTACGCCGCCATAGTTGAACACGCGATAGAGACCGCCGCCGAAATTTCCGCCGGCCGAAACATTGACGTTGATCGTGCCGTCGAGCGTCAGATTGCCGCCGACGTTGACGAGGTCGTTGAGCGGGCCGCCCGCGACATCGGCCTGACCGAATTCGAAGTTCAGGATCGAACCGCCCACCAGCGAAAGGTCGCCGTCGATATTGAGCGTGCCGGGGCTGTTGCCCGGCGCGAGGGTGCCACCGTTCAGGACATTGACCGATCCGCCGATCGTCCCGCTGCCGCCCAGCGTGGCACCCGACGCGACGGTCACGAGGCCTGTGGCAGCCGACTGGTCGCCGTTGACGAGCAACGTCCCGGCGTTCACGTTCGTCGCCCCGGCATAGCTGTTGCTCGCGCCGAGCGCCAAGGTGCCCGCGCCGGACTTGGTGAGCCCGCCGACACCGGAAACCACGCCGCCGAGCGAGAAAATCGTCCCCGTATCGGTCGATATGGTGCCCGCCCCAGTCAGGTTCGTGGTCCGCGCGCTCGCGAAGGATGCGGTCGTGCGAAGCGTGCCGCCGGAGAAGCCGAGCCCCCCGGTCGCGGCGCCCAGATTGGCATCGGCCGAAACCTGCAATGTGCCGCCAAGGATGGACGTGCCGCCGGCATAGCTGTTGATACCGCTCAGCACGGTGGTGCCGCTGCCGATTTGCCGCACCGCACCGCTACCCGAGATGGCTCCGCCAAAGGTGACGAGGTTCGATCGATTGAACACCAAAAGGCCATTGTCGACGACGTCGCCGACGATGCTGCCCGTCGTGCCGCCGCCTCCGAGCTGGAGCGTGCCCGCGTCGATCGTTGTGCCGCCGGTGTAAAGGTTGGTGCCGGTCAGGACGGTCGTGCCGGTCCCCGTCTGGCGGACCGATCCGGTGCCCCCGATCTGCCCGCCATAGGACAGGAGATCGCTGCGGTTGAAACCGAGCGTGCCGAAATTATTGACGATCGCGCTGGCGATCGATCCTGTCGTCCCGCCGCCGCCGATGAACAGCGTACCGCCGTTGACGTTGGTCGACCCGGTATAGCTGTGGTTACCGGTCAGCACCCAGGTGCCGCTGTCGTTCTTCGCAAGCGTCGTGACGCCGGTGCCCGCGTTGCCGATCGAGCCCGCCAGCGTGTTGTTGCCTGTATTGGTGCCGCCGAGCGCGATCGTGCGCGCCAAGTTGTTGTTCGCCAGCGTGACTGGTCCGGTGTCGGTGAAGACGATCGCGCCGGTGCCCGACGATTCGATGAAGGTGACGCCCGACGACAGGGTGAAGAGCCGGTTCGTGGTGTCGCCCGCGCCGGTATAGCGCAGCGTCGAGCCATTGCCGATGACGAGGTTCGCCGCGGCGGCCGACGAGGCGCCGATGCTGCTCGCAACGCCCCCGTTCGCGAGTTTGTCGACGCCAAGGACGCCGCCGCTGATCGTCGTGATCCCGGTATAAGTGCTGCCCGAATTGGTCAGAATCCAGGTGCCTGCGTCAGTCTTGGTCAGGCGGGTGACGCCGGCACCGTTGTTGGTGATCTGCGCGGCAAGGATATTGTTCGCCGTGCTCGTGCCGCCAAGCGTCAGCGTCTGCGCCGTATTCGCGCTGGCGAAAGTCAGCGGGCCGGCGTGGGTGAAGGCGATCGCGCCGGTGCCCGATGCGTCGAGCTTGCTCGTCGTCGATGCGCCGAGCGTGAACTGGCGGTTCGTGCTTCCGCCCGTACCGACATATTGCAGCGTGCCGCCGCTCAGGACGAGATTGCCGGCCGCCGAAGAGGATGATCCGATCGAGCTGTCCGCGCCGCCGTCGCCAAGGCAGGTGACTGAAAGCGTGCCCTGATTGATGATGGTGGTGCCACCATAGCTGCTCGAACAGCCCGACAGCTGCTGGAAGCCGCTGCCATTCTTGATCAGGCCGCCACTACCCGAGATCGCACCGCCGAAAACGGCCGCGCCGCTGCCACCGCTGGTGATCGTCAGCGTCGCCGTATCGAGAGTGATATTGCCGCCCGTCGTGCCGCCGCCCGCCAGATAGAGAATATTGCTATCGTAGCCGTCGAGGTCGAGCAGGACCCCGGCGGTGTTGTCGAGCGACACCCAGCCGCTCCTCAGGGCAGTGGTCGACCCCGCGCGCAAGATGCCGTTTATCACGCGGATGTTACCCGTCGTGTTATTCGCCCCCGACAACAGCAGCGTTCCCGCTCCACCCTTGTTAATCTGCCCGGCGCCGGCGATGTTTCCTGAAAATTCGAGCGTCGTCGCGGCGTCAACGACGTTGAGATTGCCGTTGCCCGTCATCGCGAAACCACGATCGATCGAAATGCTGGTGCCGGTATAGACGAGCGTGCCCCCCGCGAAGGAGAGGTTCGACGCGGCGGCCGAGGAAGCGCCAATGCCGCTCGCCTGTCCGCCATTGGCGATACAGTCGATCGAGAGCGTCCCGCCAATCGTCGTGACGCCCGTATAGTCGTTGTTGCAGCCGCTCAATGTCTGGTTAAAGCCGCCGGTGCGCGTATAGCCGCCGGTGCCGGTGATGCGGCCCGTGAAAACGCCGCCCGCGCCGCCGGTCGTCAGGGTACGCCCGCCAAGGTCGATCAGGCCGTCGCCGATCACGGACAGGAAACTGGCGTTGAAACCACCAAGTTCCAGCGTCGCGCCGCTGTTGACAGTCATGCGACCGGTGGGGCCGAAAGCCTGCGCCGAACCTGCACGCAGAATACCGCCATTGACGCTCGTATCGCCAGTGTAGCTGTTGGCACCGCCAAGAATGAGCGTGCCCGCCCCATCCTTGAAAAGCGATCCCGCGCCCGCGGCGACACCGCTGATCGTCAGTGTCGTGGCCGCATTGGCTACGTCGATGCCGCCTTGGCCACCTGCAAGCGTAAAGCCGCGATCGATCGCGACGGTGCCGCCGGTATATTGCAGCCGCGCGCTGTTGCTGATCACGAGATTTGCCGAATCGCTGCTCGCTGCGCCGATGCCGCTCGCCACCCCGCCGTCGGACAGCGTGCCCACCGAAAGCGTGCTCGATCCGGCGCCCGGATTTTGGGTGATCGTCGTGACGCCGGTATAATCATTTGCGGCGTTCGACAGGACCAGCGTGCCCCAGCCGGTCTTGGTCAGGCCCGCGTCGTCGGGGCTTGTGACCAGGCCCGAAAACTCGACCGTGCGCCCCAAATCGACCTGGATCGCGCGCTCGCCACCGCCGTTGATGAGCGTGATGCCGCGATCGGTGACGGCGTCTACCCCGCCAGTATAGGCAAGGGTGCCGCTTTCGAGGACGAGGTTCGCCGCGTCGGCGCTCGACGCGCCGATGCTGCTTGCGGCGCCGCCATTGGCAAGCTGCGTGACTTCCAGCCGGCCGCCGCTCAGCGTCGTGCCGCCGGTATAGCTGTTGGAGGCGGTCAAGCGGACGATGCCGCCGCCGCTCTTGGCAAAACCCGTGGCCCCGCCATTGTTCACGATCGTGGAACCGATCGTGAGCGTGCCCGTACCATTATGCTGAACGCCGAGCGTCCCGCCGCCCGCGCTCCCGGTCAGCGAGCCGCCGGTGATGCTCTGGTTCGTGGCCAGCGTGCTGGGCGCGACGATGATCGTGCCGTCGATGCCAAGCGTGTTGCCCGCGCCGATCGCGACGTTCGATGCGGTCGCGGCCGTATAACGAAGGCCGCCGAGTTGGACATTCCCTGTCACGGTGCCGAAGAAAGGCGTGTTCGCGGCACCCGCGGTATCGCTGATGATATCGCCATTCGCCCAGGTCGCGGCGTCGTCCTTGGTTGTATAGTCGCTGGCGTCGAAGGCAATGATGCCGCCGCCGACCACCTTGGCATAATCGGACCCGTTGATCGTCGCCCAGCCCCCGAGCACACCGTCGGCGTTGCTCGTGGTGATCGCGCCGCTCGTGGGGAGGGCGAAGTTCACCAGCCCGCCCGCGCGCGTGATCGCACCGAGGTTCAGGTTGACGATGCCGCCCGCGCCGCTCACCGCGCGGACGGTATTGCTGCCGACATTGACCGTCAGGCCGTTGAAGGTCTGGTTGTTGGTTTCGCCCGCTGCCCCCATGACCTCGAGCGTCCCGCCCGCCAGCACGAGCGGCGAGGAGGCCGAGACGATGCCATCGACGGGTCCACCGGCGCCAGAGAAATCAAGGATAAGCCGGCCGCCACCGATCGCCGTGGCGCCGGTATAGCTGTTCGTGCCGGCCAGCGTCAGCGATCCGGCACCGATTTTCCGGAGGCCGCCGGTTCCGGTGATGCTGCCGCCAAAGACCTGCGCGGCCTTCGCATCGATGGTCAGCGTCTGCGCACCCAGCGCGACCGTGCCGCCCGTGCCGGTCAGCGACCGTGCGGTGAGGTCGAAATCGCCAAGGTCGAGCGTGCCGCCGTTGACGATCAGGCCGTTCGTGGGTCCGAACGCGGCGGCATTACCCATTTTCAGCGTGCCCGATGTAACCGTGACATCGCCCGTGAAATTATTGGCACCGCCGATTACCCAGGTGCCGCTGCCGTTCGAGATGAGGTTTCCGGCGCCCGTAATCGCGCCCAAAAACCGGTTTTCGCCAGCAAAGGCTCCACCCAGCGTCAGGCTGTCGGCCGCGCCACCGGCGGTGAAGGTCGTCCCCCCGCTCAGGTCGAGCGCGCCGCTACCGTCGTTCAGAATGCCGCCTGCGCCGCTGACTTCCCATAGGCGATTGCTGCTGCTGCTCGTCCCGCCATAGCTCAGCATTCCGGAATTCAGTACGATCGTCGATCCTGCCCCAAATGAGCTGGCCACATCGATATCCGCCAGAACGGAGGCCTTGACGAGACCGCCGATACCCGCCCGCCCGGTGAAGATGTTGGCGCCACCCAGTGTCACGACATTGCCGGCCGCGGCGCTGAATGCGTAGGTTCCACCGCTTAAAATCCCGAGAAGCTCGAGATCGGCAGTATCCGCAGCAAACGTACTGCCAGTCGAAACATCGATATTCCCGGTAATCGAAAGGGTGCCGGTGCCCTGATTGCGGATAACCGCAGCGTTGCCGTTGATGTCCCAGTTGCGGTTCGAACTGTCGCCGTCGCCAATGTAGATGACGCTGTCGCTGTACTGGCTCTGCTGGGCGAAGACGATGGTGCCGTCTGCGATCGTTACCGGCGCGCCGAGCGAACTCGCCTGCCCCAGATCAGCGATCGAGGTGAAGCGTACCGAGCATGTACCGTTGCAGGCGGTAAAAACGGTCCGACCCGTATAATCGCTGAGGTCATTGCTCATGGTGACGCCGCTCGCGGCTACCTGCACCGACCCATTGCCACGGATCTGCGCCGCCCCCGCACCCGTCCCTTCCAGGATCAGGTTGCCGCCGTTGCCGATCGTGACGGTCCGCGCGGTGGCCGCGCCGCCGATCGACAGGCGCACATTGCTGGCAGCGGCCGTGAAGATATTGTTGCCCGCCGCGCCCAATGCGCTGTCGGCCGCCGCATAGAGGCTGCCCGCGTTGATGTTGATGTCGCCGGTGAAGCTGTTCACGCCATTGAGGATCAACCCGCCGCCGCCGGCCTTGATCAATCCGTTCGACCCCGCCACGATCGAATTGATAGTGTTGTTCCCGGTGGTCGTCGTGATCGTCGAGTTGGTGCCGCCCAGCGTGATCCTGCTGCCGCTCAGCACATAGCCCGCCGAACTGAAGGTGATGTTGCCGACCGTCACCGGCACGCCGACGGTCACCGTTCCCGCGGTGCCGCCGAAGATCGCGTTATCGAGATCGCCGTTGTTCCACGGCTCGGCGAAGGGCCCGCTGACGCCGTCCCCATTGGGGCTCCAGTTGAGGTTGGCGAGGTCCCACGTTCCTGTGTTGCCCGAGCCGACCGCGGTGCCGTTGGCATCCCAATACCGGTCCTCCGCACGCGCGGACAGCGGCGCGCACGCGAGCACAGCGGCGAGCGAGGCTCCGCACAACAGGCGGCGCGACAGCGGCCGACCATTGCGGGTGCGGGCGGCAGACTCGCTATCGATAGTCATGATATTTCCTTCGGGCATGGTTCGGGGTCGTGAGCGGGTCACGGAGGACAGATTGTCTGGGGGTGAAGGCCGATGGCCATTCGGGGCGCGATACAATGACCACTGCGTCGGGCGTGAAGAGCACAGAAAGAAACGCGCCATCCTTGGTCATACGGTCCCCCGGCGGCTGCAGCATGGCTCGCAAAACGAACCGCGCTTTCCCTCTTCGGTGTGCCTGGGCGCCCGCCATAGGAACGCCTGCACCCTATCCCACCGCCGACCTTCCGCCGCCGAAGCGGGTCCCTGCGGAAGACAGGCCAAGCCAACCTCCCGGCGCAACCGGAAGATGGCACAGGCCGTTGACTACAGAAGGAGTTATTATCAATCGGTTACCAGAAGCCAGTAAACGCGGGTATGTCACGGTATCGATATGCGAAGCTGATACCGGGGTAACATCGCTTCCGACGCCGCCGCCTGACCCGAGCCACTTGCGCAGCCCGCGAACCCACCTGTAGACACTCGGAACGATGTTCTCCCACAATCCTCAATGATCGCGGATTCCGCTTCCTCGTCCGACGAACGGGCGCTGCGCATGGCGGTCGCCGAGCATCCGGACTCGGCCGACGCGCACGCGGCGCTCGCGTCCTTCCTCTGCGGCATCGATCGGGTGGACGAAGCACTGGCCCATCTCGACCGCGAGATAGACCGTCAGCCGTCGAAGATCTGGCCGCTGTCGGTAAAGGCCGGCATATTATCCGGCGAACGTCGCGCGGCAGAGGCGCTCGACGTCCACCGGGCGCTCGTTGCCATGGCCCCCGACATGCCGCTCTTGTGGGCAAACTTCGGCAGCGACCTCGCGGCCATCGGCGATGTGGGCGAAGCCACGGCTGCCTTTCGCAAGGCGGTCGAGCTCGCACCCGGTTTCGGTCCCGCATGGCTGGGGCTTGCCAAGCTGCCCATTGCACCGTTCGGCGATGCCGATATCGCGGCGATGGAAAACGGCCTCACCTTCGCGCGCGATCCGTATCACAAGGTCCAGCTTCTGTTTGCGCTCGGTCGCGGCCACGAGGCGCTCGGTGCGTTCGAGAGATCCTTCGAGAAATTTACCGAAGCCAACACCCTCCGCGACACCCTCGTTCCCCACGACGGAGTGGGACTCGCCGCCTTCGTCGAGGCCCACCGAATGTTGGGAGCATCCTTTTTTGCGACAGCGCAAGATACTCCCCCCGAGGCGGATCGCGCGATTTTCATCGTCGGCATGCCACGCTCGGGGTCCACGCTCGTCGAACAGATTCTGGCTAGCCATCCGGACATCGAAGGCATAGGCGAATTGTTCGCACTTCAGGACGTGGCGGTTTCGATGGGCGCCTTCGATTCACCCGATGTCTTTGTCCAACGCCTGCAGACATTGACCCAAGCCGAAGCAACACAGCTTGGTGCGCATTATCTCGCAGGCGCGGGGCGCTACCGTCGAACCGATCGACGCTATTTTACCGACAAAATGCCCGCGAACTGGCGCTTCGTCGCGCTCGCTCACCGGATTCTGCCGGGGGCGCGAATGATCGACGTGCGGCGTGACCCGCTGGATTGCTGCTTTTCGGCCTACACGACCTATTTCAACCGCCACACCGACTTTCCGAACACGCTCCAAGATGTCGGTCGATATTATCGACATTATCTTCGGATGATGGAAATGGTGCGGGGCTTGACGCCCGATAGATTGTATCGCGTCGATCATGCACGACTTGTATCGACTGCAGAGTCAGAAATTCGCTCATTGCTTGACTTTCTGCGACTTCCTTTCTCGCCGTCCTGCCTCAGGCCTGAAGAAAATTTGCGGCCCATTTACACCCCGAGCGCCCAGCAAGTACGTACGCCTATTCATCAGGAGAAGGGCCGTTCGCAAGATTATTTGCCTTGGCTGAGGCAGCTACAAGTTGCGCTCAACGCCGGACAATGAATCTGCCTTCGCTACACACCGACGGTGCCGCGGTGAGGGGACGTCCGAAGACGCTGCGAGCAGCGTCATGATCAGCGTGGGGTCAATTGATTGATCGAGACTGGACCGCGCACGCTCGAACTCTGCCTCGACGATGGCCGCCGCGCCATAGAGACGGCGAACCGCAAGCTTACGGCTATCGGTGTCCAGCGAGCGCCAGATTCACGACGCCCCAGAGCTGTCACCAGATCGGCAGGAACGCGCCTTCGGTAATGGAATCGCCCCTGTCGATCAAACAGACCAACCACCCGTTTGTGTAGCAGGTCCGTGTAGCAGTCAGATCGACCATTTCCCGAGGACTTAAGCGGGTTTGAGTGATGTCCCACGACATCATGGTGTAGCAGCTTTGTGGGAGCGACGCTTGCACGGGACCGTCCCGGGGACGGTGCGTCGCAGTTTTTCGTCGATTTTAGAATTTCTGGAGCGGGCGAAGGAATTCGAACCCTCGACCCCAACCTTGGCAATAAATAGTGCGGCCTACGACGTTCTAACCCACACTATCCGCCTATACTATTTTCGTTATATTTCTTGATTTTAGCCTACGCGTGGCTATCCTCTCATTTTCCGAAATGCGATTTCGGCCGGAGACTTTTTGGAGACATAGACGATTTTATAGAATTGTCTCCTGTGTTCGGAGAGAAGGAACATGCCAACGGCGAAACTGACCAAGCGAGCGGTCGAAACGCTGGAGCCTCCAGCGGAGAAGCAGATCATCCTGTGGGATAGCGAGATCAAGGGCTTCGGCGTGCGGGTGATGCCGTCCGGGCTCAAAACCTTCGTCGTCCAGTATCGCAATAGCGAAGGAACCAAACGCCGGATCAATCTCGGACGCTTCGGTATCATGACAATCGAGCAGGCGCGCGATCTCGCGAAGGTCCGACTTGGCTCGGTTGCCGCCGGTGAGGATCCTGCCTTGGCTCGTCCGAGCGGGTCGACAGTCAATGAAGTGTGCGACTGGTATTTGAAAGAGGCGGAGGCGGGTCGTCTTCTCGGGCGCAGAAGGAAGCCTATCGCTTCATCGACGCTGGCCCTAGATCGCAGCCGGATAGAACGGCATGTCAAACCGCTCATCGGCAATCGATCCGTCGAGAAACTGTCGATCGCCGATCTCGAGCGCTTCCAAGCCGACATCAAGGACGGGAAGACTGCCAAAGACCGCAACGGCCGTGGCGGTATCACGAGCGGGGGCGCTGGCGTCGCCGGCAGGACCGTTGGGATGCTCCATACGATCTTCGAACAGGCCGCTCGATGGAAAGTGATCGAGGCGAACCCCGCGCGCGGGGTTCGCAAAATATCGATGGAGGTGAAACGCGATCGCCGCCTGTCGGTCGATGAGCTCAAACGCTTCGGCAAAGCGCTGAACCAGCATGAAGCGGAGAGTCCGGTGGCTGTCGCCGCAATCCGGCTGATCCTGCTCACAGGGTTCCGGCGCATGGAAGCCCTTGGCCTGCAATGGGCATGGGTCGATGACATGACGGGATGTGTCCGGTTCCCCGATACCAAGACCGGACCGCAAGTACGACCGATCGGCGCCGCCGCACTGGCCCATATCCAGTCTCAACCGAAGCGCGACAACTGCGACTATGTCTTCCCGAGCGAATTCTCCGATGGCCATCTTGTTGGCCTGCCCCGTATACTGCAGCGCGTTTGTATCGCCGCGGGCATCGCAGGGGTCACACTCCACACGCTACGCCACACCTTTGCGAGCATCGCCGGCGAGTTGGGCTTCTCCGAGCTGACAATTTGCGTGCTCCTAGGGCACGCACCTCGCGGCATCACGCAGCGATATGTTCATATCGACAATGCGACCAAGCTTGCCGCCAACGAAGTGTCCAGGGCTATTGCGGAAGGTTACATCGGGTCTCGCTATTAAGCCCGCATTTGGCCGACTACGGCCGGTCCGCTTTTGAGAAATCCAGGTGAGGAAGCGGACATTCTTCTCGTGCGTTCGCAATCTCCAAGAGCCGTGTGGGCTTGGTCTACTCTGACAGATGTACGCGGTCGCGACCGTCACCCTTGGCTCTGTAAAGTGCACGGTCGGCGCGATCCATGAGAGCCTGCAGGTTTTCATCTTCCCTTGCAATCGCGACGCCGAAGCTTGCCGTCGGGCTTGCCTCGCCGGACATAATATCCGGGGCGGTTTGCTTGAACGCCGTCCTGATCTCCTCGGCCAGTTCGTGCGCGGTGACGGCGGCGCCTGAAGGTAACATGATCGCGAATTCTTCACCGCCCAGACGCGCCATAATCGCGCCTCCAGGCGCTTCCTCCTTCAGGACGTCCGCGAAGTGCCGGATGATCAAATCGCCGCTGCTATGACCGAACAAATCGTTGATCGATTTAAAATGATCGAGATCGCCGAGGATGATCGCCGCGGGCTTTCCGGCCGTCTGGCTCGCCATTGCTCTAAGCGCGCGAGGTTCGAAACCGCGTCGGTTGAACAATCCTGACAGAGTGTCGATCAGCGCATCGGACTTGATGCCGTCCATCACGTCGCTTGCGATGACCGCAAGGACACCGACCGCTGTCATCGCGCAGATGAGTGCGTCGGAAATCGAAACGACCAGCCAGTACGAACCCTCGAACCGCTGACCAGTGGCGCCCGATGCAATCAGGAACAGCGGCCGAAGAAGATAGCCGGCGAAGGAGACGAGCAGCAAACCGAAAAGCACCTGCTCGACCGGCGTACGACGCGGCGCCCTTGCAACATCCAGCAGCATCAGAAGGCTGAGGACAGCCAGCCCGGAATTGAGGATGACGACCCGGGCCAGCAGGTTTGGATCCATGAATTGGTAATAGTGGAGCGGCCCCAGCGTGAGCGCCCCGATAGCAAGGAGAGCACCGTAGCGAGGCCGTCGCCCGCGCCGATTGGACAAACCGATGGACAGCAGCATGACCGCGAACAGCAAGAGGATGTTCGCCGAATAGCGCAAAACCGGGTTTTCCAACGAGAAGGCAAAGTAGAATATGCCGAAACACAGCGACCTGATCGCGTATGACAGGCCGAATACCCTAATATAATCCAGAGTGCGGTTGTTTCGCCAGATCGCCAGCAGGGCGATACAGAATATCGCCGCCATACTGGTATTCAGAATACCTATGACGTTATAATAATTCATACACCCGACCAATGGCGAAAAATCGGATCCCCGATCCGGTTGATCGGAGAGGATGCTATAATCTTGTAAAGGTCAGGTGAATGCCATTCCGGAAGGAGGGAGCGGCCACTCACTCAACACCCATTGAAGTGTTTTCGTGAACCGAAGCTCGTCGGCGCATGATGGCCGTTTCCCGTCAGGCCGCGAACGTGCCGAAACAAACATTCGCCGGGGCCTAAAGGCTACTGATTGAGGACTTCCGAAGCATGGCGAGGCAGTGTCAAAACGGCGCGGAGCCCAGGCCGATTCTCTTCTAACGCGAATTTGCCCCGGTGAAGTGAGGCGACAGCTTTGACCAAGCTCAGCCCAAGGCCGCTGCCCGGCGTACTGCGCGAAAGGTCTAGCCGGCCGAACTTGCGCATTGCTTCGGCATGCCGGGCTGCTGGAATCCCATGGGCTCGGTCGGCCACTGCCAAATGGACTTCCGCTGCCGTGGCGGACGCTTCAAGGGTAATTTCGCCGCCGTCAGCTCCATATTTGAGCGCGTTGTCGATGAGATTTGCCAAGGCGCGAGCGACGAGCCCATGGTTTCCGTTCACTTCGAGCTTCGGCGAGCATGCAGCCGATATTTTCACGCCGACGGCTTGCGCGGCCGGCTGATATATCTCGCAGAGATCGCGAAGCACCTCGCCTGCATCGAACCATTGGAAATCCCGCCGCCCGATGCCAGCCTCGGCGCGACTGATCTCAAGCGCGCTTTCGAGCATGTGCAGCAAGCGTGTAAGTTCTTGTGATATGACATCGAAGCGCGCCTTTTGATCGATTCCGGACGGCTCGGCCAACGCGTGCGAGACTTGAATGTGGATGTGAGTGAGCGGTGATCGCAGGTCATGGGCCAAGGCGTCGGTAAGCGTGCGATGCTCCTCCACCAGCGTTTCGATCCGGTCGAGCATCGAATTAAGCGAGAGCTTCAGCCGATCGACAGGATCGCCGCTGCCGTCAATCGCCGCGCGGCTCCCCAGATCACCCGCCGCGACATGCTCGCTCACCGCCGTGATCGCGGCAACCATGCGATTCATTTCCCGGACAAAGACCAGGCTGCCCACTAGGCCAAGCGGAATGGCCAGCGCCAGAGCGGCACATAGCGCGCGCAGGAGCGTCGCCTGCATAGACGCGCGATTGTCCAAAAGGCCTCCGAGCAGCAGCCGCTCGCCATTTGGCAGGCGGGCCGTCAGCACGAGAAATTCTTCCGGATGCCGAGAACCCTCGCGGTGCAGCATGGCGGTCGCCCACTCCCGCGGTGCTGCCAGACCATCCGGCCATTTCGCGAGATTGCCCGCCAGCTTGCTACCGGAGCGATCCACGAGAAGGACCGCGGTCTGATCCTGATAGGCCCGGCTGGCCCGGCTGGCCACCGAGGTTTGCAACTCGGCGATACCGCCCTTGTCGAAGTGCTTCAGAAGATTGCCCTGGCGATATTCGAGTGGGCGCTGAAATTCCGCCAGAAGGAGCCTGTCGATCTCGTGATAGACATAGCCAAGGACAGGAACGATGCACGCCAGACATATCGCAAGGCTTAGAAGAACGAACCGCCCGCTCGTCGACCGCCAAGGACCCGCTGCGCGCCCACTCGCCGGAGTCGAGCTCCGGCTCCGCGAATATTGCTCCTCACGCATTGCGCATCGTCTGTCCCAGCCGATATCCCTTACCCCGAACGGTATGCAGGATTGGCGTCAAACCGGGCCGGTCAATCTCCTTCCGCAGATTGCTGATATAGACGTCGATCACATTGGTGCCGGGATCAAAGTCGTAATTCCAGACCTGCTGCAGGATCATCGATCGGGTGACGACCTGACCGTGGTTGCGCATCAGATATTCCAGAAGCTGGAGGGCGCGCGGCTGCAGCAGGAGTTGATGACCAGCTCGCATGGCCCGCGAAGCGAGCAGATCGAGAGACAGATCGTCGCAGACCAGGCGCGTCAACACCGTCGGCAACGCCGTTCGCCGCCGATGCATCGCCTCGAGGCGGGCGAGCAGCTCGGTCATTTCAAACGGCTTTACAAGATAGTCGTCCGATCCCGCACGCAGTCCGCGCACGCGCTCGTCGGCCGTGCCGATCGCCGAGAGGAAGATGACGGGCGCATCATTCCCTTCGCTTCGCAGCGTCTCGAGGAGCGACAGCCCGTCCATGAGCGGCAACATCCGGTCGAGGATGATCGCATCGAACGGGCTACGGCGGGCGGCTTCAAGCCCGGCCACACCATCCGCCGCCCATTCGACCGCATAACCGCTCGCCTCGAGGCGAGCGATCAGGAAGGTGGCGGTGTCGCGATCATCTTCGACCACCAGAATCGCATGCCGTCCGTGAGCGATTTCATGGCGCGCTGCGTCAGGCTCGCGAATGGCTTCGAGCGTTTTCATATAGCTGCGGAAATCCCGTACCGAGCGGACGCAGCCGAATGGCGGAAAACTGTGCCCGTCCCGCCCGCTACGACAGCGCGGGGACATTTATGTGACGGCCCGAAGGTTAGGGTTTTTTAATGAAAAGCGGGCGACGGATGTAACCTCGCTGTCATGTCGCCAACCTAGCTGACGCCGGCAAGCAGACCATAAGAACAGCGTTGAACAGCATATCGAAGATATTCGAGATAGCGTCGCAGTCCGGCAAAGAATCCAGACGATTCCATCCGCTCGGCCACGCTTGAATTTCAGAATCATAAACACCCACGACTTCGGAAGCCGACCGGCTCCCGAGCGTGAAGACATGCACTCATTTCCAGGGGGGCGGCAGGTTCGCCTCGATTTCGGGGGATCAATTATGATGAAGATGTTTCGGCCGCTCCGGCCACTGACCATGCTCGCTTCGACCGCAGTGATTGCTCTCGCATCCGGGACGGCGCAGGCACAGGTGACGACCGCAGCCGCTGCCACGGCTGCCGACAGCAGCCACGGCACCGTCACGGGCCGCGTATACGACGAAGCGACGGGGCAGTCGCTGCGAGGGGCGATCGTCCGGGTCGTCGGATCCAATGCCCAGGACTATACGCTTGATGACGGCCGATACCAGGTTGTCGTGCCGTCGGGCCGCGTCACGCTCCAGATCGATTATGTCGGTCTGGACCGGGCAACCTATTCGGTCGACATGCCGCAGGGCGGTCACGCCGAAGCGAATATCGGGCTGACGAGCAGTGCGCTTCGCGGCGAGGACATTGTCGTTCGCGCAGCGGCGTCGGGACAGGCGCTGGCGATCAATCAGCAGAAGACCGCGAACGGCATCGTCAATATCGTCTCCGAAGAGACCTTTGGTCCGTCGCCTGATGGCAATATCGGCTACGCACTTCAGCGCCTGCCGGGCCTCAGCGTCGACACCGACCAGGACGGATCGCCAACTGGGATCAACATCCGCGGGATCGAGGGCGACTATAACAGCTTCCAGATCGACGGCAATCGCGTGCCGACCTCGGGCGGCGGACGCGGCATCGGGCTGACGCAGTTTTCGGGCGACGGCATCACGACGATCGAAGTGATCAAGGCACCGACGCCCGATCGCGATGGCGACGCGATCGGCGGCATCATCAACGTCGTCACGCGCAGCGCGTTTCAGCGCAGCGGGCGCGAAATCAGCGTCGATGTCGGCGGCATCTACAGCGACCTTCCGGAGAAGTTCGGCCATGCCGTCACGGCTCAATATTCGGACCTCCTCAGCATCGGCGGCGGCGACCGGAACTTCGGGATCAGCGGGACGATCAGCAGCTATCAAACCGATCGCTATTCGCTGAACCGCGACATGGATTGGGTTCAGGTAACCCCGGAAAACAATCCGGCGCTGAACCTCGGCCAATTTGCCGACCCCGTCTGGTTCATGGAGGCCTCGCACTGGGAATATGACACGCGCGTCACCAAGACGCTGACCGGCAACCTCAACCTCGATTTCCGGACCGACCCGTTCAATTCCTTCTACGCGCGCTTCTTCTACAGCAACGCCGACCGTCGCGGCGTAAAGTACGAGACCGACATCGACATCGATACGCGGTTTCAGGATGCTGTCGGCGGCCGCAAGACCTATGCCGAACTGACGCCCGACTATGGCCGCGGCACGGCGGGAAGCGGCGGTTCACGGGGTTCGCGCGGTTGGATCGGTACCGAAGACGATCGCAAGACCAGTCTCTTCTCGGCCAATCTGGGCGGACGTCACGAGAGCCCGAACAGCCTGTTGACCTATGATTTCTTCTATTCGCGCAACAAGCAGACGACGACCAACGATAATGAACTGAACTTCGTCATGGAGCCCGACGATCCCTGGCTCCTGTTCGAATATCATCTGATCAACCCGTCGCGCGGACAGGTCGAGATCAACGAACTGAGCGGCCGCGATCCGACCGACCTCTCGCTCGTCACCGAGGGCGAGCTGATCCTCAATAATTCGGTGCGTACTGAGGACGTCTTCAGCGCGCGCGCCGATTTCGAGCGCAAGTTCGACCTTGGCGCGAGCGCTTTCACGCTGAAGACCGGCGCGAAATATTATCGCAGCACGCCGCGCTTCGATCAGGTGGCCGACGTCTATTCAATGGACGACGCCTTCCCCTATGCTCAGGTCGTCACGCCAAACAATGCCGTCATCCTTGGCGGAAACAAATATTTCGACGTCAACCCGGCGAAGGGCGTTGCCCTGCTGCGCAGCAACCCCGAACTCTTCAGCTATGAGGAAGAGGATTCGCTCGAGGACAGCTATTTCGAGGATTATGACGCCTCAGAGGAAACGGCTGCCGGATATATCATGGGCACCTGGCGTCTCGGCGGCCACAGCGTCATCGGTGGCGTGCGCTACGAGCATGTGAACTGGAAGAACACCAACTACCAGGTCAGCTATCTGGAGGGCGATGCGAGCTTCACCGAAGCGAAGCAGGGTGACTCCTACGGACATTGGCTGCCGAGCATCCATTTCCGCCACGAGCTCGCGCCCAACCTCATCATGCGCGAAAGCTATAACCGCAGCTACGGGCGCCCGCGCCTCAGCGAATTGACCGCCGGTCGCTTCGTGAACGAGGACGGCGACATCGTCGACGGCAACCCGAACCTCAAGCCGGCGCTCTCCGATAATTTCGATGCCCAGCTGGAATATTACACCGACAGCGGCGGCCTCTACAGCGTCGCGGTCTTCTACAAGAATGTGAAGAACTTCTCTTACACGCAGGTCTATAATTTCTCGGACGTCGATGCAGGCGGCATCCCGGTCTTCGATCCCGAAGGCGACTTCGAATATGAAGTTCCGCTCAACGGATCGACGGCCAAGAACTATGGCATCGAGCTGATCGCGCGCCAGCGCTTCACCTTCCTGCCCGGACCGCTGCGCGGCCTGAGCGCAAGTCTGAGCGCCACCTTCTCGGACAGCAAGGCGACCTATCCGAACCGCGATGACGATCGGAAATTGCCCGTCCCCGGCTTTTCCAAATTCCTGTTCAACGCATCGCTCGAATGGGCATGGAAGGGCTTCGAAATTCGCGGCGATTACATCTACCGCGACGACTTTGTGGAGGGCCTTGGCGACAGCATCGAAAGCGACGAATTTTTCGCTGCCGAGAAACGGGTCGACGTGCGCGCCGCGTACAGCTTCGCCAAAAATCTCAAGGCCTATGCGTCGGTGACCAATCTCACGAACGAACCGCAGGTGTCCTACTCGGGCTACCGTCAGTTCGTCGAGGACGCGAGCCTCACCGGCCGGAAATTCCGCTTCGGCTTCGAATATAAATTCTGATCAAGGAAATGACGATGAACAAGAAAATCCTGCTGTCCCTTGGCCTATTGATGGCCACCGCGCCCGCCCTCCCCGTGGTCGCGCAAACCGGCCCCACGCCGAGCGCAGAGACATCTGGCAAAGCGAAGAATGTCATTGTTTTTCTGGCTGACGCCGGTGGTGTCTCGGCAATCCATGCCGCAAGCTTGCTCGGCTATGGCGAACCGCAGAAGCTGCGCATCCAGCAATGGCCGCATCTCGGCCTCAGCGAGACCTCGCCGGTCGATCAGTATGTTTCCGATTCCGCCAACGGCATGTCGTCGATCATGACGGGGATCAAGACGCGCAATGGCGTGATCAGCCAGGGCCCAGACGCAGCGCGGGGCCGGCAGGACGGGACCCCGACCAAGACACTCCTCGAATATGCCGAGGAACGCGGCCTGCTCACGGGCGTGATCACCACGCAATCGATCGCCGATGCGACGCCTGCCGCAGCTTATGCCCATTCGAACGATCGCAAGACCTGGGGCACGATCTTTCCGCAGGCTTTCACACCGCGCTTCGGCGACGGTGTCGACGTGATGTTCGGTGCCGGCCGCGCCAAGATTGGCGAACAGCTCATCGCTGCGGGAACGAGCTTCGACAAGCTTGGCCAGGCGCACAAGCGGCCGATCTATTCGGCGCTCGACCAGGTGCCGGCCACGGACCTCCGTCCTGTCGTCGTGGGAGACCGGATGGATGTCCACGCAGCCACCCTCAAGGCGCTTGATATCTTGGAGCGGTCGCCGAAGGGCTATTTCCTCGTGGTCGAATGGGATGCGCATGCCGACGATCCCCGCGAAGGCCTTCAGAATGTCGTCGATTTCGACAAGCTGATCGCGGAGGTAGAGCGCCGCGTCGATCTCAAGGACACTTTGCTCGTCTTTACCGCCGACCATAGCTTCGGCCTGCAGGTTGACGGCGGCCGCCGCGGCGAACCGCTTCTGGAGGGCTATGACGCCTGGAAAGCCGCTCCCAAGGAGGGCGATATTGTCCGCCTGAAGAATGTGCTGGTTAACAAAACCCATACTGGCGAGGAGGTGCCCGCGCTGGCAACCGGAGCGGGCGCCGAGCGCGTTAAGGGCTATTTCCCCAACACATATCTTTTCGACGTGATGATGAAGGCATGGGGCTGGAAGCCGGACGCGGCCGCTTCCAAATGATTCAAATATCCGGGTTGTTGGCCGATGCTCGCCCCATCGCATCGATCATTTTGATGCGATGGGGCGAGCACAACTTCAACTGGGACAGCTTCGCGACAATTTGGAGGCACCGTCCGCTTTCGACTTGAAAGGCGAATCGATGCTGTCCCAATATCTTGCCTTTAACCGCTTCGGTCTCGGCCGACGCTTTGATGATCGAGCAACCGGCGACCCGAAAGCCTGGCTGACACGCCAGCTCGGCGACTACGACCCTGCGCCCGCCGCGTTGGCCGGGCTGGCCGGGCGCGAGGCAATCGCGACCGCCTATGCCGAATATCGTGATAAGCGGCAGGCGATGCGCAAGGAAGCGAATGGCGCGGCGATGCGCGAAGACAGCGGCCCGATGCCCGGAGCGATGCGCCGCATGGCGCGCGCGGACTTTCGGCGCCACTATGCCGATGCCGCCAGCGCGCGTATCGACGCCGCGGTCTGGACACCGACCCCTTTCCCCGAGCGGCTCGTTTATTTCTGGGCAAATCATTTCGCCGTATCCGCCGACAAGCAGACCGTGGTTGGGTTCGCAGGCGATTATGAGAATGAGGCGATCCGCCCGCATATCATGGGCAAATTCTCCGACCTGCTGATCGCGGCGGTCCGGCACCCTGCGATGCTGCTCTACCTCGACCAGGCGCAGAGCTTCGGGCCCGAAAGTTCCTTTGCGACGCGTGTCAGAAACCGCGGCAAAGGCAAGGCGCCGGGACTCAACGAGAATCTGGCGCGCGAGATATTGGAATTGCACACGCTGGGCGTGCGCACGGGCTATACGCAATCCGACGTGACGGCCTTTGCGAAGGCCCTGACCGGCCTGACCGTCGCGGGCCTTGGGCGCGGTGCAGGGCAGCGGCTGATGCCCGCCGACGCGCGGCCGGGCGAGACGTTGTTCATCGGCCCGCTTCACGAACCCGGCGCGCAGACGATCCTCGGCCGGCGATACGACGATTCCGGAGCGAAGCAGGCCGAGGCGGTGCTGCGCGACCTTGCCGTCCATCCAGCGACCGCAAGACATATCGCCGCCAAGCTGGCGCGCCATTTCACCAGGGACGAGCCCGCTGCTGCGCTCGTCGAGCGGCTTTCCGCCGACTTCCTCAAGACCGGCGGCGACCTTCCCTCGCTGTACCGCACGCTGGTCGCCTCGCCGGAGCCATGGGCAGAAGGCCCAGCGATGTTCAAATCGCCGTGGGACTGGACGGTCTCGATGCTGCGCGCGCTGAAAATTCCCGCGCTCGGCGAAAGACAGAATGTCGCCGCGATGTTCACCCAGCTCGGCCAGCCGATATGGCGCCCCGGCTCCCCCGCAGGCTATGACGACAAGGTGGCGACATGGGCGGGTTCGGCGGCGCTGATGCAGCGCGTCGAACTCGCCAGCCGGATCGCGGGGCGGATCGGCGACCGCGCCGACTCACGCCAGCTCGCGCCGTTCGTGCTCGCCGACGCGCTTACCCCCGAAATCGGCGAGGCAATCGCCCGCGCCGACAGCCCGGGACAGGGCCTCGCCATGCTGTTTGCCAGCCCCGCCTTTTTGCGGAGATAGACGATGATCCTCTCACGCCGCTCGATCATCCTGTCGGGAATGACCGCCGCCGCAGCGGCTGCGTTCCCCGGTTTCGCCTATGCCGCCGCGGGCACGCTGAAACGCCTCGTCTTCATCATCCAGCGTGGCGCCGCCGACGGCCTCGGGATCGTCGCGCCAACGGGCGACCCTGCCTTTGCCGCCGCGCGCCGCGCGATGGCCGACGAGACCGCGGGCGGCGCGAAGCTCGACGCGATGTTCACGCTGCATCCCGCGATGGCGACGGCCGCGGGCCTCTTCAAAGGCAAACAGGCGCATTTCGCCCACGCCGTCGCCACCGCCTATCGCGACCGCTCGCATTTCGACGGGCAGAATATGCTCGAGGGTGGCGGATCACGCCCCTATGGACGCGACACCGGCTGGATCGGGCGGCTGCTCACCCTGCTCCCCGCCGCCGAGCGCGACGCGATCGCGATCGCCCCCGCAGTGCCGCTCGCGCTGCGCGGCGCGGTGCAGGTCGGCACCTATGCGCCCAGCCGGCTGCCGCAGGCCGACAGCGATCTGATCGCGCGGCTGACCGCGCTTTATGCCGATGATCCCCTGCTCCATCCGCTGTGGGACAGCGCGGTCAAGACGCAGGAGCTGGCGAGCGACATCGGCGGCAACAACGGCCGCAACGGGGCGGATCTCGGCAAGCTCGCCGCCTCGCTGATGCTGCCCGCAGACGGCGCGCGCGTGATGATGGTCGAAACCGGCGGCTGGGACACACACAGCGGTCAGCGCGGCCGGCTCGCGGCGCAATTGCGCGGGCTCGACCAGCTCGTCGGCGCGCTTCAGACAGGGCTTGGCACTGCATGGGGCGATACGCTGGTGATCGTCGCGACCGAATTCGGCCGTACGGTCGAGGTCAATGGCACCGGCGGCACCGACCATGGCACCGCCTCGACCGCGATGCTGCTCGGCGGCGGATTGAACGAGGGCGGCAAGGTGTCCGCCGACTGGCCGGGGCTTGGCGCCGCCGCGCGCTACGAAGGACGCGACCTCAAACCGACGCGCGGCCTCGAGAGCGTCATCGCCGGCGCAGTTGCGCACCATTACGCGCTCGACCCGATCCGCGTCATGGCCAGCCTCTATCCCGATATTTAGCATATCGGGGACCGCACGCGATGAGGTAGGCACAGGTGTCAACTTAGGACATCAGGAACTATTAGAACTGGCCGGCTAGAGACGGTCCGGTTTCAGGTCCATATCGTTAGAATAAGACGTTCGCTGACGCTCCTTCCGACGACTGCAGGCGGCGGATGCTGCGCTCAATCGAAACTATAGTGGAGACGCACGCAGCCTCGATCGAGCGCCTTGGCCTCGATCAACTGTGGACTGCTGCGAAATCCCGTGGCGGGGAAGAGCGGTCTGCCGCCGCCCAGCAACTCGGGGAACATGTAGATTTCGATCTCGTCGAGCGCGCCGCGTTCCATAAAGGTCATCTGGAGCTGGCCTCCGCCGAGCATCCACACCGGCCCATCGTCAAATGCGCGCAGCTCGTCGATGAGGCAGTCGATGTCGCTCCGGGTCTCAAGCGGTCCTTTCGGATTATCGATCGGGCGCGAGGTCACGACAAAGACGCGCAGGTCGCCGTAAGCCCAAGCGGATCCGTCCTGTTCCAGAAAATCATAGGTGCCGCGGCCCATCACAACGGTCCGGATACCCTTGATGAACTCGCGGTAGTCGTGCTCGCCGAGATCCATCTCCTCATAGGCAAACAGCCAGTCGAGACTGTCATTCTCGGCGGCAATATAGCCGTCAAGGCTGGCCGCAATATATCCTAGAATCCGGGCCATATCGCCTCCTTGAAAATAAACGAATGGTCGTTTACTAAACGTCAGCATGGGCAGGATCAAGACAGTTTCGGACGAGGCGGTGCTCGACGCCCTGCTGGCAGTCGTGAGCGAAATCGGACCAGAAGGACTGAGCTTTTCAAAAGCTTCTGCTATCGTCGGCCTGGCTGCATCCTCGCTCGTTCAGCGCTTTGGCAGCCGCGAGGGCATGGTCAGAGCGGTGCTCCTTCACGCGTGGGATCGGCTCGATGCCCTGACACTTGCCGCCGCCAGCGACACGCCCGAAAACCCCGCCGGCGCCGTCGAACTCCTGCTCCGGCTCATGCCTGGAAGCCGGACCGAGACAGATGTCACCGAAGGCCTTCTTCTCCTGCGCGAGGATCTTCGGGATCCCGTGTTACGCGCCCGCGGTGGCGCCTGGGGGCGGCGCCTGACAAATGTTCTTGGCGAGCGGCTGACGCAAGGATCAGCCAATGCCGAGGCAATGGGGTGGCAGATGCTCGCCCTCTGGCAGGGCTCCATCATCTGGTGGGGATTCGCACGCGACAAAGATCCGGAAGAAGCCATTCGGGCCGCATTGGTGGACTGGTGGCAGTCCGTCAGCAATTCCGGGCGGCCAAGTCCATCCTAGTGGTGCCGCGGCATTCCGGTTGACCGTCCGTCGATGCGATCGGGTTAGTTCTTCTTCCACTGGTTCTGGCCGTACTCGGACGGATGGCTTTCAGGCGGGAATTCAAGATAGCCGACATTCCGCAGTATCGCGCGGGACGATATGAAAGAACCTAATCTCTCTCGCTCAAAGCAAGTTCAGGCGTCTAAAAGTCAGTCTTTCATGTTGAAGTGACGGCAATTGGCATTATGTCGACTGGATGAAGTTCATCACTCTCAATCGCGCGTCCACCTTCCCGCTAATCTAAGCGGGCCGGTTTCGGCTCACCCGGCGGCTCTGCCGCCCGATGACACGCGCCTTTTGGAGAGACATGATGCAAACCCACCCAAAACCTGCGCTCAGCGCAGATGACATCGCCTTGTTTGTGCGCGACGGATTTGTCCGCATCGATGACGCATTTAGCACGCACATCGCGGAGCAAGCTTGCGCAATCCTGTGGAAGGCCACCGGATGTGACCCTGATGATCGTTCGACATGGACTCGGCCAGTGGTTCGCCTGGACCAATTCAGCCAAGCCCCGTTCCGTGAGGCAGCTAATACGCCTAAGCTGCGTGAGGCTTTCGATCAACTCGTTGGAGCCGGCCGCTGGAGCTCTCCTGACAGCCTTGGCACTTTTCCAGTTCGCTTCCCATCCACTGAATCGCCCGGCGATGATGGATGGCACGTCGACATGAGTTTCGGATATGAACATCCAGACTTCATGGAGTGGCGTGCCAATGTACGCAGCAAGGGACGAGCCCTGCTGATGCTATTCCTGTTCTCTGATGTTGGCGCTGATGACGCGCCGACTCGCATTCGTGTCGGTTCGCACATAGACACGGCTCGGCTGCTTGCGCCTGCTGGAGACGATGGCCTGACACTGCGTGAGCTGGTAGCAAACGACTTCGGGGGATCAGCAAGCAGGTCGGAAGCGTCCGCAGTAGGAAAGGCTGGCACGGTGTATCTGTGCCATCCGTTCTTGGTGCACGCGGCCCAACGGCATCGCGGAACAGAGCCACGCTTCATGGCTCAGCCTCCCCTAATGCCGCGAGAGCCTATCTCTCTGTGTCGGACGGACGGAGATTATTCACCGGTTGAGCAGGCAATCCTTAACGCGATCTCCCTCGCGGGAACGTAGAGGGCTAATTGGTCCGCCTGCATTCCGTTTCTTCCGGCGAAAAGCGGGCGGGCCGTAACCGTCACATTTCACCTCATTGCCGCGCCTTCACCCGAATTGAAGAAGCAACAGCGGAATCTGGCCGTTTGCGGTCGGTCGGCTTTCAGGTTCAGATCGAAAGAAGCGGCCGTTCGCTGTGAGGAGCCAAGCGTTCGTCAGTCGGCTTGCCGGAGCGAAATCGTGACGCCGTCAGAATTGTCGAACAGCGAGAGATCGCCCCGGACGTGCCCAAGGACGACGATACCTGGCGCAGGAACCTGCCCCGCTCGGTAGTAGATCACAAAATCCCGGTCGCCCCATAACCCCAGCGTGCCGACCGAAAATTCGGTTTGCCGGTCGCGACCGGGCAGCGCCGACGGGAGGACGCCGGTCTTCTCTTGGCGAAGATGATCGCGCATCTGTATTTTCAGCGGCAGCATCGCTGCGAGCGCCAGCCCCGCCTCGTTGTCCGCCAATTTGGCATTCAGCTGAGCGCTATCGGACGTAATCAGTATCTCCATCGGACGCATGCCGATCCCTTTCTCCGTTGCAGCGCGCGGCGAACCCATTTGCGCGGCAGATGCACCGTGGCCGTCGCCCTTAGTCTCGACACCCGGACTGTTCGACGCTGCAGGAGGGCTGCAAGCACCTAGCATCAAGGCGCCGATCGCGATCGCCGCCCGGCGCATTATTGAGGCCCATTCGCATAGCGATCGTCAGGCACATGCTCCATCCATTCGACGGGTGAGCCGTTCTCAGCTTCCTGTACGGCGATGTGGGCCATCGAACGGGTCGGCGTCGCACCATGCCAATGGCGCACGCCGGGCGGACACCATATGACATCGCCGGCATGAATGGCCTCGATCGGACGGCCTTCGACCTGCGTCCACCCGCTCCCTTCGAGAACCACGAGACGCTGCCCCAGCGGGTGCTTGTGCCACGCGGTGCGGGCGCCCGGCTCGAAGCGCACCAAGGCCGCACCAACCTGCGACTGTCCTTTCGGGCTGAACAGCGGGGTGATGGTGACGGCGCCCGTGAACCATGCGTCTGGCCCGCAGGCGGGCGGGCGTGCCGCACTCCGACTGACTTCCATCACCGCACCGTCGGCGGCAATGCTACGCACATCGGCCGCCTCGCTTGGTGCGGGCGAGCCTTGTTCGGCCTCCGGCGCGCACGCCAGCAATGGAAAGGTACAGGCAATCGCCGTCAGGAGTTTCATCCTTTGCCTCCAGCCAGGTGCTGTTCGAAAAAGGTCGTGAACTTGTCGAACGGGATCACATCGACCTTATCGTAAAGATCGGTGTGGTTCGCACCGGGTATAATCACGAGTTCCTTCGGCTCGGCCGCCGCAGCGTATGCCGTCTCGCTGAAATAGCGCGAATGGGCGTTCTCGCCGTGCACGAACAGGATCGGCCGCGGCGAGATTTCTTTGATGTAGCTCAGGATCGGCATGTTCATGAACGACAGCGGGGTGGTGATTGTCCATGAGCCGTTCGAGTTGACCGACCTTGCGTGGAAGCCGCGCGGCGTCTTGTAATAGTCGTGATAGTCGACAAGAAACTGCGCCTCGCCGCCCTTCAGCTCATTCATCGGCGGCCCATAACCAGGCGTCCCCTTTTCGGCATCCTCCCAGCGTTGGCGGCCGAGCTGCTCAAGGGTTTCTGTGCGCTGCTCGAGCGTCACGCCGTCGTTGTAGCCCTTCGACATGACGCGGGTCATGTCGTACATCGTGCTGACCGCTACTGCCTTGACCCGCTTGTCGACCGCCACGGCGTTGAGCGCCATACCGCCCCAGCCGCAAATGCCGATAATGCCGAGCCGCTCGCGATCGACCGAAGCGTGCGTCCCGAGATAGTCGATCGCCGCACTGAAGTCCTCGGTGTTGATGTCGGGCGAGGCCACGTTGCGCGGCGCACCGCCGCTCTCGCCAGTGTATGAGGGATCGAAGGCCAGAGTAATGAAGCCGCGTTCAGCCATTGTCTGGGCATAGAGGCCAGAGGACTGCTCTTTCACCGCGCCGAACGGGCCACCGACGGCGATTGCCGGAAGACGACGATCGCCGCGGTTCTTCGGCAGATAGAGATCGCCGACAAGAGTGATGCCGTAGCGGTTGGTGAAGGTGACCTTCTGGTGATCGACCTTGTCGCTCTTGGGGAAAACTTTGTCCCAGCTCTGGGTCAGCTGCATGGTTGCTCCTTCAGGTTTGTTCGGATCGGATTGCGCCAGCACCGGCTGGGTGATCGCGAACGAAAGCGTCGTGACCGCCAGCAGGCCGCCTCGCATCAGGTTTCGGCGCGCCAGCACCGGGCGATTGATCTGGGAAAGTTTCATGCGTTTTCTCCGGTTCAGGAAGCCGCAGTGGCGGCGTTGGGTTGAGCAGCCCGATCGATTGCAGTCTGCGAAGACCGCGCGGCGAGGACCGCGACGAGCGAGGATGACATGAGCAGCGCTGCGCTGGCGAGGAAGGTGGCCTGGTAGCCCCAGGCGTCGAACAACATTCCGCCGAATGCGGCGCCAAGAGTGATCGCCAGTTGGACCACTGCGACCATGAGCCCGCCGCCGGCCTCCGCTTCGTCGGGCAACGCTCTGCTCACCCAGGTCCACCAGGCGACCGGGGCAGCCGTGCCGATCAATCCCCACATCATAAGCAGGATGGCGACGCCAAGGGCGGATGCGCCAGCGGCGACAAGCCCGCCGGCGATCGCGGCCATCGCGAGCGGCATCGAAATCAACAGTCCGTACAGCGAGTGCTTGAGCGCGATCCCGATGGCATAAGTTCCGGCGAGGCCTGCAACACCAAGGCCAAGCAGCATCAGCGACAGGGTGGTCACATCGACCGCGGTGACGGTCTCCAGGAACGGCCGCAGGTAGGTAAAGAGCGCGAACTGGCCCATGAAGAACAGCGCGACCGCGAGCATGCCAAGCGGCACCTGGGGACGGCAAAGAACCTTGAGAGCCGCGATGCCGCTCGCCCGTTCGCGGCTGGGCATGCTCGGAAGAGTCATGAACTGCCACGCGAGCGTCACCGCGGCGAGCGGGACGACGCAGAAGAACGCACCGCGCCATCCGATATATTGCCCCAGATAGCTGCCCAGTGGCGCCGCGATCGTCGTGGCAAGCGCATTGCCGCCGTTGAGCAACGCCAGCGCGCGCGGCACGGCATCCTTCGATACCAGCCGCATGACGGTTGCGGTCGACATCGACCAGAACCCGCCGATCACGACGCCGAGCAGCGCACGGCCGACCATAAAGATTTCATAATTTGGCGCGAACGCGACAATCGCGCCCGAGACGATCATCAAGGCGGTGAGGGCAAGGAGAAGAGCGCGTCGATCGACGCCCCGCGTGGCAGACGCGACGAAGAGGCTGGTGATCACGGCAAAGATACCCGAAACCGCGATCGCCTGCCCTGCCTGGCCTTCGCTCACCGCCAGGCCGGATGCTATCGGTGTTAGCAGGCTGACAGGCATGAACTCCGACGCGATCAGCGTCGACACGCAGAGGGTCAGCGCGAACACCGCCGTCCAGCCGCCAGTTACGGACGGCTCTACCGCGGGTTCTTGTGTGGGGGTCTGGGAGCGGGTCGTTTCCATGCGCCCCATTTAGGCCATCTACATCATGCCGATTACCCGCTATGATCGGCATGCGGCTGTGAGCAGGATTCAACGATGCTACGCGAAACCATGTCGGATCTTGTGGCCTTTCTGGCAGTGGCGCGCGAGCGCAGCTTCACGCGTGCGGCCGCCAAACTGGGTGTGTCGCCGTCTGCTCTCAGCCATACGATCCGCAAGCTGGAAGAGCGGCTCGGCGTGCGCCTGCTGACGCGCACCAGCCGAAGTGTCTCGACGACCGAGCCCGGCGAGAGATTGCTGGAGCGCGTCGGCCCCCACTTCGACGAAGTCGCTAACGAACTCGCAGCGCTGACTGAGCTGCGCGATAAGCCCGCGGGGACATTGCGCATCACGACCGGCGACCAGCCCGCCGAGAGCATCCTGTTGCCCGCCCTGGCAAAGCTGCTGCCACTCTATCCGGACCTCATCGTCGATTTGACGGTCGACAATGGTTTCGTGGACATCGTGGCAGAGCGCTTCGATGCCGGCGTCCGTCTCGGTGAGACGCTCGCCCAGGACATGGTCGCGGTACGCATCGGTCCCGAGATGCAAATGGCGATCGCGGCATCACCGGGATATTTGGCAGCGCACGGATCGCCGCAAACGCCCGACGACCTTGCCAACCACAACTGCATCAATCTCCGGCACCAGGCCAAAGGTGGGATTTCGATCTGGGATTTGGAGAAGGACGGCCGCGCCGTGAACGTGCGCGTCGAGGGTCAGTTGGTCGTGAATGACATTGCCATCGTGCGGCAGGCTGCGGTCGACGGTCTTGGCTTATGCTATCTGCCTCGCGATTATCTGCAAACACACATAGACGCAGGCGAACTCGCGCCAGTGTTGGAAGATTGGTGTCCACCGTTCCCCGGCTACCATCTCTATTACCCGAGCCGTCGCCAGCAATCGCCTGCCCTCGCGGCTTTCGTTGCGGCCGTGCGATATCGAAGCTGAGGAGGTTAAGCTCATATCGGCGAGCGGGAAGCTCCATTTCTCAAGCTTCTATCGACGACCAACTTTTCGAAAGTGGCCGGTAGCTGACCGTCGGCATTTGGGGATCATATCCGGGAAAGCTGCCGCAAAAATGACGCGTCCGCGAGGCAGCTTCCTGCCCACAGCTGTTTCAGAGTGTCCCAAGGTCCCGTGCATTCTACCAGCTTTGGACTTGCCGAAGGACAATCTTGCGCCAATCATGCGGTTTGGAGGGGCGTATGGCGAGACGACCGGGCAACAAGCTGGAGCGCTGGGAAGTGGGGATGGTCAAGTCCATGCTCGCGCGCAACTTCGTTCCGCAGGACATCCAAGCCTATTTCTCCCGGCCTACGCGATCTATCAACCACGCACGCATCTCGGAAATTCGCGATGGCGCGAAACACCGAACAGTTAAGCCAGCCAGCGAAGGCGAGCTTGACGCCTATCTCGCCACGTGGCCAGACGTAGACCCGGACTCGGGTTTGAGCATTCGCGGCGACGAGTTGCTGATCAAGGCACGTGAGGCGATGATCGCAGCGGTCCACACCTTCAATAGTGGCGGCCTACTGTTCCGCGCTGAGATTTTCATCGTGACCGCAGTCATAGCCTGGACCTATCTGATGCACGCCTATTACCGGCGCGAGGGCGTAGATTATCGCCACCGCCGCGCCGGCGTGGTCCAGACCACGCCCAGCGGTGCCGAAAAATATTGGGAGCTTGGCCAGTGCATCGCAACAGGCGCCTGCCCTCTCGACCGCGGCACAATTAACAACCTCAAGTTCCTGCTTGAGATCCGTCACGAGATCGAACACCGCTCGACCAATCGCATCGACGATGCACTTAGCGCGAAGCTCCAGGCTTGCTGCCTGAACTTCAACGACGCTATCAAAGCGCTTTTTGGTGACCAATTCGCGCTTGAGCGGCGCCTACCGATTGCGCTGCAGTTCGTGACATTTGATGGCGCGCAACGCGCGCTGCTCGCGGGCGAGAACCTGCCAGCGCACATTGCAACCGCAATGGACAATTTTCATAACGGGCTTACCGACGATGAGCAGCAAGATCCGCGCTTTCGCTATCGCGTTGCCTTCGTACCCAAGTTAACTGGTCGAGCGACGAACGCTGACCTTGCGATTGACTTTGTCCGGCCCGGTTCCCCAGAGGCGGAAGCAGTCGAACGCGTTCTGCTGAAGGAGGTTGAACGTCAGAAATACCTCCCGTCGCAGATCGTCGCAAAGGTTCGGGACGCGGGCTATCCAAATTTCAATATGTTCGATCACACAAGGCTTGCACAGCAGTTAGACGCGCGCAATCCAGCCAAAGGCTATGGCGGTGCATCCGAAGATCAGCAGTTCAACCTGTTGATAGTACGTACTAAGCTCTCATGTTTCACGTACTAAGCTCTCATGTTTAACGTACTAAGCTCTCATGTTTAACGAACTAAACCCTCATGGCTAACGTACTAAGCTCTCATGGCTAACGTACTAAGCTCTCATGTTTCACGTACTAAGCTCTCATGTTTGAACAATAAAATTAATATAAATCAGCAACTTAAATAGCCTCTAAGGTTTTAAGTTTTATAAGAAAAAAAAGAATATATAAGGCTTTTAAAGCTTTTAAGGTTT
>JGI20283J13201_100054_pt1 | contig 45245 bp, 33 predicted proteins | sample Plalitdecfosmids_FD_13201 | JGI IMG/M metagenome (IMG submission 13201)
AGTTGTTCTCCGCGCCGAGAAAGCCGTCGCGGAAGCCGACGCCCGCCGAATTGTTGCTCGCCTTGCGCCGCTGATACGCGCCGCTGAGCAGGACGCCGATCCGGTCGTCGGCAAAGGTGGTGGACAGGATGCCCGACACTTCGGGAGTGATCAGGTCCTTGCCGTTGCGCGAGCTGTCGAGCACGCCCTTGACGGCGACGCTGCCGCGCGTGCCGGGCTTGTCGATCGGACGCGGGGTGCGGATGTTGATCGACGAGCCGATACCACCTGACGGGACCGCGGCGCGGCCGGTCTTGTAGACCTCGACCGCGGCGACGCCTTCGGAGGCGAGGTTGGCGAAGTCGAACGAGCGCGAGGCGGGCGCGCTGGCGCCGTCGCCGAGCGTCGAGGTCGGCATCTGGCGACCGTTGAGCGTGACGAGGTTGTACTCAGGACCGAAGCCGCGGACCGTGACGGTCGAGCCTTCGCCGTTCGAGCGGTCGATCGAGACGCCGGTGATGCGCTGGAGCGATTCCGCGAGGTTGGTATCGGGGAACTTGCCGATATCCTCGGACGAGATCGCGTCGACCACGCCCTGGCCGTTGCGCTTGATGTCGATCGCCTCGCGCAGCGACGCGCGGATGCCGGTCACGACGATGTCGTCGGTGACCGCGTTCGGATCGGCGGGCGTGGCAGGTGCGGCCTGCGGATCGATGTCGGACGGGCCGGGATTGCCGACCGTGGCTGCGGCATCCTGCGCCAGAGCGACGCCGGGGATGGCGGCGAACGCCAGTGCCGATGTGCCGATGACAAGACGCGAAAGCGAGCGAGCCGTGAAGCCACGCATGGTAATCCTCCCTGTAGCCGACGCTTTGAGTGCGCCTTCCGTGTGAACGTTCACTTTCCCTTTTCGCGATTCGTGTCAAGGATTTGGGCTGCTGGTTGTGAACGTTCACTAAATATGCTGTGAACAGTGACAATGGTGCCACAGCCCGGCCGGACGCGTGTCGCAGTCCGCAGGGGGAGGCGGAAAACCGGAAGGGAATGAGGATGTCGACGGGGTATCGGGCGCTGATGCTGGGCGTTTCGCTGATGGGGATCGCCGCCATGGTCGAGGCGCGCGAAACGCCTGCGAAGGTGGCTCCGCCCAAGGCGCCAGCGACGGCGACGCAGGACGCCGGACCCGATGCGCGACGCCGGGCCGCGGCGATCGTCGCGCGCATGACGACCGACGAGAAGATCAAGCTGGCACACGGCCTGTTCCCGCCAATGGCGGCGGGCAAGACGACGGACACGCTGATCCCGTCGGCGGGTCATATCGACGGCATCGCGCGGTTGAGCGTGCCGTTGGTCCGCGAGAGCGACGCGTCGCTCGGCGTCGCCAATCAGGTCGAACAGCGCAAGGGCGACGTCGCGACCGCGCTGCCGTCGGGGCTTGCCACCGCGGCGAGCTTCGACCCCGAAATCGCGCGCGCAGGCGGTGCGATGATCGGTGCGGAGGCGCGGGCGAAGCGGTTCAACGTGCTGCTGGCGGGGGGCGTCAACCTGACGCGCGATCCCTGGAACGGGCGCAACTTCGAATATCTCGGCGAGGATCCGCTGCTGGCGGGCTCGATGGCCGGCGCGCATATCGCCGGGGTCCAGTCGAACCATATCGTCTCGACCGTCAAGCACCTCGCGCTCAATGCGCAGGAGACCGGTCGCATGGTCGTCGACGCGCGGCTCGGCGAGGCCGATCTGCGGATGAGCGACCTGCTCGCGTTCCAGATCGCGATCGAGCGCGGGAAGCCGGGCTCGGTGATGTGCGCGTACAACAAGGTCAATGGCGACTGGGCGTGCGAGAACAAGCATCTGATGACCGACGTGCTCAAGCGCGACTGGGGCTATCGCGGCTGGGTGATGAGCGACTGGGGTGCGGTGCATTCGACCGCGAAGGCGGCCAATGCCGGGCTCGACCAGCAGTCGGGACAGGAACTCGACAAGGCGATCTACTTCGGCGCGCCGCTCAAGGCCGCGGTGGCTGACGGCAGCGTGTCTCGGGCGAGGCTCGACGACATGATCGTCCGCTATCTGACCGGCCTGATCGAAACCGGCGCCTATGACACGCCGATGCCCGCCGCAGAGGCGCCGATCCCCTATGCGCGTCATGCCACCGTTGCGCAGGACGCGGCGGAAGCGGGGATCGTGCTGCTCAAGAACGACCGCGACATGCTGCCGATCGCACGCACGGCCAAACGCATCGTGCTGATCGGCGGACGAGCGGACGTCGGCGTGCTGTCGGGCGGGGGATCGAGCCAGGTCCGCTCGGTCGGTGGCGCGCCGATCGAGATCCCGCTGACCTCGGGCGCGGCGATGTCGTTCGCGCGCTATACCTATCATGCCTCGTCGCCGCTCAGGGCGATCACCGCGGCAATGCCGGGTGCGGTGGTGACCTTTGTCGACGGCAAGGACACCGAGGCGGCGGCGCGCGCCGCCCGCGACGCGGACATGGCGATCGTCTTTGCGACGCAGTGGACGACGGAGGCGCAGGACGTGCCGACGCTGTCGCTGCCCGACAATCAGGACGCGTTGATCGCGGCGGTGGCGAAGGCGCAGCCGCGGACGGTGGCGGTGCTCGAAACCGGCGGACCGGTGCTGATGCCCTGGATCGATGCGGTGCCGGCGGTGCTGCAGGCCTGGTATCCGGGACAGCGTGGCGGCGAGGCGATCGCCAACATCCTGAGCGGCCGGGTGTCGCCGTCGGGCCGGCTGCCGATCACCTTCCCCGCCGCCGCGACCCAGGCGCCACGCCCGGCGCCGGTCGGTCTCGACCGGCTGACGTCGGTCGAGGCGCAGGCGGCCGCCAATCCCGCGAACGCCGCCGCGATCCAGCTCGAAAGCTTTCCGGTCGACTATGTCGAGGGCGCGGACGTCGGCTATCGCTGGTACGAGAAGCAGCGCCAGCGGCCGCTGTTCGCCTTCGGGCACGGGCTGAGCTTTACCAGCTTCGCCTATCGCAACCCGGTGGTGACCGGCGGCCGGCGGCTCAGCGTGACGTTCGACGTCGTCAATACCGGGCGCCGTGCGGGCGCGGACGTCCCGCAAATCTATGTCGCGCAGGCGGCGGCGGACGGGGCGGGGACGGCGACGCCGATGCGGCTGGCGGGTTTCACGCGGCTGACGCTGAAGCCGGGCGAGTCGCGGCGCGTGACGCTGACCGCGGAGCCGCGGGTCGTCGCGCAATATGACACCGCGCTGCCGGGCTGGCGGATTGCCGGGGGCCGCTACCGCGTCGCGCTGGCGCATGATGCCGCGGACCGGTCGCAGCTGCTGACGACGACGCTCGAGCCGATGACGATGAAACCCTGACCGGGGCTTAGACCAGCGGCGGCGGGGGTGGTTCGGGAGTTGCCCGACGACGGCGAGCGGGTCACAAGGGCGCCATCGTGCCGCGTTCCGTTTTCTCTCCCCCGCATCGTCGGTTACCGTCGCCCACGCCGCGACCGGCAGCTTTCCTCCTCGTCTGCGCACTCGCTTATGCGGGGGCGGTCGTCGGCTATCTGCCGCTGCTGACGCTGCTGCTGCCGATCAAGGTCGATCAGGTGGCGGGCGACGGTCGGCTCGATCTGCTGACGGTAACGGTGATCGCGGGAGCGATCGCGGCGAGCGTGGCGAATATCGGCTTTGGCTGGCTGGGCGACCGGTTGGTGAGCCGGGGCGGAGGCCGCCGCGGGATCATGGCGGGGGGCGTCGTTGCGACGATGGCGTCCTATGCGGGGCTCGCGGCCGCGACCACGCCTGCGTTGCTGGTGGCGGGGATCATCCTGTTCCAGGTCGCGCTGAACGCCGTGATCGCGCCGCTGATGGCGATCATCGCCGAAGAGGTGCCCGATGGCCGCAAGGGTGTTGCGGGCGGGCTGCTGGCGATGGCCAATCCGGTCGCGGCGACGCTGTCGGCCGCGCTGGTCGGGGCGAGCCGGTTCGGCGAGCCGGCGCGGTTCGCGGTCATCGTGGTCTCCGTCGCTGCGTGCACACTCCCGCTCGTGATCGTGCGCGGGACTCGGCAGGCGGGGGCGCCGCCGCCGGTGTTGCGGTCGATGCTGCGGCGCGATCTGCTGCTCGCCTGGACCGCGCGGCTGCTCGTGCAGATCGCGGGCAGCGCGCTGTTCGTCTATCTTCTCTATTATTTCGAAACCGTCGCCCCCTCGGTACCGGAGTCGGTGCTCGCCGCAAGGATGGGGACCGTGATGATCGTCGCCTATAGCGTGCCGCTGCCGATCGCGGTGCTCGTCGGCCGGCTTGCCGATCGGACCGGGCGGACCAAGCCGTTTTTGTTCGCGGCGGCGCTGGTCGCGGCGGCGGGGCTGATCGCGATGATGGCGGCGCGCGACTTCACCAGCGGTGCGGCGGCGTTCTGCGTCTATACCGGTGGAACGTCCGTCTTCCTGGCGCTGCACGCGGGCTTTGCGATGCAGCTGTTGCCGAGCGCGCGGCACCGGGGACGGGACCTCGGGCTGCTCAACCTCGCCAACACCCTGCCCGGGCTGCTCGGGCCGGTGATCACCTGGGCGCTGGCGACGCCGCGCGATTTCGATGCGGTGTTGATCGTGCTCGCGGTGCTGACGTTGGGCGGGGGGATGATCCTGCTCGCCGCGCGGGGGCGGCGCTGAGGCTGATGGCGATCAGCGGCGCGACCGGTTCGGGGCAGGGCGCCAGTAGCGGACATAGTCGACCGCCATGCGCTGCGGGAAGGCGGTGTCGTCGATCCCCTTCTGCCCGCCCCAGTCGCCGCCGACCGCAAGGTTGAGGATCAGGTCGTAGGGCCGGGTGAACGGCCAGGCCGCCTTGCCGCCGGGCTGGTCATTGGCGACGCGCATGACCGCGCGGCCGTCGACGCCGATCGTGATGACATCGGCGCGCCAGTCGAGCTGATAGCGATGATAGCGGGTGCAGGCAGTCGGCACGCGCTTCTGCGCGCCGCGCTGCGTGCCCTTGGTGTGGTTGAACGCGCCGCTGTGTACCGTCGCATGGACGACGTTCGGGTCCCATCCGACCAGCTCGACGATGTCGATCTCGCCCTCGTCGGGCCAGCGTCCGCCGCTTGGCAGCAGCCAGACCGCGGGCCAGCTGCCGCGACCGCAGGGCAGCATCGCGCGGACTTCGTAGAAGCCATAGCCGCGTGGCACCCGCGAGACGAGCTTCGCCGAGCTGTAGCTCTGGCCGCCCCAGTCGGCGAAGCGTGCCTTGGACAGCGTCTCGCGACGCGCCTCGATGATCAGCGAGCCCTTTTCGATCCGTGCATTCCGGGGCCGGTCCTTGGCATAATATTGACGCTCGTGATTGGCCCAGCCCTCGGCATTGCGCGAGGTGTCGAACCGCCATTTGCGGCGATCGATCGTTCGCCCGTTGAATTCGTCGGCAAAGGCGGGCGTCGTCTTGGGTGTCGGCATCGGTGCGTCGAGCCCGTAATTGGTCGCACCGAGCGTCGCGGCCTGCACGGCCAGCAGCAGCAGGATCATCGTGTCACCGCCGTCGGGGACTGCGCGGCCGAGCCACTTGGGACGGGGTCAGGATACATGCGCGACGCTCTCCATTACGCCCCGGATCGTCGCCGCGACGTGCGGACGCGAACCGGTGGCGTGACGGGTCTAGGGCAGCCCCGCGGCAAGCTCAACCGGGCGGTTTCCCCGCGCGCAGGGCGTTTCGCAGCGCGAGGCCGTGCACACTAGAACTGGCCGCCGATATTAAAGGTGATCAGCTTGCTGTCGTCGCCATCCGCCTTGAGCAGCGCCTTGGCGAGATCGATCCGCAGCGGGCCGAATGGCGAGGCCCAGTTGACGCCGATGCCGATCGACAGCCGCGGGCTGGCGCTATTGCCCGTATAGGTCTCGCGATAGGCGCCGAGCGAATAGCTGTAGGGCGTGCCGGTGTTGGTCGTGGTGCTTGCACCGGCGGAATCGAGGTAGAGCAGGTTGCCGGCGCTGTCGGTGTATTGACGCGTCGCGGCGACGCACGCGATCGAGGTCGCGTTCGCGGCGGCGCAACTGTCGGTCAGCGCCGGCGTCCTGCCGCCGAACACCGCGCCGACGTCCATGTAGATGGAGGGGCGCAGGCCGAGTTCGCGCGCGCCCGAGCCCAGCGGGAGCTCGACCTCGAGGCGGGCCTGGTAATAGGCGGTGCCGCCCAGCGCGGTCTGCGTATTCGAACTGCTGTCGGTCGAGATCGTCGCGGGGATCGTGCTGGTGTCGTAATAGGTCCGCGTCACGCGCGGCCCAACGCCGCGGATATCGAAGCCGCGCATCTGCGGGTCGCCCAGATAGAAGCGGTCGGTCAGTCGCACCTGCTGCCCGAGCCCCCTGATATAGCCGCCCTCGGCATGCGCGGTGAGGATGAAGCGCGAGCCGAGATCGACATATTTCGAATAGTTGGCGGTGCTGCGGAGATACCGCGTGTCGCCGCCGAGGCCGGCGAAATCCTGGCTGACGCTGAATTTGCTGCCCTTGGACGGGCGGGTGCGGCTGTTGGTACTGTCGAACACCAGCGAATAGCCGATCGACGAGGTCCAGCGATTGCCGACCGCGTCGCACAGATACTGGCCGGCGACCGCGGGATCGCACACGCCGTTCGTGTAATAGGTGTCCGCATCGAGCGTGACCTGATCATAGGACAGGCCGTAGCGGGCTGTGGCCGACCAATATTCGGTCAGCGGTACCGCCGCGCGGATCTGGAACCCGGTCGAAATCTGTTCATAGGTCGTGCTGTCGGTGTCGCCGGTGGTGCTGTACGAGCTGTAATCCCGCCGGAATATGTCGCCGCCCAGTGCGATGTTGGTGTCGAACAGATAGGGTTCGGTGAAGCCGAGATTGACCGATTTCGAATAGCTCGAATAGCTGACCCCGGCCCGTAGCTCCTGTCCCATGCCGCGGAAGTTGCGCTGGGTGATCGTGGCGGACGCGATGAAATTCTCCAGACTGGAATAGCCGGCGGAGAGCTGAAGCTCGCCGCTCGATTTTTCCTCGAGGTTGGTTTCGAGGATGACGCGATCGGGCGCGGAGCCGGGCTTCTGCTTGATCTCCGTCTTGTCCTGAAAATAGCCGAGCGAATTGATCCGGTCCTCCGAGCGTTTGACCTGGAAGCTGTTGAACGCGTCGCCCTCCGCCAGGCGGATCTCGCGCCGCACGACCTTGTCCTTCGTTTGTGTGTTGCCGTTGATCTCGACGCGTTCGACATAGGTGCGCTTGGCTTCGGCGATGTTGAGGTTGATCCCCATCGTCAGCGTGTCGGCGTCCTTCTGGAACTCCGGATTGACCTCGGTGAAGGCATAGCCGAACAGGCCGGCGGTCTGGCTCAGGCTGTCGACCGCGTCCTCGACCTGCTTGGCGTTGTACCAGGCGCCTTTCTTGAGCGGCAGCGTGGCGGCGAGCTTGCTGCTGTCGAAGTCGCGGATCTGGCTGTCGACGGTGACGTCACCGAATGTGTAGCGTTTGCCCTCCTCGACCACGTACGTGATGATGAAGTCCTTCTTGTCCGGGGTGAGTTCGGCGACCGCGGACGTGACGCGGAAATCGGCATAGCCCTGTGTCAGGTAGAATTGCCGCAGCTTCTGCTGGTCGTAGCTCAGGCGATCCTGGTCGTAGCTGGTTGCGGACGACAGCATGCGCCTGAGCCGTGCCTGTTTGGTCGCCATCTGCCCGCGAAGCTGCGCGTCCGAAAACACGCTGTTGCCGAGGATGTTGATCTGGCGGACCTTCGATTTCGGGCCCTCGCTGACCTCGAAGACGATGTCGACGCGGTTCTGGTCGAGGCTGACCATCTTCGGATCGACCATCGCGGCGAAGCGGCCCTGCCGGCGATAGAGCTCGACGATCCGCGCGACATCCTGCCGCACCGCGCTGCGCGTGAAGATCTGCCGCGGTGCTAGCCTGATCTCCTTGGTGATCTTGTCGCTCTTGAGCGCCTTGTTGCCCTCGACGACGATGCGGTTGATGATCGGGTTCTCGCGGATACGGACCACGATATTGCCGTCCTCGACCCCGGCGATCGAATAGTCGGCGAACAGGTCGCTGGCCTGTAGGTCCTTGAGGGCCTGATCGAGCGTCTCCGCCGTATAGGGGATGCCGGCGCGCAGCTTGGTGTAGCTCAGCACGGTCTCGGGCTCGATCCGCTGCGCGCCCTCGACGCGCAAGGTGCGGATCGTCCGGACGGCGGGATCGGCCGGTGGCGTCGGGGCGGGGGGGGTCGCATGCTGGACGGGCGCTGCGACCGCCGTGCCGCCGAGCGTGCCGGCCAAGGCCAGGGCCATCGTACTGGCGCCAAATTCGAACATCATGGGGAGGTCTCCGGGTGAGACCGGGCGCCTGGGCGGGCGATGTTTCCGGCGGATGGCGCGCGCCGGCCGGACTGCAACACTGGGTCACCAACGAGCGCGACCGCGCGGTCACCGGGCCCGGCTGACACATGGAGCAAGTGGCGGGAAATGTTCGGGACATGGTCGCTGGCTAGAGCGCCGTGCGGGCCAATCGGCTCGCCCGTTCATCCTGCGAGGACCATCGCCATGCGTGTCGCCATCAAATCCGTCCCGTCATCCGCGCCGATCAGCGCGCCGACGCTGCCGCCGCTCGTCGACAATCCGTTCGCGCCCGAAGTCTTCGCTACGGGGCTCGCCGGGCTCGCCAATCTGTCGGGCGTGATCGTGCTGACGCTGGAGAGCGCGCGGTGCGATCACACGCGCGACGCGCCGTCGGTCGAGCGGGTCGTCGTCGGGCGGGTCGCACTGACCAGCGGCGCCGCGCAGGATCTGGTCGCGGCGCTGAACCAGTTCCTCGAGCAGCAGGGGCTGAGCCCGAGCAAGGCGATGGCTGCCGGGTCGACGTTCCAATGAGCCGCGCGACCGTGCCGCCCCCAGCCGGTATCCGCGGGTCGTCGGCCACCGGCCTTACCGTGGCGATCGAAGCGCTGCGGTTCGGCGTTCGAGTACAGAGCCGCGCTGTGGATCAACGCGTGCGGAGCGTGACCGTCGTGTTCCGCCGACCGGCGGCGTGATGCATGCCTGATGTCCGCGTTGCGATCAAAGACACGATACAGTCTTGGTTGCGACATGGTTTGTCACAAACCGTGGCTGCGTAACAACAGGTCGAACGCATGACGGTTCGATGACGACTTAGCCGTTGTCGACCCCGTCAAATCCCTGCAGCTTTGCCGGACGGACCATATCCGTCATCGCAAAAAATGCCTCGCAACCCAAAGTGTTGCGGCTCAGGGAGTATCACCATGCGTCTGGACTTTCGCAAACGCCTTCTGGCGTCCACGCTTCTGCTTGGCTTGAGCGCACCGGCCGTCGCGCAGACCGTCGACCCGGCAACGCAGGCTGTGCCGGACGACGCCGCGCCGGCCGATGGCGAGACGATCGTCGTCACCGGATCGCGGCTGGGCGGTCTCCAGTTGCAGCAGGCGTCACCGATCGCCGTGGTCAGTGCGCAGGACTTCGCATTGTCGGGCCAGCCCAATGTCGAGAATGTCCTGAAGGACCTGCCGCAGCTGGTGCCGAGCACGACGGGTGCGTCGAACAATCCCGGGGGCGGGGTGGCGACCGCGGATCTGCGCGGGCTGGGTTCGACGCGAACGCTCGTCCTCGTCGATAACCGTCGCTACGTCGCCTATGACTCGAACCAGGTCGTCGATCTGAACACCATCCCCGCCGGGCTGATCGAACGCGTCGACATCGTCAGCGGTGGCCGGTCCGCGGTCTATGGCTCCGACGCGATCTCGGGCGTGATCAACTTCGTCATGAAGAAGGATTTCAGCGGCGCGGAAATTAATGCGAATTACCGCATCAACGAAGCGGGTGATGGCGGCACGTTCAACGGCAATTTGCTGCTCGGGGGGAATTTCGAGGACGGGCGCGGCAATGCGACGGTCTATTTCGATTATACCAAGCGCAACGGCATCCTGCAGTCGGCGCGCGACTATTCGCGACAGGCGCAGGTCGATGACGGCGAGGGTGGCCTGATCGCAGGCGGGTCGGGCTCGATCGAGGGCACGCGGTTCGCGATCGGCGGGGTGAACCGCAAGTTCGAACCCGATGGGAGCTTTTCGGCCTATAGCGCCGCGACCGACGCCTATAATTACGCGCCGTCCAACTATCTGCAGGTCCCGCAGGAGCGGTTCCTGATGAGCGCGCAAACGCATTACGACGTCAGCGATGCGCTGACCGTCTATGCCGAGGGCCAGTTCATCAACAACCGCGTGAAGAACCAGCTCGCGCCGACGCCGTTCACCGGGTCGGTCTCGCTCGACGCCGATTCCTCGTTTCTCTCCGCAGGCTCGCGCGCGCTGCTCCAGGGGCTCGATACGGATGGCGACGGCTTTGTTACCTCGACCATCTACCGGCGGCTTAGCGAGGTCGGCAATCGCGTGTCGAGCCTCGACAACACTGCCTATCGCACGGTGCTGGGCGCGAAGGGCGATATCGGTGGCGGCTGGAACTACGACGCCTATTACAGCTATTCGCGGACCAAATCGATCGAGAGCCAGACCGGCAACGTCTCGCGCAGCCGCGTGCTCCAGGCACTGCGGACGACCTATGACACCGGCGGCAATCTGGTGTGTTCGGATACGAGCAATGGCTGCGTCCCGCTGAACATCTTCGGGGCGGGCAACATCAGCGACGCGGCCGCCGCGTTCATCACCATTCCGGTGCAGAATTCGAGCACGATCAGCGAGCAGGTCGCCAGCGCGTCGATCTCGAACCGCGAGCTGTTCGATCTGGGTGCGGGCCCGGTCGGGATCGTGTTCGGGACCGAATATCGCCGCGAGCAGGGCAGCTACAATCCCGACTTCTCGCTGTCGTCGGGCGACGTGGTCGGCTTCAACGCGGGCGAAGGCCTGGGCGGCGGGTACAACGTCAAGGAAGTCTATACCGAAGTCGCGGTGCCGCTGCTCGCGGATCTGCCCTTCGTGAAGAAGCTCGAGGTCAACGGCGCCTATCGCTATTCCTATTATTCGACCGCGGCGAAATCGGTGAACACCTATTCGGGTGGCGCGGTCTGGTCGCTGATCGACGACATCGCACTGCGTGGCCAATATTCGAGGGCAGTGCGCGCGCCGACCGTGTCGGACCTGTTCAGCGGCGCGTCGCAGGATTTTCCCGCCGCGACCGATCCCTGCACGACCGCGGTGGCGCTGACGAACACCAATCTGAATGCGAGCTGCCTGTCGAACGGTGTCGCGGCGTCAATAATCGGCACCGCCTATGACGGCGGCAGCACGCAGATCCAGACGGTGAACGGCGGCAACCCCGCGCTGCGCGAGGAAACGTCCGACACCTATACCGCGGGCATCGTGCTTCAGCCGCGCTTCCTGCCCGGCTTCTCGTTCACCGCGGATTACTACAAGATCAAGATCGCGAACTATATCTCGACGGTCGGCACCACCAACCTGATCCGCGCCTGTTACGGCGACGCGGACAATGGCTACACGCCCTATGACGCGAGCTATTGCGGGTCGTTGCCGCGCGATGCGAACAGCTTTGCGATCACCGATGCGGCCAACACGCTGGCCAATACGGGGGGCGTGACGACGCGCGGGGTCGATTTCGAGGCGCGTTACGGCCTGCCGCTCGGCTTCGGGGCGTTCGGCAGCGACACCAGCCGGCTCGACCTGCGCTTCAGCGGTACGCGGCTGATCGCGTTCGACTATAATCCGCTGGCGGCGATCCCCGACCTGACGATCGACTGTGCGGGCAAGTTCGGTCAGACCTGTGGCAACCCCTATGCGAAATGGCGGCTGTCGACGCGCGCGACCTATTCGACCGGGCCGATGACGGTATCGGTGCTGTATCGCCATCTGTCGGCGGTGAAGGACGACGACAGCGCGACGACCTATGCGGTCGAGCGGATCAAGGCCTATGACTATTTCGACCTGACCGCGGCGTTCCGGATCAAGGACGGCTTCACCTGGTCGGTCGGGGTCAACAACCTGTTCGACAAGCAGCCGCCGATTCTGGGCGACAACCAGCAACAGGCGAACACCTATCCGTCGACCTACGACCCCTATGGACGTGCCTTCTTCGTCAGCACGAACGTGAAGTTCTAGGAGAAACGACCGGTACAACTGCGAAACACCCCGCCATCGATCGTGATGGCGGGGCTTTTCGTGTCTGGACGTCGAAGCCGGCAGGTCGTGGAAATATTCGGGACAAACCGCGCTGCGATATCCGGCACGACGGAATGAACCGGGGAGCCAGCCATGCCGATGCCATCACCGCGCACCACCGATTGCAGCGTCGGGCGTCATCTTCCCCGGTCGCGGCACCGCGATGTAGCCGGCGTGTCGATCCAGCGCGCCGCCTGCCGTGGATGCGGGGCGACGATCACCAAATCCGCGCTGAGCCGGCGCTGGATCATATCCGGGATGCTCGGCTGACACCGGCGCCGGAACGGGGAAAGTACGATGAAGATGATGATGACGAAACCGCGTTCGGCACGCTGGCTGGCCGCGATGCTGCTGCTCGGTGTGACCTGCACGGCGAGCGCGGAGCGCCCACGCGGGCCCGAGCGTGGGCCCGCAAATGTCGACGCGATGCAGGCCCGGGAGGCTGACGATATCGCGCTGCTGCTGCACCTGCGGCCCGATCAGCGTGGCGCGCTCGTTGCGTTTCTGTCCGCCTGGGGGCCGCCTCCGCCGCCGCGCGATGGCGGGGAGGGGCCGAACATGCGCCCGGGCCCGTCGATGCCGGGTGGCGAGGATTTCGCCCGCCATCTCGAACGGTTCGAAGCGCAGGCGACTGCGCACGCAGCGCATGACCGGTCGCGCTTGATGGCAGCACGCAGCTTCTACGACAGTCTCGACACGCCCCAGCGCGCGGGGTTCGAGGCGCTGATGCGGCTTCGCCATGCGCGCCCCGGTCCGGGTGGGCCGGGCGGTCCGTTGGGGGCCGGGCCGCCACCCGGCTGATGCGGCCTGTCAGCGCGCGGGCGTCAGCGTTGGAGTCCCGAGTTGGTCGTCGCCGTTGCGCCAGGTGTCGCCGCCCGCGCGCGGCACTTCGCGACGGCGGATCGCACCGTCGCCATTGCGGTCGAGCGCGGCGAACCGGTCGGCGGCGGCCTTGGCGAACTCTGCCCGGTCGACGCCGCGGTTGAAATCCAGATCCGCCGACGTCACCGGCTCGGGCAGGTCGAACAGCCCGAAGCGGCCCGCGCCGATCCGCGAGGTCGCGTCCGTGGTGCTGGTGCGGCGGCTGGCGGCGCTGCCACGCTTGCCGGATCCGGTGTCGGGACGTCCCCCCGATCCGCCGCGTCCTCCACCGCGGACGCGGATTTCGGGGACGAGGATATTTTCGTACCAGGCGATATCTTCAGGGTCGATCTCGCCGTTGCGGCCGCGGTCGAAATGCGCGAAGACGCGGGTTGCATCGGCCTGAAACTCGGCGCGGGTGATCCGGCCATCGCCGTCGCGGTCGGCACCCTGGAACCATAATGTCTGCGCGGCGCCGGCCTTCTGCGTCGACCGGAACGGCTCGCCCATCGGGCTGATGAACAGCTGGCCGCGGCCCTGTTGCGGGCGCTGCCGGGGGGATCGCGCCGGCTCGGCACCCGACTGCGCCGCCGCTGCGGCATTCGGGGCGGGCGCCAGCGCGGCCAGCATCCCGCCGGCGATCACCGTCCATGCGCGCATCGACATCGGTCTTCTCCTGTTTCGGCGCCGGATCATGCCGGCAGAATGACGCGCACGATGAGACCGCCTTCGGGGCGATTTTCCAGTGACGCGGCGCCGCCATGCGCATGCGCCACCGCGCGGACGCTGGCGAGCCCGAGGCCGGTGCCACCGGTATCGCGGTTGCGCGACCGCTCCGCCCGGAAGAACGGCTCGAAGGCATGCGCCGCATCGGCGGCGGAGAGGCCCGGACCGCGATCGCCGACCTCGATCACCACCGTGTCGCGGTCGCGGTAGAGTTGGACCTCGGCATGCCCGGCATATTTGACCGCGTTGTCGACCAGATTGACCAGCAACGCCTTGAGCGCGGGCGCATCGCCGTCGATCGCGAGCGACGGACCGGGCGACAGCACCACCTGCTCGCCGCGGTCGGCATAATCATCGGTGATGCTTTCCGCGAGCGAGCGCAGGTCGAGCCGCTGGCGGCGGACATGCCGGGTCATGTCGCGGACGAACGCCATCGCCGCGCCGATCCGCTGGCTCATCTCCTGGATATCCTCCTCGCTCGCCTCGCGGATCTCGTCCGGCGCCTTTTCGAGCCGGAGCGCGAGACGCATCAGCGGCGTGCGCAGGTCATGCGCGACCGCGGCGATCAGCGTCGTGCGATCCTCGACATAGCGATTGAGCCGTTCCTGCATGACGTTGAACGCGGTCGCGGCCTCCATGATCTCGGGCGGTCCGGTCAGTGGGATCGGATCGGCGCGGGGATCGCGACCGAGCCGGTCGGCGGCGGCGGCGAACAGCGCGACGGGCCGGGCGATGCGCCGCGCCAGCACCAGCGCGACCGGTGCCGCGACCGCCATCGCGACGAGGAACCACAGGATCAGCCTCGCCTGCCACAAGCCGAACGCCGGACGCGCCGGGCGGATCGTCCGCCACTGGCCGTCGGGGGCATGGACCCAGACGACGAACGCGCCGAACAGCGTGTTGTCGACGACGGACTGGGGCGGCATCTTGGGCATGCCCATCGGCATGGGCGGCCGAAACGCGCCCGCCATCAAGGGGGGACCATAGCGCCGCGCCTCGACGATCACCGCACGTGCCGGCACGCCCAGATCGGCAGCGATCACCCGGCCGAGATGACGATCGCGCGCATCGCCCTGCTCGGTCGGCGGGGCGGTCGCGACCGCGATCGTCAGCAGCCCGCTCGGGTCGCGTCCGGCGCGCACGACCGAGGCGATCCGGCTGGTCGAATAGACCACCGGCGTCGGCGGCGGGACCAGAAGGACGGCGGCAAAATTGAGCAGCTGGACGAGCAGGACGGTGAACAGGATGAACGCGAAGATCCGCAGGAACAGCGGCCAGCGTCGTGGATGCCCGACCCTGGCGCCGACGGGTGTCGCGCCGGCCGTGCGTGGCGGCGTTGTCACAGCCGGATCACGCGGGGAACGAAGAAATAGCCCTCGTTGCGGATCGTCCGGATGATCTCGTCCCCACGCGAACGCAGCTTGCGCCGCAGCCGGCTGACCTGGACGTCGATTGCCCGGTCGAACGCGTCGGTATCCGGGCCCCGCGCCGCCTCCAGCAACGCGTCGCGCGCGAGCACGCGGCGCGGACGCTCGACGAAGGCGCGCAGCACCGCGAATTCGCCATCGGTCAGGTCGACGAGCATGCCGTCGCCGTCGAGCAATTCGTGCGCCGCGAAATCGACCCGCCAGCCGAGAAAGCCGTAGCTGCGTCCGGTTTCGACAGCCGCGCCATTGCGTTCACGCAGTGCGGCGCGGACCGTGGCGAGGATCTCGCGCGGGCTGCACGGCTTGGTGAGATAATGGCTCGCGCCGATCTCTAGCCCGAGAATCCGGTCGGGTTCGTCGCCCAGCGCGCTGAGCATGACGACGGGGGGGGCACCCTTGCGGGTCAGGCGGCGACAGGCCGCAAGGCCGTCCTCGCCGGGCATCATCACGTCGAGCAGGATCAGCGCGATCGGATGCCGTGCGAGCGCGACGTCCATTTCCTGCGCATTGGTCGCGGTTTCGACGCGGTACCCGTGCATCCCCAGACTCTGCGCGAGCAGCGTCCGGATCGCATGGTCGTCATCGACCACGAGCAGCATCGTATCGGCGGGTTCGGGAGCGGCGCAGTGCATCGCCGGCCACTATGCCACGTATGTGTTCGCGATGTTTCAGCGATTTCGCATCATGCCACGCCACCGCCGGTCGTTGCCGGCGCGACGGATTGCGCAACATCCAGACATATGCCGGAAAGAACTGACCTGCAGGCGAGGCGCATGATTTTGACCAACAGCGTTTCCGTCGCCGTGCCCGGCCCTGATCTTAATGCCGGCACGCGAGGGGCGGATGACAGCGCGCGAATCGTCATCGTCGACGACGATCCCGGGCTGCGAGAGTTGCTGACGGGGTTTCTGGTCGATCACGGCCTGCGCGCCGAAGCCGTGGCGAGCGGCGCCGCGTTGCGGACCCGGCTCGCGCATCGCCCCTGCGATCTCGTCGTGCTCGACATGATGATGCCCGGCGAGGACGGGCTGTCGGTGCTGCGCGCGCTGACCCAGACCCAGGATCCGCCGCGCGTGATCATGTTCTCCGCGCTGTCGAGCGAGATCGACCGGGTCGTCGCGCTCGAGCTGGGCGCGGATGACTATGTCACCAAGCCCTCGAGCCCGCGCGAGATCCTCGCGCGGATCCGGTCGGTGCTACGGCGGCAACGGGCGCAACTGGCCAGCGGCGCGTCGCCCGATCCTGCCGACCCCGCGCCGACCGAGCGACCCGTTGGCGCCGCAAGTCCCGTGCAGAGCCACGATCTGGTCGGCTTTGCAGGCTGGGCGCTGAACTGCCGGATGCGGACGCTGACCGCCCCCGACGGCACCAATGTCCGGCTGACCGATGGCGAGTTCCAGATGCTGCATCTGTTCGTGGCGCAACCGCAGACGATCCATTCGCGCGACGACATGATCGCGACGCTGGGGCGCAGCGACGGTCCGGCGAAGGGCCGCACGATCGACGTCAATATCAGCCGGCTGCGGCGCAAGGTGCAGCGGCACGACCGCACCGAACTGATCCGAACGGTACGCGGCAACGGCTATATCTTCATGCCGGACGTGTCCCCGCTCTGAGCGGCGGGCGGACCCGGTCGGCGCGTTGCAGGCTGCTGCCAGGAAAATAGTGTTGGGGCGGGATATTGGCGCACGCCGCGACGTTCATGTCCGACCACGGCTTCCCCAGCGTCGAATACCCGGCCTGGTGGGGGGCAAAGACGCGATCGGACAGACACTTCCATGGCCAAGACCCTTGCCGCATTGGCCAGCGACGTGCTGCGCGCCTCCACCCGACCCGCGCGCAACGATGTACGCGAGGGGGTGCGCGAGGATGGCTATCTGCGGCTGGAGGATTATGGCGCGCTCGGCGACGGGCGGTCGGTCGCGCTGTCGGGGGCGGACGGGTCGATCGACTGGTGGTGCGTCCCCAATCTCGATTCTCAGCCGCTGTTCGACCGGCTGCTCGATCCAGAGGAGGGGGGACGGTTCAACATCACCCCGACCGAGCCGTTCACCGTCGAACGCCGCTATCTGCCCGGCAGCAACGTGCTCGAGACGCTCTTCATCACGGACAGCGGCCGCGCGCGACTGACCGAGTCGATGAACAGCGGTACGGCGGGCCGGTTGCCCTGGACCGAACTCGCACGGCGGATTGACGGGCTCGACGGTACCGTCCGTTTCAAAATCGAGATGCGTCCGGGACGCAGGGCCAGCGGGGCAAGCCCGTATCAGTCGAAGATCGGCGAATATCCGGTCTTCCATGTCGACCGCGTACTCGGGTTGTTCCTGCACAGCGATGGCGTGGTCGTGGAGCGCAGCGACGAGGCGGTGACGGGCGTGCTGACGGTCGCGCAGGGCCAGCGCGAAGTCGTCGCGATCGTCGCGGGTGAGGACGAGCCGCTGGTCGTGCCGACGATCGCCGACATCGACGAGCGTATCGATATTTCAGACGCGGAGTGGCGGCAATGGTCGCACCGGATCGACTATGACGGCGAACGGCGCCCCGCGTTCATCCGCAGCGTCCTCGCGCTGAAGTTGCTGCTCTATTCACCGACCGGTGCGATCGCAGCCGCCGCGACCACCTCGGTTCCCGAAGGGATCGGCGGCAAGAAGAATTACGACTATCGCTACGCCTGGATCCGCGACGCCGGCTATACGATCAAGGCGTTTCTCGCGGCGGGGGCGCAGATGGAGGCCAAGGCGGCGTTCACCTGGCTGTTGAAGCGGCTGGCCGAACATGGGCCGCGCGTCTGCTATACGCTAGACGGCGCGCTGGTCCCCGATCTGAGCGAAATCGACGTGCCGGGATATCGGCGGTCGAAACCCGTGCAGGTCGGCAACACCGCGACCGACCAGAACCAGCACGGCGTCTATGGCGACATATTCGAGACCGCCGCCCGCTTCGTCAGCTGCGGCAATATCCTCGACGCGTCGAGCGCCGAGCTTCTGTCGCATCTCGCGGACCGGTGCGCGGACGCGTGGCGGCAGAAGGATGCGGGAATCTGGGAGCTCGAGGAGTCGCAGCATTACACCATGTCGAAGATCAGCTGCTGGCAGGCGCTGGCGCGCGCGGTCGAACTGGCGGACCAGGGGCAGTTGCCGACCACGTGCCGCGACCGCTGGTCGCGCGAACGCGACCGGATCGCGCGGTGGATCGAGGATGAATGCTGGTCCGAGACCAAGCAGGCGTTCGTCTTCTACCCCGGCAGCGACAAGCTCGACGCGTCGCTCGCGCTGGCGGTGCGGTTCGGCTTCGACGGGCGCGAGCGGCTGGAAAAGACGCTTGACGCGATCGACCGCGAACTGGGGGCGGGGCCCTATCACTATCGGTACAGCGACGTGTGGGCTGAAGAGGGGTGTTTCCTGGCGTGCACCTTCTGGATGATCGAGGCTCGTGCGCTGCTTGGCCAGCGTGATCGGGCAGAGGCGGCGCTTGCGGGCATTTCCGAGGCGCTTGATCGCGGCGTCGGGATCATGACGGAGATGGCCGATCCGAAGACGGGCATGTTTCTCGGCAACCTGCCGCAGGGACTGTCGCACCTTGCGCACGTCATGGCGCTCGATGTGCTGGGCGGACAGGACGCCTGCTAGAAGAGAGGGCGGCGGGGCGTTTCGCCGCCCCGCCGTCGGCCTGTCGCCGGACTATTCAGCCCGCGTCGACGCCCTGTTTGCGCGCGCCGGTGATCATGCGCGCGGCGATCTGACGGACACCGGCATCATCCTTGGTCTCGTCGGTCGCCGGGTCGCCGAGATGGTCGAGACTGGCTTCCATGAAGTCGAGCAGCCCCGGGTGCTGCGCCTCGACATATTCCATCAGTTTGAACAGCAGATGTTCGGATGCGATCTCGCGCTGGCGGGCCATGATGGCGGTGGTGTCGGTCATGTCGGATTCCATGGTGTCGGGTAAAGAGAGGGGGACGGTTGCGGGGGCGGGGCGGTCACCGTGAAGTCCGCCCCGCCCTCACAGCGCTTAGCGCTCTGCCACCTCGGAGGCGTCGAACTCGGCGAATGCAGCCTTGATGTCGCTGGCGCGCCCGGCGTCCGCGATATCGACCGAGACGATGATCTTGCCTTCGAGCGCGGCGTCGGCGCGCGACGCGGGCGTGGGATTATCGCCTGCGGTGTCGGCGCCCGCGCGTTCGTCGCCGGCGCTGTTGTCCGCGCCATCGGTCGTGATGAAGATGTCGGTCCGCTCGACCTTCATTTCTTGGACGAGACGTTCCACCGTCATCTCGGCTTCGCGGCGCGTGTCGAACTTGGCTTTGAGAGTGGTCGGCATCAATGGCTCCTCGGGATGCGAAAGGTTCTGCACGACGGGCTATCGGCCGTCCTGCAACGCGTGATGACAACGCGCATCGGCGGATTTCGCCCAGCCGTTTCGAAGAATTTGACCCGGCGGCAAAGGCCGATCGCCGATTTAGGGCTCGCTCTGCCGGACCGGGCGAACAAGACCTGCTTCCGTGCGTTACACGGTGATTCCGGGAGGTGACGCCATGATGCAGGATGATGAACGCTGGATGCGCGAGGCGATCGCGATCGCACGGTCGAAGGGATCGGATCCGTCGACCTCACCGCTGGGCTGCGTGATCGTGCTCGACGGCAAGATGATCGCGGGCGAACGCAACCAGACGCATGAGCTTCCGGACGCGACCGCGCACGCGGAGATGATGGCGATCCGACGCGCCTGCGAGGATACGGGCGAGCTCGAGTTGCGCGGGGCGACGCTCTACTCGACACTGCAACCCTGCGGGATGTGCACGATGGCGTCAATCTGGTCGAAGGTCGGGCGCGTCGTCTATGGCGCTGGCCGCGACGACGTGCATCCGATGTATTTCGAGGCGAAGCACGTCGATACGCTCGCTTTCATCAACGACGCCTATCGCGACGACATCGTCATCGAGGGCGGGTGTCTGAAGGCAGAATGCGCCGTGCTCTATTATGGCCCGGACGCGGAGCTGCCGACCGACGAACAGGCCAATCTCTGACCTGAGGCAACGCGTTGGGTCGGGGTTTTCCGACGCTCATGCCGCAACCCCGGGCGCGGCCTGGGCGCAATAGCGATCAACGAACGCTTGGTGCGTGGGCAGCCGGTCGACCTGTTGTGCAATCCCCGCCTTCAGCTCCGCAAGCGACGATCCGAGCCGTTCGGGCGGCATCATCCGCGCGAGGCGATGCCAGTCGCGCGGCTCGAGCCGCTGGCCCAGCATGACCTGGGTCCAGGAACTGACGCGGAACAGGTCGTCCGGGGACTGATAGGCCTGCGCTGCGTCGGAAAACAACGCGATGCGCTCCGCCAGCGTGTCGGGGATCGCCATTGCGGCACAGGCCTTCCAGAACGGTTCGCTGCGCTGGTTCAAATGATAGTGGAGGATGACGAAATCGCGCACGCCTTCGATCTCGCGCCGCGTTTGCGCGTTGAACTGCGTAACGACCGCGGGGCTGATCCCGTCGAAGGGGAAGGCGCGGAGCAGCCGCGTCAGCGCCGTCATGACGAGATGGATGCTGGTCGATTCGAGCGGTTCGACGAACCCGCCGGCGAGGCTCAGCGCGATGCAATTGCCCTCCCACGCGCGCAGGCGGCGTCCGGTCGTGAAGCGCAGCAGGCGCGGGTCGGTCAGCGGGCGACCCTGGACCGATGCCAGCAGACGGTCCCGGGCCGCATCATCGGAGAGGTACTCGCTCGAATAGACGATGCCGTTGCCGACGCGGTGCTGCAGCGGGATCCGCCATTGCCAGCCGGCATCGTGCGCGATCGCGCGCGTATAGGGCCGGGCGGGCTCGACCGACGTCGTCTGCACTGCGAGCGCACGGTTGGCGGGCAGCCAGTGGCTCCAGTCTTCATAGCCGACGCCGAGCGCATCGCCGATCAGCAGCCCGCGAAACCCGCTGCAGTCGAGAAACAGGTCGCCTGCGACCCGAGCTCCGCCGGCGAGGACGACCGCATCGATATGGCCGGTCTCGGCCGAGCGATCGACCCCGGCGATCCGTCCCTCGATCCGGGTCAGCTCCGCGGTCTCGCAGCGCTCGCGCAGGAAGCGGGCATAGCGGCCCGCGTCGAAATGATAGGCATAGTTGAGCTGCGGACCCTGCTGGCCGATGGTGAAGCGGCGCGCCTCTGCGGCCTGGAGTTCGAGGCAATAGTCGCCGAAGTCGCCGGCCAGACCGTTGGCGCGCGCTTCGAGCCAGAAATGCTGGAAGTCGCCCATCCAGGTTGAGCGTCCGACATCGCCGAACGAATGGACATAGCGATCGTCCGGGCGTGCCCAGCCCTCGAACGCGATGCCGAGTTTGAATGTAGCGCCGGTGGCGGCCATGAACGCGCGCTCGTCGAGGCCGAGCAGTGCGTGAAAGGCCTGAACCGTGGGGATGGTCGCTTCGCCGACGCCGACGGTGCCGATTTCGTCCGACTCGATCAGCGTGACGTCGACCAGCGCGCCGAGTTGTCGCGTCAGCAGCGCCGCGGCGAGCCAGCCGGCGGTGCCGCCGCCGGCGATGATCACGCGGGTTTTCGGCGGGGTATCCATCGCATATCCCTTCATCGATTGAGCCGTTGCAACAGCGTGGCGCGCAGCCTTCGCGCGGCCATCGCATCCAGCGGTGCGAGTGCGCCGCGCGCGTCTGCCGGCAGATGCGCGCCGGCGCGCGACGCATCACCAAAGACATAATAATCGAACAGCGCCTGCCAGCCGCGCTTCTCATGCTCGGGCCGGTCGCGCAGGCTGAGCAGGCCGTGCAGCAACGTGTTCTGCGGCGTGTCCATGAAGCGCGGCGTCGGGTTCCACCAATAGTTGATCATCGCGTTGAACGGATCGAGCGCCTCGACCTGATGCCACCACAAGGCCGGGTAGATGAGCGCGTCGCCGGGCTCCATCTCCGCGACTTCGGCCACCGCCAGCGCATCGGCAAAGCCGGGATGGCGGGTGAAGTCGGGGGCGTCGAAATCGACCATCGAAACGACTTGGCCCGCGGGCGTCGGTTCGAGCGGCCCCGGATAGAGGTTGGCGACCTGATCGGGCGGGAAGAGCGTGAAGCGCCGCCGCCCGACCAACGTGACCGCAATGTTGTTCGACATGTCGTGATGCGCCGACGCGGTCGTCCGGTTGCCGATCCAGATGCTGACCAGCGGTGGATGCGCGACGAGTTCGGGATCGCCGAAGGGGAGCACTGCCTGGTCCCGGAGGCCGGGGAGGTACTGATCGATGTCGGTCGAGCCGATATAGATGCTGGGCGCGGCGGCATCGTCGATGCTGGCGAGAAGCTGATCGATATAGGCAGACAGCGACCCGCGCTCGCGGGTGAAGTTGAGCGCGGTGCAGTCGGCCGTGTATCCGAAGCGGCCGCCGATGGCGGGGTCGCCGATATAGGCCGTCACCGGCTGGCCGCCATCGAACTGCTTGAGCCAGGCGACCGCGGCAGCGGGACCCTGACGCGCCGCGGCGACGAGCGGCACGTCGCGCGCGAGCCCTCGCAGGATCGTCGGGCGGCCCTCCGCGATCAGATCGGCGACGGGCAGGGTCCGCGCGTCCGCCCCTTCGATCACGCGCGTCCGGCGGGTAATGGCGGGCACCGGGATCAACCGACTGCCGCGAGCCGCTGTTGCTTGTGCGCAATCAGCTGCTGGATGTTGCCGAGCGATGACGCGGCGAGGATGGCGAGCCGCAGGATGCCCGAACGATGCAGTTGTTCGAGCGGGGCGCCGCTGAGCGCCGCGAGCTGCTCGAGGTCGACGACGAGCACGTCAGGTACGGTGTAGCGGCGCTCGTCGCTGACATCGATGGTGAGCGTGACCGGCGCGAGCAGGCCGGTTTCGTCGAGCGCGGCATAGGCGGCGGGCGCGGATTCCATCCCCTCGTACAGCAGCCGCAATACACCGGTGACATGATCGAGATAGGGCGTGTTGCCGCCATGCTCGAGGAACAGCGGCAGGCCCGCCGGGTCACCGACGCGCGGATCGTCGAGATCGACCTGCAGCATCGCCTCGCCGACATCGTCCGGTGCGGACCGGGTCATGCCGATCGAGAAGGGACCGCGCCGGTGGCTGGCGGGGACGTAGCGGCTGGTCCAGCGGTCGTCGGTAAGGAAGAGATTCTCGTCGCGGTCGAGGCCCAGCAGCGCATAGGCCTGAAGACCTTCGTCGCGGCGGCGGAACACGATTGCGAATTCGCGTTGTAGTTCCTCGAACTCGGCGGGGAAGACCAGCGCCTGATTGGCCGCGTCATTGAATGCGGCGCCGGCGCGCGGGCTGACGCGCAGGTCGGCATGATCGATATTATTGATCTGTACGGGGTTCATCCGCTCCGGTCCCTTTTTGTCCGGGTCTATCAGCCAGGCGGCGTCGGACAACAGGAAAAGGCCGCGGCACGGTGCTGCGGCCCCTCCATTGCCCGATGCGGTGTCCGGCGCGCGCCGAGGCGCACGCCGGCCTGTGCTCAGAAGCGGTAGCGTGCGCCGAGATAGAAGCGCGGCTTCAATTCCTGCACATAGACCAGATTGGTCTCGGTGCGGGCATATTGGCGGAACGGCTCGCTCGTCAGATTGACCGCCTCGAGCGAGATCGAGAAGCTCTGCGCGATGTCGTAGCTGATGCTCGCGTCGAGCGTCCCGAACGCCGCGGTGAAGAGCGGGTTGCGGTTGCCGCCCTGGTTCGTGCCCGACAGGTATTTGTCGCGCCAGTTGTACGAGACGCGCGCCGAAAGCCCGTTCTTGTCATAGATGCCGGTCAGGTTCGCGCTGTCGCCGAGGCCGGTCAGCGCGAAGATGTTGACGTTGGGATCGGCATAGGGATCGACGTTCACGTCGCCATTGACCTTGGTGTACGACACCGCAAAGCCGAAGCCGGTCTGGCCGAAGAAGTTGGTCCAGGCGACCTCGAACCCGTGGATGTTGCCCTCGCGGTTGTTCACCGGCCCGCTGATCGCGAACTCGAACAGGGGATCGTTGGGATCGGCAACGATATCGACCGCATTGGCCAGATCGACGACGAACTGCGTCCTCAGGCCACCCGTCGCGGGATCGATATTGTTCTGGAACGCGGCGGATGCGGCCGCCTGGTTGCCGTTATTCTGCGTCAGCAACGCGGTGTAGGAGAACAGGTTGATATCGCTGAGCGGGAGGCCGTTGGCCTGGAGATAGGCCAGCGCGGTACCCGAGCGCGAACCGGCCGCGCCCGAACCCGGGTCACGCAGCCCGAACAGATTGCCGCTGGTGACCTGGTTGCCGATGAAGTTGCGGACGTCCTTGTTGAAGAAGCCGACCGACACGAAGCTCGTCGGCTTGTAATACCATTCGAGCGACACGTCGAAATTGTCCGAGACCAGCGGCAGCAGCGCCGGATCCTGGCGCGTCGCGCCCGCAGGTGCTGCGCCGAGCGCGGTCGGGCGGTTCGGTGCCCCGGCGCTGACGGAAGCAAAGAGGTTGCCATAGTCGGGACGGGCGAGCGTGCGGCTGAACGAGGCGCGCGCCATGACGTTGTCGATCGGTTCGATGTTGAAATCGAGCGATGGCAACAGATTGTCGTAGCTCGCCTTGACCGTGACCGCCCCGCTGGGCGGCCCGCCATCGACCGCGAAGTCATTGTCCTGCGACCAGCGAATGCCGCTCGGCACCGACTGGATGCCGATCGACTTGACCCGCGTCTTTTCATAGCGGGCGCCGATCAGCGCATTGGCGCGGCGTCCGCCGAGTTCGCCTGCCCAGGTGATCTGGCCATAGGCCGCCCAGGTCTTCTCACCGACGGTATCGTCCGAGGACGGGCTCGGCGAGACCGCGTTGCCGCGGCCGGCATAATAAGGCTCGAACACGTTGAGCAGATCGACCGCGTTGGCGCGGAAGGCGACCAGTGACGAGCCTGTCGACTTCGGATCATATTTGTCGAACTTGCAGGTCAGGCAGAAGGTGTCGACGAGATCGCCGGCGAGTTCTGCGACGCGACCGGTGTCCGTGATGCCCCAGTCACCGAGCGTCTGGATCGTGTTGACCGTGGTCGAGCGCATGTTCGCGTCGATATAATTGCCGCCGACGTTGAACTTGCTGCCCCCGCCCAGGTCCCAGGCGACGTCGCCGCCGAACTGGTTGATCCGGGCTTCCTGGGTCGACGTGATCTTCCGCGCGACCTGGCTGCCCAGATCCGCGATGTCGAGCGTGTTGTTGCAGTTGCCGCCGCGACCACCGTTGGTTGCGGTGCAGTCGTTGATCGTCTCGGACTGCTGCGGGAAGCCGGTGGTGAAATCAACCTTGTGCGAGGAGCGTACCGGCGCACCGATCGAGATCGTCGTCGCCGAGGTTCCGTTCGCGTTATCCGGATTGGTCTTCGACTTGGCATGGTTGGCGTCGAGCGTCAGTCGCAGATTGTCGGTGAAGTCCCACTTCACATTGCCACCGACCGAATAGAGCTCGGTCTTGGTCGCGAACCGCTGCTGCTCGTAACCCTTGTCCGCCTGGATCGACTCGGCGAGGATCACCGCGCTCTGCATCTGCTTGTTGTCGTCGAAGGTGACTTCGGTGAACGGGCGCTGGAACCAGTTGGTCTGCTCGCTGCGCTCTTCGCTCAGCTTGTTGCGGGCATACATGCCGTCGATCGAGATTTCGAACCGGTCGGACGGCTTGAACTGGATGTTGGCCTGGCCGTTCAGACGCTCGCGGCGGTTCTCGGAGAACTGGTACCGGCTGTCGTTCGGTATCTGGACATATTCGGTCGTCGGGCGATTGGTGATCACCGTCGTCGGCCGGATATAGGCGCCCGCCGTGTTGAGGAAATCGGCCAGCGGCACGATGTTCCAGTAATTGGGATTGGATTGAACCGACGCGGAATTGCGCAGCTGATAGCTGCCGAACACGTTGACGCCGAAGGTTTCGTTCGGGTTCTTGTAGTTGATCAGCCCGGACAGTTCCGGCGTGACCTTGCTGGGATCGCTCTCGGCCTTCTCGACCGAGGTATCATAAAGTCCCTTCGCACCGATCGACCCCGAAAGGCCGCTCTCCTCAGCCGACAGCGGTCGGCGGGTGACGACGTTGATCGCCGCGCCGATGCCGCCCGACGGGATGTTGGCGCGGCCGGTCTTATAGACCTCGAGCGTGGCGACACCCTCGGATGCGAGGTTCTGGAAATCGAACGAACGACCCGTACCGGTCGCAAACGCGTTGCCGGTGCTCGTGTCGATGCTGGTCGCCGGAAGCTGGCGGCCGTTCAGCGTGACGAGGTTGAAGCCGCCGCTGAAGCCGCGGACGGCAACCTGCGAGCCTTCGCCGTTCGCGCGGCTGATCGACACGCCGGTGACGCGCTGCAGCGATTCCGCGAGGTTGGTGTCAGGGAACTTGCCGATATCCTCGGCCGAGATGGCGTCGACGACGCCTGCCGAGTTGCGCTTGATGTCGATAGCGCGACCAAGGCTGGCGCGGATGCCGGTGATGACGATCTCGTCCCCGGGGGCCGATTGCGGATCCTGGCTCGCGGTCTGCCCTGCGTCTTGCACGGTGGATGTCGCAGGAAGCGCTGGCTGCGCGGCAGTCGCAGGCGACCCTGTCTCGGTGCCTGGCGCCATTTGCGCGAAGGCCTGTGCCGGATTCAGCAGGCAAACGGCAACTGTGGCAATCGAACTCGAACGCACGAGTGCATTGAGTATGGACGAACCCCTCATCATTCTCTCCCCCTTTGCGGCATGACCGCAGCCCTTTCGAAACCGCTCTTATTGGCGGTGTGTGATAGGGCTACCATGGGCACGAATACTGTCAACGATAATCTGTATTCTGTGTCGCGTATTTTAGACACAGTGGCAGTAAAGCCATAGCCGATAAAATAACTTAAATATGATTATTTAATACTTGAGACAGAGAAAGGCCCGCCCCGTCATAGGAACGCGGGGCGGGGCGTGTTCCGGCACGTCTGGACCGGCCAAAGGAACGGGCGAACTGGTCGCCCGGTCCGGCGGCACAGGCCAGGGGCCGGCGCGACCGTCATGCCGGGCGCGTGCTCAGCGCTGCGGCGTGGTGAACAGCGCGAGCGGTACCGCAGTGCCCATAGCTCGATAGCCCGCTTCGGACGGATGAAGATGATCGCCTGAGTCGAATGCCGGCGCGAGACGGTCGGGACGGCGCGGATCGCGCATCACCCGGTCGAAGTCGATCACCGCATCGAACACGCCCGAGCTGCGGATGAAGGCGTTGACCCCCTGGCGATCGGCCTCGAGCGCGGCGTCCGGGTGATAATAGTCATTGCCGCCGAACGGCATCACCGTGCCGCCGATGATCCTGATACCGTGAGCATGCGCGCGATCGGCCAGCTGGCGGAAGCCGGCGGTCAGTTGCGCGACGAGCGCCGCATGGTCTTCGGGCGACGCCGGGGCGTCGCGCGTCAAGACGCCGAGATCGTTCACCCCTTCGAGAAGGATCGCCCAGCCGACGCCGCTCCGCGCGATCACGTCGCGGTCGAACCGGGCGACAAGGTTGGGACCGAGCCCGTCGAGCAATATCCGGTTGCCGCCGATGCCGGCATTGACGACGCCGAGCGTGCGTGTCGCCGGCGCCGCGCGCAGCCGCTCGGCGAGAATGTCGGGCCAGCGGGTGTTGCGTTCCGGGGCGACGCCATAGCCATCGGTGATCGAATCGCCGATCGTGACGATCGTCGTCGGGCGTGCCGCGCCGGTGACCTGGGCGATGCGGGGCCCCGCCACCTCGACATCGGCGAGCGCATACCAGTGTGGCGTCGCGGTCGCGCCTGCGAGAAGCGGGTCGGCGACGTGATTGCCTGCGACCGTGAAGCTGGTGGCCCGCGCACCGGGATGCCCGGTCTGGGGCGTGGCGGGATCGGGCAGATAGAGGCTGACGGCGAGGTCGGCCCCGGGTGCGAGCGCGAGCGCGATTGGATCCGAATAAATCTCCCCACCCGCCGGGATGACCGCGGTCACCTGTCCGGCAAAGCGCAGTGTCGTGCCGCCCGCGATACGCGCGGTGCCGAGAGCGGTCGGCCGGGCAATATGCGCCGCGCCGATCCTGAGCGGCTGCGTGCCGAACGCGTTGGACAGCCGCACGCGGACCTGTGTGCCGCCAGCGGATAGACGGACGACCTGTCGCAGCGTGATCGCGCCGGCGCGGTCGGCCGGCAGCGCATTGTCGCCGGTCGCGATCATCTGCGCAGAGCCCCAGCTCCCGGTCCACCGCTGAGCCGGCGCGGCGCGCTGGGCATCCGCGCCGGTCGCGAGCAATGCTGCCAGCAGCCACGCCGTCGGCCTGGCGACCGAAGATCCTACCGTCATCGCTTTCTCCATAAGGCCGCTCACTGCGGGTTGCCCGGGGCAAAGGCGGGGTGCTGCGCCTTGTACCAGTCGAGGTCGTGCGCGGGGGCAGCGGCGCCGGCCGGCAGCGACCGGCCGTTCACCGACATCCAATAGGCGAGGCTGGCGTCGCGCCACCACCGCGCCTCGCGCTCCTGGATGTCCAGATAGGTCGCGGTCTTGGCCCAGCGTTCGGCATCGACCCGGCCGCGCAGTCCGTCCCAGCGCTGGCGCATGTCCGCGACATAGCCGACGCCGCGATCATAATCATGGACCATCTCGGCCCAGAGGCTGCGCCCCGATGCCATCGGCCGGTCCCATGACACGTGATGGAACCACAGCAGGTCTCGCTCCGGCGTCGTCGCGGGACCGGCGAGACTGCGGGCAAGCTCTGGGGCATATTGCGCGACGGCGTTGCTGCCGGTGCGCGTCCGGTCGAAGCCGATCCCGGCCTTGTCCGCGCGGTGGTAATAGACCGGATTCCATTCCGGACGTTTCAGGTCGGCGACCCACGGGCCGGGGCCATAATGATGGCCCGTCGCCATGACGTGCGCGAGCCCGAGCGGCGTCATATAGTCGACCACCGCCTCGCGCGAGCCCATCATCATGTCCGTCACCGGTGCGACGATCGCGGGGTTCGGCCCGAAGGTCATCGCAGCCCATTCGCGCGCAACCGGCTGCGCGCCGATCGTCGGATCCCAGGCCATCCGCCCGAACGCGAACCAGTTCGCCTGATTGAACGTCGATCCGGCCCAGTCGCGGTCGCGGCCGATATTGGCGACCCCCGCCATGCCGGTCAGCGCGTGGCGATTGACGCCGCCCTCGACGATCTGGGCGACCGTCGCGCGCTTGCCCCCGGCGAAGGTCTCGCTACCGAGTGTCTCGGCAAAGAGCGGCCCGAGATAGGCGAGGTGCGTCGCGAAGCCGAGATATTCCTTCGTGATCTGAAACTCGAGCATCAGCGGTGTCCTGGGCATTGCCCCGAACAGCGGATGGAACGGCTCGCGCGGTTGGAAGTCGATCGCGCCGTTCTTGACCTGGACGATGACGTTGGCGGCGAACTTCCCGTCGAGCGGCTTGAACTCGGTATAGGCCTGTTTCGCGCGGTCGTCAGGGTCGGTGTCGGCATAGACGAACGCCCGCCACATCACGATGCCGCCATGCGGTGCGACCGCCGCTGCGAGCATGTTCGCGCCGTCCGCATGGCTGCGGTGATAATCGCGCGGCCCAGGCTGCCCCTCGCTATTGGCCTTGACGAGGAAGCCGCCGAAATCGGGAATGGCGCGATAGATTTCGTCGCTCTTCGCCTTCCACCAGGCCGCGACCTGGGGGTCGAGCGGGTCTGCCGTCTTCAGCTTGCCAAGCTCGATCGGCGCGGAGAACCGGGCCGACAGATAGACCTTGATGCCATAGGGGCGGAAGACATCGGCGAGTGCGGCGGCCTTCGCGATATAGCTGGCGGACAGGCTGTCGGGCTTGGCGTTGACGTTGTTGAGGACGGTGCCGTTGATGCCGATCGACGCATTGGCGCGCGCATAGTCGGTGTAGCGGGGATCCTTGAAGTCGGGCAGCGTCCACCAGTCCCAGAGCGACTGGCCCGCATAGCCGCGCTCGACCACGCCATCGAGATTGTCCCAGTGGTTCAGCACGCGCAGCTTTACCCGCGGCGTCGAAGCGAGCGCGATCCGGTCGATCTGCCCGCCGGTCTGGATGTGGCGCAGCAGCGCGAAGCTGCCGTAGAGCACGCCGCGGTCGGTACGCGCGGTCACCAGCGTGACATCGCGGCCGCCGAGACGCACCTGCCGTACGATATAGCCTTCGTCGCCAAGGTCTTTCAGCGGCAGGCCGAGCCGGCCGACGTCACCGTCCGCCGAGGTCGCCAGCAGGATCGGATGCGGGCTCGGCCCCATGGCAAATGCGTGCCCGGTCAGCCCCGCGAGACCGCGGCGAAGCTCGTCGGCGGCAACGCGCAACGTCGCCGACTGGCCGCGCACTTCGACCGATTCGGCGTCCCGACCGAGCGCCGTCGCCGCCTCTTTCGCCAAGGGGCGGTAGCGCATCCAGAGGTCGTAGCCGTCCTCTGCCCGCGCCCCGGTCGTACTTGCCATCGCAACCGCGACCGCCACGCAAAGCCAACGCACTCGCATCATTCTTTCCTCTCCCGGCACAGCCTCCCGCATTGACAACGGGTCTGCTTGTCGAACATGTTATCGCTATCACGATGACGGCATCGACAGCAATGCCGCGTTTGACGACAGGAGACGATGGGTGACCGGCACGAGTTTCAGGACAATCGCGACCAGTCGCCGCGGCATGCTTCGCTGGCTGGGTTCGGCGTCGCTCGCGACTTTGACGTCCGGTCTGGCCCCCGGACTGGCAGCCGCCGCGAAGGAGTTGCCCGTCTATCGCGATCCCCGCGCGCCCGTCGACTTGCGGGTCCGCGATCTCATGGCGCGGATGACGCTCGACGAGAAAGTCGCGCAGCTGATCACGCTGTCGACGACGAAGCGGCAGGTGATGGACGACGCGCTGCGCTTCGACCCGGCACGCGCCGATACGGCCTATCCCAATGGCATCGGCCAGATCGCGCGGCCGTCCGACCGGGGCGGGGCCGCCACCGCCGCCAACACGGCCGCCGCCGTTACCGGCCGCTGGCGCGCGCCGGCGGATACGATCGCATTCGTCAACGCGGCGCAGCGCTGGGCGACGACCCGCACGCGGCTGGGCATTCCGATCCTGTTCCACGAGGAGGCGCTGCACGGTTTCATGGCGCCGGAGGCGACCAGCTTCCCGCAGGCGATCGCGCTGGCGGGATCGTTCGACCGCGACCTCGTTCGCCGGGTCAACGCGGTGATCGCGCGCGAGGTGCGGGCGCATGGCACGGTGCTGGCGCTGTCGCCGGTCGTCGACATCGCCCGCGACCCGCGCTGGGGCCGGATCGAGGAGACGTTCGGCGAGGATCCCTATCTGTGCGGGGAAATGGGCGTCGCAGCGGTGATCGGCCTGCAGGGCGAGGGCAAGACGCTGGCACCTGGCAAGGTGTTCGCGACGCTCAAGCACATGACCGGGCACGGCCAGCCCGAAAGCGGCGAGAATGTCGCCCCCGCGCCAATCGCCGAACGCGAGCTGCGCGAGAATTTCTTCCCGCCGTTTCGCGCGGTCGTCGCGCGGACCGGGATCGGCGCGGTGATGCCGTCGTATAACGAGATCGACGGCGTCCCGAGCCACGCGAATCGCTGGCTGCTTAACGACGTGCTGCGCGGCGAATGGGGCTTCGACGGCGCGATCGTCAGTGATTATGCGGCGATCGGCGAACTCGCATCGCTGCATCACATCGCCGCGGACAAGGCTGAAGCGGCGCGCCTCGCATTGGCGGCAGGCGTCGATTCGGACCTGCCGGACGGCGAGGCCTATCGCTCGCTCGCCGATCAGGTGCGGGCCGGCCGGGTCGCGATCGAGGCGGTCGATGCCGCGTGCCGGCGGATGCTGACGCTGAAGATGCGGTCGGGGATGTTCGAACAGGCGATTGTCGATCCGCAAGCGGCGGCGCGGATGACCGGCAATGCGGAGGCGCGCGCGCTGGCGCTCGAGGCGGCGCGGCGATCGATCGCGCTGCTCGTGAACGACGGCGTCCTGCCGCTCAGCCCGGGGGCGCACAAGCGCGTCGCGGTCATCGGTCCGAACGCAGCGGTCGCGCGGCTCGGTGGCTATTCGTCGATCCCCAAGGCGACGGTGTCGCTGCTCGAGGGGGTTCGCGCGCGCTTGAAGGGCAAGGCCGAAGTTGTGCACGCGCAGGGCGTCTTCATCACGCAGAGCGAGGACCGCTCCGCCAACGAAGTGCTGCTGGCCGATCCCGCGCGCAACCGGGACCTGATCGCCGAGGCGGTAACGCTCGCCAACACCGCGGACGTCATCCTGCTCGCGGTCGGCGACACCGAGCAGACGAGCCGAGAGGGCTATGCCAAGACGCATCTTGGCGATCGCACCAGTCTCGACCTGCTCGGCGAGCAGAATGCGCTGTTCGCCGCGATGAAGGCGACGGGGAAGCCTGTGATCGTGGTCGCGATCAACGGCCGCCCGCCATCCTGGCCGAGCGTGACGGCGCAGGCCAATGCGGTGCTCGAATGCTGGTATGTCGGACAGGAGGGGGGCACCGCGATCGCGGAGGCGCTGTTCGGGGACATCAATCCGGGGGCGAAGCTTCCGGTGACGGTCGCGCGGTCGACGGGGCAGCTGCCGGTCTTCTACGACGCCAAGCCCTCGGCGCGTCGCGGCTATCTGTTCGACACGACCGCGCCGCTGTTCCCGTTCGGGTTCGGGCTCAGCTACACCAAGTTCGAGATCAGTGCGCCGCGCCTGTCGTCGGCGAAGATCGGGATTGCGGGTAGTGTCACGGTCTCGGTCGACATCGCCAATGTCGGTGCGCGCGCGGGCGACGAGGTGGTCCAGCTCTATGTGCGCGATCAGGTGTCGTCCGTCGCGCGGCCGATCCTCGAGCTCAAGGGCTTCGAACGCGTGACGCTGGCCCCCGGTGAACGGCGCCCGGTCCAGTTCACGCTCGGCCCGGACGCGTTCCGGTTCTTCGACATCACGATGCGCGAGGTGGTCGAGCCGGGTCTATTCGACATTTCCGTTGGTGCCGACTCAACGCGCCTCAAGACCGTTATTCTCGAAATCGCCTGAAGGATCGTCATGCCCAGGATCGTCAATGCCCGCGTCATCGTGACATGCCCCGGGCGCAACTTCGTCACCCTCAAGATCGAGTGCGACGACGGCACCACCGGACTCGGCGACGCGACGCTCAACGGTCGCGAACTCAGCGTCGCGAGCTATCTCAGCGATCATGTCGTTCCCTGCCTGATCGGTCGCGACGCGCACCGGATCGAGGACGTCTGGCAGTTTCTCTACAAGGGCGCCTATTGGCGGCGTGGCCCGGTGACGATGGCGGCGATCGCCGCGGTCGACACGGCCCTGTGGGACATCAAGGGCAAGCTGGCGGGCATGCCGGTCTATCAGCTGCTCGGCGGCGCCGCGCGCGACGCGTGCATGGTCTATGCGCACGCCAATGGCACGACGATCGACGATACGATCGCGGTCGCGAAGGCCGAGCAGGCCAAGGGCTATAAGGCGATCCGGCTGCAATGCGGCGTGCCCGGACTCGCCTCGACCTATGGCGTCGCCAAGCACGGCGCACGCTACGAACCCGCCGATGCGGATCTGCCCAGCGAAAGCGTATGGTCGACCGAGAAATACCTCCGCGTCGTCCCCGAATTGTTCAAGGCGGCGCGCGAGGCGATGGGCTGGGACGTCCACCTGCTCCATGATATCCATCACCGCCTCACCCCGATCGAGGCGGCGCGTCTCGGCAAGGCGCTCGAACCCTATAATCTGTTCTGGATGGAGGATCCGACGCCCGCCGAGAACCAGGAGGCGTTCAAGCTGATCCGCCACCATACGACGACGCCGATCGCGGTCGGGGAGGTGTTCAATTCGATCTGGGATGCCAAGGACCTGATCGAGCACCAGCTGATCGACTATATCCGCGCCACCGTCGTGCATGCCGGCGGCATCACGCATCTGCGCCGGATCGCCGCGCTCGCCGACCTCTATCATATCCGGACCGGGTGCCACGGCGCGACCGACCTTTCCCCCGTGGCGATGGCCGCCGCGCTGCATTTCGGGCTCTCCGTTCCCAATTTCGGGATCCAGGAGCACATGCCGCACACGGAAGAGACCGACGCGGTCTTTCCGCATGCCTATCGCTTCGATGCGGGCATGATGCATCCGGGGGAGGCGCCGGGCCTCGGCGTCGACATCGACGAGGCGCTGGCCGAAACCCATGACTATCGACGCGCTTATCTTCCGGTCGCGCGGCTGGAAGACGGCACGCTGTGCAACTGGTGAGCGCCGACGGATCGAGCCCCGCCGACGTCGTAAAACCGCGGGGCCGGGTCCGGTGGGTCGTCTGCGCGCTGCTGTTCGCGGCGGTGGTGCTGAGCTATGTCGACCGGCTCGTCCTGCCGACGCTCAAGCCTGATCTGCAGCAACGCTATGGCTGGAGCGAGACGGGCTATGCTGACCTCGCCATCTGGTTTCAGGCGGCGTACGGGCTGAGCTATCTCGTCTTCGGCCGGCTGATCGACCGGCTCGGCGCGCGGATCGGGTATGCGCTCGCGGTGGCGCTGTGGACGCTTGGCCATGTCGGCCACGTCTTCTTCACCTCGACCAGCGGGATGATCCTCGCGCGGATTCCGCTCGCGCTCGGCGAGGCCGGGACCTTCCCCGCCGCGATCGCCGCGACCAACGAATGGTTTCCGCGGCGCGAGCGGGCGCTCGCGATCGGCATCTTCAACGCAGGGTCGAACGTCGGCGCGATCCTCACGCCGTTGCTGGTCCCGATCATCGCGGTGACGATGGGCTGGCGCTGGGCGTTCATCCTGACCGGGCTGCTCACGCTCATATGGCTGATCGTCTGGCTCGGCTTCTACCGCCGCCCCCGCGAGCATCCCCGGGTTACGGCCGAGGAACTTGCCTATATCGAGAGCGAGCCGGTCGAACCCGGCCGGCCCGTCGCGTGGCGGACGCTGCTGCGGCAACGCCAGACCTGGGCCTATATCCTCGGGCGATTCCTCATCGACCCGGTGTGGTGGACGTTCCTGTTCTGGCTGCCGGACTTATTCAACCGGCAATATGGCGTGACGATGCTCGCCTTCGGGCCGCCGCTGATCGCGGTCTATCTGCTCGCCGATGTCGGGTCGGTCGCGGGCGGCTGGTTCTCATCGCGGCTGATCGGACGCGGCTACAGCGTCAATCGCGCGCGCAAGACCGCGATGTTCGCCTGCGCCTTGTGTGCGGTGCCGATCGCGTTCGCAACCCAGGTGCCGAGCATGTGGTGGGCGGTACTGATGATCGGCGTGGCCTGTGCCGGGCACCAGGGGTTCTCGGCCAATCTCTATGCGCTGCCGGGCGACCTGTTGCCGCGCTGGGCGACCGGGTCGGTGGTAGGGCTGGGGGGGCTTTCGGGTGCAATTGGAGGCATGCTGATGGCGAAGTTCGCGGGTCGCATCCTCGAGACCGTCGGCAGCTATCAGCCGATCTTCATCGTCGCGGCCTGCGCCTATCTCGTCGCGCTCGCCGTCATCCATCTCGTCGTGCCGCGCTATGCGCCGGTGGCCCCGGACCGCTTGGGGTGATGCCGGCGGCGCGTGCTTCGCGGCCCGTCCGGACCCGCTAGACGTGGTGCTCGTGGCTTGCTTCGATCATCACCTGCGCGACCAGATCATAGGCGTCTTGCCAGGCTTGGTCGGTATCAGGATCGAAGTCCGCACCGGCGAAATGCGCGACGACATGGCGCAGCGAGTCGCCGATGATGGCGTAGTGATGATCCTTGGCGCCATACGCGACATGGCGTCGGCCCAGCGCCCTCAGTTCAGGACGCATCGCCTCGAACGCGGTCAGCCCGGTGACGATCTTGGCGAGCGTCTGCATGAAGAGCCGGCCCTGGACAATGCGGTCGTTCGTGAACAGCGCACGCGATTCCGGGGCGAGCGCGAAGAGCCGGTCGTAGAAGATCGTCGAGGCCTCGTCCGCCGCGAACAGGATATGGACGAAGCTGTCGCGGACCAGATCGATCTGTCGCGGCGTCACCGGACGAGGTTCACCAGGATGCCGGCCGACCGGGGTGGCCCGGGGATGGAGCGTCCGGTACTCGGCTCGCCCGACGGCGATCGTGGCGATATGGCATACATGCCTGTGACCTGTCGCATTCCGGCTCTCCCGACCCGCACGATTATGTACCGGTTTCAACAGCTTCACGATCGAGCGTCAATCCGCCATGTTGCACGCGTGTTACAATCGGCGCGAACCTCAAATCGTCGTACGGCGATCCCGGTGCGGCGGGAGTTTCGCCACAAGGGGGCGCGCCGAGCTTGACTGTTCGGCAGGTAAAGGTAGCGCTATCGGATTGACTTGGAGGAGAGAAGCTTTGGATCGCGTACCGGCACGGCCGTTTCGTTCGCGCGACTGGTTCGCCGACCCCGCCCGCTCGGACATGACGGCGCTCTATCTCGAACGCTTCATGAATTACGGGCTCACGCCCGCCGAGCTGCGCTGTGGCAAGCCGATCATCGGGATTGCGCAGACCGGCAGCGACCTGTCGCCCTGCAACCGCATCCATGTCGAGCTCGCCAAGCGGACGCGCGACGGGATCATCGCAGCGGGCGGGATCCCGATGGAATTCCCGACGATCCCGATCTTCGAGAATTGCCGTCGCCCGACCGCGGCGCTCGATCGCAATCTTGCCTATATGACGCTGGTCGAGACGCTTTACGGCTATCCGATCGACGCGGTCGTGCTGACCACGGGATGCGACAAGACGACCCCCGCGGGGATCATGGCGGTTTCGACCGTCGACATTCCCGCGATCGTCCTGTCGGGCGGGCCGATGCTCGACGGATGGCATGATGGCGAGCTGGTCGGCTCGGGCACGGTGATCTGGCGCAGCCGGCGCAAGCTGGCAGCGGGCGAGATCGACGAGGAGGAGTTCCTGGCCCGCGCCACCGACAGCGCGCCATCGGCCGGACATTGCAACACGATGGGGACGGCGTCGACGATGAATGCCGTCGCCGAGGCGCTCGGCATGTCGCTGACCGGGTGCGCCGCGGTCCCTGCGCCGTACCGCGAACGCGGCCAGATGGCGTTCGAGACCGGACGCCGGATCGTCGACATGGCCTATGAGGATCTGCGCCCGTCGAAGATCCTGACGCGCGAAGCCTTTCTGAACGCGATCCGCGTCGTCAGCGCGATCGGCGGATCGAGCAACGCGCAGCCGCACATCATGGCGATGGCGCAGCATGCCGGGGTCGCGCTCGACATGAGCGACTGGTCGACGCACGGCTATGACGTGCCGCTGATCGTCAACATGCAGCCGGCGGGCAAGTATCTCGGCGAGCGCTTCCACCGCGCGGGCGGGGTGCCTGCGGTGATGCATGAACTGGCCGAGTCGGGCCTGCTCGACACGAGCTGCCTGACGATCACGGGGCAGAGCCTGGGCGACAACCTGACGGGGCGGGTGACGCGGGACCGCGAGATGATCCGCACCCTCGACGCGCCGCTGATGGAGCATGCCGGGTTCCTGGTGCTCAAGGGCAATCTGTTCGATCATGCGATCATGAAGACGTCGGTGATCTCCGACTCCTTCCGCGCGCGCTATCTCTCGACGCCGGGGGCGGAGAACCGGTTCGAGGCCCGCGCGGTCGTGTTCGACGGGTCGGACGATTATCACCACCGCATCAACGACCCCGCGCTGGGGATCGACGAGCGGTGCATCCTGGTGATCCGCGGGTCGGGTCCGATCGGCTGGCCCGGATCTGCCGAGGTGGTCAACATGCAGCCGCCAGACGCCCTGATCCAGCAGGGGATCCTGACGTTGCCGACGCTGGGCGACGGACGCCAGTCGGGCACGTCGGACAGTCCGTCGATCCTCAACGTGTCACCCGAAAGCGCGGTCGGCGGCGGGCTCGCCTGGCTGCGTGACGGGGATATGATCCGGATCGATCTGGTCGCGGGGACCTGCGACGCGCTGGTCGATGCGGACGAGATCGCCCGTCGCAAGACCGAGCCTGCACCGCCGATCCCGCCGAGCAACTCGCCCTGGGAGGAACTGTACCGTGAAAAGACGGGGCAGCTGGCGCAGGGCGGGGTGCTGGACTTTGCGGTGAAGTATCGCGGGATTGCCGCGAAGACGCCGCGGCACAATCACTAGGCGCCGAGCGCGCCACCGATAGGCCGAAATGGGGCGGGCGGGAGGAAAACCTCCCGCCCGCCCTTTTTCATGGCCCGGCTCAGCCGGTCATGTCTTCGAGCTCGCGACCCCGGGTCTCGGTGACCGCGGCGCGGACGAAGAAGAACGAGACGAGCGCGGCGATCGCATAGCCGAGATAGGTGAAGGCCAGCCCCGGCGAGAGGACGAGCGACGGGAAGCTGACCGAGATCAGCGCGTTGGCGATCCACTGCGCGAACCCCGCGACGGCGAGCGCCGAGCCGCGGATCTGCGTCGGGAACATCTCGCCCAGCATCACCCACATCACCGGCCCCCAACTGACGTTGAAGAAGATCACGTAGAGATTGGCGGCGACGAGGGCGATCAGCCCCGTATTGCCGGGCAGCGTGACGCCGACGCCCGAGGCGGCGGGCACGGCGTTCGAGAAGGCCCAGGCAACGATACCGAGCGTGACCGTCATGCCGGCCGACCCGACCAGCAGCAGCGGCTTGCGCCCGATCCGGTCGATCAGCGCGATCGTCAGGAGGCAGGCACCGATCGACAGGACGCCCGACAGGATGTTGATCTGGAGCGCATTGTCCTCGGTGAAGCCGACCGCTTCCCAAAGCGTCGCGCCGTAATAGAACACGACGTTGATGCCGACGAGCTGCTGGAACACCGCCAGGCCGATACCCGCCCAGAGGATCGGGCGGATCTTGCCGGTGGTCTTGTCGACCAGATCGGACAGCCGCGGCTTGTGGTGATCGACCGCGAGCGACGAGCGGATCTCGGCCACCTTGCGGCGGGCCTCGGCCGCGCCGAACAGGCGGGTCAGCACCACTTCGGCCTTTGCGTCATGACCCTTCACGACGAGATAGCGCGGGCTTTCCGGGATGAAGAACAGCGCGACGAAATAAATCGTCGCGGGGATCACCTGGAGCCAGAACATCCAGCGCCAGGCCTGATACCCGAGCCAGAACTCGGCGGTCGAGCCGCCGGCGAAACGGGCGAGCGCGAAATTCGCGACGAACGCGCCGGTCAGGCCCGAGATGATCATGACCTGCTGGATGCTGGTCAGTCGACCGCGGATATTGGCCGGTGCGACTTCCGAGATATAGACCGGCGAGGTGACGCTGGCGGCGCCGACGCCGAACCCGCCGATGATCCGCGCGATGATGAACAGCAGCGACGAATTCGCCGCCCCCGCTGCGAGAGCACTGACGATGAACAGGATTGCGGCCAGCATCATCGTGTTGCGACGGCCGATCACGTCGGACAGCCGGCCCGCCGCGAATGCGCCGACCGACGATCCGACCAGGATCGCGCCGACGTTGATGCCGATGCCCAGTCTGCCGAGGTCGAACGCCGCCTCGATCCCCTTTTGCGTGCCGTTGATCACGCCCGAATCATATCCGAACATGAAGCCCCCGATCGTCGCCACCGCGACGATGAGGGCGATCAGCGCGCTGTTGACGCCCCCCGTATCGGTGGGTGAGCCCGTGGCCCTGGCTGTAGCCGTGCCGTTCATTAGTGACGTCCTTCCTGATGGTGCACGCTCTGTTGGCGTGTTCAAGGTCTAGAGATTAAAGGTCCAAGCTGACCGGCATGACGGGAATGCCGCCAATGTCGGTCCGGAACGTGAAGATGTCGCCCGCGAGCGGTTGCGAGGCGAGGCGCTCTGCCGACAGTCCCTGTCGCGCGGTCGTGGCAAAGGCGGTGCGGCCATCGTCGCCGCCCAGCGCAATCTTGGTGACGTTCGAGACGGGAAAGCGCACTTCGTCGGTCATCGTGCCGTCGGGCGCGAACCGTCGTGCCGCCCAACCGCCGTAAAAGCCGACCCACACACCACCGCCGGCATCACAGATCGCGCCGTCGGGATAGCCCTTGCTCGCGTCGAACTTGAGGAAGGGGCGACCCGCGCCGATCGTGCCGTCGAGACCGATCGGGTGCGCAGCGATCGACAGGCCCAGCGTATCGACCAGATAGGCGGTGCGCCCGTCGGGCGAGATGGCGGGGCCGTTGGTGATGACGACGGGCGGTACGGCGGTCCTGCTGACCGCGCCGCGGTGCCACTGATAGATATGGCCGGTCGGGTGAACTTCCCTGTTGTCCATCGACCCGAACCAGATCCTGCCGGCGGGATCGACCGCGGCGTCGTTGAGGCGATTGTCGGGCAGGTCCGGCTCGATGCCGTTCATCAGCGTGAAGCTGCCGTCGCGCGGATCGAAGCGATGGAGGCCCTTGGCGAGCCCGGCGACCCACAGGCCGTCCTGCGCGGGAAGGATCCAGCCGACATGCGATGGCGCGTCGAAGCGATCGAGCGCGTGCGACGCGGGATCATATCGATAGACGCAGGGCGCCTTGATATCGACGAACCACAGCGCCTTGTCGCGCGCCGACCAGACCGGTCCTTCACCGAGCTCGGCGCCGACCGAGTGGAGCAGGCGAGCTTCGCTATCCATGGCTCAGCGCCAGCCCGCGTCGATGAAATAATCGTGCCCGGTGCACATCCGCGCGTCGTCCGACGCGAGGAACAGCACGAGTGCTGCGACGTCGATCGGCTGAATCCGGCCATCGAGGCACTGGGCGGCGACGATCTCCGCCTCCCCCTCGGGCGTGTACCATTTCTCCTGACGCGGCGTCTGGACATTGCCCGGGACGATCGTGTTGACGCGGATGCCGTCGCGGCCGAGGTCGCGTGCGAGGCCGCGCGTCAGGCCCTCGATCGCTGCCTTGCACGTCTGGTACAAGACCAGATCGGGCAGCGCGAGATGCCAGCTGATCGACCCGAAGTTGAGGATCGTGCCGCCGCCGGCGCGCTTCATCGCAGGGACGACGGCCTGGGCTGCAAAGAACTGGTGCCGAAGATTGACGTTCAGCCGCTCGTCCCAATAAGCGGGCGTGACCTCGTCGACGCCGTGCCGGTCGTCATTGCCCGCATTGTTGATCAGGATGTCGATCCCGCCGAGCGCCTGCTCAAGCGTACCGAAAACGTCCTTAAGCTGATAGATGTCGGTCAGGTCGCAGCGATGATAGATCGGCGTATGGGCCGCATCGACAGCGAGGCGTTCGAGCAGTGCCTGGCTGGGTTCGTCGGCGACGTCGACGAACGCGACGCGCGCACCCTGGGCGACGAACGCCTCGACCAGACCCGCGCCGATGCCCGAGCCTCCACCGGTCACGAGGACCCGCTTGCCGACGAGACTGGGATAGATGGCGCGGCCTTCACCGGCGCTGGTCTGCTGCAACACGGGAGTCTCCGTCTGATCGTAGGTCATGCGTCTAGAAGGTTGCGGCGCGCGAGATTGGCCATCAGTCCGCCGATGCCCAGCGTCCATGCGGGCGCATCGCGCGAGGTGGTGACACGGTTGACCAGCGCGCCGAGCTTCGGGTTCGAGATGGTGACGACGTCGCCCATCTTGTGCGTGAAGCCGCGGCCGGGTTCGTCGCGGTCCTTGGTGGGGGCGAACAGCGTGCCGAGGAACAGGACGAAGCCGTCCGGGTAATGATGCTCGCTCATCGCCTGCGTGACGAGATCGGTCGGGTCGCGGCTGATCTCGCGCATCGAGCTATGTCCGTCGAGCACATAGCCGTCCTCGCCCTCGATCTTGAGCGTCACGTCGCTCGCGCGGACGTCGTCGAGCGAGAAGCCGTCGTCGAACAGCCGGATGAACGGCCCGATCGAGCAGGAGGCGTTGTTGTCCTTGGCCTTGCTCAGAAGCAGGGCGGAGCGGCCCTCGAAATCGCGCAGGTTGACGTCGTTACCGAGCGTCGCGCCGACGATCGCGCCGTCTGCATCGACCAGCAGCACGACTTCGGGTTCGGGGTTGTTCCACGTCGAATCGGACCGGATCCCGATCGGGCCACCCCAGCCGACGGTCGAGAGCGTCGGGCTCTTGGTGAAGATCTCCGCATCGGGGCCGATCGCGACCTCGAGATATTGCGACCACATCCCGTCCTCGATCAGCGCCCGCTTGAGCGCCGCCGCCTCGGCGGAGCCCGGCACGACCGAACGGACGCTGCCGCCGATCCGGGCCTCGAGCCGGCCGCGCACTTCGACCGCCTTGGAGGCATCGCCCCGCGCACGCTCCTCTATGACGCGCTCGATCGCGGACACCGCGAACGTCACGCCGGCGGCCTTGACGCATTGCAGGTCGATCGGGCTCAGCAGGCGCGCAGGCGCATCGACCGCCGCGGACAGGTCGAGCGATTCGAGCGTGCCGAGCGACTGGCCGGCTGCCGTGTCGAACGTGCCGCCCGCGACGAGCGCGGACACGGTCGGTGCGACGAGGGACATGTCGAAGACTTCACCGCGGCTTACCAAAATCGGCGTGGGGCCGTCGCCGAGATCAACCCGGCCAAGCAGCAGCGCGTTGCGCCAGTCCGCAGGCAACGCCGACAGGACCGGCGCGGCGATATGCGACATCAATTTCCCTCTCCACTCATGTTACCGCTATCGTATAGGCCATTGCTCGATCGTCAAGAGACGCGGACGAGATTGATCGTACAATAGGCTGCCCCGCTTCGGGACGAGCGGCGCGCCGTGGCCAGCGAGCGACGGACTTGTCCCGTTGAGACGCGATCGCGCTTGCCATTCGCCGGCCCGTGCCTACCGTGAGCATATGGAAAATATCGCATCGCCGCTCGATCTGCTCACCTCGCTCAAGATCGCCTTTGTCGAGCGTGACGAGGCCGCAGACGCTTTTGACGTGTTCAAGCAGGACGCGATCATGGCGCATGAACCGTCGCCTGCCGACGCCCCGGCGATCAGCAGTGACGACGCCGCCGATGCTGCCGCGGGTGAGGTCGATGCGTTCGACGCGGAGGTCCGTGGGCTGCTGGCCGCTGCGTCGGATGCCGATGTAATTGCCGCCTATCGCGCGACGGAGGGCGAGGTCGGCGACCTCGCCGCCGAAGCGCTGCTCGGTGAGATCCGGCGGCGTCAACTGACCGCCTGAGCCGCTGCGGCGGCGTCGCTCTGGAAGCGCAGGGGCCGCCGCCGCGTGACGATCACTTCGCCGCGACCGCCTTCGCCACGACACCGCGGTGCATGACGAAATCGACCTGCGTGAGCCGGTTCACGTCGTCGAGCGGGGACCCCCGCACCGCGATGATGTCCGCGGTCTTGCCGGGCGCGAGCGTGCCGATATCGTCCCGCCCCAGCAGATCCGCCGCGCCGCTCGTCGCCGCGGCGATGGCTTGTGAGGGGGTAAGACCGTTCTGCACGAGCAGCGCGAATTCGGTCGCATTGTCGCCGTGCTTCGACACGCCGGTATCCGTACCGAAGGCGACCTTGACGCCGGCCGCATAGGCACGGCGATGGCTGGCGGCCATTGCTGCTGCGGCGGACTCGGCCTTGACGATGGTGGCCGGGGGCAGGGCGCCGCCGCGTGCCTGGGCCAGTGCCGCCACGGGTGCGATCTCGGTCGGCACGAGATAGGCGCCCCTGGTCTTGAAGAGACGGATTGTCTCGTCGTCGAGAAACGTGCCGTGTTCGATCGAATCGACCCCCGCCTCGAGCGCGGCGCGGGTTCCCTCGGTCGCGTGGCTGTGCGCCGCGACCTTGCGGCCGAGCATGTGCGCGGTGTCGATGATCGCGCGCATCTCGTCCGGGGTCATCGCCCGGCCAAGGCCGCCGCTGACGTTCGACAGCACGCCGCCGGTCGCCGCGAACTTGATGACACGCGCACCGAGCGCAACCTGCGCCCGGACCGCGCGGCGGCAGTCATCGGGCCCGTTGCAGACATTGACCTCGCGACCATGCACCATATCGGCGAATTCCTCGGCGAGGCCGTTGCCGCCATCGCCGTGCCCGCCGGTGACGGAGATCATCTCGCCGGCATTGGTGATGCTCGGCCCTTCGATCGCGCCTGCATCGATCGCGTCACGCAAAGCACGGATACCGCGCGGATCGCCGCCAAGATCGCGGACCGAGGTGAACCCTGCGGCGAGCGTCTGCCGTGCATTGGCGACTGCGGTCATCTCGTCATCGAACCGGTCGCGGGTCATCGCCTCAAGCCGGGCGCGCATCGGGTCGCCGCCGATGCCCCATAGATGGACGTGCATGTCGACCATGCCCGGCATCACGAACGCGGTGCGCAGGTCGACGAGCGTCGCGCCGGCCTCAGGCGCCACGAACCCGTCACGCAGCGCGACGATCTTGCCGTCGCGGACGATGATCGTGGTCGCGCCGCGCGGCGCCTGGCCCGGACGATCGAGCAGCGTGCCGGCCTGGATATAGGTCACAACCGGTGGCGCCGTTTGCGCGTCGGCCGGCATCGCGGTCGCCGCAGCCAGCGCGACCAGTATCGCGGTCTTCATGTATCTCTCCCCTTTGTTGCATGCTTGCCGATCCGCGACGTCCGGGCAAGCGTCGATGCGTGACGACGACCTTCCGCCAACACCTGCTCAAAGCTGCACTTGAGAACCAATAGCAATACGTGATAGCGCGGCATCCGTGATCTGGGGGGCTGAAGGCAGATGATGATCGTTCGAGACTGCGCGCAATGACGCTGCGCCGCGTGCTGTTCCAGATGCACTGGTTCCTGGGAATTACCGCGGGTTTCGTGCTCGCACTGATGGGCGTGACCGGCGCCGCGATGGCGTTCGAGGACGAGATCATGGCGGCGCTCAGCCCGGGCGTGGTCACCCTCGCACCGCTGCCGAATGGGGCGGGCGATGCGGCAAGGCTGTCACCTGATGCTCTGGTCCGGGCCGCGTCAGCGCAGCGCGGGGGCAAGCGGGTGCAGGACCTGACGATCGCGCGCGATCCCACGCTCGCAGCGCAGGTGCGCTTCGCCGCAAAGAAGGGCCAGCGCGGTGGCGAGCGCAGCTATATCGACCCGCGAACCGGCCGGTTGCTCGGCACCGCCACCGGCGCGGGGGTGTTCCGCACGATCGAGAACCTCCACCGCTGGCTCGCGCTGCCGGGTGGACGCAACGGCATCGGCAGCCAGCTGACCGGTCTCTCCGCGCTGGCACTCGTCTTCTTCGCGCTGTCGGGGCTGTATCTGCGCTGGCCGCGCCACCCGCTCGACTGGCGGGCCTGGTTCGT
>JGI20283J13201_100165_pt1 | contig 45209 bp, 36 predicted proteins | sample Plalitdecfosmids_FD_13201 | JGI IMG/M metagenome (IMG submission 13201)
GTCCTCAACGACGAGAATGGATTGTGGAGAACTCATCCCGCCGCCTCTACTGCAGCGCGAAGGGCCGCGCTATCTCATTTTGTTCCTAACACCTCGCGCGTCGCCTCTGCAAGCTCCTGCACTGAAAAGGGTTTTGCCAGAAACGAAACGTTATCCAAATTAATCGACTTGCGCAGCGTTTCCTCGGCGTAGCCGGACATGAAGAGAATCGGGAGATCGGGATATTGCGCGCGGGCGTGACGGACCATCGTGGGACCGTCCATCAACGGCATCATCACGTCCGAAATCAACAGATCGGGGCGCGGGTTTGCCGCGAGCAACTCGAGCGCAGCCTCGCCATTCTCCGCGGTCAGGACCGTGTACCCTTGGCGACTGAGCGCGCGTTCGGCGACCGCGCGGACCATATCCTCGTCCTCGACCAGCAGGATCGTCCCCGTCCCCCACAGGTCCACCGGCTTCTCGCGCGCGACGACGCGGGGCGGTGGCGGCGGTTCGGTCAGCGCCCCCTCGGTATAGACCGGCAAATAGATCGTGAAGATCGCCCCGTGCGGGGCGCGACCGGGGCCATGCGTTCCCATGTCCTTGCGGTTGTCCGCGAAAATGTAGCCGCCCGACTGTTTGACGATCCCGTACACCGTCGACAGACCGAGCCCCGTTCCCTTGCCGACCTCCTTGGTGGTGAAGAACGGCTCGAAGATCTTGGGCAGGATTTCGGGGGGAATGCCGCCGCCGGTATCGCCGATCTCCAGCACCGAATAGTCCGCCGGCGGCAGGATATCCGACCCGAGCTTGCGGACGTCGGCGGCGGTCACGGCATAGGTCTGGATCGACAAGGTTCCCGCACCGCGCGGATCGTGCGTCATCATCGCGTCGCGTGCGTTGACCGCGAGATTCACCACCACTTGCTCGAGCTGCCCCGGATCTGCGCGGACCGGGCTGAGGTTGCGCCCGTGCTTGACCGTCAGCGTAACGGTTTCACCCAGCAGGCGCTTGAGCAGGTTCGACACTTCGGAAATGACGTCGGGCAACTGCAACACTTGCGGGCGGAGCGTCTGCTGGCGCGAGAAGGCAAGCAACTGGCGGGTCAGACTGGCGGCACGGTTCGAATTCGCGCGGATCTGCTGGATGTCGTCATAATCGCTGTCGCCGGGCGAATGGCGCATCAGCATCAGGTCGCAATGGCCGATGATCGCGGTCAGGATATTGTTGAAATCGTGCGCCACGCCACCCGCGAGCTGCCCCACCGCCTGCATCTTGGTCGCCTGCGCGACCTCGCGCTTGAGCCGGGTTTCCTCGCTATTGTCCTTGAGGCTCAGCAGCACCGCCGCCTCTCCCAGCCCGCGCGCGCCCGCGATCGACAAGGCGACGGGCTCGTCCGGATGGTCCTTCAGCCGCACCGCGAGATCCGTAGTATGCGTTGCGCCACCCGCGAAACGGCGGATCGCGTCCGCCACCACGCCCTTGTCCTCGCGCACCAGCAAGTCGCCGGGATACAGCGGCGGGCTGAGCGGATCGACGGAGGCCGCCCGCGAGAACGCATCGTTCATCTGCAGGAAGCGCCCGTCCGCGCCGATCAATGCGACCCCGAACGGCATCAGCGAAACCAGGCTCTTGATGTGGGCGCTGGCACTTTCGCCGATCGCGGGATGGCTGCCATCCTCTTCGTCGATCAGCGCGACCAGCATCGGCGCATCCTCACCGTCGAGGAACGGGATCTGCAAAACGCGGAGCGGGTTGCTCGTAAGGCCTTCGCGTTCGAAGCGGGCCATGCCGTGCGAATCGGTAATCAGGAAGCGCGCAAAGTCGCGGCCGAAAATGTCACTGTCGCCCTCCCCCATCGCGCGCGCGCGCAGCACGCGGTTGGCAGACCGGATGCGGCCATCGGGGTTGATCAGCGCCGCCATGATTCCCGCGCTGCCCAGCCGGTCGCCGGTCGGTCCGGAAATCAGCGTCTCCATCGTCCGCGCGAGATCCATGCCCTCGTTCCCGCGGAACCGCCAGACCAGCAGGTTGCCGTCCTCGCCTGCGCGCGCGACGTCGGCCGTCAGCACGGTGCCATGGACGACCAGTCGTGCCGCACTCGCAGCGCCGTCCCGCCATGCCGCACGTCCCGCTGCGCTCAGGCGCTCAACACCGCTCGCGTCGAACGGCAGACCGGGCGGCGTCGGGAAGCCAAGGAAGATCGCTTCGTACCGGTCGTTCGCGCAGACCAGGCGACCCGCCCGATCCGTTACCGCGATCGCATCCGCACTGCTCTCCGCCAGCGCGCGCGCCACGCTCCAGTCGGGCTCGGTCGTGACGAGCGTGGTCGCCGGGAACAGGCGCCGGAACACCAACAGGGCACTGCTCAGCACGAGCGTCGTCGCCAAGAAGGTCGCCGCAAGCGGGATGCTGCCCACCACCCACAGGATGATCATCGCCGCAACGATACCGAACCCGCCCGCGATCAGCAGGGCGAAGCGGGCGGGCTTGTCGTTGGTCGATGTCGGTACGCTTGCCATAAGACCTCGTGTCGAAGCCTCGAGATGAAGCGTCAAGACTTTAGCGGAGTCGCACGCCGATCACCGAACCAGCGTGGCTCCCCTCGCCCCTTCGCAGTCATGCCGAGGGGGCGAGGGTAACACCGGCTTTACCAGATGCGTACGCGTTGTTCGGGCGTCAGGTACAGTTTCTGTCCCGCTTTCGGATCGAACGCGGCATACCACGGGTCGAGGTTGCGGACGACCCACGCGCGCTGTTCCGACGGGCTGTGCGGATCGGTGACGAGTCGCTGCTTGAGGTTTGCCTCGCGGTAGTTGCGCCGCCAGACCTGCGCCCAGCCGAGATAGAAGCGCTGGTCGCCGGTGAACCCGCCCAGCGTCGGTGCGGGGCGGTTGCCGAGCGCGTGATGATAGGCATCATAGGCCACCGTCAGCCCCGCCAGATCCGCGACATTCTCGCCAAGCGTCAGCGCACCCTTCACATGAACGCCGGGGAGCGGTTCGTACGCGTCATATTCCTTGACCAGCGCATCGGTGCGCCCCTTGAACGCCGCGACATCCGCAGGCGTCCACCAGTCGGTGAGCTCGCCCTTGGCGTTATACTTGGCACCCTGATCGTCGAAATGGTGGCTCAGTTCGTGCCCGATCACCGCGCCGATCCCGCCGTAATTGACCGCGTCGTCGGCATTGGGATCGAAGAACGGCGGTTGCAGGATCGCCGCGGGGAAGACGATCTCTACCATGCCGAAATTGGCATAGGCGTTCACTTCCATCGGGGTCATTCCCCATTCCCAGCGCTGGAGCGGCTTGCCGAGATGGCCGACGTTATACGCCTGCTGCCACTGGTTCGCGCGCCACATATTGCCATAGGCGTCGCCGGCCGCGATCTTCAGGCCGGCATAATCCTTCCACTGCGATGGGTAGCCGATCTTGGGGGTAAAAGCCGCGAGCTTGGCGTGGGCTTTGACCTTGGTTTCGGGTGCCATCCAGTCAAGCTTGTCGATCCGCCGGTCCATCGCCGCGATCACGTTCTTGACGAGCGTGTCCGCTGCCGCCTTCGTCTCGGGCGGGAAGTATTTGGCGACGTAGAGCTTGCTGACTTCGTCATCCAGCGCACCGGTGGTGAACTGGACCGCGCGCTTCCAGCGGGCTTCCTGCTCGGGCGTGCCGGACAATTGCGTGCCGTAGAAAGCGAAATGCTCGTCATCGAATGTCTTGGGCAGAACGTCGGCATAGGTATCGAGCGACCGCAGGATCAGATGATCCTGCAACACGCCGATCGGTGCCGCTGCGACGATCCGGGCAATCCCGGCGACGGCGGTTGGCTGCGCGACGAGTACGCTCGAGACGTTCGCACCGATGCCCTTGAAATAGGTCGGGAAGGCAAAACCGGGTGCCGACTTGACGAGATCCGTGACGGCCAGCTTGTTGTAGGTCTTGGTCGCATCACGGCTGTCGATGCGGGTCCAGTGGACCTTGGCGATCTCGGTCTCGAACGCCACCAGTGCCGCAGCGCGAGCAGCCGCGTTGGACTCGCCCGCCAGGGTCAGCATCTTGGCGATATGCGCCTGGTATGCGGTCTTCTTGTCGGCGAAGCTCTGCTCGAGATAGTAATCGCGGTCGGGCATCCCAAGTCCCGACTGCGCGACCGACAGCGCGTAGATCTCGGGCTGCTTGTCGTCCTGCCCGACATAGGAACCGAACGGACCGCTGATCCCGGCCTTGGTCGCTTCCGCGAGCAGCGTGGGATAGCCGGCCTTCGTCTTCAGCGCCTTGATCTTGCCAAGCCAAGGCTGGATTGGCGCAAGCCCCTTGGCGTCGATCGCTGGACGATCGAGGAAGGTGGCATAAGCAGTGCCGATCTTGGAGTTCTGGTCCCGCGCGACGCCGTCCAGAATCGTCCGGGTCCGCGACTCCGACAGATCGGCCAGCAGATTGAACGCGCCGTAATTCGACTTGTCCGCCGGAATCTGCGTCGTCCGCGCCCAGGTGCCGTTAGCAAAGGCGTAGAAATTGTCCCCCGGCGCGACCGAGCGATCCATCCCCGGTTCGTCGAACCCGAAACTGCCGAATTGCGGTTTGCCCTTGGCAGGGACCGAAGCTGTCGCGTCCGCCTTGGCAGGCGCAGGTGCGGTTTGGGCAATGCTGCCGGTCGCGATCGCGACCGCCAGCGCCCCGGCCGAAGCCAGGGCAAGACTGTAGATAGGCTTCATCATGCTTTCCTAGTTTCGAGACTCGTTACCAAACGCGAACACGGTCGGCGGGCGCGAGATACATCGTGTCGCCGGGCTTGGCGCCGAAGGCCTTGTACCACGCATCGACGTTGCGCACTTCGGCGGTGCGGAACGGGCCGGGCGAATGCGGATCGCTCAACAATTGCGAGCGCAGCGCAGGTTCACGGAACTTGATCCGCCAGACCTGTGCGTACCCCAGGTAGAAGCGCTGGTCGCCGGTCAGCCCGCCGATCACCGGCGCCTGCTTGCCGTTAAGCGAACGGTGATACGCGTCATAGGCGACCGCCAGCCCCGCCAGATCCGCCATGTTCTCGCCGAGCGTCAATCCGCCCTGGATATGCTGGCCGGGGATCGGCTCATACGCATCATATTGCTTCACCAATCTGTCGGTCAGCGCGGTGAAGCGCTTTACGTCCTCGGGCGTCCACCATTCGGTGAGCTTGCCGGTCGAATCGAACTTGCGGCCCTGATCGTCAAAATGATGGCTGAGTTCGTGCCCGATCACGACGCCGATGCCGCCGTAATTGACCGCCGGATCCGCCTTTGCGTCGAAGAACGGTGGCTGCAGGATCGCCGCCGGGAAGACGATCTCGTTCATCGTCGGGTTGGCGTAGGCGTTGATCGTCATCGGGGTCATGCCCCATTCGGTGCGATCGATCGGACCACCGAGCTTGTTCAGGTCGCGCTGATATTCGAACGCGTTCGCGGCCGCGACATTGGCGACGAGATCGCTTCGGCCGACCTTGAGCGCGCTGTAGTCGCGCCACTTCGACGGATAACCGATCTTGGGCGTGAACGACGCGAGCTTCTGGTGCGCCTTGACCTTGGTTTCCGGCGCCATCCACTCGAGCTTGTCGAGCCGCTGGCCCATTGCAGCGATCACATTCTTGACGAGCTGATCGGCTGCACTCTTGCTTTCGGGCGGGAAATATTGCGCGACATATTGCTGGCCGACGTCTTCGCCCAGCGCACCGCCGACAACCGCGACCCCACGCTTCCAGCGGGGCTGCTGCTGCGGCGCACCCGACAGGACGGTGCCGTAGAAGGCGAAATTCGCCTGATCGAACTGCTTGGACAGATACGGCGCGTACGTGCGCAGGAGCTTGAGCGTCAGATAGTCCTTGAGCACCGGCAACGGCGTCTGCTGGAACAACTGCGCTTCAGCGGCGACCGCACTGGGCTGCCCGACGATATAGGCGGGCTGCTGTGCGACGCCGAGGGCGGTCTGATATTCGGCCCAAGGGAAGCCCGGTGCCTTTGCTGCGAAGTCCGCAGCGGCCCATTTGTTGTACCGCTTGTCGGCGTCACGCGACATGATCCGGGTCCAGTGGCCGGTCGCGATCTGCGTCTCGAACGCGACGATCGCGGCAGCGCGCGCCTCGGCGCTCGGTTCGCCGATCATCCCCAGCATCTTTGCAATATACGCCTGATAGGCGGTCTTGGTCTCGACCAGTTTGGGATCGGTCTTGAGGTAATAATCGCGGTCCGGCAGGCCCAGGCCCGACTGACCAGTGCTGACGATGTAGTTGGTCGGGGCCTTGGCATCGAGGCTTACGCCGACACCGAACATTCCGCCCACGCCAAGCCGCTGGAGCTTCGCCATTTCAACCGCGAGCGCAGTCTTGTCCTTGGCGGCCTTAATCTGCGCGATCCACGGCTGGATCGGGGTCGCGCCCTTCGCTTCGATTGCCGCCTCGTCCATGTAGCTGGCGTACATGTCGCCGCTCTTGTTCCCCGGCGTCTTCATCGCGGTTTCGAGGATCCCGCGGGTCCGCTCGGTCGACAGGTCCTGCAGCACGTTGAACATACCGAACGCGGCACGGTCCTCGGGGATCGCGGTGTTGCGCGCCCAGGTACCGCCGGCATATTCCGCGAAATTGTCCCCGGGCTTCACGGTCTTGTCCATCCCCGCAAGATCGAGCCCGAATGCCCCGTAGGTCGGCTTGCCCGGAACGGCAGCTGTCGGAACAGACGTCTTCTCGGGCGATTTCGGTGCGGGCGCAGCGGTCTGCGCATAGGTCGTGCCGGCGAGTGCGGCGGTAGCAAACAAGGATGCAACAAGGTGCGAACTACGCATGTAAGGCCCTTCAAATCGAACGAAAGCCCGCGTGTTGTATTCCTCCGACACGCCTAGTCAAACGGGTTAACAAAATTCCTTCGGATCGATCGCTTGCGCCACTTCCGCCCGATCCGGACCCGCCACACCAGGCCTGCGGCGACATAGCCGATCACCGCGAGGATCGCCGACAGAACCGCCAGCCCCACGATTGTCGCCGGGCCTACCTGCGCGGCGAACGTGTGCAACCAGTCGACATGCGCGGCGACGTTGCTTGCGATTGGACGACCCGGCACGCTGCGATCCCACTGCAATACCCAGATCCCGATATGATAGGCACTGAAATAGATCGGGACGCTCGTAAGCGGGTTGTGCAACAGCGTCGTCGCAACGGCGACGGGCACATTGGCGCGCACCGGCAGCGCCGCGAGTGCCGCGACAGGCGCGTGCACGAACGGGAAGAGGATTCCGCTCACGACACCCAGCGCTACGCCGCGCGGAACCGAACGCCGGGTGAAGCGCCACAAGGCGGGGTGGAGGATGCGATGCGCTACCGGTCGCAGGAAGCGGTTGCGCGCGATCCCGTCGCGTGTGGGAATATGCCGCAGAATGACAAGCCACAGACGCGCGACAACGCCGACGGGGCGGGTCGCCTCATCCACGATCGCGCATCAATCGGCCCTGCTCGCGCTTCCAGTCACGCTCCTTGATCGAATCACGCTTGTCGTGCGCTTTCTTGCCCTTGGCGAGCGCGAGCTCGACCTTCGCCCTCCCGGTCGAATTGAAATAGATCATCAGCGGGATGAGCGTCATCCCGTCCCGGTTCACCGCACCGTGCATCTTGTTGATCTCGCGCGCATGGAGCAGCAATTTGCGCGGACGCTTGGCTTCGTGGTTGTAGCGGTTGCCGTGGCTGAACTCGGGAATGTTCGAATTGACCAGCCAGATCGCGCCATCCTTCGCTTCGGCGTAGCTCTCGACGATCGACCCCTGCCCCGTGCGCAGCGATTTGACCTCGGTTCCGGTCAAGGCGATTCCCGCCTCGAAAACCGTCTCGATGGAATAATCATACCGCGCGCGCCGGTTCTCGGCGACGATCTTGGTTTTTTCGAATGTTACGGGTTTGGGACGCGCCATGTCGGGCGATGTAGGGCGGAAGTCGGGCAAGCGAAAGCCCTGCGCGCGCGACCGTGTGTCGATCGCGGGGGATCGTTCCGGCCTGCGCGACGTTTCCCAAATACGAGATGTCGCCCCGACATATTTGTTAAGGCGCGACACGCTAAGGTCTCGCACCGCCGACCTTTCTCGGATAGGATTACCCGATGGCCCAGTTCGCGTCACACAACTTCCCGATCGCCATCGATGCGGCAGACATCGATTTCATGGGCCACGTCAATAATGCCTCGTATCTCAAGTGGGTACAGGCTGCCGTGATCAGCCACTGGCAACGCTTCGCCCCTGCCGAGGCGATCACCACGCATGCCTGGGTCGCGCTGAAACATGAGATCACCTATCGCAAGCCGACGTTTCTCGACGATGAGGTGATCGCCACCGTCCTGCTCGAGAAGGTACAGGGCGCGCGCGCTTTCTACGAAACGATCATCAAGCGCGGCGAAGAAGTGCTGGCCGAAGTCAAATCGAGCTGGTGCTGCCTCGACATCGAAACCAAGCGCCCCGCCCGGCTCGGCCAAAGCGTGATCGATCGGTTCTTCGCCAAAGACTGACGCTTGCGCGGTCGCGGACCGCAGCGTGATTGATTTTCTGCGAAAGCAGGAACCCAGGGCCGCCCGCGATAACCGCCCGAGGTGCTGAAGCTCTTGGACTCTATGCTTTCGCACGAGTCCAGGAGCCTCGCGACCAGCCTTACGCCATCCCCGCCGCGTCCAGTCCCGCATCGACGGCGCGCTGGCTTGCCTCGCTCGGCCACGTCATCGGCAGGCGCAACGCGGTCGGGAACGCCGGACGGACTCGATTAACTGCATATTTGACCGGCCCCGGCGACGCATCCGTGAAAAGCGAACCGTGCAGCGCAAACAGCCGATCGTGGAGCGCCAGCGCAGCCGTATAGTCCCCCGATGCGCAGGCCGCCTGAAACTCTGCACACAGACGCGGCGCCACGTTTGCGGTTACCGAGATGCACCCCACGCCGCCCGTTGCGTTGAATGCGAGCGCCATATCGTCATTCCCCGACAATTGGATGAACCCGTCCGGGCACGCCGCCCGCTGCGCCGATACTCGCTGGATCACGCCGGTCGCGTCCTTGATCCCGATCACGCTCGGTAGCGCATGCGCGATCCGCCCGACCGTCTCGACGGCAATGTCGGTAACGGTCCGGCCCGGCACATTGTACAGCACGATCGGCAAGTCGCTGCTGTTGGCGACCGCCTCGAAATGGCGGAAGATCCCTTCCTGATTGGGTCGGTTGTAATAGGGCGGGACCATCAGGGCGGCATCTGCCCCGGCTGCTTTTGCCGCCGCAATGTTGTGGATCGCCACGCGCGTATCGTTCGACCCCGCCCCCGCGAGCACCGGGACACGCCCGCGTGCCTGATCGACGCACACTGCGACAATATGGAAATGCTCTTCCGCCGTCAGCGTCGCCGCCTCGCCGGTGGTGCCGCACGGGACAAGCCCCGCCGATCCTTCTGCGATCTGCCATTCGACAAAATCGCGATATGCCGCCTCGTCGAAAGCGCCGTCTGCAGCAAACGGCGTGACGAGCGCCGGGATTGATCCCGAAAACATACTGTTATGCTCCTGCGCGACGGTCATTCCGTCGCTTTTACGTGTTTTTCGACGGGACAAATACGGACAGGAAGCATACTCTGTCCACATGATTGCAGCGTTGTACAAATCGGGTCTTCTCTTGGCTGGTATCTCGAGCCTGGCGGTGCCGGCGGATGCTGTGCAGGAACAACTCGGTTGGGGGCGCGCTACGCAGATCCTGACCGGAACCAATGCTTCCAATGTCGCAATCGCGGCGACGATTTCGGAATGGAAGACGCTCCAAAGCCCCGGCTTCGGTTTCGATCGCTACGCGACCTTCCTGATCGCGCATCCCGGCTGGCCGAACGAAATGGCACTGCGTCGGCAGGCGGAACGTGCACTCGAGACGCCGGGCTGGTCGCCAGCTACCGCCGTCAGCTACTTCCGACGCCTCCCGCCGCTGACCGGAACCAGCCGCACTCGCTACGCCGACGCGCTCGCGGCCACGGGCGCGCGTGCTGAAGCCAATGCGGCGGCACGGGCCGCATGGATCTCCGGAACGATCTCGCCGGTGGACGAGGCGCGGATCCAGGCATTCTACCCCGGTGCGCTGAGCCCGGCGGATCAGGATGCCCGCATGGACATGCTCTTGTGGCAGAACTCTACGCTTGCCGCACAGCGCCAGATCGGCCTCACCAGCATGGCACGCCGCCCGCTGTTCGAGGCGCGCTTGGCGTTCCGCACCAACGCCCTGGATGCGTCGGATCGCGCGGCGGCCACGCAGGCGATGGGAAGTACCGATCCCGGGTGGCTCGCCGACCGTGCGATGTGGTTCCGGTTCAACAGCGCATCGAACAGTGCGCGCAGCACGCTTGCGCAGCGGCTGCCGCTGACGTCCGTACCCGCAAGCCCCGAGCAGTGGTTCGAGACGTTGCTGACCAACGCCAAAGCCGCCGCCAACGACGGGCAGATCGCGGTGGCCTATGACATCGCGCGCCGCGTCGACGACGCCTACCCCGCGGGGACCGACGTCAGTACGCGCCCGTATGGCGAGCGCGACGATTACACGAGCCTCGTCTGGCTGGCCGGTCAGGCGGCGATGAAGCAGATGAACCGCCCCGCCGATGCGACCGGGCTGTTCCTGCGCTATGCCAACGCTTCGCGTACGCCGACGACCCAGTCCAAGGGCTTCTACTGGGCGGGTCGCGCCGCAGAAGCAGCCGGACGCCGGGCGGAGGCCAACGGCTATTACACCCGCGCGGCCGGCTTCCGTGACATGTTCTACGGCCAACTCGCGATCGAGCGGCTTGGGCAGACGCTCACGGCACCGGGTACTGCGACGCTGCGGCCGGTCGATGCCGCGACACGGACGGCGTTTTATGCACGCGAGACCGTCCGCGCCGCGCAATATCTCGGGGCAACCGGCGCTTGGGCCGACCAGACCGCCTTTGTGCGTCAGATCGCCGCAGACGCCACCACCGACGCTGACCATGTCCTAGCGTCCGAAGTTTCGCGCACGCTCGGTCGCCCCGATCTCGGCGTGATGGTCGGGCGGAGCGCCTTGCAGAACGGCCTTAGCGAATATTCGACCGTCGGCTTTCCGAGCGTCAAGGTTCCCGTATCGAGCCAGGACGACTGGACGATGATCCACGCGATCGCGCGGCAGGAAAGCCAGTTCGATCGTGCGGCGGTCAGCCACGCTGGCGCGCGCGGGCTGATGCAGCTGATGCCCGGGACCGCGCGCGAAACCGCGGGCAAGATCGGCCTGTCCTACGATCCCTCCGCGCTGACCACCGATACCGATTACAACATCATGGTCGGATCAAGCTACTTCCGGAAGATCTTCGGCATGTTTGGCAGCTATCCGCTGGCCGTCGCCGCCTATAACGCCGGGCCGGGCAACGTGAACAAATGGCTCCGCGCCAACGGTGATCCGCGCATGGCGGGCGGCCCCGACATGATCGACTGGATCGAGGCGATTCCGATCTACGAGACCAAGAACTACGTCCAGCGCGTGCTCGAGAATGCGGTCGTCTATGACCTGATGAACCCGTCGCGGGCGCGGTCTTCCGGGCCGAACCGGGTCAGCTGGTATTTGGGCAAACGCACGCCGGGCTGAACCGCGATGGATCGTCCCAATTACATCACCCCCGCAGGCTACGCCGTGCTGAGCGCGGAATATCGGCAATTGCTGGGCGAGGAACGTCCCAAGCTGGTCGACGTCATCAGCTGGGCAGCGGGCAATGGCGACCGTTCGGAGAATGGCGACTACATCTACGGTCGCAAGCGACTGCGCGAGATCGACCGGCGGCTCGGTTTCCTGGCGCGACGGATGAAGGCGGCCAAGGTCGTCGATCCAGCGGCGCAACCCGATCGTACGCGCGTCTGGTTCGGTGCGACCGTCACGATCGCGGACGAAGACGACGACCATCGCACACTCATGCTGGTGGGGGACGACGAGACCGACGCCGCGGCGGGGAGGATCGGCTGGAATGCGCCGATCGCGCGTGCCTTGCGTGGCGCAGGGATCGGGGACGTCCGCCGCGTAAACCTCCCGGCGGGCGAACGCGAATATGAGGTTATGGCGATCAGCTATCCTGAGCGCGAACCCTCCCTCTCCGACGTTTGATCGCTCGTTCGATCGGACGAGGTGCGCTCCCCATTGCCGACGGTATATCCAGCCTGATGGTAAAACGGCAATTTACGATGTTGGGTAGGCACGGATGATGATGCAACGCGTGTTCGTCAGCGGCAAAGTCCAGAATGTCGGCTTCCGCGACTGGGTCGTGCGCCGCGCGAGTGAACTCGATTTGACCGGTTGGGTGCGCAACCGCACCGATGGCCGGGTAGAGGTGCTCGTCATTGGGGAAGAAGCGATCGCCGCGCGGCTGATCGCGCTTTGCCACGAAGGGCCAGCGATGGCGCGGGTCGATCATGTCGTGGTTGAAGTGGCCGACGAACGGCCGCCCAAGGGCTTCACCAAACGCTTTACGGCCTGATATTCCTGCCACGCGCGCGCCTGCATCGTGGCGGTCGCGAGAACCTTCCAGAACGTAACATCCCTTCCCCGGCGCACGCCGGGGAAGGAGATCGGTTAGCTCAGCGCGTGAGCTTCTTGTACGCCAACCGGGTCGGACGGTCCGCCGCATCGCCAAGACGACGGCGCTTGTCTTCCTCATACGATTCGAAGTTCCCCTCGAACCATTCGACATGGCTGTCGCCCTCGAACGCGAGGATGTGCGTGGCGAGACGATCGAGGAAGAAGCGGTCATGGCTGATCACCACCGCGCAACCCGCGAACGACTCCAGCGCCTCTTCCAGGGCACGCAGCGTCTCGACGTCGAGATCGTTTGTCGGCTCATCGAGCAGGAGGACGTTGCCACCCTCCTTGAGCATCTTGGCGAGATGGACGCGGTTGCGCTCACCGCCCGACAGCTGGCCTACCTTCTTCTGCTGGTCCTGGCCCTTGAAGTTGAACGCGCCGACATACGCCCGCGTGCCCAGCTCCTGCTTGCCGAACCGGAAGATCTCGAGCTTGTCCGAGATTTCCTCCCAGACGTTGTTGTTCGGGTCGAGATCGTCGCGCGACTGGTCGACATAGCCGAGCTTGACCGTCTGGCCGACTTCGATCGAGCCCTCGTCCGGCTGTTCCTGACCCGTGATCAGCTTGAACAGCGTCGACTTGCCCGCGCCGTTCGGCCCGATCACGCCGACGATCCCGCCTGGCGGCAGCACGAAGTCGAGATTGTCGAACAGCAGCTTGTCGCCATACGCCTTGGTCAGGCCCTTCGCCTCGATCACCTTGCCGCCGAGCCGCTCGGGCAGCTGGATCAGGATCTGCGCCTTGCCGATCGAGCGATTCTCCTGCTTCTCCATCAGCTCGTCGAATGCACGGATACGCGCCTTGGACTTGGTCTGGCGCGCCTTGGGGGTCTGCCGCATCCACGCCAGCTCGTCCGAGATCGCCTTGGCCTTGCCCTGCTCCTCGCGCTCTTCCTGCTCGAGCCGCTTGACCTTCTTTTCCAGGTAGCCGGAATAGTTGGATTCATAGGTGTAATAGCGCCCGCGATCGAGCTCGAGCACCCAGTTGACGACGTTGTCGAGGAAGTAGCGATCGTGCGTCACGAGGATGACGTTGCCGGTATATTCCTTGAGATAATTCTCGAGCCACGCGACGCTTTCGGCGTCGAGATGGTTGGTCGGCTCGTCGAGCAGCAGGATGCCCGGCTTCTCGAGCAGCAGTTTGCACAGCGCGACGCGACGCTTCTCACCACCCGACAGGTTGGTGACCGCGCTGTCGCCCGGCGGGCAACGCAGCGCTTCCATCGCCTGTTCGAGCTGGCTGTCGAGCGCCCAGCCGTCGGCGGCGTCGATCTTGGTCTGGAGATCGCCCATCTCCTCCATCAGCGCGTCGAAGTCGGTGTCGTCCTGCGGATCGCCCATTTCGGCCGAGATCGCGTTGAACCGCTCGACCATCAGCGCGACGGGACCTGCGCCCATCTTGACGTTTTCCATGACCGTCTTGGTCGGGTCGAGCTGCGGCTCCTGCGGCAGATAGCCGACCTTGATCCCGTCCGCGGCCCACGCCTCGCCGGTGAAGTCCGGGTCGATCCCGCCCATGATCTTCATCAGCGTGGACTTGCCCGAGCCGTTCGGCCCGATGATCGCGATCTTCGCGTCGGGCAGAAACTGCAGGTGGATGTTGTTGAGCACCGGCTTGGGCGCACCGGGGAAGGTCTTGGTCAGGCCCTTCATCACATAGCTGTACTGCACGGCCATAGCCGATGATGCTCCGTTCACATGAGGCTGGAAATATGACCTTCATGTAGCGAGCATGCGGTGGATTGGCAACGTGGCCGCCGGTGGATACGGTGGCCGTTCGACGCGGGGGGCGTCACGAACCGGACTTCAGATCCGCGCGCGTCCTGTCCCTTGCACGCACCCGCGCCGCCGACTCCGTCGCCCCGGCAAACGCCCGCCTTCCAAGGAGTGTCCCTGCATGACCATCCGTTCGCTGTTTCTCGCGTCGACTTTGCTGGCCACCCTTTCCGCTCCGGCCATCGCGCAGCGCGCCTTGCCCACGGCAGTCACACCCGATCCGGCGGTAGCCGCGATCCGCGACAAGGCGCTGCAGGACGACGTCGCCTATGACATCGTCTCCGGCCTGACGACCGAGATCGGCCCGCGCCCGGATGGCTCCCCCGCCGAGGAACGCGCGCGACAGTGGGCATTGGTCAAACTGAAGGCGCTCGGCTTCCAGAACGTCCGGATAGAGCCGTACGAACTGAAGAACGTGTGGATTCGCGGCGTCGAAACCGCCGAAGTCGTCGCCCCCTTCCCGCAGCCGCTTCGGCTGACCGCGCTCGGCAATTCGGGCGCGACCCCGGCCAAGGGACTGACGCTGCCAGTCGTCTATTTCCCGAGCTTTAACGATCTGCTGCTTGCACCCGCCGGCAGCCTGAAGGGCAAGATCGCGTTCGTGTCCAACGCGATGCAGCCGACGCAGGACGGATCCAGCTATGGCAGCCAGGGCGGCGCGCGCTTCCTCGGCCCTAACGTCGCCTCAACGAAGGGCGCTGCCGCGATTGTGATCCGGTCGATCGGAACCGATCATGGCCGTGGACCACATGCGGGCACGACCAACTTCGCGCCGGGTGTCACGCCAATCCCCGCCGCCGCGCTGTCGGTCGCGGATGCGGAGAATCTCGAACGCATGTTCAAGACCGGCAAGTCCGTCTCACTGCACCTCACGCTGACCCCGACCGTCGTCCCCAGCCGTACCTCGGGCAACGTCGTCGCCGAAGTCCCCGGTTCTGACCCGACAGCTGGCATCGTGTTGATCGGCGGCCATCTCGACAGCTGGGACCTCGGCACCGGCGCGATCGACGATGGCGCGGGCGTAGCGATCACCGCTGCAGCCGCGAAGCTGATGATGGCGGCCGGTACGCCGCGCCGGACGATCCGCGTGGTATGGTTCGGGGACGAGGAAACCGGCGGTTTCGGTGGCGAGGCTTATGCCAAGGCACATGCGAACGAGCAGCACACGATTGCGTCAGAATCTGATTTCGGCGCTGACCGTGTGTGGCGCTTCAACGCCAACCTGCCCGATAGCGCCAAGCCGGTAGTCGATCGCCTCGCCGTCGCACTCGCGCCGATCGGTGTGGTGCGCGGATCGGACAAGGCGCATGGCGGCACCGATGTCGAACCGACGCTGGCCCTCGGCGGCGGTGGGATTGACCTCAACCAGTCGGGCTTGCGCTACTTCGATTACCATCACACGCCCGAGGATACGCTCGACCTGATCGACCCCGCGCAGCTTCGTCAGAACGTTGCCGCCTGGGCGACGATGCTCGCGGTCGTCGCCAACGCGCCCGAGACGATCGGACCGGTCCGTGCGAAACAATGACCTCGGCTCGTCGCAAATATGGCTGAAACATGGCAGAACTGTATCGCTAACCGCGATTGCGGATTGACGCACCGCAGCGACCCGTTATGCCACCGGTCTTCGCGGCGGCACCTGTTGCCGCGAAATGCCTTATTTGCTTGGGAGCAATTGCATGAAGAAGACCGCCCTTGTTCTCGTCGCCGCCGGCCTGGTTTCGCTCGCCGCCTGCAACAAGAACCCAGAAGCTGCTGCGATCGAGAACAATGCTGACATGGTTGCCGACGCAGTCGACAACAACGCAGCGATGATCGACGACATGGCGTCGAACACCTCGAACGCCACGGCTTCGGCAGTGCTCGACAACAAGGCCGACACGCTTCGCGACCAGGCTGACAACATCCGTGACGCAGGCGACGAAATGGCTGACAACGTCCAGTAAGGACGTTGGCGCCGAGCCATTGCTCGGATGCTTGACGAAAGGGCGCTACCGCATCGCGGTGGCGCCCTTTTTTCCTGCCCGGCGACCCGGCGAGATTATTGCTGCATCTGCGCGATCATCGCGTCGAGTGCGGCAAGCCGCAGGGCGATTTCTTCGCGATACGGTGCCGCCCGCGGTGACAAGGCCAGCGCCCGCGCCCAATAGGCGCGTCCCTTGCGGAAATCCCCCGACTGGACATAGGCCAGCCCCTCGAAGAACGGCGGCGCGGGATGTTCCGGTGCAAGCCGTGTGGCCTGATCGAACGCCAGCCGTGCCGCAGGCGATACCGCACCGCCGTCATGCTGCGCGATCGCGGTGCCCAGCCCGGTCCACAAGGTCAGGCTCCGCGGATATTGGTTCGCCCCCATTAGCACGATGCGAGCACCGCTGTCGCGGCTGCCGCTGCGCATCAGTGCATCCGAGGCGATGAGATAGGCGCCGTCCCCTGTGAATCGCCCGAGCATCTGGTCGCGCAATTTGATGACTTGCGGGTAGACCGCGACCGGATCGGCATTGTCCTGCACCGGATGACCGGGCAATCCGGCGCGTTCCTGTATCGCATAGCCTGCTGCGCCGAGCATCAGCGCGGCCCCGACCGTCGTCCATAGCGTGCGTGCCACGCCCGCGATCCAGAGCACCGCGAAGGTCGCAACCCCGAACAGCACCAACATGACCCAACCGCTCACGCGCGTGCTTCCGAACCTGTATCCATGCCAAGACCATGCGCGCGATCCACGCGACGGGCAACCGCGAGCACAACCTGTGCGTTGCGTCCGCGTCTTCCTTGCAGGATAATTTTATGAAGAAACTCATCGCGTTCGACCTCGACGGCACGCTTGCCGAGAGCAAACAGCGGATCGGCGAACCAATGGCAACGCTATTGGCGAACTTGCTGGGGGTGGCGCACGTAGCGGTGATCTCCGGGGGTGACTGGCCGCAATTCGAGACGCAGGTGGTCACCGCCCTCCCCAATCAGGCCCGTCGAGATCGCCTGTTCATCATGCCCACCACCGGGACCAAGCTGTACCGCTTCGAGAACAGCGCATGGGTGCAGGTCTATGCCGACGTCTTCCCGTCCGACCAGCGAGACCATATCCTGCAAGCGCTCGATGCGGCGGTGCGCGAGGCTGGGTTTGCCGACGAGAAAATCTGGGGCGAGCGAGTCGAGGACCGCGGCAGCCAGATCACCTTTTCGGGACTCGGGCAGCAGGCACCGCTCGACGCCAAGAAGGCGTGGGATCCCGATTTCGCCAAACGCAAGGCGATGCAAGTGCTGCTGCGCAAGGCGCTCCCCGATCTGTCGGTCAACATCGGCGGATCGACGTCGCTCGACATCACGCGCAAGGATATCGACAAGGCGTATGCCATGCGACGCCTGTCGGATGCCTCGGGCATCACGACCGCGGACATGCTGTTTCTAGGCGACGCGATCTACCCCGGTGGCAATGACGACGCGGTGCGCGCAGCAGGAATGGATACGATCGCGGTGCGCGACGTGGAGGACACGATGACCGCCGTACGCGCGATCATCGCATGCCTGAGATAGGGTAAACTAAATTGATTGCTGCTTCCCCGGCGAAGGCCGGGGCCCAGTAGTAGAAGTCGCTGCAACTGAGCGCAGCGCCCGGAGACCTACCGTTTCACTCCTGGGCCCCGGCCTTCGCCGGGGAAGCACTAAAATTGAGGGGGACGCGCGTTACGCGCGCCCGATCAACTTCCGTGCCATCGCGTCGGCAACGTCCGACGCCGGCGAACCCGATCGTTCGCTCTCGTCCCAGATCGCGACCAGACGGTCCGGGATGCGCGCGATGCGTGATTCGACTTCGGCCTGGTCGCCATGCCCGAGATATTCGAGCCCGACGTTGATGATTCCGCCCGCGTTGATGACGTAATCCGGCGCGTACAGAATGCCACGCGCCTGCAGGGTAGCGCCCTCTGCCTGGGTTGCGAGCTGGTTGTTTGCGCCGCCCGCAATGATCTTGGTCTTAAGGGCGTCGATCGACTCCGGCGTCAGGATCGCGCCCAGCGCGTTCGGGCTGACGATGTCGGCTTCGGTCGACAAGATCGCGTTTGCCGGAACGGTGTGGCCACCAAGCTCTTCGGCGAGCGCCTGTGCGCGTCCCGCGTTGACGTCCGACAGCGTCAATCGCGCGCCGTCTTTGGCGAGCAACCGCGCCAGGCCGCCACCGACGCTGCCGACGCCCTGGATCGCGACGTGTACGCCGCGCATGTCGTCCGCGCCCAGACCGCGCTTCGCTGCCGCCTTGACGCCGAGATATACGCCCATCGCGGTGTACGGCCCGGGATCGCCGCCGGCGCTGCCAGCCGCAACGGGAAGCCCCGAGACATGCTTGGTCATCGTCGCGATCGTCTTCATGCTCGCTTCGGACATGCCGACGTCTTCCGCCGTCACGTACCGTCCACCGAGCGATTCGACCGCACGACCAAACGCCTCGAGCTGTGCCTGGGTGATCGTGTCGCCCGGGTTCGCCGCGAGCACGACGCCTTTGCCGCCGCCCATCGGCAGGTCGGCCATCGCGTTCTTGAAGCTCATTCCGCGCGACAGGCGCAGCGCATCGGTGATGGCGCGCTCATGATCGGCGTAATGCCAGAACCGGACCCCGCCCGCCGCCGGCCCGAGGGCGGTCGAATGGACCGCGATCACAGCCCGCAGGCCGCTCGACGGATCGGTGAAGAGATGGACGCCTTCGTGGTCGTCGAAATCGGGGAAACCCCAGCCGGTGGTCAAAGCGAATTCCTGGCTGCTAGAAAGAATGGGGCGACCGACGGGACTTGAACCCGCAACATCCGGCATCACAAGCCGACGCTCTAACCAATTGAACTACGATCGCCGCAGAGTGAGCGCCCCTAGCGGGACCAAGGCCCCACCGTCAAGAATGCTCGTTCAGAAATTACCGTCTATTGTGAGCATATGCCCTTTCGACGTCGGTCGAAAGCCGCCGAGCTCGAGTTTTTGCGCAGCCGTCGGGTCGCTCGCGCGGACGGTCAACTGCGCTACGAAACGCCCCGATTGCCACAGCCGGAGGTCGACTCGCTCGGTCCCCGCCTGACTGGCAAGCGGCAGCAGTAACGCCCCCGCGTCACAACGCGCATTGCCCGAAAGCCCCTGCCCCAAGGCGATTCCTGCAATGTCCCCGCCAAGCACCGCCCTGACCCGGCCTTCTGCCCTGTCGCAATTGCCGTCGCGATAGCGCACGCTGACATCGTCGAGCTCGAGGCCTGTTACGGGCAAGGGCGCGAACACGTTCCCGGCGGGCAGGCTCGCGGTCATGTCGTCGATGCCGACGGCATGACGCGACGCGCTGATCGCACCGCGAATCGTCCGCGACGCTGCGGACGAATCACCCGTGGCCTGACCAGCGACGTCGACTCGCGCCCGCCCGACCGCAAGCGGCCAAGGCGATAACCGTGCAGCAAGATCGCCGAGCGCGACCGACCCGACCTGCGCCTCGCGCAAGCCGCCGAACCAGACGCTGCCCGTCGCTTCGCGCGCAGCGACCCGCGTCTGGCTGAGATCGAACCAGCCGAGCACCAGCCGCAATGGCAGCAGCACGACCAATGCGAGGACGAACACGGCACCGAATAGCGCGACCGGTCCAGTGCGAAGGCGAAACCGCGTCACTGTCCGCGCGCCCGCAGCGTCATCTGCGCAGCGACAGTGCGATCGCCGTTGTCGGTCGTCGTCAGTTGCTCGACCAATATGCCCGTGGCTTCCAGCTCGGCGACCCACCCGGTCAGCGCGCCCGGGCGCGCCGACGCAATCGAGATCGCGACGCGGTCCGTTCCCTGCGGCGTCACCGCCGCCAACGCGAACCCCGCATCGTTCGCGCGGTCCCGAATGACGGTTTCGATCGGCTCCTGCAGCGGCGCGACCCGTTCGCCCTGCGCCGCCTTCACCGCATCGATCCGCACCTGCGTCTCGCCCAGCGCGATCACGTCGGTCGCGTGGCGGCCGCGTTCGGATTCAAGAATATCGTTGAGAGGCACGATCAGCAGGTACGCAAACGCAAGCAGCGCAATCACGCCGCCTGCGAGAACGAGCCGTTGCTCGCGCAGCGTACGGGCACGATACCAGAAAAGCAGGCGTTCGGTCATCGCGGCTTCACCGTCAGTTCCCCTGTAAGCCGGCCGCCGGTCGATACCAGCTGACCTGGGGTGGTCGCTTCGAACCCGGCGGCAGCGATTCGGCGGCGCAAATCGAGGATCTGGCCTTCGTTCTGCAACCCGACCGTCACGCGCAACGCGCCGAGCGAATCGAACGATACGGTACGCAACTCGGTCCCCGGCGTCGCCTGGATCGCGGCGAACACCGCCGCAGTCGTCCGGGTGAAGCCCTGCCCGCCCCCGCGCAGCCGCTCGAGCCGCGCGTCGAGCTGCCGATCGGCATCGCTCACCGCCTCGCCCCGCGCCAGCCCGCTACGCGCGAGCAGGTCGGTCCGTCGCTCCAGTTCGTTGGCCGCAGTAGAATATTTGATCAGCAGCACGATCGTGATCAACACCGTGACGCCGAAGATCGCCACGCTCAGCCACGCCAGCCGCCGGATCAGCCCCCAATCCACCCCGATCTTGCGCCGCCGCTCGAATGCGCCCTGCCGCAGGTCGAGCGCAGGGGCGGTTACCGCCGCAACGATTGCTGCTTCGACATCAGCGCGCGCCAGCACTTCGGGTGCGACTCCTCCGGTAACGAGTTCGGTCAGCCGCGCCTCGTCGGCAAAGCCGCTGGTCGCGCTGCGCACCACACCCTCACCGCCAAGATCGGCGCGGACATAGCCGGAGTCGGGGCGCGGCAGCAGCATCGGTGCCGGGAGCACCATATCGGGATCGACGCCGTTCGCGGCGAGCGTATCGAGCCACTGCTGCATCTGCCCCGCCGCAACCACGCCGATCGGCCGCTCGACCGCATCGCCCTCGCGTCCGACGGCAACGTGTAACGCGCTGATCGGGGACGCGCTGGCATCCGCCGCAAGCAAGCGCGCCGCGGTGACCGATTGCGCGACCGATCGATCGGGGAGTTCGGCCCAATGCAGTGTCACCGCGTCCGCCGGCACCACCGCGACATGCGTCCGCTCGGCATCGGCGGCGATATCGGGAAACCCTTCGCCCCGCCCCGCAACGGCGCTGCCCGCGATGTGGAGCCAACGCCACGGCAGGTCGGACGTCGGCAGGAAAAGGACTAGCGTGTCGGTCATGGTCGCTCGCCCCATTGCCGCGAGACGAGCCGCGCGGGAAGGGTTGATGCATCGATCAGCCCCGATTGTTCAAGAACGGTCCCGCCCAGCGTCACATCGACCTTGAGCGTGAACCATTTGGTGGTGACGTCGGTCTGGCCGACAGCAAGCTCCGTTCCCCCGGTAACAGCGGTCTGCGCCCAGAACGCGGAGGCGGTCGCGAAACCGGTCGGAGGACGCCGCAGCAGCACCTGCCGCGCACCTTCCACGGTCAGCGTGCCCGGCAGCAGCATCGCCAGCAGCGGTGCCTGTTCCGGAAGCAGCGTGTTGACGTTGAGCTTGGCCGGTTCGGCCTTGGGCAGCGTACACAGCCACGGCCGCAGCTTCTCGTAATCGGTACGCGAAACCCCACTGACCGCGCGGAGTTCGCTCGGATCGCTCATCAGCGTGTTGCCGGTGCGATACCCCTGGCGTCCCCCACCATAAGACGAATCCTCCGCCCCGCCGCTGTCGAGCGGGCTGTTGTCGGTATCGAGCCAGTCCGCGGTCGCAGCCGCGATGGCGTCGGGAGAGCGGGCATTGGGATCCACCAGCCGGATCAGTTGCGCGAACACGATGCGTGCCTGGGTGTAGGCGGCGAAGGAACCCGGTGCCGTCTCGACCACGAGGCTGTTGAGGTTGAAGCAATTCCCGCCATCCGTAACGCGCGCGGTGGCGCTGCCGTTGGGGATCGGCAGCGCGAACGGGGTGTCGCTCCAATTGCCCTGGAGCGTCACGCGCTGCCGGCTCTTCTGGAGCAGGTCGGTCACCTTGACGACCGCGAGCGTCTCCGCCGCGAGCGAATAGGCGCGCGCCTGGTCGAGCGCGACCGCATTGCCGCCGAGCCGGGTCGCAAGCCGCAGTTTCTCGAGCGCGGTGCCCGCCAGCACCGCGATCACCGCAACGAGAAGCAGCACCGTCAACAGCGCGGCGCCGCGCTCGCCCGGGCGGGCGGGATCAGTTGACGCCGACATTGGGCCGCCTCGCATAGCCGGTGCCGACCAGGAACATCTGCCGCGTCTCGATCCCGTTGGTGCGAAGGACCCGCAGTTCGACCGCATCGGGCAGTGGGGCCTGCACGCTGCCGGTCCAGCGATCGCTCCACGCGCCGCGGATCCGATAGCGCAACAGGACCTGCTTGACGCGGGGTACCAGCGCAGTCGGCGGGAGCGGCTGCGCGCCGTCGAGCATCGGATAGGCGACCCGTGCAAGCGCGCCGTCGATGACCGCATATTCGACCTTCTGTACTTCCGCGCGCGGATTCCCGTCGAGGTCGCTCCACCCGCCGCGGGCAAAGCGCAACATGGGGACGGCAGTCGGTCCCGAGCCGCCGACGAACGACGGGGTGACCGCCCCGCTTTCGTCGCGCACCGGGCGGTCGAGCGCCTGCGCGAAATCGGCGGTCATGATCGAGGTGAGCTGGTTCATCCCCGAAACGTCGTCGAGTTTGGCAGCCGTCGCACCCTGCGCCCGCACCGAGAAAGCAAGCAACGCCACCCCCGCCGCGGAGAGCAGCCCGAAGATGAGGAGCGAGATCATCACCTCGATCAGGGTGAAGCCGGATTCGGCGGCGTGAATGCGCCCTCCTGTTGTGCCCTTCTCTTTCTTTCCTCCCCGGCGAAGGCCGGGGCCCAGTAGCGGGCCGGGCATGGCGGCGGCTGCGCTTGATGACCACGACCTTTCCGACTGGGCCCCGGCCTTCGCCGGGGAAGCAGGAGGGGTAGAGAAAGAGGAGAGCAAAAGAGGATGAACCCTCATGACCGCGTCGCCCCGTCGCACACGACCGTCAGATGCCCCGCGCTCCGCCCGCCTGAATCCATCACCGTGACGTCGATCTTCAGAATCCGCGCATCCCCGGTCGGCTGAACCACGCGAGTCCACGCCCACGACCGCCCCCCGTTCCGTTCGACCCCGCTCGCCACGCCAAGCGTCGGCGCGCGCGCGTCGGTCATCGCGGTATAAGCTACGTTGCGCGCGACGATCTGCGCCATCAGCGTCGTATCGAGTGTCGTCGCCCCGCGGATCGTCGCCCCCTCCAGCCGGATCAGCGCAAGCGCCGCCAGGCTGAACACCGCGAGCGCGACCATCATCTCGATCAGCGTAAATCCCCGCTCGGCTAGGCGTGGGCGCTCAGGCACCGATCTTGACTCGCCCGTCATTCCCAATCCGCACCGTCAAATTCTCGGTCGAGCGATGCAGCACGACATCCATCGGCCGATCCGCACTGCCGGTCGAATCGAACAGGATACGGTCGCGCGCGCCCGATGCCGGGACCGCCTCGGTCCCCTTGCTCCAGCGCGTTACGCGGAGCGGCTTCTCGCTCATCGCGACCCACGCCCCCCCGCGCCGTGCATCGAACCCATAGCCCCCCGCCGACACCCACACGCTCACCGGCCGCGCGGTCACCACCGCAAGGTCATGCGCCGCCCGCGCGCGCGCCGCGAATTGCGCCGCCTCGTCGCGCAACCGTCCCCGCGGATCGGGCAACGCCAGCACGACCACGGCACTCGCCAGCCCGATGATCGTCACCACGATCATCAGCTCGATCAGCGTGAACCCCGCGTCGCGTGAGGTCAGCTTACTGCCAGCTACCAATGTCGGCATTGACGCCTTCGCCGCCTTCCTTCTTGTCGGCGCCGAGCGTCCAGATGTCCGCCTCGCCATGCTGGCCGGGCGCGGCATAGAGATACGGCTTGCCCCACGGGTCGAGCGGGAGCTTCTTGATGTAGCCGCCACGCTGATACTTGCTCGCGTCCGCATCGGCGGGGGCGCTGACCAGCGCCTGCAACCCGTCCGAAGTCGACGGATAGGTGTCGTTCTGGAGCTTGTAGAGGTCGAGCGCGCCCTCGATCTGCGCAATGTCCGCCTTGGCCTTGGTGATCTTGCCCTTGTCGCCCAGCGGCAGGACATTGTACGTCACGATCGCAGCGAGCAGCCCGAGAATGACGATCACGACCATCAGCTCGATCAGCGTAAACCCCTGTTCCGACGAGCGAACGCGGCGATTGAGAGCGGGGGTGGCAGGCATATCCGTCATAACAAACCTCATTGTCCGGCAAGCGTGTTGAGCTGCAGGATCGGTAACAGGATGGATAGCACGATCGTCGCGACCACGCCTCCCATCAGGACGATGATGATCGGCTCCAGCAGCGACAAAGCCGTCGTCGTGAACCGGTCGAATTCGCGCTCGAGATAGTCCGCCGCGCGCTCGAGCATGTCGTCGAGCTGGCCTGCGGTTTCGCCCGACGCTGCGAGATAGGTCAGCAGCGGCGGGAAAACCCCTGTCCGCCGCATCGCCGCCGACAGGCTCCCGCCGCCGCGGATCGCCTCGACGATCTCGTCCGACGCCGCCTTCAACCGCAGGTTGCGGATCGTGCCGCCGGTCAGCGCGAGCCCCTCGAGCAGCGGCAGTCGGCTCGCCACCATGGTCGCGAGCGTCCGCGCCATCCGCGCGGCGTGCAGATCGCGGAACAGCCGACCGATCAGCGGCACGCGCAGGATCCACGTGTCGAAGCGCAGCTTGACCGCCGGGTTCTTTAGCGCGCGCCAGAAGCCGATCCCGCCCAGCACGATCGCGAGTAGCAATGCCCACCAATAGGCGACCATGAAGTTCGAGATGCCCATCACGATCTGCGTCAGCAGCGGCAATTGCTGCCCGACCGTGTCGAACTGCTCGACCACCTGCGGCACGACGAACACCATCAGCGCGGTGACGACCGCCATCGCGACGACCGCGAGCACCGATGGATACGCCAGCGTGGTGATGATCTGCCCGTTGATCTCGGCCTGGCGTTCGAGCAGCACCGAGAGCCGTTCGAGGATCACCGGCAGCGACCCAGAGGTCTCGCCTGCCGACACCATCGCGCGGTACAAGGCGGGGAAGCTCTTGCCTTCGCGCGCCATCGCCTCATGGAGTCGCCGTCCCTCGACCACCCCCGCATGGACCGAATCGACGATCGCGCGGACATGCTCCTGCTCGGTCTGACGCGAGATCGTGCGCAGCGACTGTTCGAGCGGCGACACGCGGTTGAGCGTCGCGAGCTGGCGCGTGAACAGCGTCAGTTGCTTGGTGCTCATCTTGCGGCTGCCGAGCCGGAAATCGGAAAACAACGGCTTGCCGCGGGCGGCGGCGGCTGCACGGCCCGAGCCGGGTTCGACCTTGACGATGTACAGCTTGCGCCGGTCGAGCAGCACGCGCGCATCCTCGATCGACGGCGCGGCAACCTGCCCGCGTGCCTCGCGGCCCTTGGTGTCGATCGCGAGGTAATCGAAGTCAGGCACGATTTACTCCCCACCCTGGAAGAGCGCCGGGTGAACAGCGCCCCGCGCTGTTCAGGCCATGCCGGGGGCATGGCCGACCCGGCGCTGGGCTGGGGGTGGGTCGGTATGAGAAGAGGACAGACCCAGCCACGAGCCGACCCACCCCCGGCCCCTCCCTTCTAGGGAGGGGAGGAAGCAAAACCTCACTCACCCGCCGTCTCCGGCAACGGCATCGGTGCTTCCGCATCCGCCATGTCGCGCCTGGAGATGCGAACCGCTTCCTCGGGCGTCGTCATCCCGTCGCGCACCAACGCGCGCGCCGCACTGCCGAGATTGGGAGAGTGTAGGAACGCGTGCCGCGCGATGATCGATTCATCCCCGCCGTCGTTGATCAGCCGCCGCACGGTGTCATCGATCCGGATCGCCTCATAGACGCCGACCCGGCCCTTGTAGCCGGTCCCCTGGCACTGCTCACACCCGACCGCCTCATAGACGATCGCGCCTGGATCAAACCCGAGCAGCGCCGAAACTGACCCCGTCGCCTGCACCGGCCGCCGGCAATGTTCGCACAGCCGTCGTACCAGCCGCTGCGCGATGACCGCGCGCAGCGTGGACGCGAGCAGGAACGGCTCGACCTTCATGTCGCGCATCCGCGTGATCGCGCCGACCGCGTCGTTGGTGTGGACCGTCGACAGCACGAGATGCCCCGTCAGCGACGCCTGCACCGCGATTTCGGCGGTCTCGCGGTCGCGGATTTCGCCGACCATCACGACATCGGGATCCTGCCGCAGGATCGCGCGCAAGCCCGCCGCGAAGGTCAGCCCGACCTTGGAATTGACCTGCGTCTGCCCGACGCCCTCCATCGCATATTCGACCGGATCCTCGACCGTGAGGATGTTCCGGCTACCATCGTTGAGCAGCCGCATCGACGCATAGAGCGTGGTCGTCTTGCCCGAGCCGGTCGGCCCGGTAACGAGGATGATGCCGTTCGGTTCGGTGATCGCTTCCTTGAGCAACTGGTTGATCGCGGGCGTCATCCCGAGCACGTCGAGTGTGATCCCGGCATTCTCCTTGTCGAGGATACGCAGCACGACGCGCTCGCCCGCGCGGCTTGGCAGCGTCGAGACGCGGACGTCGAGCAATTTGCCGCCCAGCGTCAGCCCGATGCGGCCATCCTGCGGCACGCGCCGCTCGGCGATGTCGAGCCGCGCCATGACCTTGATGCGGCTGACCACCACCGGCGCGACATGTGGCGGCATCCGCAGCGTCTCGCGCAGCACGCCGTCGATCCGCATCCGCACGACGAGGCCGGTTTCATAGGGTTCGACGTGGATGTCAGACACGCCGTTGCGCGCAGCATCTGCGATGATGCCGTTGATGAGGCGGATCGCGGGCGCGTCGTCCGCGGTATCGAGCAGGTCGTCCGCGGTGGGCAGGTCGCTCGCCAGCACGTCGAGCTCGTCACCGAGGCCGAGCGTTCCGGCGGCCATCGCGGCGGCCTGGCCGTCCATGCGGTATGCTTCGGAGAGCAAGCGGTCGAATTCGGTCGGGCTTACGAAGCCGACGTCGAACGGGCGCGCGAGGTGGCGGCGGAGTTCGAGCAGCACCTTGGGGTCGGCACCTTCGCGCATTGCGATCGCGAAGTGGCTGTCGGTACCGGGCGCGAGCACGACGCCGAACCGGCGCGCGAAGGCATAGGGGATGGTGATTTCTGGAATACTTAGCCCCTCCCCTTCAGGGGAGGGGTTGGGGGTGGGGGATGTCTCACCGAGAGTCAGTCCTGCTGGACTGCCCCACCCCAACCCCTCCCCTAAAGGGGAGAGGCTATCTGACAAAGGAACCCCCGTCACTTCCCCCTCCGGCGGATCACTGTCGAACTCCGCTGCACCGGCAGCGCGATCCTTGGATCGTCCACATTCCCCAGCACCGGCGCACTCGGGATCGGCGGCGCTGCCCCCAGATACTCACGCACCAGCTGGTCGATCGACGGCTCCGCATCGGGATCCTGCAAGCCCTGCTGCAACCGCAGATAGCCGTACCGCTGCTCGGTCAACTTGCGGCTGTCGTCCGCCGTCCGCAAAATCGTCGGCCGAATGAAGATCATCAGATTGGTCTTGGTCCGCGACTTTGCCTTGGAGCGGAACAGGTTGCCGAGCGCCGGAATGTCCCCCAGCAGCGGGATCTTCTGGATCGTCCGGCGCTCGTTATCGTCGAGCAACCCGCTGATCACCGCAATGTCGCCATCGTCGACCGTGCGGACCGTCTCAACCTCGCGCTTGTTGAGGATCAGGTCGCTATTGTCGCTCGATACCGGCCCAGCGATCGAGCTGACCTCGAGCCGCAAATTGAGCTTCACCGTCCCGCTCGAATTGACCTGCGGACGCACGGTCAGCTCGATGCCGACATTCTGCCGCTGGGTCGTGCGGAACGCATTGTCGAAATTGTTCGCCAGCGCCTGCCCCGTGGTGATCGGGATTTCCTGCCCGACCAGGCTATGTGCTTCCTGATTGTCGAGCATCACCAGATGCGGGACCTGCAGCAGGTTCGACGTGGTGTCGCTCTTCACCGCATTGATGATCGAGGCGAAGATTGTATCACCGATCTTCCCGCCAAACCCGCCGAACCCGCCGCTCGCGCCAAGAATCGAACTCAGCGCGGATTGCGCGAGCGTGTCGCTGACGGTGCTGTTGGTGCTGGTGGTGACGGTTGCACCGTTGATCGTCGTCGTCGTCGTGTTGAGCTGACGCGCCGCAACCGCGCCCGCAATCGTCAGCAGGCTCGGCGCGGTGTTGGAGAAGCTCGATGCCGCAAACACCCCGCCCTTCAGATTGCCGATCGCGAACTGCGCACCGAGCTGGCTCGCGACCTGATCCGACACTTCGGCGACGATCGCCTCAACTAGCACCTGTTCGCGCCGCGTGTCGAGCTGGCGGACGACATCGGACAATTGCCGCTGCACTTCGGCTGGCGCGGCGATGACGATCGCGTTCGCGCCGACGAAACGCGTCACAACTGCGGCAGTGCGCCCGCCCTGCGTGCTGATCGCAGCCTGTCCTGCCGTGCTGCCGGGAGCGGTCGTATCCTGCTGTACCGCCGGGGTATTGGCCTGGCGCTGCGAGCTATTGTTGCCGTTGCTGCCGGTCTGATTGCTGTTGTTGCCGAAGTTCGACTGCGACAATTGCTGGTTGATGATCGGCGACGGAGTCTGCCCGACGAGCTGCTGCAACACCGGCAACAGTTGCTCGGCGTCGGCATTCTCGAGGAAGATGACCTTGATTTCGGTGCCGTTCTTGGCGCGGCGATCGAGATCCTCCGCCACCGCGACCAGCCGTGCGACTGTCGATGCATCGCCGCTGATCGCGACCGAGTTGGAACTCTGCACCGCAACCACGCTGGTGCCGGTGCTGCTCGGTGCAGCAGCCCCCGCGGTCGCGCCAGCGCCGCCGCCGCCACCGCCACCGCCGCTTTGCCCGGCGAGCGACTGGAGCGCGGTCGCGATCTCGCGTGCGCCGGCGTTCTTGAGCGCGACGACGCGGGTCGATGCGTTGTTGGTGTCGATTCGCCGCAACACTTCGCGCACGCGCCGCACGTTATCGGCGAAATCGACGATCACCAGCGTATTGCCACTGCGGTTGGCGGACACCGTCCCCTGCGGCGAGACGAGCGCGCGGACCGTGTCGACCGCAGACTGCGCATCGACCGAGCGCAATCGGACGATCTCGGTCACGAAGCTGTTGCTCTGCGCCCCGCGCGATCCGACCCGGCCGGGCTGCGACGCGGCATTATCGATCGGCTGGATCCGGAAGCTGCCGTTGGTGGTCGGCACCGCGACCAGTCCGTTGGCGCGGAGCGTCGACAGGAAGATCTCGAAATATTGCGACTTGCTCACCGGGTGATCGGTGACGACCGTCACCTTCCCCTGCACGCGCGCATCAATGATGAACGTCCGCCCGGTCACGCGCGCGGCGTCCGCGATGAACGCACGAATGTCGGCGTCGCGTACGTTCATCGTCTGTTGCGCCGTCGCAGTGCCGGCGGATGCGAGCGCGAGTACGGAAGCAAGTACGGGCCGGAGAATCAGTCTTTTCATTGACCCGCAATCGTAAGGGTAAGGGGAACAACCTGTCCGCCGCGTTCGACCGACAGGGAAACGGTGCCGCCACGGGCAAGCTGCGGACCAAGCCGATCGATATCGGCCTGACCGCTGACCGGACGTCCGCCGATCTGTGTCACGATGTCGCCTTCACGCAAGCCCGCCGCGCGGAATGCTGCGCCGGATCCTTGCGATCGCACGGTCAATCCACTGACCTTGCCGCCATCGATCCGCGGGATGAAGCCGACGTCGCTGCGAAGCTGCGCGGCGGTGACGCTTTGGGGCGTGCTGGCGGGTGCGGACGGCATGCCGGACGCGGGCGGCGGCGGGCCGGAACGATCGCCCATCCCGCCCATCAGCGGCGCACCGGCTGGCTGCACCGCAGGCGCGGGTGCCTGCTCGGCCTGGGTGATGAACAGATCCTCGGCGCGCCCGCCGCGCTCGATCGAGACGTGATCGAACGCGACCGACTTGAGAATGACGCCAGGGGAGATTTCCTGCCCGACGCCGATGCTCTGCTGGACGCCGTCAGGCCCGGCGATGATCGCCGACCCGCCGCCTTGAGCCTCGTCGATCCGCGTGCCGTACAAAGTCAGTTGCAACGTCGTGATCGCCGCAGGCCCCGCTGCGTCACCACCGCTCGTGCGGAAGAACGGATCGAAGCCGCGCAGGATCGCTTGCGGCGACCCTGCGATCACGCCCTGTTCCGGCCGCCATGTCCCAACCGGTCCGACCGGCGTGATCACGGCATAGACCAAGCGCGCGGATTGGATCGCCAGCACCGCGATCAGCGCCAGCTCCAATCCGGTATAGACTGTCGTGACGGGAAGGCGTCGCAGAATGGCCCGCGCCCGCGCATCCAAAACCAACCGCATGCGGACATATTCCCCGATCAAAGCCCTGCTAAGCAACAGGTGTTACAGTCCGGCGTCATCGCTGTGAACCTTATATGGCACCGACATACACTGGAAAATACCCGGCAGATTTGGCAGGAAATACGCATGACCCATGTGCTGAATTACGGATCGGGATACCCTGCGGACGCACTGGTCGCGCATTTGATCAACCAGCCCGGTGTCCAGCGCGTTCCGAGCCCGAAACTCACGCTGTTCATCAAGCGTCACTTCATCGACGCGGCGACCTGCGCGACGTTGTGCGCGGCGGTCGATACCACACGGCGGCCCTCCACTTTGTCCGATGCCAACGGCGACGCGGCCTTCCGGACGAGCGAGACCGGCGACCTCGACCAACGCGATCCGCTGACGATCGACCTTAACGCCCGGATCACCGCGCTGACCGGGCTCGATCCGGTCTTCGGCGAACCGATCCAGGGGCAACGCTACGCGGTCGGCCAGGAGTTCAAGGCGCATACCGACTATTTCGAGCCCGATGGCGTGGACTATCCCCGCTATTGCGGTGTCGCTGGCAACCGGACGTGGACCGTAATGATCTACCTCAACGAGCCCGAGGCCGGCGGCGCGACGCGCTTCAAGGCGATCGACAAGATCGTGCAGCCCGAGACCGGCAAGCTGCTGGCATGGAACAACCGCCGCCCCGACGGAACGCTCAACCCGGCGACGCTGCATCATGGCATGAAGGTCCGCGCCGGGACGAAATACGTCATCACCAAATGGTTTCGCGAACGGCCGTGGGGCTGACCGCAGCCCCACCTCCGCGCCGGTAATCAATCGGGCGCGGAGGCGATACGGCATCAGAACGTCGTGCTGAGGCCGAGTGACAGGATGCGGCCCAGACGGTAGCGGTTGACGAACACCTGGTTGCCGTTGCTGAACGTCTGGCCTTCCTGATAGCGCGTCCCCGTCAGGTTGCGCGCTTCGGCCTTCAGCTCCCATTGCCCGCCAGCCACCTTGAACCCCTGCCGCGCGACCAGATCGAGCCGGATGCCCGGCTTCTCGATGATGTCGGGCTGGAAGCCGGTCCCGCTCAGGTTGGACGGGCCACGATTGGTCACGCGGTCGCTGGCGTAGTTGAACAACAAGGTGATCTGCGACAGCGACGCCTTGTCCTCCAGCCCGACCTGTACGTTGACCAGATGTTCGGACTGCCCGGTCAGCGGAGCACCGTCGCGGAATTGTAGATTGGCCGGGCCGAAACCGGCGCCACACCCGCCGAGCGTCTGATTGAGCACGTTGGGCACGCAACTGGTGTCCGCTTTGATCTTCGACTTGGAATAGGTGTAATTCGCGATGAACAGCGCCCGCCGCGTCGTGAAGAAGCTGCTGTCGAGGAAATCGAGCGGGAAATACTTCTGGAGCTCGACCTCGGCCCCGTACAGCGTCGCCTTGGGCAGGTTGGTGAAGCCGGTCTGCAACCGGTCATCCGCACCGGTGTAGAAACCGACTTGCTCGACCGGGTTCTTGATCAGTTTGTAGAAACCACCGAGCGTGAAGCGCTGGTCGCGTGCGAAGAACCATTCGAACCGTCCCTCGTAATTGTACAGCTCGGAATCGCGCAGCAGCGGGTTACCGAAGAACAGGCGATCCGACTCCGGATCGCGGAACTGCTGTGGTGCCAGTTCGCGGAACTGCGGACGCGAGATCGTCTTCGAGCCGCTCGCGCGCAGCTGCATGTTGTTGCGGAAATTCCACGTCAGCGTGAGCGCCGGCAGGAAATAATCGTTGTTCAGCCGCGTCGTCGCCGAAGCAACCGGCGTGACGCGCTCGTCCGCGGTTTCGTAGCGCACGCCGATCGTACCGCGCACGCCATCGAGGACTTCGGCTTCGATCTGGCCATAACCCGCGTGGATATCCAGCGAAGCGTCATAGGCATAGGCGCCCAGCGGCGTACCGAACTGGAGTTGCAGATTGTTCGCCGCGATCGAATCCACCCCGACCAGATAATCCGGCCGCAGCAGGTTCCACGGATAAGCCGGCGCAGTGCCGCCGCCGTCCGCGGTCTGGTAATTGAACTGCAGACGAGTCGAGGTGCGGTCGGTCGCCGAATAATAATAGCCCGTCGACAAGGTGACCGGCCGCCCGAGGTCGAGCTTGTAGGTCAGGTCGCCCTGCGCGCTGTACAGATCCTCGTCGAGTTCGCTGAAGATGATCGAGGCGAACGGCGAGAAGCGCCGCGTCGCCTGGTATGCGCCATCGCACCGCTCGCCACCGATGCCGTTCTGCTGCGTGACCTGGATCGGCAAGCCGGTCGTCGTCACGTTCGAGCAGAGATAGTCGAACTGCCGCTCATACGGCGCATCGCGCTTCGAATTGGCATAGGCCCCGCGCACGTCGACATGCAGCGCGTCGGTCACCTTGAACTCGCCGACCATCTGGCCTTCGATCAGCTGGCGTTCGAACCAGTTGGTGTTCTGCTGGAAACGGCGACCGCTGGAATTGTTGTAGACGATCGCGGTCGATCCACGCCCCTGCTTGAGCGTATCGTGGATATAGACGCCGGTCGCACGGATCGTGTTCGGGCCGAACTCATAGCCGAGCCCGAGCAGCGCGTTCGCGACGATCCGGTTGTCGGTCAGCAATGTGTTGTAATCGTTGCGCAGCGTGCCGTCGGGCGAAACCGAATCCTGCTGCTGCGTCAGGCGCGTGCGGAAGGTGTTGCTCGCGCTGACCGAGGCGATCACGCCGATCCGGTCCGCTCCGAGGTCGATCACCTTGCCGCCGCTGATCTCGCCCGAGAAGTTGGCGGGAAGGCTGTTGTTGCGCTGGAGCAGCGTCGTGCGCGCATTGGTCAGCTGCGCGACCTGGTCGCTCGGGATGATGCCGGTACCGCCGGCTGCGTTCTTGATGAAATCGGGAACGGTGCGCGTGCCGTCGTCATAGCCGGTCCAGTCGCTGCGCCCGCCCGCATAGGTATAGCCGAGTTCGCTGGTCGTCACCGTATCCGCCGCGATCGATCCGCCGAACGAGATGAAGTCCTTCTTGGGGATCGCCTTGGTCGTCAGGTTGATGACACCGCCGCCGAACTCGCCCGGATAATTGACCGAATAGGTCTTCTGCACCAGCGCCGACCCGACGATCGTCGTCGGGAAGATGTCGAGCGGGACCGAGCGCCGCAGCGGCTCGGGGCTCGGCAAGGGCGAACCGTTGAGCATCGACGACGAATAGCGGTCGCCAAGGCCGCGCACATAGACGAACCCGCCGCCGACGACGCTGAGGCCAGCGACATGCGCGAGCGCGCCTGCGATGTCGCCCTCGCCGGTTCGCGCGATGTCCGCGCCCGACAGGACCGAGACGATCTGCGGGGTCGAGCGGATGACGTTGGGAATGTTGCGCCCGACGACGACGATATCCGCGCCCTGGCTGCTGTCCATGCCGGGTGCCGAGACTTCGACCTGCTGTTCGGGGTCACCCGCCTGTTCGGCGGCGGGGGTAGCCACCGGATCACCCGCGCTTTGCGCCGAAGGTGCGGCAGCTGGCGGTGGCGTGGTCGCTGCGGGGGCCGGAGCGGTCTGCGCAAGCGCCGCGGGCGACACCAACGTGGAAGTAAGAAGAAGGAGTGTCCCGAAGGCGAGGCGCTTCTGCATGGCCTGTATTCCCGATCGATATGTCATAGGCAAATGCCGGGGCGGCGCTTAAGCGGCCGCCCCGGCATCAACTGCGCGATGGTCCGGGGCTGAGGCTCAGCGGCCCTGGCAGGAGAAGTAGATCGAGTTGAACACTGGCGGCCCGACGTCCTGCAGCGCTGCGTCGGCCGGACGGATCGTCGTGCGACCGCCCGCGGTCTGCTCGCCCGCGATCAGGTTGATGCACGCGACGGTCGCCGGGGTCTTCACTACGCCGTTGACGAAGGTCATGTCCGCACCACCGCGCAGACGGATCGCTGCCGGGGCGAGCGCAGTCTGGAGGAAGGTGAAGTTGGCGTAGCGGCCGAAGGTGCGCGGCAGCAGGTCTTCCGCATTGTTCGAGTCAATCTCGGTCGAGAAGGAGTCGGCGGTCGCCCCGATCGTCCGCTGCGCGGTGATCATGAACTGGATGAACCCGCGGAAGCCGTTGTCGATGTCGAAGCCGTCATCGTCGGCACCCGTCATCACCATATACTTCATGTTGGTCGTGCCGCCGAAGATCTCGACGCCGTCATCCGCCGAATTGTGGCTCTGGACGTGATCGATAACCGTGCCCGACCCGGTGCCGCCGAGCGTCAGGCCCTGCAGTTCGTTGCCGTCGCTGATCGCGATGCCGCTGTAGCGGATCTGGACGTACTGGAAGTTGCCGCTGCTGTCGGCCTTGGTCGGGCCACCGTAGAAGCGCCCGGTAACGCCTTCGATCGCCTGCTGGCAGGTCGTGCTGGTGCCATCCGCATTGTTCGGACCCGTGCCCGTCGCGCACACGCCGACCGGCGCGCGGCCGAGGATGATCACGCCGCCCCACTGCCCCTGCGTCGCATCGCTGACGCCGTTGGTGGTGAGGTTCTGCTGCGACGTGAAGATGATCGGGTTGGCGACCGTGCCGACCGCGTTGATCTTGGAACCACGGTTGACCAGCAGCAAGTCGTTGGTCGTCTCGGTCGAATCCGCCGCGATGACGACGCCCGCCTCGATGTTGAGCACCGCGCCATTGTCCGCGCCGGTCGTGCCGACGTCGGTGCCGACTTCGGTCTGGCCGCGCAGGCGATAGAAGACGCCCGCGATCTTGGGCAGGTTGAGCGTGCCGTTGATGACCGACGGCAGGCGGCAGGCGCGGAACGTCTGGACGAGGCCGTCATCGGTCGTGCCGGTCGGGCAAGCCGCCGCTGCGCCGCCGGTGCCGACCGCCGGAACCGCGGTGCAACGGGCGCCAGCGCCGCCGAATTCCGCCGATGTCGAGTTGCAGGTCCAGCCCTGGAACGCCGTATCGGTCGGGCCATTGAGCGCGCCGACATAGTTGGTGCTGGTGAAGAAGCTGTTGATCGTCGACGGGTCGAGCGCGGTGGTCAGCGAAGCCGCGGTCGTCGGGTACACGCCGTTGAGCATGTTGGTGCCGCTGACGTTGTTGTTGGTCCCGGCGTTGACCAGCGCGAGTTGCTCGTCGGCGGTGATCGAGATGCCGTTGACCGCCGTGACCGCGGCGAACTGCGCTGCGGTGATGGCTGGCGTCGACGTCGGGGTCGGGGTCGGCGTGGGGGTCGGCGTCGGTGCGGGCGTGATGACCACAGTACCCGCGCCCGGCGAAGCAACATCGTTTGCCCCGCTACAGGCGCCCAGCGCGACGGCGGCGGTGGTCACCATGAGAACGGTGCTGAAACGGTTGAAGCTGGCCATGGGTCACTCCCGAATGTGATCGTTGCGCGCGGGCATGTTTGCCCTGATCGATTCGGAACCCCCTTATCGACCCTGCTGCCGCTGCCGTTACGGATGGGACATGACGACTTGATGTGTTTTCCGGGTCAGTTCCGTGACACGGTCATGACAGCAGCGTGACACTGCCGGTGCGCCGCGTCGCTCGGCCGACGCGAAGGGCGTTTGACGCGGGCGTTTCCCAGGCTGTGTGAACCTCACCCTCGCTGCCCGGTGGAACAAACGAAAAAGGCCCCCAACTCGCCGAGCTGGAGGCCTTTTCTATTGGTGGGCGCGGCAGGGATTGAACCTGCGACCCCACCCGTGTGAAGGGTGTGCTCTACCACTGAGCTACGCGCCCGTCGCCAGTGTCGCTGTCGCGATCGGCTAAACGGATCGAAGCGGCCGGCGGCCGCCCCGTTGGATCAGTCCTTAATCCGGGCGAACCGCGCTTTGCAAGCGTTGCGGCCAGGAAATTCGCAGGATCTCAGTTGACCGAGTCCTTCAGGCCCTTGCCAGCCTTGAACTTCGGCTGCGACGAAGCCTTGATCGTCATCGGTTCGCCGGTCCGCGGGTTGCGGCCGGTCGATGCCTTGCGCTTGCTGACCGAGAACGTTCCGAACCCGACCAGACGCACTTCATCGCCAGCCTTGAGCGCTGCCGAGACCGCATCGAACACGGCTTCGACTGCCTTGCTCGCATCGCCCTTCGTCAGCCCCGACGTATCGGCTACCGTTGTGATCAATTCCTGTTTGTTCATCGCGACCAAACCCCCGTTACAATTAGAAAAATGATTCCCAGCCCGAGGGCCGCGGGCGCATAAAGGCGGGTCCGGGGGGGGCTGTCAAAACAAAAAGCAAGGCCGTGCGACCGACGTAGGAGCGAATGCGACAATCAGGACACACCGCAAGACCTCGCCGTAGACGGCGCGTACATCAATGATGCACTTCGCCGCCTACAGCAGCCACCCCGGCGGGAGGCTGTGCCGCGAGATCATCGGCTTCACTCCATTCGATCGCCTCGAGCGGCCCGGTCAGTGCCAACCGCAGCACTTCATCGACGTGGGACACCGGAATGATCTTCAGGCCGTTCAGAATATTATCCGGAATCTCTGCCAGATCTTTCTCATTCTCCTGCGGAATCAACACAGTCGTGATGCCGCCCCGAAGTGCCGCGAGCAGTTTCTCCTTCAAGCCGCCGATCGGCAGGACCCGACCGCGTAGTGTCACCTCCCCCGTCATCGCGATATCGCGGCGCACCGGCACCCCGGTCAGCGTCGAGATGATCGCGGTGACGATCCCGATCCCCGCCGACGGACCGTCCTTGGGAACGGCCCCTTCGGGCAAATGGATGTGGACGTCCTTGCGCGCGAACAAGCTCGGCTTGATCCCGTAGGAAGGCGAGCGTGCCTTGATGAAGCTGAACGCGGTTTCGATCGACTCCTTCATCACGTCACCGAGCTTGCCCGTGATCTTCGCTTGGCCACGTCCCGGAACCGTGACGCTCTCGATCGTCAACAGCTCGCCGCCGACTTCGGTCCATGCAAGACCGGTGACCGCACCGATCTGATTCTCCTCCTCGCCGATGCCGTGGCGATACTTCTTCACGCCCGCGAAATCGGAAAGGTTCTCCGCGGTGATCGTGATCGCAGTGTCCTTGTTCTCCAGGATCCGGCGCAATGCCTTGCGCGCCAACTTGGCGATCTCACGCTCGAGCGTACGGACACCGGCTTCGCGCGTGTAATATTGGATCAGCGCGCGCAGACCGTCGGTGGTCAGCGTGAACTCACCCGCCTTCAACCCGTGCGCCTCAATCTGCTTGGCGATCAGATGGCGCTCGGCGATCTCGACCTTCTCGTCCTCAGTATAACCCTCGAGCCGGATGATCTCCATCCGGTCGAGCAGTGCCTGCGGAAGATTGAGCGAGTTCGCCGTCGTCACGAACATGATGTCCGACAGGTCGACGTCGATCTCGAGATAGTGATCCTGGAACTTGCCGTTCTGCTCGGGGTCGAGCACCTCGAGCAGCGCAGACGCCGGATCGCCGCGGAAATCCTGTCCGAGCTTGTCGATCTCGTCGAGCAGGAACAGCGGGTTGCTGGTCCCGGCCTTCTTGAGGTTGGTCACGATCTTGCCCGGCAGCGAGCCGATATAGGTGCGACGATGCCCACGGATCTCGGCTTCGTCCCGCACGCCGCCCAGCGACTGGCGGATGAACTCACGGCCAGTCGCCTTGGCGATCGACTTGCCGAGCGAGGTCTTGCCGACGCCGGGAGGTCCGACGAGGCACAGGATCGGCCCCTTCAGCTTGTTCGTACGCGCCTGCACGGCGAGATATTCAATGATCCGGTCCTTGACCTTCTCGAGCGCATAATGGTCCTCGTCGAGCACCGCCTGCGCCGCCGAAATGTCCTTGCGGATCTTCGACTTCTTGCCCCACGGCAGGCCCAGCAGCACATCGAGGTAATTGCGCACGACGGTCGCTTCCGCCGACATTGGCGCCATCGTCTTAAGCTTCTTGAGCTCGGACGTCGCCTTGCTGCGGGCTTCCTTCGACATCTTGAGCGTCGCTATCTTCTGGGTCAGCTCGGCGATCTCGTCGCCCTCGCCTTCCTCGCCCTCGTTGCCGAGCTCGCGCTGGATCGCCTTCAACTGCTCGTTGAGGTAATATTCGCGCTGGGTCTTCTCCATCTGGCGCTTGACCCGCGACTTGATCTTTTTCTCGACCTGCAGGACGCCAAGCTCGCCTTCCATGAAGGCGAACACCATCTCGAGCCGCTTCGCCGGATCCTGCTCGACCAGCAGCGCCTGCTTGTCGCTCACCTTGACCTGGATGTTCGCGGCGACCGCGTCGGCGAGCTTGCTCGCATCCTCGATCTCGCCCAGCTGGACCGCGGTTTCGGCAGGGAGCTTGCGGTTGAGCTTCGCATAATTCTCGAACTGATCCACGACCGAGCGCATCAGCGCGGACACTTCGGTGTTCGGCGCAACGGCTTCTTCCGTGTCTTCCTCGCCCTCGATCATCTCGACCTGCGCGGAAAGATACCCTTCGACTTCGGTCAACTCGCTCAGCGAAGCGCGGCGCTTGCCCTCGACCAGCACGCGAACCGTCCCGTCGGGGAGCTTGAGCAACTGCAACACGGTCGCTGTCACGCCGATATCGTACAAATCGTCGCGCGCGGGATCATCCTGCGCAGGGTCGAGCTGGGCGACGAGGAAGATCTCCTTGTCACCGGCCATCGCCGCCTCGAGCGCCGCGACCGACTTGTCGCGCCCGACGAACAGCGGGACGATCATGCTCGGGAACACGACGATGTCGCGCAGCGGCAGGACGGGGAAGGAATGCGGGGCAGATGCTTGCGTCATGGATACTCCGGGGTCGCGCCACTCAAAGCGCGTTCTTCCTTTATATGGGGCTAACGCCGCCACCATCAATCGTCACGCGATTTTGACGCGGGAATACGGCGGCATTGTGCCGCAGACGTGGACAATGATGACGTTCGACAGGGTTCGCCCGCGTCAGGCCAGCGATGCGAATTGGGCTTAGTTTGGCACTATCGCCGCGGTTACGTCCACGCCGTGGCTTGCTCCGTGCCGCTGCTGGCGATAGGCTCGATCGCAATACCACAACAATACCGGGGAAACAGCGATGCGACGTACGGATAAGTTCGGAACGCTCACCCTTGTGGCGGCAACGCTGATGACGGCCCCCGCCGTGGCGGCATCAAACGGCGCCCCCCCGACTTTGCCGGCGATCTTTCCTGCGCCGACGTCGATCACTCTCGGCAACGGCAGCTTTCCCCTGGGCAAGACCGTCGTGCTGATAGCGGCCCCCGGCACGGACGCCGCCACGATCGCGCTCACCCGGGACATCCTGCTCGCTTCGGGTGTCGTCAAGGTCACCACTGCGAAACGGTTGCCATCGCATCCCGAGGGAACGCATATCCTGATCGGCGCCGGGTCCGCACCGCTGATCCGTACCACGCTCGCCCGCAGCGCCACGGTGGTCGACGATCACGTCGAAGGCTATACGATCGCCAGCACCCCGATCGATGGTGGCGGGATCATCACGCTTGCGGGTCACGACGCCGATGGCCTGTTCCATGCGGTCCAGAGCTTCCGGCAGCTCGCGAAGCGCCCCGTATTCCCGGCGATGGTGATCCAGGATCACCCCGCGATGCCGATCCGCGGCACGATCGAAGGCTTCTACGGCAAACCCTGGTCGATGGCGGACCGCACCAAGCACCTCGATTTCCTCGCCACGGTCAAGGCGAACACTTATGTCTACAGCCCAAAGGACGACCCCTTCGCGCGGGATCGCTGGCGCGAGGCGTATCCCGCCGCGACATTGGCGTCGCTCGGCGCGCTGGTGGCGACCGCGCGGCGAAACCACGTCGATTTCGTCTATGCCATTTCTCCCGGCCCGACGGTGTGTTTCTCCGATCCCGCCGATGCGCAGGCGCTGGAACGCAAGTTTGCGGCGCTGCGGACGATCGGCGTCCACAGCTTCTATGTCGCGCTCGACGACATCGAATATAAGAAGTGGAATTGCCCCCGCGACGCGACCGCCTTCGGTCCCTCGGGCGCGGAAGCCGCAGGGATCGCGCAGGCGCGACTGCTCAACACGGTTCAGGCGCAGCTCGTCGCAACCGATCCGGCATCGCGCCCGCTGATCATGGTCCCGACCGAATATTACGACGCCAAGGAGACCCCGTACAAGGCCGCGCTCCGCAAGGAACTCGACCCGCGCGTCGTCGTGCAATGGACCGGCACCGACGTGGTCCCGCCCGCGATCTCGATCCCCGATGCGCGCGCCGCGACCAAGGCGTTCGGCCGCAAGACGCTGTTGTGGGACAATTACCCGGTCAACGATTATGGGCAGACGACCGGCCGCCTGTTGATGGCGCCCTATGCGCGGCGGGAGGCGGGCCTGTCTGGCGAACTGACCGGCATCCTGTCCAACCCGATGAACCAGGAAGCGCCCAGCCGGGTCGCGGTGACGGGGGTCGCAGCGTTCGGATGGAACGATCGAGGCTATGACGCCGAGCGGACGTGGCATTTCTCAGCCCAGGAACTGGCCGGCGGTGACGCCCGCGCTGAGGCTGCATTGCTCATCTTCTTCGACACCCAACACATGGCACCGACCTTCGGCAGCCAGCCGTGGCAGGAACAGGCACCGCGGTTGAAGGCGTCGCTGGATGCCGTCCGGGAGGCGCTGGCCGACGGCGACGCGACCAAACGCAGCGCGGCGATCGCGGACTTGCGCGCGCAGGCGGACACGCTGGCCAACGCTCCCGACATCATTCGATCGGGCACGGTCGATCCGGCCTTTGCCGAGCAGGCACGACCGTGGCTGGACGCGTTGCAATTGTGGGGGCGAGCGTTGCAATTGACCGCGGCGGGCCTTGATGCGGCAGAGCACGGCAGTACCGCCGCGACGCGCTATTTCACCGACGCCGGCCGGTTGGCCGCGCAAGCGGCGGCGGTGCAGAGCATCCCGGGCGCAACGCGCTTCGACGGCCCGATCAAGGTTGCCGATGGTGTGCTTGACCGCTTCGTGAAGGACGCTCCGGCGCTGATCACGCACTAAGGGGGTGAGGGTAACTCATTGACAACCTTCCCCCCCTTTTATCGCTTCCCCGGCGAAGGCCGGGGCCCAGTAGTGCAGGTGGAGGTAAAGGAGCGCATCGCTCGCATTCTTCTGCTCCGCTACTGGGCCCCGGCCTTCGCCGGGGAAGCGCTACGGGAGGGAAGGAAGCGCTGAAAAACCTCAGACAGCACCCAAAGAGCGCTTACACAAGACGCCGCCCCCGCCCCTCACCCACCACCAGGCGCAACCTCCAGCACATACCCCACCCCCGGAACGCCAAGCGAAACGCCCGTCGGCGCCAACCCTCCTTCCGCATCGATCGCCAGCGTCGTCACCGTCTGCGACTTCTCATGCGCCACGACGATCAGCCGCCGATCCTCCAGCAACAGAAAGAACCGCGGATACTCTCCCCCCGTGACGACATGCTCCAGCAGCGTCGGAACCCCCTCCGCATCGAGCGCGAAGACCGCAATGCTGTCATGCCCGCGGTTCGACACGTACAGCCGCGTCCCCGCCGCATTGATCGCGACATGCGCGACGATGCTGTGCCCCCGCCATGCGTCCGGCAACGTGGACCGGATCACGGGCTCGGTGAACGTCCCGTCGCGCACCCGGTCGAGCATCGTCAGCGTGCAAGCCATTTCGCTGACCAGATACGCCCGCTTGGCGAGATGCGGATGCAGCACGAGGTGCCGCGGCCCCGATCCCGGCGGTGCCGTATAAGCAACGACCGGCGGCGCCAGCTTCCCCGCCGCATCGAACGCAAACGCGAGCACCTCGTCGGTGCCGAGATCGGTCTGGTACAGCCATCGCCCGTCCGGGCTGAACCCGACCCAATGCGCATGCGGCCCTTCCTGTCGTTCCGCATTGGGCCCGGACCCACGGTTCGCATGGGTCTGCACCGCGCCATCGGGGAGACCGGTGCCGGTATCGAGGCGGATCACCGATACGCTGCCGCCCGCGTAATTGGCGACTGCCAGCAGGGTCTCGGCGGGGTTGAGCGCGACGTGGCACGGCGCGCCGCCGCCCGTCTCGACCGATGCGAGCATCTCCCAGCCGCCCGCCCGGTGGCGGTGAACCCCGACGCGTCCGACCGCATCCTCATCGACGATATAATGCAGCCCGTGCCGGGCCGAATACACGCTGAACGAGGCATTGGGCGCGGCGGCATACGCGTCCCCGACACGCCAAGTTGCCGCTTCGTCGGACCATAATGGATGGAGCCCCCGCCCTCCGCCGCCGCGATAAGTGCCCGCGGCGATGGGGGGAGTGGGATCAAGTTTGGCCATGACGAAATCCTGTGCGTTAATCATCGCGACCGCAACGCTATCTCGCCAGGATCGCTCCGCAGTGCGATCGATCCGTCGTGCGTGCCTTGCGCGCAACGCGCGCTGGCAAGACCGCAGGTGCGCTTGCCCGCGTTTGTGCGTATCACGCCCGCAGATCGCGCTTAAGTGGTCTTGCCCCTGCAATTTTCGACGGAGTTCGGTTCGGCATGATGGTGTCTCGCGTTGCGGTCGTGCTGGCCTTCCTGTCGCTGACCGCCGCGGCACGCCCTGCGGACACGCTTCCCGGCAAGGGCGAGCCGGCGCTCACCGCGCAGACCCAGAAATCGGGCGGTCCGATCGACCGCGACCAGCAGAAACTGACCTTCGCCGCCGCCGATCTCGCCTTCGAAGTCCTGCCGGAAACGCAGACACTGCGCGGTGTCGCCACACTCGATTTCACCGCGCGTGCGCCGCTCGACCGGCTCGTGCTCGACCTCGACCGCAATTTGCCGATCGATTCGATCGCGATCGACGGCACTCCCCTGCCCCGCGACGCCTGGACCAACCCCGAGGGTCAGCTGCAGATCACCCTGCCGCGAACGGTCCCAGCTGGCCGCCGCCTCGTCGCGCGGATCGTCTATGGCGGGCAACCGCATGTCGCGGTCAACGCGCCGTGGGATTCAGGCATGGTCTGGTCGAAGACACCCGACGGCGCGCCGTGGTTCGCTACCACCGCAGAGGGCATCGGCTGCGACCTGTTCTGGCCGTGCCTCGACTTTCCGTCGGGCAAGCCCGGCGTCGTCACGCTCCACATCACCGTGCCGAAGGGACTGAAGGCACCCTCAAACGGCATTCTGCTCGGCGTCGATGCATTGCCCGATGGCCGGACCCGCTGGAACTGGCGGATCAAACGCCCCACGACCTATGGCATCGCGCTCAACGTCGGGCCGTATGAAGAGATCTCGGGCGTTTATAAGAGCCGCTACGGCAACACGATCCCGCTATTCTACTGGTACCTCCCCGGCGAAGAGGCGAAGGCCCGCGCGCTGTTCGCCGAGTTCGCCCCGACGCTCGATTTCTTCGAAAGCGAGATCGGCCCGTATCCGTTCGGCACCGAAAAGGTCGGCGTCGTCGAAACCCCGCACAAGGGGATGGAGCACCAGACGATCAACGCGTACGGCAACGGCTACGCCCAGGCGCCCGAGGGGTTCGACTGGCTGTTCCAGCACGAATTCGCGCACGAATGGTTCGGCAACCAGCTGACCGCCGCCGACTGGGACGATTACTGGCTCCACGAAGGCTATGCCCAGTACATGCAGCCCTTCTACGGCCGCTGGCGCGAAGGCGAGGCGCGCTATGCGGTCATGCTCGACGACCAGCGCAACCGGATCGCCAATCTCCGCCCGATCGTTTCCGGCACCGTCCGCACCGAGGAACAGGTGTATGAGATCGCCAAGGGCGGCCCCGGGCAGGACATCTATTACAAGGGCGCATGGATGCTCCACACGCTGCGCGACTTGATCGGCGATCGCGCGTTCCGCGACGTGACGCGACTCGCCGTCTATGGCCGGCTCGATCCGCGCCCGGGGAATTTCGCCCCGCGCTATGGCAGCACCGCCGAATATGAACGCTTGGTGCGGCGGGTGACGGGGAAGGACTATGGCTGGTTCTTCGACGTCTATCTGCGCCAGGCGGCCCTTCCGCAATTGGTCCAGACACGATCCGGCAGCCGCCTGACGCTCCGTTGGGACGCTCCCGGCGGGCGCCCCTTCCCGCTGCCGATCGAGGTCCAGATAGGACCCCGCATCATTCGCGTGCCGATGACCGCGGGGGTCGGCAGCGTTGCGGTGCCGCCGGGAGCGCACGTCGTCGTCGATCCCAACGCGCGCGTGCTGCGCCGCTCGGTCGCGGTCGAACGGTATCAGGCGTGGCGCGACGAACAGGCACGCCAGAAAGCGCCCGCCCGCAACTGACGGTAATGCTGCACCGATAACGGCGCAGCATTACCGCAGCGTAGGATCAGAACCCGGTCGGCGCGGGCGATACGCTGACCGTCGTGCCGCCGCGGATTTCCTGCACTTCCAGCGCACGCTCGGCGACATTGTCGCGACCGAAGCGGAATGCGCCGTCGATGCCGGAGAACCCGCCGCGATCGCGCAACCGGTCCTCGGGGAACGTTGCCCCCATCGACCAGTCGCGCATG
>JGI20283J13201_100090_pt1 | contig 44838 bp, 31 predicted proteins | sample Plalitdecfosmids_FD_13201 | JGI IMG/M metagenome (IMG submission 13201)
GCCATCCATCGAGGAGCGCACCGCTTTTCAGCGCGCGTAGCTCCGCCTCGATCTCGGCAGGTGTCAGATCGGGTGGCAGCAATCGCACGTCCTTGAGGATTTCGGCCTGCACGCCGCCGAAACCGACCAGGATGACCGGTCCCCAATCAGGGTCGTTGCGCGCGCCGACGATCAACTCGACACCGCGCGCGCCCATCGCCTCGACCAGCGCGCCGTCGAGCGTCACCTCCGGCGCATGCGCCGCGACATTGTCGTAAAGCCGGGCCCAGCCGGTCACCAGCGCAGCCTCGTCAGCAAGGTTGAGGATCACGCCGCCGGCATCGCTCTTGTGGCTCAGCGCCTGCGCCTGCGCCTTCAATGCCACGGGATAGCCGATGCGCTCGGCAACCGCTTTGGCGTCGTCCAGTGTCGCCGCGAAGCCGCCCGGCGGGAGCGGTATGCCAAGCGGGCCGAGCAACGCCTTGGCGCGGTATTCGGGGATCACGCCACCGTGCGGCAGCGCTGCCGCAACCGGCGCGTCCTGCGTAGCCGCGCCACGCCCGCGCTCGGTCCTGGCGAACCGCGCGAGTGCCCGGAAGGCACGATCGGGCGAAGGGAAATAGGCGACGCCAAGCGCCCTAAGCGCGGCGAGGTACTCGGCGGGGACCGGCGCGCCATCGTCCATCCCGGCGAAGATCACCGGCTTGTGCGGCTTGAGCGTCTCGATCGCGGCGATGATCGGCGCGAACTTCAGTCGGCTGGTGTGTTCATCGGTCTGGATGATCGCCAGTACGATGCTGCCGATGCCGCTGTCGGCGAGAAGCGGTATCAGCGCACGGCGATAGAGGTCCGGATCGACCAGCGCCTGCGCGGTGAGGTCCATCGGATTCGAGATCGGGATGAAATCGGGCACCGCCGCGCGCAGGGCCGTGTACGTCGCCGCCTCCGGCTGCGGCAGGGCGAGGCTGAGCGTCTCGCACAGATCCAGCGTGAGCGCCTTGAACGCGCCCGATTCGGTCAGCACCGCAGCGCCGCCGGTCGGGGCGGTGCCGCAGCGGATCGCGAGATCGAGAACGTCGCCGAGTTCTTCCAGGCTCCCGACCAGCACCACGCCCGCGCGTTCCACCAGCGTCTTCATCACCTGCCAGTCGCCGGCCATAGCGCCGGTGTGCGTGGCGGCGGACTCGCGTGCCGCGCTCGACGTGCCGGGGTGAAGCAGCACGATCGTCTTGCCGGCCGCACGCGCCCGGTCGGCGAGTGCGAGGAAGCGCCTGGGCGCACGGAACTGCTCGACGATCATGCCGATCGCGGCGGTGTGCGGCTCGTCCAGCAGATACGCGACGTAATCCTCGACGCCCGAGGCCGCTTCGTTGCCGGTGGACACGGAGAAGCTGATGCCCAGCCCCTTGGCCATGAGCGTCGTACCCAGCACCACCGCCATGGCGCCCGATTGCGAGACGATGCCGACGCTCGGGCCTTCGATCCGCAACGGTGGCGTCTCGACGAACGTCAGTGGAATGCCGTCGATATAGTTGGTCATGCCGAGACAGTTCGGCCCCTCGATCACCATGCCGTGTTCGCCGGCGATCCGTGCCACCTCGGCCTGCGCAGCCAGCCCTTCTTCGCCGCCCTCGGCAAACCCGGCGGAGAAGATCACCGCCGCGCCGACGTCCTTCGCGGCGAGCTGGCGAACCGTGTCCAGCACGGCGGCGCCCGGGATCGCCAGCACCGCTGCGTCGACCCCATCGGGCAACTCCGCGATCGTGCCGAGCGCCTGCCGCCCGCCGATTACCGGGCGTTTGGGGTTGATGAGGTGGATCGCGCCCGCAAAGGCGTGCCGCTCCAGGTTGCGCAGCACCGCATTGCCGAGCGCACCCGGCTTCTCCGACGCGCCGACGATGACGACGGAGCGGGCGCGTAACAGCCGGTCGAGCGGTCGGCCGTCGGCGGAGGTGAGGGCTGGGGCGAGGGGGGGCGCCACGACGTCAGCCGTTGTGCTTGGAAAGATCGTACGCGCCGAGCCCCGGCTTGTACGTCTTGTCATCGATGAACTGCTTGATGCCTTCCTTGCGGCCTTCGCTGTCGTAGCTGTTGGCGGCTTCCTGCGCGCGGATCAGGTAATCCTCGGCATTGTCATACGTCATCTCGCGCACGCGGCGGATCGCGTCCTTGGTCGCTTTCAGCGCCACCGGGTTCTTCTTCAGCAGCACCTGCGCGACCGCCGCCACCCGCGCCTGAAGCTGGTCCAGCGGCAGCGCTTCGTTGACGAAGCCCCATTCGACCGCCGTCTTGCCGTCGATATTCTCGCCCATCAACGCATGGTACATCGCACGGCGGAAGCTGGTGAGTTCGGTCGCGACCTTTGCCGCACCGCCACCGGGCAGGATGCCCCAGTTGATTTCGCTCAGCCCGAACTGCGCGTCCTCCGCCGCAAAGGCGAGGTCGCATGCGAACAGCGGGCCGTAGCCACCACCGAAGCACCAGCCGTTGACCATCGCGATCGTCGGCTTCTGATACCAGCGCAGCCGACGCCACCAGCCGTAGCTCTCGCGCTGTGCCTTGCGCGTACCCTGGAGGCCCTGCACCTCGGTCTCGCGGAAATACTCCTTCAGATCCATGCCCGCCGACCATGCAGTGCCTTCACCGCTCAGCACGAGCACACCGACGTCGTCACGAAATTCAAGCTCGTCGAGCACGTCCATCATGCGGCGGTTGAGCTTGGGGCTCATGCAGTTGCGCTTTTCCGGGCGATTGAACTTCACCCATGCGACACGGTCGATCACCTCGAAGGCGACGGTATCGAGTTCGGAACGGTCGGTCATTTTACAGACTCCTCACAGATGTTGGGAACCGTCACTCGACGGCGAAGATGTGGATCTCGACATGATCTGGCTTGCGCACTCCGCGTGCGACGAACACGCTGCGCCGCAACCAGTCGTGCGGACCGGCCGCAACCTCGAAGCGGGGGGTGGTGCGGAAGTAATAGGCAGCGGGATCGACCGGCTCGCCACGCGCAAGCCGATCGGTCACCTCCGCCGACGCAATCCGCATGCCTGGGTTGACGACATCGATTATGGTCCCGTCGTCGGCCTTCAGCGTATATCGGGCATAGACCTCGGTGCGGCCGCTTTTGTCGATCGTCTGCCAGTCGCCGCCCCCTGCCAGAACGACCCCACGCAGGCGCGGACCGTCGACGTGACCGCCGCTGATCGGGATGAAGCGTTTCCGCAAACCATCGACCACACCCTGCTCGATCGGCGGCAAGAGTTCGGCGCGGATCGAGAACACGTAGGTCAACGCCGGCGTGTCCGGCGCGGGCGCCTGTGCCGCCGATCCCGCCGCCAAACCAGCCGACGTTCCGGCCAATCCCGCAGCCGCCAAGATCGTCAACGGCGTCCGCATCAGATCGGGAAGTGGCCGGGCTGGGTCTCGATCGTGACCCAGCGCAGTTCGGTAAAGCTGTCGATACCGGCCTTGCCGCCAAACCGCCCATAGCCGGAGGCCTTCACGCCGCCGAACGGCATCTGCGCCTCGTCATGCACGGTCGGCCCGTTGATGTGGCAAATGCCCGACTTGATCTGCTTTGCCACACGCAGCCCGCGCGCGGTATCGCGCGTGAATACGGCTGCGGACAGACCGTATTCGGTATCGTTCGCCAGCGCGATCGCGTCGGCCTCGTCCCGTGCGCGGATCAGGCCCACTACCGGACCGAAGCTTTCGTCGCGGAACAGCTTCATGTCGGGCGTGACCCGGTCGATGACGTGAGCCGGCATCAATACGCCGTCTGCCTGCCCGCCCACCAGTTGCTCTGCGCCGGCGGAGAGCGCGTCGTCGATCAGGCCGCGCACGTGATCGACCGTCTTCTGGTCGACCACAGCGCCGAGCGGCGTATTGCCCTCGCGCGGATCGCCGACGATCATACCGCCGACCTTTTCCTTGAACTTCGCCGCGAACGCATCGGCCACCGCATCGACGACGATGATCCGCTCGGTCGACATGCAGATCTGGCCCTGGTTCATGAACGCGCCGAACGCCGCCGCCTTCACCGCCTCGTCGAGATCGGCATCGTCGAGCACGATGAGCGGCGCCTTGCCGCCGAGTTCGAGCAAAACCGGCTTGAGGTTTTCGGCCGCGCGACGGGCGATGATCTTGCCGACATGCGTTGAACCGGTGAAGTTGATGCGCCTGATCGCGGGATGATCGATCAGCGCGCCGACCACTTCGCCAGCATCTTCCAGCGCGTTGGTGACGATGCCGAGCGCGCCTTCCGGCAGGCCGGCCTCGGCGAACGCTTCGGCGATCAGGGCGTGGGTGCGCGGGCATTGCTCGCTCGCCTTCAGAACCACGGTGTTGCCGCACGCCAGCGGCATCGCCACCGCCCGCACGCCGAGGATGATGGGCGCGTTCCACGGTGCGATCCCGAGCATGACGCCGACCGGTTCGCGCAGCGCCATCGCGATGCATCCAGGCTTGTCGGAAGGGATCACCTCGCCGCCGATCTGCGTCGTCATCGCGGCTGCCTCACGGACGATGCCCGCGGCAAGCGACAGGTTGAAGCCGGCCCAGCCCCGCGTTGCGCCGATCTCGTTCATCATCGCGTCGATGAAGTCCGGCGCCTTCGCCTCGAGCGCCGCGGCCGCCTTCATCAACAGTGCGCGCCGGGCGTTCGGGCCGAGCGCTGACCATTCCGGAAACGCTGCCGACGCGGCATCCACCACCTTGGACGCATCGGCGACATTCATCGCCGGGGATTCGCTTGCGACTTCCCCGGTCAAAGGGTTGCGCCGCGAGAAGCGCCGTTCACCGGATTCCGGCTGCGGTTCCGCTAATTCGATTGCCATGACATCCTCCGTCTTATTGTTATTGCATATAGCTATCCGGAGAATGCCGCAAGGTGCAACTTGATCGTCTTCACCGCTCAGGCGGCCCGGATCGCCGCGCTGTTCACGGGGCGGTTGAGGCATGACCTGCCGATAGGGCAGCGCAATCGTCCAAGCAGCCGGAGGCAAGTGCTGCGCGCGATGAGAGGGGGCAGGCGCATTGGTCGCCAGAACAAAGCGTCGATCAGGCTACGCAACCCGGCGGAAGGGCAACGCGGCTGGTGCTTTTCACCCGTCGATCAGGCGGCGTTTGTTCGCAGCCTCTCAACGATGCGGTCGCACTCGTTTCGCAGGGCCTCGGTGCGGTTGCGCATCTCGGTGCTGATGGTGTGCGTCCGGTGAGCGACGGAGGCCGTCTCGACGAAGGTTTCCTTCAACGAACGGAAGATATCACGCGTCGTCTCCGTACTCGTCTCGAAAGCGCCGATCATGTTTTTGATCTCGGTGTTGGCTTTGTGCTGGCGGCCCGTCGTTTCCACCGTCTGGACCGCGGACGAAGCCAGCCTGTCCAAGGCTGTCCGTAAAGCATCGTTCAACCGGACGGCGGACGTCGTGGCGGCGCTGATATCCTGCACCTTGTCCGTGATCTCGCGCGTCGTTCCGGCGGTCTGCTGTGAAAAGGTCTTCACTTCTTGCGCGACCACGGCGAAACCACGTCCCAGTTCGCCAGCGCGCGCGGCTTCCATCGTCGCATTCAGGGCCAGCAGGTTGGTTGCCTGGCTGAGCACCGCGATCCGGTCAGCCGACCGTTCGATCGACATGACGCTGCGGATGAGCGTTTCGTTCGCGGCCTGCGCTGCGGCGGAATGGCTCGCGGCTTGTATGGTCGTCTCCGCCGACCGTCCTGCTTCAGCGGCGACGAGGTCGACGTTCGCGGCGAACGAGCGAAGACGGTCCAATAGCGCCGTCGTTACGGCAGACGCCTGTGTGGACACGGCGTGCGCCACTTCGGCCTGCCCTTGTTGCCCGACGATCGTGGCGAGGGTTCGATCGGCGCTGGTGTCGAGGTCGGCGGCGGACGCACGCAGATCCTCGATCAGGGCGCCGATGGTCGTATGAAGCTGATCCGCGATCGCGTGCGAAGCCGCTGTCATTTCGCGACGGTGCCGCGCCTCGCTGGCGATGCGTTGACGGGCCTGTTCGTCGCTCTCGCGCCGGGCCTGATGTGCCGCCCCTAACGCGCGCTCGATGTCGAGGCGCGCGACTTCCTGCTCTCGCGCTGCCTCCTCCGCGAGTCGCGACTTGGCGGCGAGTTTGACGTGCAATCTCGTTATGCGCGTCGTCACATATCCTGCAATCAGCAGGAACAACGCCGTACATGCGAGCAAGGCGGGCAAGATCGCCTGCAACGCGGCGATCGCCGGTGTAAGCCGCCGCCAAAGGATCGTGCCGAGTTTCTGCCCCTCCCAATCGAGCAACACGGTCGAGGCATCCTCATTCCGCCGCGCGCGATCCGCTTCCCATCGCAGGTCCGACAGTCCGAAACCCTTCGACCATTCCGCCAGGACCTTGCCGTCGAGAAGAAGGATATCGACGAAGATGCGATACGAAGCGCGATCGAGCGGCGCAGGGCCACGTTCATGGATGATCGGGGAGAAGGCGATCAGGGCCGGTTTCCCACCGAACTCCCCTAACAGAACCGTCGCATCATGCTTGGCACGCACTGCGGCCTCCGTCGCTGGAACGCGCGCCAGTAACGCCTTCAGAGTATTCGCTGAAATCATGTGGTCTAACGGAGGAACCACGTTCCCGGGCAGGTGGCCGAAGATCGTCCGGCCAGTCGCATCGATGACATAATTCCGAGCGATCGGCGTGCCCCATTGCGATTGCAACCAGCGCTTGTCCATCGCCCCATAAACCTGGTCCGCGGCGTCGTCCCAGCATGAGTTTATATACGTTTCGTTGCTGATCCTGGCACGATCGCGGTCGAGAGCGCCTGCTACCGCAGTTGCGGCAAGTCTGTTGGCGTCCTGATCGGCGCGCCAGATCAAGAAGCCGATCGCCAGCAATGATGTAAAGAGCGCGAGTGCGACCAGGCCGAACAGCAGAACCTTGACCGACCGCGTTCCATCATCTTCAAGCCGGCATGAAGTGCCGCCGGCCTTTGGTGATGGATCTGCGCTTGTCATGTCAGGCGGTGTACACCTGTCGGATTAACTACCGGTTATAAGAGCGGCGTGCTGTGGAGGCGGGCAGGGGCTGGCCGCTGCAAGCTGTGGCCGTGGCGCACCAGTCCTGAATTATAACCATGGCTGCACCCTTGGCGGTTGCTGTACCCGGCCCTCTGGCTGCATAGCGCGCCGGATGAACGACACTTTTCATGCTGTTACGATGGCTGTGGTCGCACGCCTCCCTGAATGGGTGCGCCACGACCTCACCTCCAAGGATCAGAGCGTTCGCACGCGCGCCGAGGAAACGCTTGCCGCGATGATCACCAGTGCTCTGAACGAGGCGGGAAGAGACTGACGACGCTTCGGCCGGTCGAAGAACCAGCCACTACCTGGACAGACGATCGCGAGGGGTTCCGCACCCGGTGGATCAAGCCAGCGCCATGTTCGAACCAACTTCTCCGTCGATCAGGCAGGATATCAGCTTGATACTGGAAACAGGTGAATCGACACCATGTAGTGCGCGGTTACAAACCGAACCCATGGAAGCGACCAGAAGTGCCTCGGCAAGTACTCGGTGATCTTCCTGCACGGTCCTTTGCCCCGTAAGGCCGGCAAAGGCTCGGCTGACGTTGGCGAACATCGCCAATCTTATCTCGGAGAAAATAGAACGGATCCGTTCGTTTCTAGCAGCTTCCGCCGCGATTTCGAGAAACAGGCGATCTCCTTCGGGGTCGCATCGAGAGACTGCAGATGTCAGCCAAGCGCGGATCGCGGCCCGATCTTCCTGCTCCAATGCCAGTTCCAGTGCTGCCAAATTCGCAAATCTGCCACAATCCTCTTCTACGATCGCGGCGATGATGTCTTCTTTTGCAGGAAAATCCCGGTACAATTGTTGAACTGCGACGCCTGAAGCCTTTGCGATCAAAGCGATACCCGTGCGATGGAAACCGTGTTCTACGAACAATCTTCGCGCTACGTGTTTGATGTTTTGCCGACGCAACTCGGCACGTGATAGGGATGGGCACTCGGTAACCGACAATTCACGGCCTTCCTGTAGCTTGTTGACGTATGCGTACGACGCGACTAACGGCTGCATTCGTGAGTGATCGCTCTCTTTCTTTTTTTCAAGCGGGAAAATCTATGGTCTCCAAACGGCTGATGAGCTGTGTGTTGGCATCCAGCGCTTTGCTCGCCCTCACGGCGTGTGGTGGCGGGCAGCAACAGCAGGCGCCGCAGGGCCCACCGACGGTAGGCTATGTGGTCGCCCGCGAAGCGCCGGTAACGCTCACGACCGAGCTTCCCGGCCGCACGACCGCGTTCGAAACGTCCGAGGTTCGCCCGCAGGTCAACGGTATCGTGCTCGATCGGTTGTTCGTCGAGGGTGACGTCGTCCATAAGGGACAGGCGTTGTACCGCATCGACCCCGCACCTTATCAGGCGCAAGTCGCGAGTGCCCGCGCGGCGCTGACCCGGGCGCGCTCCAGCATCGCGTCGAGCGCGGCGCTCGCCCGCCGCTACGGCGAGCTGGTGAAGATCAACGCGATCGCACGCCAGGAGTTCGAGAACGCGCAGACCAGCGCCGCGCAGGCGCAGGCGGATGTGTCCGCCCAGCAGGCCGCGTTGCGGTCCGCGCAGATCGACCTCGCCCGCACCATCATCCGCGCACCGATCACGGGGCGGATCGGCCGGTCGCTGTTCACGACGGGTGCGCTGGTGTCCGCGTCGCAGGCGAATGCGCTGGCGACGATCCAGCGGATCGATCCGGTCTATGTCGATATCCAGGAATCCAGTGCCGACCTGCTGAAACTGCGCCAGCAGATCCTCAGCGGGCAATTGACCCGCGACGGCAATGCCAAGGTCAAGCTGAAGCTGGAAGACGGCAGCGAATATGGCGCGCAGGGTACGCTGCGCTTCGCCGACGTCACCGTCGATCCGACCACCGGTTCGCAGGTGATCCGTGCGCTGTTCCCCAACCCGAACGGCCTGTTGCTGCCGGGTATGTTCGTGCGTGCATCGCTTGCCGAGGGTACGCAGGCCAAGGCGATCCTGATTCCGCAGCGCGCTGTCAGCCGTGACGAACGTGGCGATCCGACCGTGCTCGTCATCGGTGCCGGCAACAAGATCGAGGCGCGCTCGCTCCAATCGAACCGCACCAGTGGAGACAACTGGATCGTGACCGGCGGGCTCAAGCCCGGCGACAAGGTGATCGTCGAAGGCGCCATGATGCTGCGCCCCGGTATGCCGGTGCAGGGCAAGCCGTGGGATCCCAATGCCAAGCCCGGCGGCGCGCAGCCGCAAGCGGGCCAGGCCAAGACACAGGCGAAGTAACCAGCCATGTCACGCTATTTCATCGATCGTCCGATCTTCGCCTATGTGCTGGCGGTGATGGTCGTCATCGCCGGTCTGCTGGCCGTGCGAACCCTGCCGATCGCACAGTTCCCGGCGATCGCGCCGCCTGCGGTGTCGATCACCGCGACCTATCCGGGCGCGGATGCCCAGACGCTCGAGAATACCACGACGCAGATCATCGAGCAGCAGATGAAGGGGATCGATCACCTTCGTTACTTCTCGTCTTCCTCCTCGTCGGCCGGCACGGTCACCATCACCATCACGTTCGAGCAGGGTACCGACCCTGACATCGCGCAGGTGCAGGTGCAGAACAAGTTGCAGGCGGCGACGCCGCTGCTTCCGCAGGAAGTGCAGCGCCAGGGCATCATCGTTGCCAAGGCGACGCAGAACATCCTGTTGTTCGTGGGCCTGTATTCGGAAAACGGCCAGCACAACGCCGACGATCTCGCCGACATCGTCGCCTCCAAGATCCAGGACCCGCTGGCGCGCGTTGGCGGTGTCGGTGATACGCAGATCTTCGGCTCGCAATATGCGATGCGCATCTGGGTCGATCCGCTGAAGCTCAACAACTTCGCGCTGACCATGGCCGATGTCACGACCGCGGTGACGGCGCAGAACGCGCAGGTCTCGGCCGGGCAAATCGGTGCGCAGCCTGCTCCGAAAGAGCAGATGCTGAACGCGACGGTCTCCGTCGCGTCGCGGCTGACCTCGCCTGAAGAGTTCGCGAAGATTCGGCTCAAGAGCAATCCGGATGGGTCGGTCGTGCGTCTGGGCGATGTCGCGCGGGTCGCGATCGGTGCCGAGAACTACGGTTTCTCCGCCGAGTGGAACGGCAAACCCGCATCGGGCATCGCCGTAAAGCTGGCGCCGGGTGCCAACGCGCTCAACACCGTCGTCGCGGTGAAGGAGCGGGTCACCGAACTCGCCAAGCAGTTCCCGCCCGACGTGAAGGTAATCTTCCCGTACGATACGTCGCCGTTCGTGCGTCTGTCGATCGAGCAGGTCATCGAAACTCTGGTCGAAGCGGTCGTGCTCGTTTTCCTCGTGATGTTCCTGTTCCTTCAGAACTTCCGCGCGACGCTGATCCCAACGATCGCGGTGCCGGTGGTGCTGACGGGTACGTTCGCGGTGCTGGCGGCGTTCGGCTATTCAATCAACACGCTCACGCTGTTCGGCATGGTGTTGGCGATCGGTCTGCTCGTCGATGATGCGATCGTCGTCGTGGAGAACGTCGAGCGATTGATAACGACCGAGCATCTGTCGCCGAAGGAAGCGGCGCGAAAGTCCATGGACGAGATCACCGGCGCGCTGATCGGCATCGCACTGGTGCTGTCGGCGGTGTTCCTGCCGATGGCGTTCTTCGGCGGATCGACCGGCGTGATCTACCGCCAGTTCTCGATCACGATCGTCTCGGCCATGGTGCTGTCGATCGCGGTCGCGTTGATCCTGACGCCAGCGTTGTGCGCGACGATCCTCAAGCCACACAATCCGAACAAGAACGAAGGCAAAGGCCCGTTGGCGCGGTTCTTCCGCTGGTTCAACGACAAGTTCGATCGGGGTCGCGCACGCTACGAGAAGGGTGTGCGTTCGACGACGCGGCGGTTCGGTCGTTCGTTGATCGCATACGCGCTGATCCTCGCGGGCATGGTCTTGCTGTTTTCGCGCCTGCCGACCGGCTTCCTGCCGGATGAAGATCAGGGCGTGATGATCGCGCTGGTGCAGGGTCCGGCAGGCTCGACCACCGCACGCACGCAGAAGGGACTTGATCTCGTTCGTGACCACTTCCTGAGCGATGCGGGCGATGCGATCCGCGGCGTCTACACGATCAACGGGTTCAGCTTCGCGGGCACCGGTCAGAACACCGGCATCGCGTTCATGCCGATGAAGGAGTGGAAGGACCGACCAGGCGCGAAGAACAAGGCCCAGGCCGTTGTGGCGCGGGCGATGGGCGTGTTCTCGAGCTACAAGGACGGGCTGATCTTCGCAGTCATCCCGCCCGCCGTCCAGGAGCTCGGCAACGCGACCGGCTTCGACCTCCAGCTGGTTGATGAGGGCGGACTAGGCCATGACAAGCTGCTCGCCGCGCGCAATCAGTTGCTTGGCATGGCATCGCAGAACAAGTCGCTGGTCGGCGTTCGACCGAATGCGCTCGACGACGCGCCGCAGCTGAAGGTCGCGGTCGATCAGGACAAGGCGGGCGCGCTCGGCCTCGATCTGGCGACGGTGAACAACACCATCGCGACCGCCTGGGGCGGTGCGTACGTCAATGACTTCATCGACCGCGGCCGGGTCAAACGCGTCTACATCCAGGCCGACGCGCCCTATCGGCTTGCGCCGGAGGACATCGGTGACCTGTTCGTGCGCGGCGCGAGTGGCAACATGGCGCCATTCACGGCCTTCTCCACCGTCTCCTGGCATCAGGGGCCGATGCAGCTGACGCGCTATAACGGCTTGCCGTCGATGGAGATCCTCGGCGCGCCGGCCCCCGGCGTCTCGTCCGGCGCGGCACTGAAGGCGATGAAGGACATGCAGGCCAAGCTGCCACCGGGCACGCGGCTCGACTGGACCGGGCTGAGCTATGAGGAGCAGCTTTCGGGCGGGCAGGCGCCTGCGCTGTACGGCCTGTCGCTGCTGATCGTGTTCCTGTGCCTTGCCGCACTGTACGAAAGCTGGTCGGTGCCGATCTCGGTGATGCTGGTGGTGCCGCTGGGTGTCGTGGGGGCGTTGCTTGCAGCCTTTCTCACCGGGCTGAACAACGACATCTATCTGCAGGTCGGGCTCATCACCACGATCGGCGTGTCCGCGAAGAACGCGATCCTGATCGTGGAGTTCGCCGAGGAGAAGATGCGCGAAGGGCTCGCACCGTTCGACGCGGCGATCGAGGCGGCGAAGCTGCGGTTGCGACCGATCCTGATGACCAGTCTCGCCTTCATCTTCGGCGTGTTCCCGCTGGCGATCGCCAACGGTGCCGGTGCTGGCGGGCAGAATGCGATCGGTCGTGCGGTGGTCGGCGGTATGCTTTCGGCGACCATCCTCGCGATCTTCTTCGTACCGATGTTCTTCGTGGTCGTGCTGCGGCTGTTCCACGGCGGCAACCAGGCGAAGCACGACATGGACGGCCGCCCGCATGATGATGGGCGGCATGACGACGGCGAGCGCGGGCCAACCTCCGCGCCGCAGGGAGCCTGAATTGTGATGAAGAGCAAATGCGTCCTCGGGCTGCTTGCGGTGACTGCGCTGGCAGGCTGCAATCTCGCGCCGAAATACGTTCGGCCGGTCGGGGAAGTGCCGGCGGCGCTACCCGCCGGCGGCGTCTACCCGGCAGCGGCCACCGACGCGCCGGACGTCACCAGGATCGGCTGGCGCGCGTTCTTCACGGACGATCGCCTGCGCAGCACGATCGCGCTGGGGCTGGAGAACAACCGTGATCTCCGCATCGCGGCTGCGAACGTGCTTCAGGCCCGCGCGCAGTACCGCATCCAGCGTGCCGATCTGCTGCCGACCGTGGCGCTGTCGGGTTCGGCGACATTCACCAACAACATCCAGGGTGCGTCCGGCGCGGCGAGCGGGGCTGCGACTGGCGGCTCTGGAACGGGCACCGGCACAGGTACCGGAGTTGGTACTGGCACGGGCATCGGAACCGGTACTGGCGCAGGCACGGGGGCGGGCGTCGGAACCGGCGCCGCGGTTGGCTCCGGATCGACGGACTTCCAGTTCTATTCGCTGAACGCTGGTGTCTCCGCCTATGAGGTCGATCTGTTCGGGCGTGTGCGTAACCTCAGCCGCGCGGCGCTCGAACAGTATTTCGCCACCGAGGCGGCGCAGCGCGCCACCCGCATCAGCCTGATCGCCGAAATCGCCACCGCCTGGATGACGTTTGCGTCCGATCAGGACCAGTTGCGCATCTCGCAGCAATCGCTGACGTCGTTCCAGCAGTCGCTGGAACTGACCCGCGCGCAGTTCCGCATCGGCGTCGCTTCGGAGCTGGAGGCGCGGCAGGCGGAAACCACCTACCAGACCGCACGCAACGACATCGCGGTGCTGAAGACGCGGTTGGCGCAGGACAAGAACGCACTCGATCTGCTGGTCGGTGCGCCGATCGCACCCGATCTGCTTCCGCAGGGACTTGGCAACGGTGATGCCGCGCTGGAGGTGCTCCCGCCCGGCATCTCTTCGGAGGTATTGCTTCGCCGGCCCGACGTGTTGCAAGCCGAGCACCAGTTGATCGCGCAGAACGCCAATATCGGTGCGGCGCGCGCAGCGTTGTTCCCGACCATCTCGCTGACGGCGACGGTCGGCACGATCAGTACCGCGTTGAGCGGCCTCTTCGCCGGTGGCAGTTTTACCTATACCGGCGCACCGTCGATCGCGTTGCCAATCTTCGATGGCGGCCGACTGCGCGGCAATTTGCGATCCGCCGAAGCGCAGCAGCAGGCAGCGGTCGCGACGTATGAGCGGGCAGTGCAGACGGCCTTCCGCGAGGTTGCCGACGCCCTGGCGCAGCGCGGGACGATCGACGAGCAGGTTTCGGCGCAGACCGCACGCGTGAACGCCGCCACGGCCGCGCTGCGAATTTCGGACGCCCGCTACCGTGCCGGGGTGGAGTCGTTCCTGAACACGCTCGACTCGCAACGCACGGCCTATGCGGCACAGCAGCAGCTGGTCACGACGCGGCTGAACAAAGAGAGCAATCTGGTCGAACTCTACCGCTCGCTGGGTGGCGGGCTTGAGGGGGATGATCCTGGTGCGCACGACCCACTGCGCCGGTAATTACGGCTCGCAAGCTCGGCGCGTCGGCGGTTGTATGATCGTCGGCGCTTGAGTTGCATGTAGCGGGTGGCGTACACCTCTCTCCAGCGCCTACGAATTGCGCTGGAGAGGATACTATAATGGCGACGTCATACGACCAACAGAAGCGGCTCCACTGGGAGCTTACCAACGTGGAGCTGCGCGCCCATGCGACCGCGATCGGCCTGGTTCAGCTATGCATCGAGCTACGCCGCGCCAACGTGCTGGAGGAGCCCGCGCTTGAGCGGATCAAGGATGCGATCGCCGATCAAGTCTCGGTAACGGCGACGCGCGCGATGGCGTCGAAGAATTACAGGCGCGACGTGAGGAGCCGCCTGGACCGGCTATTCGCTGGAGATCAGGAAGTCGGTTCGGCGGAAGAACTCTCGTTCGGCGCACCGCAGGATTGATCGTATACTCTGGCGATGATGTGCGCGGACGCGACCCTGCCGTAATGTGACCGGCAGGGGGCCGACCGGTGGGCGAGCCGGTGCTAACACAGTGTAGGCTCGCCTTGCCCTTATGGCTTGCCGACGAGCGCGGCACGGATCGGCTCGACCCATTGGTCATGATCGATGTCATAGAGCACGAAGTCGCCGTCGAACTGCCAATAAGCCCACGCAAAGCCATGGCTTTCGGCGGCGCGGCGAACGGTTTCGGTGTAGCGGACCCGGTCTGCGATCGGCGTTCCGCTTTTGTCATAGGCGCCGAATTCACCGAGCAGCACCGGGCGGTTCTGCGCCTTGCTCCAGGCGGCGACCGTGGCGAAATCGGCCCGGATACGGGCCTCGTCGTCTTGCGTCAGCGGGATACCGTGAAGATCGCGGTTGTCGGTCCATGGAGCGCCCTGATGGGTGAACCGGAAAGGCTCGTAATAATGGAAGGTGACGACGATGTTGCGGTCGTCCGTCGGGAGCTTCAGCACGTCCAGTTTGCCGAGGCTGTTCCAGTTGGTCGGCCCGATGACGAGGGTCCGCTTCGGATTGCTGGCGCGCATCACGGGGATGATCTGGGCGAGCAGGGCGTTCCAGCGGTCCGCGTCGAGCTTGCCGTGCGGTTCGTTCAGTAGTTCGAACAGCACGCTGCGCGGCGCGCCACGGTAGCGGTCCCCGATCTGTTGCCAGAATGCCTTGAGTTTGGGCGCGCAGGCATCCGGATCGTCCGAGCATTTGTTGAAATCATGCTCGTCGATGATGACCGAGAGTCCGGCGTCGCTTGCTTGTCTGACGACGCGGTCGAGCGTGGCGAGCCACTTCGGATCGAGCCGGTTCTGCGCGTCCATATGGTCGAACGCCTGCAGCACGAGGCGGATGAAGTCGAATCCGCCCTTGCGGATGATCGTGAAGTGCCGCGGCTGAAACCGTGCGCGCGCCGGGTCGCGCCACAGCGGATCATAGCCCAGCACGTTGACGCCGCGATGCAGGCTCGCAGCCGCCTTGAACGCGTCGTCGGTCGCAGCGGCGCTCGCCGCAACCGGCAGCAGCGCAGCGCAACATGCCAGTGCCTGGCAGATGCGTCGGGCCATCGTCTTCATCGCGTCTCTCCAGATCCGGTTTTGGTTTCGCTCGGCATCACGCGCAAACGGTGGCGGCAGGAACCGGTGCGTTGGCCGGAACCGGCAGCCCCTTTGCCCGCGCCACTGCTTCAAGAGTCGCGGTCGGCCCCGGGGCAGTCAGATCGCGCGCTGCGGCGTAGAAGGGGTCGGCCTCCGCCTCGGGCAAGGTCGTGAAGCCGAAGCCCATCTGTTCGTACAGGTTGAGTAGTCGCGGCAGCATGCGTGCGTCGAACGCGCCGAGGTGCATCAGCAACACGTAAGGGATGTCGCGGCCGACCGCCGCATGCGCGAGTTCACGCGACCGCTGCGCCTGTACCTGTGCTGCGGCAAGGTAGCTGGTTTCGAGCGCGGCGATCGCCGGCGCGTCATGGTGCGCGGTGCACCGGGCAAACGCATCGTTCCAGGCATAGTCGCCAAAGCTCATCGTGACGGCGGCGATGCGGTAACCGCGTGCGTGCAGCCCGGCGCGAACACCGTCGCGTACCGTGGCGGATTGCCCCTCGACGAGGAACGGATACCGGAACCAGTGCCAGTCGGTATCCCCGGCCACGCCCGCGATCGCGGGTTCGTTGCGCGCGGCGTCGGCAAGGAACGCCGCCGGTCCTACCGTATCGAGATTGATGTGGCCGAACGTGTGATTGCCGATCGGCAGTCCGGCGGCATGCCATGCGGCAAGGACCTTCGCCGCGTTGGGATCGCCCGCACCGAAGCCCGCGTTCATGAAGCCGAATGCCGGTGCATGATGGGCGGCAAGCGCGGCGATGATCGTCCTGGCGATGACGAGCCGGTCGCCGCCCGCCGGTAACGGGCCGTGCGCGGGCAGATCGTCGAACGTCAGTGCGATGAGGGGGTGAGCGGCCGACGTATGTTGGGGCGCAGGCTGCGGCGTGGCGTTCGTCAATGGCGCCGCAGTCGCGGAGCCGGCCAAAAGCGCGAACGCCATCGCCGCTGAGGTGGTCCACCCGTGCATAACGCTCTCCTGCCTGTACGACTATCTTCCAAAGGTGCGATGGCGATAGTGTTACCGGTAACACACTGCACCGCGCGGATTCTGTCAACCCGTCTGGGCGCGCTTTCGAGGATGATGGGAATGTTGATCGACGGGGCTGGTGCGCTGTCGCTGCGCGCGGCATCCGGCTAAGGATGCGCATGATGTCTGGCGTAACCCATCCTGTGACCCGTCTGGTCCCCGCACGCGCGGCGGTCGATCAGGAAACCTTCGCAAGGGAGGTGCTCAACGGCTTCCAGCCGGTCGTGCTGCGTGGGCAGATCGCCGATTGGCCGGCCGTCGCCGCAGGGCGTGACGGCGACCGCGCGATGGCGGGCTACCTTGCGGGCTTCGGGTCCGGCGGCAAGCCGCTGGAGGTGCTGATCGCGCCGCCCGAGGCGGACGGGCGCTTCTTCTACGCCGACGATACGTTGACCGGGTTCAATTTCCACCGCCAGCACGTTCCGATCGGCACGTTGGTGGCGGAGTTGCTGCGCTTTGCCGAGACCGGTGCGGAGCGCCCGCATGCGCTCTATGCCAACGCCGCGACGGCGCCGGAGCATCTGCCCGGTTGGGAGGATGCCAACCCGCTCGGGCTTGGCGTCGATGCGCCGGCGCGGTTGTGGATCGGCAACGCGACGCGGGTCGCCACCCATTACGATACGTCGATCAACATCGCGTGCGTGGTGGCGGGGCGCCGCCGGTTCACGCTGTTCCCACCCGAGCAGCTCGCCAATCTCTACGTCGGGCCGCTCGACAATACCATGGCCGGGCCACCGTCGAGCATGGTCGATCCCGACGCGCCGGATCTGGAGCGTTACCCGCGATTTGCGGAGGCGCTGGCGCATGCGCAGGTCGCCGAACTTGGCCCGGGCGACGCGATCTTCATCCCGCCGATCTGGTGGCATCACGTGCGCGCGTTCGATCGCCTGAACGTGCTGGTGAATTACTGGTGGGAGCATCGCTCCGGCGCCGCGTTCGTCGCGCTGGTCCACGCCATCGAGGCGGTGCGCGATCTGCCGGTCGCGGAGAAGGTGGCCTGGCGCAGCTGGTATGACCATCTCGTCTTCGCACCCGATGCGGCGCGGGCGGGGGACCATCTGCCGGTTTCGGCGCGCGGCATCCTCGGCGCGCAGAGTGCCGAGCGGACGGGAAAGATCCGCCAGTTCCTGATCCGAATGCTACAGCGGCCGTAACGTAATCCGGCCCGGACCGCGCGGTCAGCCGCGACCGAGGCTCTGCAACAGCGTCGTGCGGATTCGCTCCAGCCCGGCCGGGTCGGCCTCGCCAAGGACACCGCGGACCTCCGGCGGCAGATGCCCGGACGGATCGCCGTGTGACTGGAACACGAGATGATCGAACATCGCCTGCCACGCCCGGCGCTGATCCTCCGGCAATGTGCGCAGCGCATAGAGGCTTAGCAACAACGCATCATACGGGTTCGGCAGGCCCTGCGGCGCCGGGTTCCACCAATAGTTGCACAGCACGTTGACGGGGGCGAGCGAGGCCACCGCATGCCACCAGTGAAACGGGATATAGAGCGCATCGCCCGGCTCCAGCGTCGCCGCGCTCGCATGCGCCAGCGCCTCGGCAAAGTGGGGGTAGCGTTCGAGATCGGGCGCGTCGGGATCGACCATGCTGACCGGGGTTCCTGCCGGCGTCAGCTCGTATGGGCCCATGTAGAGGTTCGCGACCTGATCCGGCGGGAACAGCGTAAAGCGGCGACGCCCGGCGACGACCACCGCGATGTTCTCCATCAGGTCATAGTGCGTCGCCACCCGGATGGCATTGCCCAGCCAGAGACGCGGAACGACCGCAGTATCCAGGAGCGCGATCGCATGGTCGGCAACGAAGCCGGGCAGCAGATCCGGCGCCGGAATCGACTGAACCGCCATCGCATACGGCCGTGCGACGGTGCGATCGCGCAGCAGCCGGTCGAGAAACGGGTCGAGCGGCGAGCGACCGCGCGTGAAGTTGAGCGCGGTGAGACCTGGCTCGTAGAAGAACCGACCTTCGATCTCGGGCGCGCCGACGATCGCGCCGACCGGCTCGGCATGGCTGAAGGTCTTGAGATACGTGACCAGTGCTTCGTCCGACACGCGCGCGGCGCGGATGGCGGGCCAATCGTCGGCCAACCCGCGCAAGACCACCGGCCGCGCCGACGTGCGGATCTCGGCATCGAAGCGCGCCCGGTCGACGCCGTGCACCTCCGCGATCGGCGCGGGGCTGGTGCGTGTCGTCATGCCGCGCGAGCGCCCGCGCAACCACGCGTCACAGTGGCGAACCGCCGCCGTTCACGTCGAACGGGGACTCCGCGGTGAAGGCGAAGAACGGCACATCGTCCGTTGCGGCGGGCGCGGGGGTGGGTACCGGTGCCGCCAGCGGAGACAACGCGGTCCGGCGCAGGAAGTCGCCGTGCGTCGGCAGGCGCTGTGCCGTATCCAGATAGCCGCGCCGCATCTGTTCCAGCGCGATCGCGACCTTTTGCTCATCCAGCGCATCTGCGGCGGGTTCCCAGCTTTGCGGAATGATCCCCTGCCCGAGGAACACGGCGACCCAACTCGGATCGGTGAACAGGTCATAGCCTTCGCGGAACAGCCGCCCCTTGCCGGCGAATAGGTCGATCTTGCGTTGCAGGCTGTCGGGCACCTCCATCGTCCGCACCTGGTTCCAGAACGGCGAATCGTCGCGTCGCGTCGCCTTGTAATGGAGGATGATGAAGTCGCGGATGTCCTCGTACAGATCCTGCATCTGGTGGTTGAACTCGTCGCGTTCGGCCGGGTCGAACCGCTTGTCCGGGAACAACGCGAGCAACCGCTGGATGGCCGCCTGCACGAGATGGATGCTGGTCGATTCCAGCGGTTCGATGAAGCCGCTCGACAGGCCGAGCGCCACCACGTTGCGGTTCCACGACTGGCGGCGGCGCCCGGCGGCGAAGCGTATCCGGCGCGGCGCGGCGAGCGGCTCTGCCTCGAGATTGGCGAGCAACTGCGCCTCGGCCGCATCGTCGTCGAGATACTGGCTGCAATAGACCAGCCCGTTGCCCATGCGGTGCTGCAACGGGATGCGCCACTGCCAGCCCGCCTGATGCGCGGTCGAACGCGTGAACGGGTCCGGCTCGGCCGGGTTGGGCAGCGCGCAGGGAACCGCCACGGCGCGGTCGCACGGCAGCCAGTGTGCATAGCTTTCATAGCCGGTGTTGAGCGTCTCCTCGATCAGCAGGCCGCGAAAGCCCGAGCAGTCGATGAACAGATCACCTTCGATGCGTTGCCCGTCTTCAAGCGTCACCGCAGTGAGATAGCCGTCCTCGGCACGCTGATCGACCTTGGCGATCTTGCCCTCGATCCGGACGATGCCGGCTTTCTCGGCATAATCGCGCAGGAAGCGGGCGTAGAGCGAGGCGTCGAAATGGAAGGCGTAGAACAGGTCGCGCACCGGCGAGCGCGCATCATCGGCGGCGCGGCCGAAGGTGCCGTGCGCTGCCGCTATCGCGCTCATCGACCAGGCCGCAATGTCCTCGGTCGGCCGTCGCGCCTTCTCGCGCAGCCACAATTGGTGGAAATGCACGCCCTGGAGGTCGTGGCCGAATTTGCCGAACGGATGGAAATACCGTTCGCCCAGCCCACCCCAGTTCACGAACTCGATGCCAAGCTTGAATGTTCCCGCGGTCGCCGCGAGGAACGCATTCTCGTTCAGCCCCAGCATCTGGTTGAAGTTGATCAGCGGCGGGATCGTCGCCTCGCCGACGCCGACGGTGCCAATTTCCTCCGACTCGACCAACGTGACCTGGGTGTAGCCGTTGTTGAGAAAGCGGGCGAAGGCGGCGGCCGCCATCCAGCCGGCGGTGCCGCCACCGACGATGACGACGCGGCGGATCGAATGCTCGTTCATCGGGTAAGGTGTCTCTTCTGGTCCGCACGATAAGCGGCGTGGGTGGGAACATGCGGCAGGGCGGCCGCGATCGCGGCGACCTGACGCGCCATCGCGGCACGCGTGGCCGCGACAGGAACGGCGGACACCAGCGGATCGACGCGGCGCGGCAGGAAACCCTGACCGATCAGCACGGCAGCCCAACTGTCGCGCGCGAACGTCTCTTCCTCGAAAAACGGGAGGCGGCCACGTTCGGCGAACTGCGCAAGGGTGTGGGCGAGACTGGCGGGAGCCTCCGCAGCGGCGGTGGCGCGCCAAAGCGGATCGTCACGCCGCGCGGTGTGGTAATGCATCGCCAGAAAGTCGCGAACCCGCTCGGCTTCGGCAAGCGTCTGGCGGTTGAACTCCACCACCTCGACCGGAACCGGGACGCGTCCGGGTAGCATCGCGATCAACCGGTCGATCGCGCTGAGCGCGAGATGCAGGTTGCACCATTCGAGCGGTTCGATCTCGGTCGCGGCATCGCCGATCGCGATGCAGTTGCCACGCCACGACTGCGGCCTCGTACCGGGACGGACGCGGATCGGCTCGTCGGGCGTCGCGCCGGTCGCATTGCGCAGCACGCGCGCCGCCTTGCCGTCGCTGATCGCGGTGGATGCATAGGCGAAACCGCTCTGCACACCACTCGCCCAGCGCCAGCCCGCCTCGTGCGCGGTGACGGTGGTGAGCACCATCGGCTCGTCGTTCGTTTCGGCGATCAACACGCGGTCGCACGGCAGCCACGCGCTCCAGTCGTCCCGGTCGTCTCCCAACACGCCACGCAACCTGGCTTCGGGGCCGGTCGCATCGATAAACAGATCGGCGCCGAACGCAGTACCGTCGGTGAGATCGACCGTCGCGATCGCGCCATCGGCGTCCAGTGTCACCCCGCCGATCTCACCCGGGATTTCACGAACACCGACATGCAAGGCAAACGCGCGCATCATGCTTGCGTGGCGGGCAACGTCGATCGCCAACCCGAACTCATGGTCGGCAAACGGCGTACCCGGCTTCGGCGGCGCGAACCGCCCGGCGCGTGCCATTGCCGCCGCGGGCGAGTGCCGGTCGAACGGCACCGCTGACCCGTCCTGCGCGGCGCGGACCCAGTGGTGATGAAACGCGGTCGCCCCGAACGCTGCGCCGTACCGCCCATAGGCATGGACATAGTCGGGAATCCCGTTTGCCCAGCCGGTGAACAGCGTACCCAGCCGGTAGCCGCTGCCGGCCCGAACGATGCCGTCCGCCGCGCCGATGCCGAGATCCTCCTGAAACCCGATCAGCGAGGGCAGGGTGCAGGCGATCCGGTCGGCAAGCGCATGCCGCGAGGGCGCACAGGACAGGATCGTTACGTCCAGGAACGGCGCACGGCGTTTCAGTGCGGCAGCGGCGCACCAGCCGGTCGTGCCCCCACCCGCCACCAGCACGTGTCCGAGCCGCTCCCGCAGCATCAGGCGGCCTGTGCCATCGCGCAATAGCGCTCGATGAAGCTGCGATGATCGGGTCGGCGGGCGACATCGCTGTCGATCTCGGCGCGGAGCGTTTCGAGGCCGCGGAGCAGTGCGTCCGGGGCTACCGTGTCGATCCGCGGATCCCACCCCTCCGGCACGATGCCCTGGCCGAGATAGACGGCGACCCAGCTCGGATCGAGGAACACGCCCTCGCGGTATTTCACAAGTCGCCCGCGCGTGCGCCAAAGCTCGAGCTTTTCCGACAAGCTGTCCGGCACCGTCATGGTGCGGACGTGATCCCAGAACGGGGAGTCGTCGCGCGTCGTCGCATGGTAGTGCAGGATCAGGAAATCGCGGATCCGATCATATTCAAGATCGATTATGCGGTTGAACTCGTCCCGGTCGCTCGCACCGACGGGGCGCTCGGGAAACAGCTCGATCAACGTGGTGATCGCCTGCTGGACAAGGTAGATGCTGGTCGATTCCAGCGGTTCCAGAAAGCCGCTGGCGAGGCCGATCGCGACACAGTTGCCGACCCAACTGCGCCGCCGCCGGCCCGCCTTGAACCGCAACATGCGCGGTTCGGCAAGCGGCTCGCCCTCGACCGCCGTTTCCAGAGCGCGACGTGCCTCTTCGTCGGATACGAAGGCGCTCGCGTAGACATAGCCGTTGCCGGTGCGGTGCTGTAGCGGAATCCGCCAGCGCCAGCCCGCCGGCATCGCGATGGCGCTGGTGTAGGGCGTGACGGCGGTGCAGGTCCGGCACGGCATCGCCACTGCACGATCGGTGGGGAGCCACTGCGACCAATCGACGAAGGGCTCGTCCAGCGCCGACCCGAGAAGCAGCGACCTGAAGCCTGAGCAATCCACAAGCAGATCGCCGGCGACCCGCTCGCCACTTTCCAGAACGACTGCCGTGATGTCGCCGCTCTCCGCGTCGCGTTCGACGTTGGCGATCGTTCCCTCGGTGCGGCGTGCACCGCCTTGCTCGGCAAGCTCGCGCAAGTAAGGCGCGAACAGCAGCGCGTCGAACTGGTAGGCGTAGCCGAACGTGCCCGACAGCGGGGTGCGATCGCTCGCGGGGTGATCGAATTTGCCGCTCCGCGCCAGCGCGCAGGCGTAGGAGACGGTATCGAGCGACGGTAGCGCCGCGCCCTCGCGCAGCAGCCGCGCCCAGTAATGGTGGAAGTCCACCGCTCCGCTACCACGACCGAACGTGCCGAACGGATGGATATAGCTGTCGCCGATCCGGTTCCAGTCGCGGAACTCGATGCCGAGCTTGAAGGTGGCGCGGGTGCGGGCCATGAACTCCGCTTCGTCGATGCCGAGACGTTCGTTGAAGGCCCGGATATGCGGCAACGTCGCCTCGCCGACGCCGACCACGCCGATCGCTTCGGATTCGACCAGCCTGACCGAGCAATGGTCCGGCAGCAGGCGGGTGAGCGCGGCAGCGGTCATCCAACCGGCGGTCCCTCCGCCGACGATGACCACCCTCAGTTTCGACTCCGCCGCCACCGGCATCGCTGCTCTCCCCGGGCGCCTTATGGTTGCGCTCGCACGACTGCTCCCTCATTCGCACCGCGACGTCAACCGTTAGCGGATTGTTACCACAGCGTTGCCGTATTGTCACAAAACTCGAAACTTTGCGTTTGATTTCCTGATAATGTTACCGCAAACATAATGCGACCGGATCGGGTGGGTCCGATCGGGTTACAAACGACCAGGCGCGACAACAGCGTCGGTTTCCAGGGAGGGGTTCTCAATGCGCCGTATTGCGCCATCTACACTTGCCGTCCGTCATTTCGTTCGCTTTCTCCAGAGCGCGTCCGCAACCGCTTTGTGCGTCGCGATCGCCGGCACTGCCCATGCGCAGACGAACGCCGATTCGCAGCAGACCGTAAACCAGACATCGCCGACCGGAGCGGAAGCCGGACAAGGGACCGCCGGTTCGTCCGGCGCACCCGGTTCCTCCACCGACACATCGAGTGCCGATCCGCAGGCCAGCGCGCCGTCGGGTGGCGGCAAGGCGTCGGACGACGACATCGTCGTGACCGGTATTCGCCAGAGCCTGGCGAACGCGCAGAACATCAAGCGCAATTCGGATACGGTCGTGGACGCGATCACCGCGCAGGATATCGGCGCACTGCCGGACCGGTCGGTGACCGAGGCGCTCCAGCGCGTTCCGGGCGTGTCGATCAGCCGCTTCGCGGCATCCAACGATCCCGATCACTTCTCGGTCGAGGGGTCCGGCGTCGTGATCCGCGGGCTCAACTTCGTCCGTTCCGAATTCAACGGTCGCGATGCGTTCTCGGCCGGCATCGGTGGTCAGTCGATCAACTTCTCCGACGTGCCGGCCGAACTGCTCGGTTCGGTCGAGGTGTACAAGAACGTCACCGCTGCCTCGATCGAGGGCGGTCTTGCGGGTACGGTCAACCTCAACACACGCAAGCCGTTCGACAACAAGGGCCTGCATGTCGGCGTCGACGGTGAAGGCAGCTACGGCGATCTCGAAAAGAAGTGGACGCCGACCGGCTCGATCCTGATCAGCGATACGTGGACGACCGGCATCGGCACGTTCGGCCTGCTTGGCGACGTGTCCTACTCGCGTGTGCGCAGCCGCGCCGATGGCCTGCAGATCACCAACTTCCAGGCCCGCGACAACACGCTGGTCACGTACCAGAGCCAGGGCGGCACAACGATCTGCCGCAACCCGCTGCCGGGCAACAGCGATACGACGACTCTGCCGGGTGCCAACGCCGCGTGCGGCGCCGGATCGACGGCGGGTGCCGATGGCTTTGCCGATCCGACGGCGGGCCTGTATGCGCCACTGGGCGGGCAGTACCGCACGCAGGATTTCGATCGCAAGCGTGACGGTATCGCGCTCGCTGCGCAGTATGAAACCAACGACGGCCGTTTCCTGCTGACGGGGCAGTACATCCGCTCGCACACGACCAACCTGTCGGACGAACACACGTTCGAAGCAGCGCCGGATCTCTCGGAATACAGTACCTATCCGATTGGTTGCCAGCAGAACAATGCCGGCCCGCTGACCAACCCGACGGATGTCAACTCGGGAACCGTGCGCGCGCAATGTCCGACTGGCCAGTTCACCAACTACAAGTATGACAACAACGGCCTGTTCCAGAGCGGGTACATCACCACGCCAGGCACCGGATACCGCAGCAGCCTGAGCGGCACGCCGTTGCAGACGTTCATTCCAACCGGGGGTGCGCCGATCTCGCTGTCGCGTGGCCAGACCTACGAACAGAACACGGTCAACGACTATGGCCTGAACGCGCTGCTTCATCCGACCGAGCGGCTGCACATCGCGCTTGATGCCGATTATACCGAATCGCACCATCAGGTCAGTCAGCTCAACATCTTCGGCGAGACCTATGCCGATCAGGAACTGAACCTCACCGGCAATCTACCCACAGTCATCGCGCACAAGCCTGCGACGCTGGCGGCGGGCTGGGCGGGCCCTGCCAATCCGACGTTGGTCGGCGAAACCGATCAGCAGTATTTCGCCGATCCCAACGTCGAATTCTGGCGCGCGGCGATGGATCACTTCGAAGACAGCCGTGGCAAGGAATTCCAGTTCAAGGGTGATTTCACCTACGACGTGGACGGCGATTTCATCGACAAGATCCGGTTCGGTGCGCGCTATGCCGACCGCGACCAGACGGTGAAATATTCCGCATACAATTGGGGCATGCTCAGCGAAGTCTGGGCGGGCACGCCGGTTTCGATCAACCAGGTGAATGGCGGCAACGCGAGCTTCTACAACTTCAGCAACTTCTTCCGGGGTGCGACCCCGGGGCCGGCGGGCGCCTATTACTATAACGGCAACATGATCGACGGCTACAACAAGACCGTCGGGTTCATCAACCAGATCGAGGCGGCCGGCGCGGCGAGCCAGACCAACCCCTCGACCCGCTGGACGCCGGCGGCTCTGCGTGCAGGCGTTGGCGCCGACTCACCGTATCTGCCGAACGAGGTGACGCGCGTGCACCAGCGCGACAGCGCCGCCTATGCGATGGCGTCGTTCAACAGCAAGACGCTGGTGGATGGTCTGGATATCGCGGGCAATATCGGCGTCCGCTTCGTGCACACCGACATGGACAATTTCGGCGGCAGCATCATCCCAAGCCAGTCGACCCTCGGTATCGCCGATACCTACCAAAGCCGTTGCGTTCCGGCAGCGGCGACCAACCTGCCAGCGGGCTACGCTCCGGCCGCACCTGGCGGCGTCTGTCTGCTCGGCGCTGCGGGTTATGCACGCTTGCAGCAATTCGCGGCACCGAGTCCGACGATCGTTCTTGGCCAAGCCACCAATAAATACACCTACTGGTTGCCGAGCTTCAACTTGAAGGTGGGGCTGACGCCGCAGTTCCTGGTGCGCTTCGCCGGATCGAAGGTTCTGACGCGGCCGGACACCAATCTGGTGCGCAATTTCCAGCAGATCTCGATCGATGGAAACGGCAACTTCCAGAGCCAGGTCGGCAACCCGTACCTGAAGCCTGCGACGGCGTGGCAGTTCGATGCGACGGCGGAGTGGTACTTCTCGCGGGTCGGTTCACTCACGGCGGACGTGTTCTACAAGGACATCACCGGCTTCTTCTATCAGTCGTTGGTCAGCCTTCCGCTCACCAACAACGGGCAGACGTTCGACCTGCTCACCCGCGGTCCGGCGAACTACACCGGACATGGCAAGGTGAAGGGAGCCGAGGTCGCCTATCAGCAGACCTTCAACTTCCTTCCGGGCTTCCTGAGCGGCTTCGGCTTCACGGGCAACTACACGTTCATTCAGAGCAACGGCTTGCCGAACTCCTTCCTGAACGGTGGATCGCCGGTGACGAACGTGGCGGCGCAGACCAAGACGGGCAGCTTGCCGCTGGAGGGCCTGTCGAAGCACAACGTGAACGCCACGCTGTTCTACGAAAAGGGTCCGATCTCGATCCGTGCGGCGTACAACTGGCGCTCCAGCTACCTGCTGACGGCGGCGGACGTGATCTATCCGTACACGTCGATCTTCCAGGATGCGTCCGGGCAGCTCGATGCCTCGGCGTTCATCAACATCAACAAATACGTCAAGATCGGCGTGCAGGGGGTGAACCTCACCAACTCCGTAACGAAGACGTTGCAGGCGTATAGTGGTGACCCGAGCGTCCTCGCGCCGCGCTCCTACTTCGTCAACGATCGCCGCTTCTCGTTCATTCTGCGCGGCAACTTCTGACCTTACGGCCCCGGCGCACGCGCCGGGGCCGCGAGATGCTGCAGTGACGTGGTCTTGGCGGATCACGTCATTTCAGTTTGTCCAAGGCTTACGGTCCGAAGAATAACTGCTCAGCGCGTCGGGGCGGCGACAAACGCTGCCGCGACGGCTTCGCGCATCGGCTTCGGCCGGAACTGCGTGTCATACAGCGTCGGCCGGCGACGGGAGCCGTCCTTGCGAGGCTCGAAACCCTCGATCCAGCTGTATCGGTCGCACAGGCCCCAGCTCAGCACATCGCGCACGGCGGGATAGCTCAACGTGACGTCGAGATAGCCGCGCGTGTAATCGGCGACAGCCCGGTCGCGCACGGTGATATCGGCCGGCAGCGCGTTGTCTCGCACGTCCAGTTCCGTGATCAGCAACGCATAGCCCATTTGCGTCACCGCATCGAGGAAGTGCCGCCAGTCGCGCTCCAGCCGCGTCACGCTTGCGCCTACATCCAGCCCTTGCGTGACCAGATGCGACTGGATGCCGAGCGCGTCGACCGGCGCGCCGCGCCGGCGGAAGCCCTCCAGCAATTTCAGCACGCCGGCGCGATGTGCGGCGTTGCCCGGCTCCCAGCTCATGTAATCGTTATAGACCAGTTGCGCGTTCGGGGCGGCGGCACGTGCCGTGTGGAAGGCGAGATCCAGCGTCGGTTCCGCACCGCCCAGTGCGCGCGAAAGGGACGTGTCGTACAACACGCCGTCGGCCGGGCGGACCGCTTCGTTGACGACATCGTAGCTGCCGATCCGCTTGCCGTAGCGGGTAAGCACCGTTTCGATATGCGTCGTCAGCAGGCGTTCCGCGGCGCGCTGCGGTGTTGCGCCGAAGTCGTACGCGTTCAGCCAGGCGGGCAGCCACTTGGGCTGGTGCCAAAGCAGATTGTGCCCGCGTACCGCCAGGTGCGCCTGCTCGGCCCAACCCAATATGGCATCGAAGCGTTCGAAGGCGAAGGTCGTCGCGGTCGGCCGTAACGCCTGCCACTTCATCTCGTTTTCAGCCACGATCAACCCGCATTCGCGCGCAACGAGACCGGCGTAAACCGGGTTTGTGATGGCGCCCTGATCGGCATGGGGCTTACCCGACGCGATTGCCGATCCAAAGCGAAGCCCCTTACGCTTGGCAATCGCGTTCAGCGACGGCGCCGGAAGGTCTTTCGCGCACAGTGGTGCGGCGATCATCCCGCCAAGCGTGCCAAGCACCGCTTCGCGACGTGTAAACCCCATCATGCCAGCACCTCTCCGATTTGTTAGCGCTATCTTCCGCGTCCGTTCTCGAACCGTCAAGCGCCGGCATGTTGGCACGATGTTCGGCCGAGGCACGGCAGAATGATATGTGCCACACCATTCGCTTGGTCGCGCATCCGTTGCGCAAGTCGATGAGAAACCGTAACGGACCCGCCGGAAGGTGCCAATGAAGTCTCAACCGGCCCAGCGCCCGCTAAAAGCCGCGACGCTGCGCGACGTCGCCAGAGTTGCCGGCGTCTCGGCAATGACTGTGTCGCGCGTGGTCAACAACGACGCGAGCGTTCGCGAGGAAACGCGCGACCGGATCCTGGCTGTGATCCAGCAACTGAAATATTCACCGAACCTCGCCGCCCGGAACCTGACCGGCGCTCAACAGATGCGGGTCGGCCTGTTGTTCACCAATCCCAGTACGAACTACCTCAGCGCGCTGCTGGTCGGCGGGCTCGACATCGCAAGCCAGTTGAACGTTCAACTCGTCGTTCAGAAATGCCTCCCCGATGATGATGCGCTTGCGGTGGCGCGGCGCATGATCGAAGACGGCGTCGATGGCCTGATCCTGCCGTCGCCGCTATGCGATTGCTCAGACCTGATCGCGACCATCGTCGGTGCAGGCGTGCCTGCGCTGGCGATCGGCAGCGGTATGCCATCGCGCGAGCTGCTGGCGGTGAATATCGACGAATTCGCGGCCGCGCTGGAGATGACGCGGCTGATACTTTCGCTTGGGCACCGGCGGATCGGTTTCGTCGTCGGCGATCGCGGGCATAGTGAGAGTATCCGGCGGCTCGAAGGATATCACGCCGCCCTCGGCGAAGCGGGTTTGGCGGTCGACCACAGCTTGGTTGCAGAGGGACTTTTCACCTTCCGCTCGGGGCTGGATGCCGCCGAAGTGCTGCTCGACCTTGCAGACCGGCCAACGGCAATTTTCGCGAGCAACGACGATATGGCGGCCGCGATCGTCAGCGTCGCGCACAGGAGGATGCTGAGCATCCCGGGTGACCTCACCGTGTGCGGATTCGACGATACGACGCTTGCGACCGCGATCTGGCCGGAACTGACGACGATCCGCCAGCCGATCGCTGATATGGCACGGGTCGGTGTCAAAGCCCTGTGTGACGAAATCCTGTCACGACGCGCCGGACATCCTGCCAGTTCGAGCCATTCCGTGCTCGATTACCAGATCATCCGCCGTCAGTCCGATGGCGTGTGGGGACATCGCTGAGCGAGGGCGGCAGGCGCGATGACATCGCGCACGACACGCATCACTCTCCGTCAGCCGATCAGCAGGCGTGCGCCCAGAGCCGCGGCCAACGCGGGGATCATCGTGACCGCGCCGACCTTGAGGAAACGCCAAAAACCGACGTCTTCACCTTCGCGCCGGATCGCCTGCAACCACAGGATCGTCGCCAGCGATCCGGTGACGGACAGATTGGGACCGAGATCGACGCCGATCAGCAGTGCATCGACGATCAGGCGGGGCTGGTGCGCCTGCATCACCGCCGTGCTCGCGACGAGGCCGGCGGGCAGGTTGTTCATCAGGTTCGCCGCGAAGGCCAGGATCGTGCCCGCTGCCGCGGCACCCTTCACCGGATCGGCGGCAGCGATGTGCAGCATGCTCGCCACCCAGGCGATCACGCCGGTGCGGTTCAGCGCCTCGACCAGCACGAACAGCCCCGCCACCAGCGGCAGCACGCTCCACGATACCGACCGTGCCAGCTTGAGCGGCGATCCCCCTGTCAGCGCGCATAGGCCGAGCGTGGTAGCCACGCCGGCAAGGCACGTCGGCAAGCCGAGTGTCAGATCGAGCGCCGACATGACGATCAGCAGCACCGCCGTCGCGGCGATGCCGGCGAACGCTGCCTTCCCGCCGGTCGAGAGTGCTTCCCGCTCGACATCGCTGGCGCAGTCGCCGGCAATACGCGCGCGTTCCGCCCAGCGCAGCATCGCGTAGGTGACCACCACCGCGGCAAGCGACGGCAGCGCGAACGATCCGAACCACTGGCCGAGGGGCGGCATCTTGCCACCATATAGCACGAGGTTCGCCGGGTTGGAGATCGGCAGTATGAAGCTCGCCGCGTTGGCGATCAGCGCGCAGGCGAACAGCAACGGCAACGGTTCGGCCTTGGCTTTCCTTGCGGCGGCGAACACGGCGGGGGTTAGCACGACGGCGGTGGCGTCGTTCGACAGAAACGCGGTCGTGACGACGCCGGTCGCGTACACCAGCAGGAACAGCCGCGCGCCGGAGCCTTTGGCATGGATGGCGGCGGTCGCGGCGACCCAGTCGAAGAGACCCTGTTCTCGGGCCGTCTCGCTCAGCAGCATCATCCCGATGAGGAAGAGGTAGACGTCCAGCCCCTTGCCGACCGCGCCGAGCGCCGCTCCGACCGGCATCAGCCCGAACACCAGCAGCAACGCCGCGCCGAGCACGGCCCAGATCGCCTCCGGCCAGCGGAACGGCCGCGCGATCACCGCGCCAGTCGCGGCGGCGCAGATCCCCCAGGTCGCACCGGTGGCGAGGATCACCAGCCCATCCCGTTTTTGTTGGGGCCGAGCTGCGTGCCGAGCAGACCAGCCTGCGGCCAGGCGCCGATTGCGTGACAATCCTGACCGAGCGCGACCGGCGGCCGCCGCTTGGGAACCTCGTCCGCGTCACGCACCAGCAGGTCGATACAGTCCCTCGCGGTGCCGCAGGTCACCTCGATCCGGTGCAGGCCGGGCAGATCGATGCGTATATCCGCCTGCGCGATGCTGTCGATGAACCACATCGGCTCGGCGGGACCACCATCCACGCTGACCTCCATTTCCGTTTCGGCCGTGTCGCCGAACAGCCTCGCGGCGATCCTGACGAGGCCGGGGCGGGGCACCTGACGCGGATCGGCAGGACGCGTCACCAGCCGGATATCGCAGGGTGCGACGATCTGCACGTGCGGCCAGGCATCTTCGAGCCGGCGAAACCGCCAGCTCGGAACCGAGCCGTGAACGCAGGTAATCGCAAAACCCGGACGGCCATCATCCTCTTCGATCTGGCCGGTCGACCGGGTCGCGGCGTAGATCAAGCGGCCATCATTCAGCACCTCGTTATAGTGCGTGTGGCCGGTCGCGACGAAGGCCACGCGGGCATCGGCGAAGATCCGCGCGATCTCCGCGCCATCTGCGGCGAGGTCGCCGGGATAAGCATGCATGAAGACCAGCGGAACCTGACCCCCCGCTTCGGCGCGGGCGAGTTCCTCGAGCAGACGGTTGCGGTGATGCATGGTGACGCGGAAGTCCGGTCCACCAGCGCCGGGCGAGATGACGTCGAGGAAGATGCAACGATGACCGGCAATTACCTCGACCTCCGCGCGTTCCGACGAGGAGAATGCCGCCTCGAAATGATCGGTATGGCCAAGTTCGAAGTCATGATCGCCGGTAATCACACGGACTGGCGTTCGAAGCGGGGCGAGTGCAGCGGTGATGACGCGATACTGTTCGGGCGTTGCGTGGTTGGCATTATCGCCGGGCAGAAACACGAAATCCGCGCCTGCGCCAACATGCGTGTTGATCTGCGCGACGATCCTCTCCAGCCGGTCGCGGCTTTGCCAGCCGTCGGCTTCATCCATGTGCAGGTCACCGATCTGGACCCAGGTGATCGATGCGGTCATGCCGCCGCCTCCTCCTCGGCATCATCGCGCGTGTTGGCGCAGGCGGGCCGCAACGTACCGGCAAACCCGACCCATAGGCCGACGCTTACGATCGCGAAGCTGCCGAGAATGAAAAACGCGGTCTGATAGCCGAGCAACTGTGCCAGCCAGCCGCCAATCGCGGGCGACAGACTCGCGCCAACGCCCTGCACCGTCATCACCGCGCCCTGACCGACGTTCACGCGGCCGGTTCCGTTCAGCAAACAGGCGACCAGACCGGGTACAGCCACGCTCTGCAACCCTGCGCCGATACCGTCGAGCGCCTGCACCGGCCACACACCCCAATGGTTGATGAGCGTACCCGCCAGCAACCCGCGTAACGGCAATGCGGCAAAGGAAATCAGCATGACCAGCCAGTAGCCACGCCCGGCCGCCATCCGCATCGCCAGCAGCGATGTCAAGATCATCACCGCCTGGGCGACGACCACCGTCTGCGCGACGAACAGTGCCGCGTTGCCCTTGCCTGCGCCGACGACGGCGAGCCCGTACAGCGGCAACATCGCGCCGTTGCCAAGATGGAAGCAGGCGAGGCATGCAGCTAGGATCAACATCGGCTTGTTGCGCAGCAGCGCTTTGAAGCCCTCGGCCTGGCCGCCCTGTTCGTCTCCGTCGTCGTCAGCCTTGCTTTCCAGTCCGCGCGCGGCGCGGTGGTCGATCGCACGTTCGGGGATCGACAGTACGCAGATAATCGCCAGCACGCCGAATGCCGCCGCCAGATAGAAGATCGCGGGCATGCCGAACTTCCATCCCAGCCAGCCGGACAATCCGGCGCCAATCATGTTGCCGGCGTGGTTCCAGGCCTGATTGCGCCCGTTCTGCGCGTTGAAACCGCGTTGGCGAACGATGCCAAGCGTCATGCCGGTGACCGCCGGACCGATCGCCGCACCGGCGATCGCGGTCGCGACCTGGCTGATCGTCACGACCAGAGCGGATTGCGACAGCAGGATCAGGAACGATGCCATCACCGTGCAGATGCCCGTGACGATGACGACGAGCCGTTTCTTCTCGGTGTGATCGATAAAGGCACCTGCCGGTACGGTCATGATCATGCCGGCAACGCCGCCAGCGGTCATCACCGTGCCGATCGGCCCGGCCGTCCAGCCGCGTTGTTGCAGGAACACGCCGAGAAACGGGCCGATCCCCGCCTGCATGTCCGCCATGAAGAAGTTGAGCGCTTGCAGCGCGCGCGTGGCACGCGTTCGATCCCCGGCCGCGCCGGAGGTACCCGGACGGCGCATTGCAGCGGAAGTTGCCATTCTTAACCCTCGTTAATCTACGCGCCCAACCCAGCCAGCCACAAAAAGATCCGGTTCGGTCTTTGTTGTCGGGGGGAGGGCTTGATCCACGGCTTTAGGGTCGTCGTTTCGACAGCCGCTGAACTGCTCCGTTCAGGTCTGGTTTAGGTAGGTTCAAGGTGGCCTGCACTCTTGCAGGTAGTTCGAGACTTGATGTTATCCGCCAAGCCAGCGACGAGGCATAGGGCAGGGGGGCGGCAACGAACGGGCTTTAGGTCGCGATCTCCTCAGCGGGCGGATCGAGAGTGCTGACGAAGCCGCCGACGTCGATGCGAGAACGACGCCTCGCGACCAAGACCAGCACGGCTTCGGAACATCACCTGCGACCGCGCCACCATGCTTCGGCTTTGTCGAGCGCAGCCTGATCGTCGACATCGATCCAGTCGACATCGCTGCAATCGAGGATCAACGCGCTTCGCTGCTGCGCGAGAATGCGCATACCTTCGGTGATCGAAGGGTCCGTCAGCCCATGGAGCGCGCTGAAAAGACCGGCGCCGATCGCGAAGACGCCTGTATCGAAACAGTCGTAGGCGGCGATGCCCTTGCCGATTGCGACGATCCGCTCCCCTTCGGTCTGGACGCAGGTGACATCGTCCAGATCGATCAGGTCGCTGCCGATCCGCCGATCAATCGCCAACCGCGCGCCGCCGGCCGCACCGGCTGCGGCGGTGCGGCGGTAGAGTGCAGGGTCGACGAGGTGGTCGCACATCGCCAGCAACGCCTCCGCGCCCGTGACATGCGCTTCCGCGGCCAGAACCGACACACCGTTCGGCTTGCGGTGATCTTCCGTACGCACGGTCTGCACCGTGACCGGCCAGGTCGCGGACGAGAGATGCGCCTCGATCTCCTCGGCGCCGTGACCCAGAACCACCACTACGCGCGCGAGCCCGGCATCGGCCAAACCGGTGATGGCGTGGTCGATGAGCGGACGGTCTCCGACCGGGCAGAGCGGTTTCAGCGCGGCGGCGGAGCGGAGGCGGGTGCCTTCGCCCGCCGCCAGCAGGATCGCGGTGTCGATCATCCGTGTTGCGTGATGAAGTCTTCCACCGCCTGCGCCGCCAGATCGTCGGTCATCTGCGTGCGTGGATGCTTGCAGAAGTAGGCGGATGCCCCGTCGATCGGCCCCGCCAGCCCACGATCCTTGGCCAGTTTGGCGCAGCGGATCATGTCGATGGCAACGCCCGCGCTATTCGGGCTGTCTTCCACGGAGAGGCGAAGTTCGAGGTTCATCGGAACGCCGCCGAACATCGTGCCTTCCATGCGCAGGAAGCAGACCTTGTTGTCGTTCTGCCAGGCGACGTAATCCGACGGACCGATATGCACGTTGTCGTCATCAAGCCGCTCGGCCGCGACCGACTGCACGGCTTCGGTCTTGGAAATCTTCTTGGAGGCGAGCCGCCGGTGGTTCGCCATGTTGAGGAAGTCGGTATTGCCGCCGGTGTTGAGCTGGTAGGTGCGTTCAAGCTTCACGCCCCGCTTGGCGAACAGGTCGGTCAGCACGCGGTGGACGATCGTCGCCCCCAACTGCGCCTTGATATCGTCACCGATGATCGGAACGCCGGCCTTGGTGAAGCGATCTGCCCATTCGGGGTTGCTGGCGATAAAAACGGGGATGTTGTTGACGAACGCCACCCCGGCCTCGAGCGCGCATTCAGCGTAGAACTCGCTCGCGATCTGCGACCCGACCGGCAGGTAATTCATCAGCACATCCGTCTTGGCCGCACGGAGCGCCGCGACCACGTCCTGCTTGGTCGGCTCCGGCGCGTCGGCCAACAGGAATGTACGGTCGTCGGCATAGTCCGCCATATGCTCGGCAACGCCGTCGAGGATCTTGCCCATCTGCACGATGGCGCCGGTCGGCTCCACCGACCCGCAGAACACGGTGGTGCAGTTGGGCTTGGCGAAGATCGCCTCCGCGACGTCCTTGCCCACCTTGCGCCGGTCGACATCCCATGCCGCCACGACCCGAATGTCGCTCGGGCGGTATCCGCCGAGATCCAGGTGCATAAGCCCGATCGTCTCGTTCGCGCCTTCGCGGTAGTGCGACAGGCCTTGAACGAGGGAGCTTGCACAATTGCCGATGCCGACCACGGCGACGTTGATGCTCGTCATTGAGTGTTCATGTCCTTCGAGTGAAATGTCGTATTGTGTTCGCGGCCGCTTGCGGTGGCACCGCGCGCCAGGCGTGCCTCCACCTTTCGATGCCATACCAGGCCGACGACCAGGATCGCGGAGAGCGGGCCGAGCTCAAACCACCAGAACCAACGCGGATCGCTGGCTAGGCAGGCGAGGAAGATCGCGTAGACGCGCACGTTCGCGCTGAGCAAACTCATCAGGCGCATCGGCGCCGCCGCTGCCGCGCCATAGGTCGATGCCAGTTCGTTCGGAGCCGACTGACCCGCCAGCACGGCGTCGAAGCGACCGGCGAAACGCTCCAGCGTCGCAGCGACATGATCGTAGAGCCGGACCAGCGGGTTGCTGCTCGGCGCGGGGCGGGTCGCGGCGGCTACGCCAGCGCACCGGCGGTGGAAGCGCGCCCGTTCGCTTTCATAAAGGTTGGATTGCACCGCGTGAGCGGCACCCGCCGCCAGGGTCAACGCCCAGCACGCAGCCGTCCCGATCGAGCATGCGAGCACGACGTAGATCAGCGTGAACACGCCGTGGTCGCACAGTCCGTCCAGCACGCGCCCAAGCGGACTGGCGGTGCCGGTCGCGCGCGCCACCATGCCGTCGAGTCCATCTGCGATGAGCCATGCGATCGATAACGCCAGACCCAACACCGCGTATGGCCAGTTCTGCCAATGCGCATAGGCCACCGCAGCCAGCCCCCCGAGCGTCAGCCCACCCAGAGACACGATGTTCGCCGAAATGCCGCGCGCGACAAACCACGGCAGCACAGCACGTGCCGCCGGGTGTATGATCCAGAGGTTGGTCGGATCCTCGATCCGGCGATCCCGCGACCGGTCCATTGGAGGAACTGTCATGTGATTGTCACGTACAGCGGGACCCGGATGCGCAGCAAGCAAATTAAAGGCGCGAACGTCCAAAGCTTTGCGGGCACTTGAAAATAGGGTGGGATATCGGGCTGCTCACGATCTGCATCGCAGGCCACGCGACGGACGAGCGAATGCGCCGTCTAGATGTGCAAAATCACCGGAAAAATGGTGGACGCACTTGGGCTCGAACCAAGGACCCGCTGATTAAGAGTCAGCTGCTCTACCAACTGAGCTATGCGTCCGTACCGTTTTGGCGGGAAGCGTTGGTGCGCTTCCCCGTCGGGAGGCGCGCTGATACCATCCGCGCCGTGTGATGCAATCCTTTTTGTTACCAGCGCACCGTTTTTTTATTCTGGCGGTCGATCGACATCAACACGCCCAGACATAGCATGACCGTCATCTGTGCCGAGCCGCCGAAGCTGATGAGCGGCAGCGGGACGCCGACAACCGGCGCGAGGCCCATCACCATCGCCATGTTGATGGACACGTAGAAGAACAGGGTGGTCGCCAGACCGGCGGCGGTGAGCTTGGCGAAGCGGCTCTCCGCCTGCTGGGCGACGTTCATGCCCCAGTAGATGATCGTGAAGAATGCGACGATCAGCAGCACGCCGCCGATCAGACCCCATTCCTCCATCATCGTCGCCAGCGCGAAATCGGTGTGGCCCTCCGGCAGATAGTCGAGATGGCTTTGCGTTCCGTTCAGGAAACCCTTGCCCAAAACGCCACCCGACCCGATCGCGATTTTCGACTGGCTGATGTGATAGCCGATGCCGAGCGGGTCGCTCTCCGGATCGAGGAAGACGAGAATGCGGTTGCGCTGATAGCCGTGCAGGACGAAGTTGACGGCGAGGGGCACCGCTGCGCCGACCGCCAGTCCGCCGCCGATGAACAGCCGCAGCGGCACGCCGGCCAGAAACATCACGGTGATGCCGCTTGCCATGATCATCAGCGCGGTGCCGAGATCGGGCTGCTTCATGACAAGCGCCGCTGGCACCAAGATCAGCCCAGCGGCCGGCCAGATCGCGCTGAAGCGGCGCGTCTCACCGGCGGGCAGCCCGTCGTAAAATTTGGCGACCGCCAACACGATCGAGAGCTTCATCAACTCGGACGGCTGCAACCGGATGATGCCGAGATCGAGCCATCGTTGACCGCCGCCGCGCACCGCCCCGATCAATTCCACCAGAACGAGAAGTATGACGAGGCCGCCATAGGCGGGGAGTGCGGCCTTGCTCCACGCGCGCTCCGGCACGCGCGACAGCGCCACCGCCCCGCCGAGGAACACGAAGAAGCGGACACCTTGCGAGAGCGCCCAGGGGCGAACGCTGCCGCCCGCCGCCGAATACAGCACGAGCAGATCGAAACAGCCGATCGCAAGGGTGAGCAGGATTATCAGCCACGGCAGTTGGGAGATCGGTTTAGGGACGTAATCGCGGGCGCTCATGGGTCACGCTCCGTGGTGCCATCTGCGGCGATGCTGTTGCCCGCCGGGGTCGTGTGAGCGACCGACTCGGCCGCAGAAGTATCTGCGGCGGTCGCGGCGTGGACTGCGGGCGCATCGGTCGGCGCAGTCGCGTTCAATTCGGTCTGGACCGCCTGGGCCGGCGGTGGCGCATTTGCCGCAGCACGATAGGCGGTCGCTTCGGCCGTCATGCGCGTGCGGATGTCTCCGCCCCAGGTCGGCTCGAGTTCGGCAAGTGTCGCCATCGCTTTGTCGCGATCGAACAGATAGGTCATGATGTCGCGGCCGATGCCCGGCGTGTCCAAGTTCCGCACGGTATGGCCGCCGTGTTCGAGCACGACGGCGGTGGCGTAACGCGGCTTGTCGGCAGGCGCGAAGCCGATGAACAGCGCATGGTCGCGCAGTTTGAACGGCAGCGATGCGTTCTTGAGAACACCCGTGCCACGTTCCGCCATCGAAATGCGGCGCACCTGCGCAGTGCCGGTCTTGCCGGCGATCGCCACGCCGGGGACGTGCATCTGCGCAGCCCTGCCGGTGCCGCCGCTGTTGATGACGCCGAACATCGCATCGCGCACCACCGCGAAATGCTCTGCCGAGATCGCCAGATCGGCGGCAGGCTTGGCATCGCCGCCAAGAATCGTCGGGTGGAGTTGCTTCCCCGAAGCGATCCGGGCCGCCATTACCGCCAACTGGAGCGGATTGGCGAGTACGTAGCCCTGGCCGATCGACGCGTTCAGCGAATCGGCGACGGTCCATTGATCCTTGTATTTCCGTAACTTCCACGCCGGATCTGGCACGGTGCCGTAACGCTGCGACCCGAACGGCAGATCGAACTTCTGTCCCAGACCCATCGCACGCGCGACCGGAGCGATCGCGCCGTAGCCGACCCGCCGCGCCATCTCATAAAAGTAGATGTCGCAACTCTGCATGATCGCGTTCTTGAGATCGAGTGGCCCGTGCCCGCTCTTCTTGTGGCAGTGGAATATGCCGGTGCCGACCCGCAGCGCGCCCGAGCAATTCACCCGGTCGCTCGCGCTTACCCCCGCCGCTAACAGCGCAAGGCCGTTCATGGGCTTGACCGTCGAGCCCGGCGGATAAAGGCCTTGCAACACCTTGTTCATCAGCGGAACATGGTCGTTGTCCGACAGCATCTTCCATTCGAGATGACTGATCCCGTCGGAGAAACTGTTGGGATCATAAGCCGGCATCGACACCATCGCCAGCATCTCGCCGGTAAGGCAATCGATCACCACCGCTGACCCGGAATTCGTGCCGAGCCGCCGCGCCGTGAAATCCTGAAGACCGGCGTCGATCGTCAGCCGGGTCGTCTGGCCCGGAATATCGGGCCGCGTGGCGAGTTCACGCACCAGCTTGCCGCGCGCCGTTACCTCGACACGCTTCGCGCCGGGTTCGCCGCGCAGTTTTTTTTCCAGCGTCTTTTCAAGGCCGTCCTTACCGATTTTGAAGCCTGGTACGAGCAGCAGCGGATCTTTGGTCTTGAGATATTGCTCGGCGGAAGCGGAGCCGACGTAGCCGGTAAGATGTGCGACGGCAGCACCGGCCGGATAACTGCGCGCGAACGCGCGCGTGGGTGCGACGCCGGGAAGTTCGGGCAGGTGGACGCTGACAGCGGCGAACCGCTCCCAGTCGAGATCGTCGGCGACCTGCACCGGCTGGAACCCGGCGGCATGCTTCAGATCGGCGGCAATGCGCGTCATTTCCTCGGGCGGCAGGCTTAGCAGGCGTTGCAACGCGCCCAGGATCTTGTCCTTGTCCTCGATCAGATCAGGGATGAGATCGACGCGAAAGTCCGTCCGGTTGTTGGCGATCGGGACGCCATGCCGATCTACGATCCAGCCGCGGCGTGGCGGCACCGGCGTGATGTTGACCCGGTTGCTCTCCGACAGATTGCTGTAATGCGCGTTTTCGGCGATCGCCAGCCATGTCATCCGCCCGGCCAGCAACAGCGCCACGCCGCCCTGCGCGGCGCCGAGCATCATCGAACGACGCGAAAAGCTATAGGTCTGCGTAGCGTCGGTAACGATCCGTCGAGGTCGGCTCATGCCGGTTCGTAATCCTGATCGAGCCAGGCGCAAAGCAGCGATACGACCGGGAACAGCATAATCGAGGTGAGCACCTGCACCAGCACCACCGTATCGACCGGTGCGCCGAACGGCACCGCCGCCAGGCGCCCCACCACCAGGTAGAAAGCGGTGCCGCCAGCCGCGATCAACCAATTCTGCCAGAAATCGCGAAACATTAGCCGCTCGTCGATCAAATCGATCATGAAAAAACACATCGCCCAGGTGGCGATGCCAAGCCCGAACGGTTGACCGCTAAGCAGGTCATCAAACAGCCCGAGAGCAAGCGGCGCCCAGATCGGCAACGCATCGGCCCGGATCAGACGCCATGCCAGCAGCATCAGCAAGCCGACCGGCGGCAGGAACGGGAAGCCGGCGATCGTAGGCCACAACGTTACACAGGAACCGAGCATCACGGAGAACGCGGGCAGAAGCCGCGACAGTCGGGTCTCGGAGGCCTCATCGAACGGCCCGCGATGGCGCGACCTCATGGTTTCGGTACCGCCACGGGAGGCGCGGCTGGCGGAGGTGGCGCCGGCAGGAACGCGCGCTGCACCAATGCGAAATCAAGCGTGCTGGCCCGCATCACGGCCTCGGCGAGGACGATGTCGCGGCCATGACGCAGGACCCTGGCGACAGGAACATTGGGCGGATAGACGCCGCCGGCGCCGGACGTGACAAACACGTCGTTCGGCGCGAACGTGGCAGCGGCGTTGCTGACCGAGCGAACATCGATCAACCCGTCGCCCCGGCCGACCGCGAGCGCGGGCAGGCCGTCACGCGTGCGACGTACCGGCACCGAACTTTCCGGGTCGGTCAGCAACAGCACGCGCGCGGTATTAGGGCCGGACTCGACGATCTGCCCGATCAACCCGTCCGGTCCGAGAACGGGCTGCCCTCGCTCGACGTTCTGCCAGGAGCCCGCGTTCAGGACAGCGAAGCGCCGCGTACTGGTCGGCGACGAGCTTACAAGCCGTGCCGAGACGACCGGTACGCTGATCCGCTCGCGGAGGCCGAGCAACGCTTTCAAACGCCGGTTCTCATAGTTGATGGCGCGCGCGCGCATCGTCACCGCGTGGTCGTCGGCGATCTGTCGGCGGAGCGCAAAGTTCTGCTCATGGACCATGAAGTAGCTGCCGACCCCGTCCGGCACCGACCCGACAGTACGCCCGGCGTAGGACAGCACCGACGAAACCGGCGCAGTCACCTCCGCCACCGCGGTTCGCGCGGCGCCGAAGGTGGTGGGATCGAAATACGAGAGCGCGAGCAGGATGACGCCGACCAGCATGCCCGCCACCGCAAACACGTAACTCGCGAAAACGCCATATTGCGCCCGGCGCGAAAACCCCGGACGACGGTTATTCGACGGCGCCATCAAACCCTCGTCCAAGGCCCTCAAGGGCGGTTAGAAGCATGATGCCCCTTACACTTGGCCGACCATGTTGCGTAGCCGGTATCGCACCACTGGCGATACCGGCAGCACCATCGTCAGGCGCTGTGCAACACTCCGCGGAAAATCGGATCTTCGAGCGCGCGACCGGTGCCGAGCGCGACGCAGATCAGCGGATCGTCGGCGACGGTCACGGGCAAGCCGGTTTCGTCACGCAGAACCTCGTCGATACCTTGCAGCAGTGCCCCGCCGCCGGTGAGCACGATGCCCTGATCGACGATGTCGGCGGCCAGTTCCGGCGCGGTATTCTCGAGCGCGATGCGAACGCCCTCCACGATCGTGCCGACCGGCTCGCTGAGCGCCTCGGCGATCTGGCCCTGGTTGATCTGGATCTCCTTGGGCACGCCGTTGACGAGATCGCGACCCTTGATGTGGATCGTCAGGCCGATGCCGTCCGCCGGCGGCTTGGCGACACCGACTTCCTGCTTGATCCGCTCCGCCGTTGCATCGCCGATCAGCAGGTTGTGGTTGCGCCGGACGTAGGACACGATCGCCTCATCCATCTTGTCACCGCCGACGCGTACCGACGTGGTGTAGGCGAGGCCGCGCAGCGACAGCACCGCGACTTCCGTCGTGCCGCCGCCGATATCGACCACCATCGAGCCGATCGGTTCGGTGACGGGCATGTCGGCGCCGATCGCGGCCGCCATCGGCTCCTCGATCAGCCACACCTGAGAGGCGCCCGCGTTGGACGCGGCATCGCGAATTGCGCGACGTTCGACCGAGGTCGAACCCGACGGCACGCAGATGACGATCTGCGGCCAGCGCATGAAGCGCCGCTGGCCACCATGAACCTTGGTGATGAAGTGCTTGATCATCTGCTCGGCGACGTCGATGTCGGCGATCACGCCATCACGAAGCGGGCGGATCGCCTGAATGCTGTCCGGGGTCTTGCCCATCATCAGCTTGGCATCGTCGCCCACCGCCTTCACACGCTTCACGCCGTTCAGCGTCTCGACCGCCACCACCGATGGTTCATTCAGCACAATACCACGACCGCGCAGGTAAACGACGGTGTTCGCGGTCCCGAGGTCGATCGCCATGTCATGCGACATGAATTTGAAGAAACGCGAGAAGAAGGCCATGGATCGTTCCGTTCTGGGCCGCCCCTAGACAAGGTTGCAGCAATTCGCACTCCCCCGCGCGTCGTTTTCATGGTCCGTGCGCTCAGAGCATTTGCCCTGATCGCGAATGATGAATGCGGGTCGCGGGATGGCTGCGCTTGGGCTAGAGCATGACTCATGTCAATACGGCGCCTGCCCGAACATCTGGTCAATCGAATTGCAGCCGGCGAGGTGGTCGAACGTCCCGCCAGCGCGCTGAAGGAGTTGGTCGAAAACGCGATCGATGCGGGTGCATCGCGCATTTCCATTCGGCTCGCCGCAGGCGGGACAGAACTCGTCGAAGTGACGGACGATGGCTGTGGCATGTCACCGTCCGACATGGCGCTCGCGCTCGAACGACACGCCACGTCGAAGCTGCCGGACGAAGCGATCGAAGCCGTTGCGACGTTGGGTTTTCGCGGCGAGGCGTTGCCGTCGATCGCGAGCGTAGCGCGGCTTTCGCTGGAGAGTCGCGTGCCGGGTGCGGAGGGCTGGAGCCGAATCGTCGATAACGGCGCGGTGGCGGGCGAGGGGCCGGCGGCGATTCCTCCCGGCACGCGCGTGCGGGTCGAGGCATTGTTCGAGCGGGTGCCGGCGCGGCGCAAGTTCCTGCGGTCGGCGCGGTCGGAATATGCCGCCAGCGTTGATGTGGTGAAGCGGTTGGCGATGGCGCGGCCGGACATCGGCTTCACGCTCGAACATGATGGTCGCCGCGTGTTGACCGTGACGGCGGGCGACACACTGCCCGATCGCGTCGCCGCGCTGACCGATCGTGGGCTCGTCAAAAACGGGATCGGCATCGATCTGGCGCGCGAGGGCGTGACGCTTGGCGGGATCGCCGGGCTGCCAACCTTCAATCGCGGTATCGCCGACCACCAGTATCTGTTCGTCAACGGGCGCCCGGTGAAGGACCGGCTGCTGGCGGGAGCGGTGCGCGGTGCATACGCGGAACTGCTCGCACGCGATCGTCATGCCGTGGTCGCGCTGTTTCTCGATGTGCCGGGCGATCTGGTGGACGTGAACGTTCACCCGGCCAAGACGGAGGTACGGTTCCGTGAGCCTGCGCTGGTGCGTGGATTGATCGTCAGTGGCTTGCGCCGTGCGCTGGACGCTGCCGGGCATCGCAGCGCGCAACGGCCGGACGCGGCCGCGCTGGAATTGTGGCGAAGCGAGCCGATCGCCGCCGCCGCGCCACGATTGTGGGAAAACGAGCCTGCTGCTTCGCACGCGCGCGATTTCGGCGCGGAAGGGTGGAACGCCTCGCCGATCGATATGCCGCCCGGAAATGCCGTGTTCGAGCGGCGGCCGGGCTTTTCGGCGCCGCCACCGCAGGCGCGCGCCGAGCCGGCATATCAGCCACCACCACAGACCGAACGCTACCCGCTAGGCGTCGCACGAGGGCAGGTCGCGCGCACCTATATCGTCGCCGAGGCGGAGGATGGGCTGGTGCTGGTCGATCAACACGCAGCGCACGAGCGGCTGGTGCTGGAGCGGATGCGCAAGGCGATGGCGGGCGGTGGTGTCGCATCGCAGGCGCTGTTGTTGGCGGAGGTGGTGGAACTCGACGAGCCGGCGTGCGATCGGCTCGAAGCGCGGGCGGCGGAGTTGGCCGAGTTCGGGCTGGATCTCGACCGCTTCGGGCCACGCGCGATGTTGGTACGCGGCGTGCCGGCGTTGCTCGGGCAGGGGGACGTGGCTGGTCTCGTCACCGACATAGCCGACGAACTCGCTGCATTCGACGAGGCGCTCAGCCTCAAGGAGCGCCTCGACCATGTCGCGGCGACAATGGCGTGCCACGGTTCGGTCCGTGCCGGACGCGTGCTGTCGGTCGCGGAGATGAACGCTTTGCTGCGCGAAATGGAGGTGACGCCGCATTCCGGCCAGTGCAACCACGGCCGTCCTACGTGGGTGAAGCTGGCGCACGCCGACATCGAGAAGCTGTTCGGACGTCGCTGATCCGCCGGTCGGCGAATGGCGACGAGCCGGCAACAGCGCGTTTGATACAGGCAAACGAGTGCGGGCGTTCAGCTCTCGCTTACGCGCACCCGTTTCAAACGCGGCAGCCGCTCCAGATCTGCGGCCTTCTTGATGCCCTTGCGCAACTCGTCACGCTTTTCGTGAATCGACGCGATCACCGGCCCGACCGCAATGCCGAGATCGGTCAGCACCGCTTCGGAGAGTTGCAGCGAGCTTTCCAGCGTCTCCGGCACCGCGTCGCTCACGCCGGCACGGTATAGCTCGGCGGCATGGTCGACGTCGCGGGCGCG
>JGI20283J13201_100132_pt1 | contig 44052 bp, 36 predicted proteins | sample Plalitdecfosmids_FD_13201 | JGI IMG/M metagenome (IMG submission 13201)
CATCACCGGCGACATCACCAAGTATACCCGTGCCAAGGTCTTCCAGCCGGGCCAGGTGACCGAGACGCTGCTGCGCTTCTCCACCGTGGCCGGCGAGCGTGGCGCGGCGGATGCCGAGCGCGACGTGCGCGGCTTCGCGCTGAAGTTCTATACGGAGGAAGGCAATTGGGATCTGGTGGGTAATAACACGCCCGTCTTCTTCATCCGCGACCCGATGAAGTTCCCGGACTTCATCCGCACCCAGAAGCGCCACCCGCGCACCAATATGCGCAGCGCGACGGCCATGTGGGACTTCTGGTCGCTCTCCCCCGAGAGTCTGCATCAGGTGACGACAGGGTCGGAACAACGGCCCAGCAATTGCGCCACTTCCTGGCTGAACGACGCCACCTGGCGCATCCATTCGCCGCGATTCAGCGCCACCTTCAGCACACCCTCGCCGAGCGGGCGCTGGGCACGCATGATCACGTCCGGGATCTTCCATTCGGCCAGCACCGCTTCCGACAGCGCTTCGTAGCTGCAGCCGAGGATCATCTGCGCGGCCTGGGCCAGCGTATGCTTGCCGGTCGCGGCCAGGGCGGCGATCTCGCGGTAGCGCTCGTGCGCATGCGAGGCCACCAGCAAGGGCCCGAGATTCTTGAACAGCGCCCCGATCGAGGCTTCCTCGGCGCCCTGGTAAAAGCTGTGGCGCGCCATCTCGCGCCCGACCAGGCTGGCGCACAGCGATGCTTCCAGCTCGACGCGCACGCTGTACGCATGCTCGCTGCTGGCCAGGGCATCGACCAGCAGCATCGCCAGCGCCGTGGTCTTGACGTTGTCGAAGCCGAGCAGCGAAATCGCGCGCGAAATCGTGGTCACGGCGGTGCCGGCCGCAGTGCGATAACGCACCGTATTCGCCAGGCGCAGGATGCGCTGGGTCAGGGCGACGTCGGACAGCACGTAGTACGCCAGGTCGTGCGTGCCTTCGTCATCCGACGAGGCCATCTGCACCACGCGCGCCACCGAGCTGCCGAGCGCGAACATGTCTTCGTCGCCGCAGACTTTATGCAGCAGCGCGCTGCGTACGCGGCGGCGATCCGACGCATTGTCTTCGCTCGCCGCTGGAGGAAGGTAGACTGCTGGACTCATGATCTTGTTCAATTAAACCGCTTTCTTCGGGCGCGGGCCCTTGTCGTATTTTTTCTGGATCTGCAGGTGCAGGCCGGCCAGCGCCGGCAGCTTCGGATTGACCGGGTCGAGCCGGCGCACCGCGCCGATGTAGCGCAGCGCCTGCTGGCCGAGCCGCTCATCCCAACCGTCGTGATCCAGGCACTTGAGCACGGCCAGGGCGGCGTTGAACGCGACTTGCGGATTGTCAGGCAGCTTGGTGACCGCTTCGTCCATCAAGGTCACCGCGCCCTTGAAGTCGCCTTCGCGCGCGCGCGTGGCGCCACTGGCGACCAGGTCGACCACTTGCTGGCGGCTTTCGGAGGCCAGCTGGCGCGCCAGCTCGGCGTGGCCGGCGTTCTCGAACACCGCCATCGCCTTGGCCAGCACCGCGCCATTCTGGGCATTGCGCATGACTTCGCGCATGACTTCTGCCGCGCCTTCGGTCTGGTGGTTGTCGAGCGCCACGCGCGCCAGCTCCAGCTTGAGCTCGGGACGCAGCTCGGGCGCTTCCCGGCTGGCCGCCAGCGCCGCGCTCAAGGCTTCGTTCAGGCGCGTGTCGTTGCCAGTGTATTCGTGCACCATGCTGGCCGCGATCGCGCTGCACAGGGTCGTGTGCTTCTGGAAGGCCATCGATTTGTCAAGGTCGCGGATCACGGCGGCGGCCTGCACCGGATCGCCCTTTTTGACCAGCGTCTGCACCAGGCGCACGTGGTCTTGCGGATCCTTGAACTCGGAATACTTGGCTTTGCTCACCACCTGCTTGAGGATCTTTTCGGCGGTGTCGTGGTCGCCTGCCTCGAGCGCGGTTTCGCCCAGCTTGCGCAGGCGCCGCACCGCATGCGGTGACACGCTCACCGCTTCGCTCAGCACCGCCTGCGCACGGCCGAGTTCGCCGACCGCTTCGTGGGTGCGCGCCAGCCAGTCGTAGGCATCGACGAAGTTCTTGTTGGTGTCGACCAGCTCTTGCAGGATCTCTTGCGCTTCGCCAAAGCGCTCGCGCAGGAACAGGGTCTTGGCCAGGCCCAATCGCGCCCAGGCGATCGCCTTGGTCTCGATCAGGCGCTGGTAGATCGGCGCCGACTGCTCCGGTTCGCCCAGGAACATGTGCAGCTCCGCGCGCAGGCGCAGGAAGTCGACCAGGTAGCGCGGGTGCTTCGCCTCGCCTTCCAGGCAGGCGTCGATCGCCTCGCGCTGGCTGCCGGCTTCCATCGGCGCGTACACCGGCAGCAGCGCGTTGCGGCGCTCCAGGCCGCGTCCGATGCGATCCAGCAGGCGGTCGGCCGTGAACGGTTTCAGGATGTAGTCGGTCGGGCCGAGTTCGGCGGCGCTGACGACCTTGCCGTAATCGCCCTCGGCCGTGACCATGAAGAACATCGTCGACAGCGGCATCAGCTTGTGGTGGCGCACGTCCTCGAGCAGTTGCTGGCCGTCCTGGCCGCCCTCGAGAGCGTATTCGCACAGGATCAGGTCGAAGTGCTTGGTGCCGAGGTGCTTGACAGCCTGGTTGGAACTGCCGGCGTGCTCGACCCGGGACAGGCCGCACTGGGTCAGCATGTTGTGGATCGTCGCGCGCATCCCGGCATGCGGCTCGATGATCAGGGCGTTGAGGCCGTCAAGTTCGTTCATGTCCCGGTTATCCGTAATGCCACGGTGGGCGTGGGCAGGCTGCATGGGCCCGCATTCTCTGCCGAGTATATTACGTCACGGGAACAAAATACTTGAATATAGGCAACATGAAGTTAACATGGCCTTTGCTCGTGTGAAAAACCACACTTTCGGTCGATGCAGTTGTTGCTTGCCGGCGCTGGTCAAGCGTCGGAATGGAGCGCCGCTGCCTGGCGCAGCACGCGTTTGCCGTTGACGCAGTCGGTGCGCGCCCCGCCGAGCAGGATGTTCTGGTAGCGCACCTCGTACTTGCCGGCCGAGAGCTTGTCGATCAGGAACTTGGCGCGGCCCATCACGTAGGCGTGGCGTACGTTCGAGCGACGGTCGAGGTCGTAAATCTTGACCAGTACCGGCGACGGATTGTTGCTGTTGTCGACCAGCAGCTGCATCTCTTCGCCCTGATTCCCGAGCGGGAAACCGTCGATGTAGCCGGACTGCGGCGGCCATGGGTCGCCGTTCGGCGCGACCTGGCTTTGCAGGTCGGTCTCGCAATCGGGCTGGCGCGCCGGGACCACCAGCTGGGTCACGCCGAGCGCCTTGACGTCGGGCGGCGCGTCGAGCGGTTCGGATTGCCCGGCGGGATGGGCCCAGCCGTCGCTGCTGCCGTTGCTGCCTGAGTCGCCGGCGGCAGGCTCGGCGACGGCGGTGGTAGTGGCGGTGGTAGTGGTGGTGGTAGTGGCGGCGGTGTCGGCGCTCGCGTCGCCCTGCCCTGCCGGCGCCGGGCGCGCCACACCTGCGCCCGGCTTGCCGGCGAACGCCAGCGCGCTGGGCAGCATCCTGGGCGGATCGACGGCAAGAAAGACGGCCGCCGCGCCGATGCCGAGGCAGGCCAGCATCGCGCCCCACCAGCGCGGGTCGCGCAGCACGCGCGCGCGACCCGGCGCATCGACGTGGCGCGGCTCCCAGCCGGCGTCGCCCCGCCCTTTGTCGCGGCCATCCTCGCCGTGCGAGCTTTCCAGCCACTCGACTTCCCATTCCTCGGCCGAAATCCACTCGTCGTGCTCCTTGCGGCGCACCGGATCGGACAGGATGTTGTAAGCGGTGTTGACGATCGCCATGATGCGCGCGGCGCGCTCGTCGCCCGGATTCTTGTCCGGGTGGTATTTCTGGCTGAGTGCCTTGTAAGCCGCACGAATGACTTCCTGAGGCGCATGGCGCGACACCTTCAGGTTGTCATAATGGGTATGGATCTTGGCCATGGCTTGTGTGTGCCGCTCCGGCGGGGTTGCTCTTATATTAGCTGAATCACGGCAGAGCAAGCATAGCCGGGTTTGTATCCTGTGCGCAAGACACCGAAAATACTACAGGCGATGGCTGCGGTCTACACGCGCGATTGCCGGGTCGAGTTCGACGCCGTGGCCGACCAGCAGCACCTTGAACAGTTCTCCCATCTCGGCCGGCGACACCAGTTTTTGCACCGCCTTCGACTGCGGCAGGTAGCGCAGCGTGTCCTCCGGATCGGCCTGCAGCAGCAGCTCGCCGATGCCGCCGGCCAGCAGGAAAGCGGCCTGGCTCATGTAGCCGAGCACGTCCAGCCCGGCATCCTGGGCCGCCAGCGCCATCGCCGTAAAATCGACGTGGGCGGTGATGTCCTGCAGGCCCGGCAAGTAAAACGGGTCGGGATGCGCGTGGTGGCGGTAGTGGCACATCAGGGTGCCGCCGCTGCGCTCGTCAAAGTAAAACTCGCGCGCGGGAAAACCGTAGTCGAGCAGGATCGCCGCGCCGCGGCTGCCCTTGGCCGTGAACATCGCGGCCAGCGAGCGCATGAAACCGCAGGCGACCGGGTGCACTTCGGTCAAATAACCATCTTGCAATTGATCTGCATCAGGGATCTGGCGCGCGATTTGTTCGAGCAGCGCGGCATCGGGCTCGTCCTGCACGAACGCAAAGCGCCCCTCGTCGACGGTCACCATCTGGCGGCGCCAGCGCCCGCCTTCCCGGACGACCAGTTCCACCGGCATCGCGTCGAGCACCTCGTTGGCCAGCACCGCGCCCTGGAAAGTCTCGGGAAAACCGCTCAGCCAGCGCACCTGCGGGAAGGCTTTAAGGGCTTCCTGCTGGCGCGCGCGCAGTTCGCCCGACAGTTCGATGATGGTATAGCGCTCCAGCGCCACGCCCATCGCGTCCAGCGCTTCCAGCACGTCGCGCGCGAGTTTGCCGGTGCCGGCGCCGAATTCGATGATGTTGGGGCCGGATTGCGCCATAATAGCGGCGGCCGCGCGCGCCAGCGTGGCGCCGAACAGCGGGCTGATCTCGGGGGCGGTGGTGAAATCGCCTTCTGCGCCCAGCTTGGCCGCACCGCCGCTGTAATAGCCCAGGTTGGGCGCATACAGCGCCAGTTCCATGAAACGCGAAAACGGGATGGCGCCGCCTTGAGTTGCGACGTCAAGAGCGATACTGCGCTGCAGGGCTTGGGACGCGGCGAGCGCGTCGCTGTTCGGTGCGGGGAGAGACATCCGGCCATTGTAGCGAACATCAGCTGATGACACATACCACTTCGACATCGCCCACCCATCCGTCCACGCCCGCGCGCGTGGCCCTGGTCACCGGCGCCGGGCGCCGCATCGGCCGCGCGATCGCGCTCGGCATGGCCGAGGCCGGCTGGGACATCGCGGCCCACTACCGCCATTCCGCCGACGAGGCCGCGCAGGTGGTCGACGCCGTGCGCGCGCTCGGCCGGCGCGCCGTCCTGGCGCCGTGCGACCTGGCTATTGAGGCCGCAGTGCGCGCCCTGCCGGCGCAGGTGGTCGCGCAGCTGGGCCGGCTGGATTGCATCGTCAACAACGCCTCGTTGTTCGAATACGACAAGCCCGCCGACTTCTCGCCCAGCCTGCTGGCCGCCCACATGCAGTGCAACCTGGCCGCGCCGCTGCTGCTGGCGCAGGCGCTGCACGCGCTGACGCCGGCCGACGGCCAAGCGGTGGTCATCAACCTGCTGGATCAGAAACTGTACAATCTCAACCCGGATTTTTTGTCATACACACTGTCGAAAGCGGCGCTGCACACGGCCACGACGATGCTGGCCCAGGCGCTGGCGCCGACGCTGCGCGTGGTCGGCGTGGCGCCCGGCATCACGCTGGTGTCGGGCGAGCAAGCCCAGGACGGCTTCGAGCGCGCCCACCGCGTGACGCCGCTGGGGCGCTCGTCCACGCCGCAAGACATCGTCGACGCGGTCCTGTATGCGGCCTCGGCACGCGCGCTGACCGGCACCACGCTGCTGGTCGACGGCGGCCAGCACCTGGTGCCGCTCGAACGCGACGTGATGTTTTTGACGAAATAGCAAAATTTAAGACCCTACCATCAAAGGTTTCCTATGTTGTCCGCCCTGTCCCACCCACAACTGCGCGATTGCCGACGGCTGTTCCTGCGCAATTACGAAGTCATGATCAACATCGGTGTCCATGACTTCGAGAAAAAGGGCGAGCAACGCGTCCTGATCAATGTCGAGCTGTACATCCCACTGGCCGAGTCGACCCCGAAAGACGATCAGCTGGAGGAAGTGGTCGACTACGACTTCATGCGCGACACCATCGCCAAGCGCCTGGCGCAAGGTCATATCCACCTGCAGGAAACCCTGTGCGACGACGTGGTGAAAGCCATGCTGACCCACCCGCGCGTGCGCGCGGCCCAGGTGTCGAGCATGAAACCGGACGTGTATCCCGATTGCGAAGGCGTCGGCGTCGAAGTATTCCAGATCAAGGATTGAGGCAAATGAATGACATGACGATGGCGCGCGAGATCTCTGACAAAAGCGCCGACAAGATCACTTACGAAAACAACAAGCTGCACAAGCGGCTGTGCCGCCTGGTCGGCCAGGCGATCGGCGATTTCAACATGATCGAAGACGGCGACAAGGTGATGGTCTGCCTGTCCGGCGGCAAGGACAGCTATGCCCTGCTCGACATCCTGATGACGCTGCGCGAGCGCGCGCCGATCAACTTCGAGCTGGTCGCCGTCAACCTCGACCAGAAGCAGCCGAATTTTCCGGCTGACGTGCTGCCGGCCTATCTGGAAAAACTCGGCGTTCCGTACCACATCGAAAACCAGGACACCTACAGCATCGTCAAGCGCCTGATCCCGGAAGGCAAGACCACCTGCTCGCTGTGTTCCAGGCTGCGGCGCGGCATCCTGTACCGCGTCGCAGACGAGCTCGGCTGCAACAAGATCGCCCTCGGCCACCACCGCGACGATATCCTCGAGACCTTCTTCCTGAACATGTTCTTCGGCGCGAAGCTGAAGGGCATGCCGGCCAAGCTGGTCTCGGACGACGGCAAGCACATGGTGATCCGCCCGCTGGCCTACGTGAAGGAAGCCGATACCGAGCGCTACGCGGAAGTGAAAGGTTTCCCAATCATTCCCTGCGATTTGTGCGGCTCGCAGGAAAACCTGCAGCGCAAGCAAATCAAGGCGATGCTGCGCGACTGGGAAAAGAAACACCCGGGCCGCGTGGAGAGCATCTTTGGATCGTTGTCGACCGTCGTGCGCTCGCACCTGATGGACCGCGACCTGTTCGGCTTTACCGAGCTCAAAACCGACGGCATCGAAAACCCGAACGGCGACATCGCCTTCGACGAGGAACCATGCTCGACGCCGGCCAGCCTGCCTGGCATGATTCCGCTGCAACCGCTGTAATTTTCCTTCCTCATCCGCACGCTGCCCGGATTTCGCTTCGTTTTTGCCCGGGCGGCATGCCAGGATTACAAAATTCCGCTCGTTTTTGCCGACCTCGTTTCAGAAAAGCATTGTAATATTCCTACCCCAGCCTGACGCCGCAGCGCCAGGCACCCTTGCAACCACCTGGATCACCCCATGCAAATCGGCCAACCTGCCGGCGCAGCCCATACCGGCGCCGCCAATGCCAACACGAACGTCGCCAGCCTGCGCGTGTTCGTGTTCGCCCTGTTCTTCATCTTCGGCGGCATTACCAGCCTGAACGACGTCATCATCCCCAAGCTGAAAGACCTGTTCACGCTGACGTATGCACAGGCGATGCTGGTGCAGTCGGCGTTTTTCGCCGCTTACTTCATCGTCTCGCTGCCGGGCGCGGCCATCGTGCGCCGTGTCGGCTACATGCGCACCGCCGTGGTCGGCCTGCTGACCATGACCGTGGGCTGCCTGCTGTTCATCCCTGCCTCGTCGTCCGGCAAGTTCGCGACCTTCCTGCTGGCGCTGTTCGTGCTGGCGGCCGGCATCACCATCGTGCAGGTCGTGGCCAACCCGCTGATCTCGATGCTGGGCGCGCCGCAGACCGCGCACAGCCGCCTGACCTTCGCGCAAGCCTTCAACTCGCTCGGCACCACGGTGTTTCCGTACGTCGGCTCGATCCTGATCCTCGGCTCGCTGGCCAAGGTCGACCAGTCGACCCTGACTGCCGACGCGCTGGCGACCTACCGCGCGGCCGAAAGCCAGGTGGTGGTGCACACCTACCTCGGCCTGGCGATCGCGCTGGCCGTGGTCGCGCTTCTGGTCTGGATGAACCGCAACAAGCTGGTCGAGCAGACCGCGCCGGAAGGCAGCAAGTCGAACCCGTTCAGCCTGCTCAAGCGCACACGCTTCGCCTTCGGCATGCTGTGCATCTTCCTGTACGTGGGCGCGGAAGTGGCGGTCGGTTCGCTGATCGCCAACTACCTGATGCAGCATGACGTGTTGGGCCTGGGTGCCGAAGCCGCCGGCAAGCACGTGTCGCTGTACTGGGGCGGCGCCATGGTCGGCCGCTTCCTGGGCGCTTACGTGCTGCGCATCTGCTCGCCGGGCAAAGTGCTGGCCTCGGCCGGCGGCATCGCCGCGCTGCTGCTCCTGATCTCCGCCACCAGCACCGGCGCCCTGTCCGGCTGGGCGCTGCTGGCGATCGGCCTGGTCAACTCGATCATGTTCCCGACCATCTTCAGCCTGGCCTCGGAAGGCCTGGGCGAGCGCGCAGCCGAAGGCTCGGGCCTGATCTGCATGGCCATCGTCGGCGGCGCCATCGTCCCGCTGATCACGGGCGTCACCGCCGACGCGACCAGTCTGCGCCTGGCCCTGGCCGTGCCGGCCGTGTGCTACCTGCTGATTCTCTGCTTCGGCTGGTACGCCCGCCGTCCGCTGCAGAACTGCTGACCCAAGGCTGATCATCATTGCGTACCCGCCGCGGACACCTCCGCGGTGGGGCGCGCGCCGAAACGCCGCGCCGCGAAACGGTTGAAGCGGCGCCGCATCGGGTCCTCGACCCAGCGAAACGTCCAACTGGACACCGCCAGCACCAGCGCCAGATAGCCGGCCACGAAGGCCAGCCGCCCCACGCTCCCCACCGCATATCCCCGCCCCGCATTCCAGCCCAGCAGTATCACGGGATGCATCAGATAGATCGAATACGAATACCGGCCCAGCCATTGCAGCGGCGCCGCGCCGAGCAGGCGCGCCAGCGGCCCAGCATCCGCGCGGATGCTCAGCAGCAGAAACCCGAACAACAGCGGCGCCGCCAGCGCTGCAGCCGGCATGCGCGGAATCAGCAGGAACATCGCCAGCAACGCGCCCGCGTTTGCCGCCTGGCCGAGCGCCAGCCCGAGCCGCGCGAACGGCCCGGTCGGCCCGCGGATGCGCACGTAGCTCAGCAGCGCACCCAAAAAGAAGCCGGCCAGGCAGCGCCAGTAACCGTAATCGAAGGTCAGGTCCATGCAGCCGCCCCAGATCAGGCAGCCGCGCACATGGACGCTGGCCCAGATACTCGCGCCGTAGGCCAGCGCCGACGCCACGGCAAATCCCGCCAGGCGCGCCCGGCCGCGCAGCAGCAGGCACAGCGCAGCGAAGGCGATGTAGGCATAGAACTCGGTGCTGATGCTCCAGGTCGCATAATTCATGATCGCGTGGTCGAACAGACCGAGCGAATGGGTCATGGTCAAGGTGGCCAGCCACTCCGCCAGCGGCGGCCGGATGATGAGCCATGCCGCGCCGGCCGCGCCATCGAACCGGCGATGCGCCAGCACGGCTGCGTTGGCCAGCATCAGGTAGGCCAGGGTCGCCACCAGCATCAAGGGCAGCAGGCGGCCGATCCGGCGCACCAGGAAGTTCGGTAGCGCCGCCGGCCGATCGAGCTTGCGCGCATACGCCGCGCAGATCAGGAAGCCGCTGAGCACGAAGAACAGGTCGACGAACAGATAGCCGGCGCGCAGGCGCACGATCGGCGGCTCGCCCAGGCCGAAGTGGAACAGCGCCACCAGCAAAGCCGCCAGGCCGCGTACGCCCTCGAACGAACGCACCAGGCCGCTCGACTTCCCGGCCGGCGCCGCTGCCGATGGCGTCGGCAACGGCGTGCGAGCGCCGGGCTGCGGCGGTTGCGGCGGCTGTTGCGGCGGCAGATCGGCGACGCGTCCCGTCATGGCAGCAGGTCCGTCTCGGCCGGGCTGGCGTCGCGCGGGCGCCCGCGCACGAGCCCGAGCGCACGCAGCGCGCGCGCGTTGACCTGCTCGCGCTCTTCGTCGCGCAGCCAGCCCCACTTGTTGAAGTAGCGCGCCGCCGAGACCAGGTGATGCCAGAACAGGCGCCACTCGCGGTACGAGCCTTTGGCGTAATCGTGCACGATGCTCACGTGCGGGACGAAGACGGTGCGCGCGATGCGCCCGACGCGGCGCGACAGGTCGACGTCCTCGAAGTACAGGAAGAAGCGTTCGTCGAACAGGCCGGCGCGCGCCACGGTATCGACCCGCAGCAGCAGGAAGCAGCCGGACAGTGCCGGCACGTCCATCACGCGGTTGTAGCCGGTGCCGTGCAATTCGTAGCGCGCCAGCCGTCCGCTCGAGCGGTGCAGCAGCGGGCAGAAGCGGCGCACCAGCAGTTCGCCCGGATGCGGCAGCAGCTTGCACAGCGGCTGCAGGCGCCCGTCTGGATACAGCACGCGCGGCGCCAGCATGCCGACGTCAGGGTGCTGCTCCATGTAAGTCAGCAGCTTGCCGATCGCGTCGAGCGGGAGCTGCACGTCGGGATTGAGCACGAAGTGATAGGCGTGGCCGGCCGTCGCCGCGGTACGCAAGGCCCAGTTGTGGGCGCGCGCGTAGCCGGGGTTGTCGCTCTGATGGCGGTAGTGCACGCGAAAGCGCGCGGCCAGCTCGCGCAGGGCATCGGTGCGCGAATTGTCGACCAGGTAGACCAGCATGTCCGGCCGCGCCGTGGTGACGCTGGCCAGCAGCCGCTCGACCTGCTCCGGCCGGTTGTGGTAGCAGACGATGCAACAGCTGACCACGGCCCCGGCATTCATTTTCTGGGCTCGCGCAGGTGGAAGAAGGCCATGTGGGTGAACCAGGCGTCGTCCCAGCCATGGCAGTTCGGGTGCGTTGGCGCGAGCACGCCCGGGCGCCCGTTGCCGCGCGATTCGGGGCGGCCGATCGAGATGTCGTGGAACCAGACCTCGGCGTGGCCGAACCAGCGCCGCAAGTCGTCGAGCACTTCGGGAATGTCCTGGGTGCCGAAGGCCACGTCGCAGACGCTGTTGGTGCCGGCCGCATCCCAGCGGTCTTCGTGCCAGCGCGCATGCAGGCGGTCGATGTGGTGCACGTCGATCAGGAAGGCCTCGCTGACCGGCGGCGGCGTGGTGCGGCAGTAAGGATAGTATTTCGAGAAAAAGAACTGCAGCGTGGCGCAGCCGTCCGGCTTCAGGATGCGCACGACGTCGTCCAGAATGCGCGCGCGCGTTTCGTGCACGCAGATGTGCTGCAGCGAGATGGTGCAGTAGGCAAAATCGTAGCCGTTCGAGGGCGCAGCGCCACAGTCGGTGCCGCTGCTGAGGAAGATCTCGGCACCCGGCGTGCGTGCGCGCGCGGCCTGCACCATCTTTTCCGAGATGTCGGCGCCGTCGACCTGCGCCAGCACGCGCGACATGCGGCGCACCATGCGGCCCTCGCCGCAGCCGATCTCGAAACCGCGCGCATGGGCCGTATCCGCCAGTACGGGCTTGCGGATGTCGCCGTAGCGGTGCAGCAGGTGCGTCTCGTAAGGAAAATTCTCGTGAAAGTCGTAGTTGCCGACGATGTCTTCGACCGTCTGCGGCAGGTCGTCATAGAACGCCTTCTGCATGCGCGCGTACTCGTACAGGTGTTCGGTCATTGCCGCTCCTCGGGATAGCCACTCGATGCGCTGCTTCACACATGAGTTAAGAGCGCGGCGCGGCGCGGCGGTTGCAGCGGAATCGCCGACGATTGCGCAAGATCAGTCGAATCGGGTAAGGCTGCCGGAAAATCAGCACTTCCCACACCACGTCAGCACCGACTTGTCCATGTTCCTTATAGCCCGCAGGCTGGCCGCCGGTCCGGCGCTGGCCGACCTCCATCGCGCCGCCAGGCTGCTGCACGTGATCGCCTTCATGGCCGCCGGCGACCTGCGCGCGCGCTACCGCCGCAGCGTGCTCGGCCCCTTCTGGATCACGCTCGGCACCGCCGCCGGCACCCTCGGCCTGGGCCTGGTGTGGAGCGAACTGCTGCACATGGACCGCGCCGTTTTCGTGCCATCGCTTACGGCCGGCCTGATCATGTGGCAATTGCTGAGCGGCTGCATCCTCGAGGCCACCACTACGTACTGGCGCCAGGGCGCGATCCTGCGCAACCTCAGCGTCCCGCTGTCGATGCCGCCGATCCAGATGCTGCTCAAGCACCTGATCAACTTCCTGCACAACCTGCCGGTGTTCGTCGCCGTGGTGCTGATCTTCCACCTGCCGGTCGGCCGGGTCACGCTGCTGGTCGTCCCCGGCCTGCTGCTGGTCGCGCTCAACCTGCTCTGGATGGCGCTGCTGTTCGCGATGCTCGGCGCACGCTTTCGCGACCTCGAATACGTGATCGGCGCGGCGATGCCGCTGCTGATGTTCCTGAGTCCCGTGTTCTACCGCCCCAGCTACCTGCCCTTCAACGGCCGCTTCGTCTGGCTCAATCCGCTCAGCCACCTGATCGAAGTCGTGCGCTATCCGCTGCTGGGCGCCGCGCCGCCCGGCTTCGTGGTGCTGACCGCGTCGCTGATGGCGCTCGCCGGCTGGGCCTTCACGCTATGGCTGTTCAACGCCAAGCGCAACCGCATCGCGTATTGGCTGTGACGGGACGGTGACGATGACGCGCCTCGAATTCACGGACGTGACGGTGCAGTACCCGGTGTACGACGTGCGCGCCAAGTCGCTGCGCAGCCAGCTGGCGCGCATCTCGACCGGCGGACGGATCGAACGCGCCGCCGGGGTGCAGATCGTGACCGCGCTGCGCGGCGTCAGCTTCCGCCTGAATGAAGGCGACGCGGTCGGCCTGGTCGGCCACAACGGCGCCGGCAAGAGCACCCTGCTGCGCACCATGGCGGGGGTCTACCAGCCGGCCGCCGGGCACGTGCTGCGCGAGGGCCGGGTCGCGACCGTGTTCGAGCTCGGCGCCGGCATGGACCCCGAGCTGTCCGGCTACGAAAACGTCCAGCGCATGGGTCTGTTGCTCGGCCTGCGCCAGGACGAGATCCGCGCACGCATGGCGGAAATCGAGGCCTTTACCCGGCTCGGTGCCTTCCTGCGCCTGCCGGTGCGCACCTATTCCACCGGGATGGCCACGCGCCTGATGTTCGCGGTGGCCACCTCGACCCGACCCGACATCCTGCTGGTCGACGAAATCTTCGGCGCCGGGGATGCCGAGTTCCAGGCGCGCGCCGCGCAGCGCATGGAAGCGCTGATCGCCACCGTGCGCATCTTCGTGTTCGCCTCGCACGACATGAAAGCCCTGAAGCGCTATTGCCGCCGCTTCCTGCGCCTCGAGCACGGACAAGTACGCGAGATCGACGTTTCCGAAGTCGAAAGCATGAGTTCCCCCACACGATAGACGTGGATCAGCAAAGCACCAGATCATGCGGCCTATGCTCGAAGCATGAAACGGCTCATCATCGACCTCGACGACACCATCACGCTCTCCGCCCAGGACGGGTACGAGAACGCGCTGCCCAACCTCGCGCTGATCACCCGCCTGCGCGAGTACCGGGCGGACGGTTTCGAGATCGTCATCAGCACCAGCCGCAACGTGCGTACCTTCGAGGGCAACATCGGCAAGATCAACGCGCACACGCTACCGGTCATCGTCGCCTGGCTCGAAAAGCACGCGGTGCCCTTCGACGAAATCCACGTCGGCAAGCCGTGGTGCGGGCTGGAAGGCTTCTACGTCGACGACAAGTCGATCCGGCCGTCGGAATTCCTGCGCCACTCGCTGCAGGACATCCACGCGCTGCTGGCGCTCGAAAAGACAGGTGCCTGAATGCTGCTCATCACCTCCGGCGCCTACGTGGAAAGCGAGCTGGCCTCGGAGTTCGGCCGCATTCCGCCCGCCTTCCTGCCGGTCGGGAACCGGCGCCTGTACACCTATCAGATCCGCCAGTTCGCGCGCCTGCACGAGCGGGTCTGGCTGACCCTGCCGGATGATTTCGTGCTCGACGAAGCCGACGCGCTGTCGCTGCGCGAGCATGGCGTCGAGGTATTCTGTACCACGCCCGGGGCGACGCTGGGGACGGCCGTGCGCGAGTTCCTGGCGGCCGGGCTGGCCAAGGCCGCGGGCGGCGGTCCGCTCGACCTGCTGTACGGCGATACCCTCGTCACCGATCCGCTGCGCGAGGGCAGCGACTGGCTCGCCATCGGCCACACCGACGAATACTACGACTGGCACCACGAAGCGCCGGAAAGCGGCCAGCCGGGCGGCGCCTGGACCGGGCTGTTCTCGTTTGCCGACACCGCGCTGCTGGCCGAGCAACTGGCCGGCACCGACGACTTCATCGCCGCCGTCCAGGGCTACGACCGACGCATCGGCGGGCTGGCGCACTGGCAGGTATCGCGCTGGCTCGACTTCGGCCACGTGCACACCTATTTCGATTCCAAGCGCGTCATGACCACGCAGCGCCACTTCAACCAGTTGCGCGTACTCGACGGCGTAGTCACCAAGTCGAGCGGCGACAGCGCCAAGATCCTGGCCGAAGCGTCCTGGTTCGAGCTGGCCCCGGCCGCGATCAAGCCTTTCCTGGCGCCCTACATTTGCCGTACCGAAGCTGCCGCCCCTTCGCACAACGGTCACCTTCACGACGGCGTTCTGCTCGATGGCTACCAGCTTTCGGACGACCAGCTGGCGGGTTACCAGCTTGAGTACTTGCACCTGGCCACCCTGAGCGAGCTGTACGTGTTCGGCCGCCTGCCCGAGCGCGTCTGGCGCCGCATCTTCCGCGCCTGCGACGCCTACCTGCGCACCGCCGGCAGCCTGCCGGCCGCGCCGCTCGATGCCGACTTCGCGCGCCAGACCTATGTCGACAAGACCGCGCAGCGCCTGCAAGCCTACGCCGACCATGCCGACATCGACCTGGACGCGGCCTGGACCCTGAACGAGCGCCCGGCGCCCTCGCTGCGCACGATGGCGCAGGAAGCCGGCGACGCGCTGCTGGCCGCGCCGGCGCTGCCGTCCTTCCTGCACGGCGACTTTTGCTTCAGCAATATCCTGTTCGACTTCCGTGCCGGCCGCGTCAAGACCATCGATCCGCGCGGCACCGACGCCCTGGGACGGCCCAGCCGCTTCGGCGATTTGCGCTACGACCTCGGCAAGCTGGCGCACTCCGTGCTCGGCCTGTACGACTTCATCGTCGCCGGCTTTTACCTGCTGCGGCGCGATGGCCAGGACCTGCATTTGCGCGTGTTGTCCGAGCGCTGCCTGACGGTGCAGCGCCTGTTTGCCGCCACCGCCTTCGCCGGACGCACGCCGGCCGAGTGGCAATCGTATCCCGTGATGGTGCTGCTGTTCCTGTCCATGCTGCCGCTGCACGCCGACGATCCGCGGCGCCAGCAGGCCCTGATGGCCAACGGCATCCGACTTTACCTGGAGTGGAAATCCGATGATCGTCATTCCAATGGCGGGACACAGCCGGCGCTTCCGTGAGGCCGGCTACGACCGGCCGAAGTACGAACTCCCGCTGCAGGGCGAGTCGCTGTTCGCCCGCTGCGTGCGTTCTTTCGAGCGCTATTTCGACAGCGAGCGCTTCCTGTTCGTCGCGCGCCGCGAGTTTGAAGCCGAGTGCTTCGTCGCCACGGCGTGCAAACGCCTGGGCATCCGCGATTACCGCACCGTCACGCTCGACCGGCCAACGCGCGGCCAGGCCGAAACCGTCCTGCTCGGCTTGCGCCAGGCCGCATGCGACGGCAACGACGCCCTCCTCGTCTTCAACATCGACACGATCCGCCCCGGCTACGCCTTCCCGGCCGAGGCGCTGGATGCGGACGGCTACCTCGACGTGGTGCGCGCGCAGGGCGAGCACTGGTCGTTCGTGCGTCCAGCGGCTTCGTTCACGCGGCGGGTAGCCGAAACCAGCGAAAAGCGCCGCATTTCGGAGCTGTGCTGCACCGGCCTGTACTACTTTGCGCGCGCCGCCGATTTCATCGCGGCCTGCGATGCCGCCCTGCGCCATGCCGACGCCAACGCCGCCGCCGATACCGGCAACTACCTGACGCGCTGGGGCGAAGCCTATATCGCCCCGCTGTACAACGACCTGATCGCAGCGGGCAAGCACATCGTGTATGCGGAAGCGCCGGCGGCGCAGGTGCTGTTCGCCGGCACGCCTCTTGAATACCAGGCGCTGCTGCATGCCACCCGGAGTCTGCCTTGATCTACGTATCGCTGCCGGTGCATACGCGTCCTGGCGTCATCGCCGGGCAGCTGGCCAATTTTGCCGCGTTTTTACCGGGCGCCCGCATCGTGCTGCACGTGTCGGCCAACGCGCGCTTCACGCTCCCCGAGCTCGAGGGAGCCTTGGCCAGTGCCGGCTGCACGAACGCCGTCATCAACGGCCGGCGCCTGCGCACCGATTGGGGCGACATCCTGCCGGCCCACCTGGCCAACCTGGGCTGGATACGGCGTCATGCGCCGCACTGCACGCGCATCTGCCTGCATTCTTCGAACGACATGCTGGTGCGGCCCGGACTCGGGCACCACCTCGCGCGCGCAGGGAACTTCCTGCACCGGCGGCCGATCCGGCCCGGCAGCCGCTGGCGCTTTGCCGGCGCGGCACTGGCCGATCCGGCGCTGCAGGCGCTGTGCCGTCGGCTCGGCACGGCGTCTGCGGCCGCGCCCGTGATCGGCTCCCAAGTCGAAGGCGCGAGCTACGAGGCCGGATTGCTGTACGAGGTCGCCGACATCCTCGGTGGGGCGCTGGGCGAGGCCGCGCCGCTGGCCTATCCGCGCGAGGAAGTCTGGCTGTCGACGGTCGCGCACGCGCGTGGCACACGCGTGGCCGGGGCGCCGTACGTGTTTTCGGAGGTGCACCGCTTCGATCGCAGCTTCTGGCGCGTGCTGCGCGTCGTCGATCCGCTCATCGGCCGGCCGGGCGAGGCGCGCTACCTGCCGCGCCGCGCGCTCGAATTCCTGATGATCCGCTCGGGCTTTCACCGCATCGACCGGCGCCTGGTCGACCTGATCGCTGGCGACGCGGCCGATGCGCTGGGGCCGCACGAATGGCTGGTGGACGATCCTGGCGGCGCCAGCCGGTGGCGGGTGTTCGACCGCCACGGCCTGTACGGCGTCAAGCGCGTGCCGCGCCGCCCGAAGCATCGCCTGCGCCGCCATATCGACCAACTCAGTGGGCAACTGAGTGGGCAACTGAGCCAGCAACCGAGCGACGGCCTTCCCGATTCCATTGCGCCACTCGACCCGCGCCTTGCGCACCCCTCCCATGAAGACCTCTGACATCACGCTGGTGTTCCAGGGCTTGTTCAAGCCCTACGTCACGCGCGACCATGAAGACTTCGCACGCAACATCAAGCTGACCCGCAAAATATTGCCGGGTGCGCCCATCATCCTGTCGACCTGGGACGGTGCCGACGTGCCGCCCGGGCTCGCGCTCGACGCCGTGGTCGAGAGCGCCGATCCGGGCGGGCTGGCGCCGCTCAAGCTGGACGACCCGAAGGCCAACAACATCAACCGCCAGCTCGTGAGCACGCAGGCCGGCCTGGCGGCGGTCGAGACGCCGTATGCGGTCAAGATGCGCACCGACTGCTTCCTCGAGCATGCCGGTTTCATCGACTATGCGCTGGAGCAGCGCAAGCTCGACCACGGACGCGAGCGCCTGCTCGCCTGCTCTTTTTTCACGCTCGACCCGATGCTGTTCGAACGCCTGCCCTACCACCTGAGCGACTGGTTCCACTTCGGGCCGACCGCGCTGCTGCGCGAGTACTGGTCGGCGGCGCCGATGTCGAACAAGGATGCGCGCCAGTACGAGACCCAGGCGCATGCGGGCAGCTCGTCGTTTTTCGAGCGCAAGTTCCGCGCGCGCTATGCGGTCGAACAGCACGTCTGCATGCAGTTCGCACGGGCGCGCGGCTATGTCTGTCCGCGCTTCCTCAACGACGTCTCCGACGACGTGATGACCGCCTACCGGCGCTTCCTGGCGCAAGAAGTGATGCTGCTCGACCCCTGGCAGATCGGCCTGCGCTTCGAAAAATACGGCTGGGTGGCGGGCTCGCCGTTCCAGCGCATGAACAACCTGATGCATCTTGACTGGCTGGCGATCGCCGATCCGCACCTGATCGGCCGCAGCGATGCGCCGCAGCTGCGCAGCATGATCCGCCAGCGCCAGCGCCAGAAAGTGCTGGCGCAGCGCGCGTTCCGCTACAGCCGTGCGCTGCACACGCTGATGTTCGATCCGGACCGGCCGCGCCATCCGGTGCGGCGCCTGGCGGCCAGGTTCGCGCGCCGGCTGGCGGGAAGCTAGCGTGCGCGTTGCCGCCGTCGTTGTCACCCACAACCGGCCCGAGCTGCTGCAGCAGGCGCTGGCCGCGTTGCGCCTGCAAACGCGGCCGCTCGACGCCATCGTCGTGGTCGACAATGCCAGCGATGCCGCCAGCGCGCACCGCCTCGGCCGGCCGGACGACGTGACGGTGCTGCGCTCGGACACCAATCTCGGCGGCGCCGGCGGCTTTGCGCTCGGCATGGCGCATGCCTTCGCGGCCGGTCACGACTGGATCTGGCTGCTCGACGACGACGCCATCGCCCGGCCCGACGCGCTGGCCCGCCTGTTCGATACCTTCGATGCACTCGGCGCCCAAGCCACGGACGTCGGCGCCCTGTGCGGCAGCGTGCGGGAATTCGGCGACATCGCCCTGCAGCACCGGCGCCGCTACCATCGCTTGAGCGGCGTGGAGCGCGCGCTGCCGCGCAGGTCGTATGCGAAAGCGCCCTGCCGCACCGATACCGCGTCCTTTGTCGGGCTGCTGGTTTCGGCCACGGCGATCGCGCGCGCCGGCCTGCCCGAGCCGGCGTTTTTCCTGGCCTACGACGACACCGAATACACGCTGCGCCTGGGCCGCGCCGGCCTGGCGATCTGGCTGGCACCGGCCAGCGTGGTCGAGCACCTGCGCGAGCGCCGCGGCCGGCTACGCGCCGGGCCGTTCGGCAGCAAGCATTACTTCACGATCCGCAACCGCATCGCCGTCGCGCGCGCCTACGCGAGCCTGCCGCTGGTGCCGACCGGCGTCGGCGTCGCGTTCGGCCTGGCGCTATGGCTGGCCAGCGGCAGCGTGTTCAAGCGCGGGGCGCTGCACATCTTGTGGCGTGCCATCGCCGACGGCATGCGCGGGCGCCTCGGCGGCTATCCGGAAGCGCTGGCGCGGCAGCAACAGTGGCCATGGCGGCGCCGGCCGGGCATGCTGCGTTGAACCCGGCTTGCGCGCATGGATGACTAATAAAGTTCGCTACAAATCAGGCACGTGCGCAAGCTCGATCCCGGCTGGCCGGTTGCGGCGCAACCAGAATCAGTCGATCTCGCTCACGAACTGCCCGAGCGGACGGCGCACCTTCGGCAGGTCGACCAGCCAGTCCTGCTCGGCCTTGCGGTAGCCCAGCGGCAGCATGACCGCACTGCGCAGGTTGCGCTCGCCCAGGTTCAGGATGCGGTCGACGGCGGCCGGATCGAAACCTTCCATCGGCGTGCAATCGACTTCCTCGAAGGCGGCCGCGATGACCGCCGCACCGAAGCCGATGTAGGCCTGGCGCGCTGCGTGCTGGAAGTTCACCTCTGCGCCGCGGCCCGGGTAGGTCGACAGCAGCTGCTGGCGGTAGGCTTCCCAGCCTTCGTTGCGGAAACCGCGCACTTCGTTGGTCAGGTCGAACATGTGGTTGATGCGCTCGGGCGTGTAGTCGTCCCAGGCAGCGAACACCAGCAGATGCGAGGCGTCGACCACCTGCGCCTGGTTCCAGGCAACGTCGCGGATCTGGGCGCGCAGTGCCGGATTGTTCACGATCAGGATTTCGTAGGGCTGCAGGCCGGACGAGGTCGGCGCCAGGCGCGCGGCCTCGATGATGCGCTCTAACTTATCCTGCGGCACCTTGCGCGACGGGTCCATCGCCTTGGTCGCATAGCGCCACTTCAGTTTGTCCAGCAAATCCATGTGATGTCCTTTCGGGTTAAAGATGCGTCATTGTATTTGGTCACGACGGATCGAGTCGATGGTGAAAATAGCAGCGGCTTGGCGCGCCTGGCAGACGTAATTTTTGTCGTTAGAGCAACAACGGCGTACACTGAGCCGTTTCGAACGTCTGCCGTACATCGCCAGGCGCGAACCTTGGACGCCTCAAGGCAGAGTCGCCAAAAAAATTCCCGACGCTTCCTTGAGGTGGGAACGCACGGGCAGATTTCCTCACCGAGTTTGATCGAGAAAAGCCAGAGGCATGGATAAATTTGAATACGGTGCAATCACGCGCCGAGCGTTTCTGGTATCTGCTGCTGCCGCGGCGATTCCCTCCTTCGTAAAGGCGGACGATAAAGTTGCCACATCCGGCTCCGCCCAGTGGGTCGTATCCACCAGGGACGCGCAATGGATCCGCAAGGCTGCCGACGTTCAGATGTCGCGGCCGGCGTCGGTGCCGGACATCGTCGTCGCACCCGATGAAACCTATCAGACGATCGACGGCTTCGGTGCATGTTTCAACGAGCTCGGCGGCGCCGCGCTTGCCGCCCTTGGCGAAGCCGATCGCCAAGCCATCTTCGCCGATCTCTTCAGCCAATCCGCCACCAACCTCGGGTACTGCAGGATGCCCATTGGCGCGAACGACTTTTCACGCGACTGGTATTCGTACGACGAAACGAACGGCGATTTCGCGATGAGGGACTTCTCGATTGCCCACGACAGGGACATCCAGATCCCATTCATCAAAGCGGCGATTGCGTACCGGCCCGACCTCAGACTGTGGGCATCCCCGTGGAGTCCACCCACATGGATGAAGAAAAACCGTCATTATGCGATGGCCCAAAGCACTCGCGGCGCCCCGCCGAATGGCTTGAAAAAAGAGCAAACTGGAACCGAGGGAAACGATTATTTCATCCAGGATCCGCGCTACTTCGAGGCTTACGCGCTGTATTTCCGCAAGTTCGTCGAGAGCTATCGTGCGGAGGGTATCAATATCTCGATGGTCGCGCCTCAGAACGAGTTCAATTCGGCGCAGGCTTTCCCCAGTTGCTGCTGGACCGCAGAGGGATTGGCACGCTTTATTCCCTATCTCGGCCGGGAAATGGACAAGCTCGGGGTCGGTGTCCTGTTCGGTACTCTCGAGCGTCCGGATCCAGCGCTGTTCGAACGTGTCTACCGCGATCCGAAGGCAGGTCCCTACGTTAAAGCGGTAGGTGCGCAATGGGCGGGACGTCAGGCCATTCCATTCATTCACTATCAGCATCCCGAGCTCAAGGTGTTCCAGACCGAGCAGGAATGCGGCGACGGCAAAAACGACTGGCGTTTTGGCCGACACACCTGGTCGATCATGAAGACGTTCATGAATGCGGGGGCCTCCGTCTATGACTACTGGAACATCGCTTTGCCGGAGGGCGGCGTGAGCCGCTGGGGCTGGGCGCAAAACTCGCTCGTGACCGTGAATCCCGCTTCACGGACCTTCAGGTACAACTACGATTACTACGTATTGAAACACGTATCCGCATTCGTGAAACCTGGCGCCAAACGCATCAAGGCGGGCAGCTGGACCGGTTTCGAGAATGTGCTTGCGTTCCTCAATCCGGACGGTAAAGTCGTCGTCGTCATACAGAACGACCTTTCTACCGAATTGCCGATCAGCTGGCAGGTCGGGGGAAAAACGGTGACAGCCGTGCTCGCGCCGGATTCATTCAATACTTTCGTCGTATGAACCCTGCGCGCGGCCGGCGTCGAGCACCCAGCCGATCAGCAGGAACACCATCAGCGCATAGAATACGTTCGCTTTCATCGACCAGAAGATGACCTCGGTCAGGCCGAAGCTGGCGTAGGCGAGCACCAGCAGCAGCCCGGCCAGGGCGGGCGCCTGCGCGCGCGTGGGCGGCAGGGGCGGCCCGGCCGCGCCGCGTGTTGCGTGCTGCAGCTGGGTCCAGAAGAACGCAAGCGGCGCCAGCAGGATGCCGATCCAGGCCACCAGGCCGAGCGCGCCGCGCGTGACCAGCACTTGCAACAGGTCGTTGTGCAGGTGCGGCGGTTCGGGCGGCGCGAACACGGCCGGGCTGAGCTTGCCTTCGGCCACCCATGCGCGCATGCGGCGCTTGTAGGCCGGCGTGTCGAGGCCGACCCAGGGATGTTCACGCACCAGCAGCAAGCCGCCGCGCCACAGCTCGAGGCGCACGCTCAGCGAAGTCGGCGCACGGTTGCCGGCCAGGTAGAGGCGCACGTCGCTGACGCCGATCGCGATGCGGTCGCGTACACCGGTCTGCGGCAGCGCGTAAGCCGATGCAGCGAGCGCAATGGCCAGCAGCGGCAGGGCCAGCGCCGGGCCCCATGACGCGCGCTGCGGCTGCGGCACCAAACGAGGCGTCAACCGTGACGCCAACTGCATCGCCCGCCCTGGCAAGCACAGCAACAGCGGCAGCAACAGCGGCAACAGCACCAGCAACGCCAGCATCAGCCAGCCGCCGCGGCTGCCGGTCAGCAGCGAGGCTGCGATTCCGGTCAGCACGCCGAGCGCCCCGCTCCAGCGCACCCACGCGCGCTTGGCGTCGACGGCGTCGATGACGCCGGCCAGCGACAGCAGGGCCAGGCACAGCGCCAGGTCGCCGAAGGTGATCGGGTTCATCCAGCCGCCGGGGCGCGCCACGCCCAGCCACAGCCCCTGGAGCGCGACCAGCGCCAGGCTGGCCAGCGCACCGCCGGCGGCGCCCAGCCAGAGCGCACGCGGCGGCGGCCGTGCGACCAGCACGACCGGGATCGCCGCCATCATCAGGCACATGCGCAGCGGCCGGTCGAGCACGTTGGGATCATGGCTGCGGACCAGCATCAGGCCGGCCATCCAGGCCAGGTCGAGCAGGAAGGCCACGCCGACCCATCGAATGCGCCGCCAGGCCACCCGGAACGCTGGCCAAGCCTCGCGTCGCCACCACAACGCAGTGGCGAGGAACAGGAAGCCGCACAGGCCGATACCGAAGTCGGTGATCAGGCTGAGCAAGGGGAACAGCGCCGCCAAAGCCGTGGCCCAGGCGCGGCGGCGCCCTGCCCGGTCCGGCAGGCGCAAGCGCAAACGCAGCTTAGTCATACACAGCCGACGACCTCCCCGTGCCATGAAGACGAGCAAGACCGCAGTCTACGTCCGCCAACGCGGGCACACGACAGCGACGGCTGTCCTTTTGCGCCAGGTCGAGCCGGCACCACTCGTGCTGGGCTGCCAGTGGCGCCAAACCGACAGCGGCGCCAACACCTGGACCCAGAACCGGACCGGCGCGAAACTTACAGCTCGACGTCGCTGCGCATCACCGGATACAGGTTCAGCCGCTCATCCCACGACGCATGGCGACGCGCAAAAAACTCCAGGCGTGCGCGCGGATTCTTGGCGAAGGCCGGGTCGCTCTCGAGCTTGCGGCGGAACTCGGCGGCCAGCGCCGGGTCCTGGGCCAGCTGCGCGCGCGCGACGTCTTCGGCGACGTACTCTTCCATGTATTCCTTGCGCTCGAAGGCATTGTTGAATTCGCCCCAGGCCAGCAGCGAATCCGGTGCCTGCGGCTCGAACAAGGCCATCACCAGGCGCGCCTTGGCTTGCGCGATCGGCACGAACAGCGCGCCGGCGCCGACATCGCGTGCTTCCGGTCGCCAGGCACCCTCGGTTTTGAGGCGCTGGTGCGATTCGAACGAGGTGGCGGCAAACGTCGCCTCGTCGGCGCGGTAGGTCTGCAAGGCGGCCCCCTGCAGGGGCTGAGCCAGGCGGCGGTAGGCGATGCCGTGCAGCTTGAGCTTCGGCTCGACGACCGAGGCCCAGGCGGCCGGCACCAGGTAGCCGGCGCGCGGCGCCTCGGCCTGCACATCGGGCACGACCTCGTCGCGCAGCGGCACGTGCCAGACCTGCGGTTTGCTCTCGTCATAATGGATCATGGTCGCGCCGGACACGTCGGATAGCGTGCGCGTGTAGGCATAGCCCTGGAAGTCGACCATCGTGGTTTTGTCGGTGGTGCGGTAGCTCAGCGCGACCGGCTGGCCGGCAAGCTGTGCGGCGCGGGCATCGGCCTCGCGCGCGGTCTGCATCCACGCCTTGCCGTGCTCGGCCACTTGCTGCAGGGTCGAGACGATCGAATTGTGGGTGATGCGCACGCGGGTCGGGTAATCCTTCCACGAGTGGGTCTCGACCAGCATCGTGATCCGGTTACGCAGCGGGAAATAGCCGGTCGAGAAGCGCGGTTCGTACACCGTGTCCGCAAAGCCCGAGGACGGCTCATCGGTTGCGTTGAAGGACATGTAGTAGGTCTGCGGGCTCGAGCCCTGGCGGCTGATGTCGTTCACGACGCCGCTGCGAAACGCCAGGCCGGCCTGGCGCAGTCCGGCGTCGGCGCCATGCACAGGCTCGACCTGGATCGAGACGTCGTGCTGGAACTTGGCGCCATCGGTGACGTGCAAATCGACCGTGATCAGCGGGTCCCAGGCTTCGATCAGTGTCAGCATCGCCCCCATCTCGGGCGCGTCGGCTTTGACGTAGTCGCGGTTCAAATTGAAATTCTGGGCGGTAGCGCGCCAACCCATCTCGACCGGGCCGCGCTGGTTGGGCCGGTTCCAGCGGCCGAAGCGCTCGTGGCCGTCGACGTTGAACACCGGCACGAACAGCAGCACCTGTTTATCGAGTACCCCCGGCGCCACTCGACCCTGCAGCAGTTCGCGCAATGCCAGGAAACCGGCATCCTTGCCGTCGATTTCGCCGGCGTGGATGCCGCCCTGGATCAGCGTCACCGGCAGGCCGGCCTTGCGCGCGGCCGCGGGCGTGAGCGCGCCGTGGGCGTTGACCGCCAGCGCCAGCATCGGCCGCCCTTCCGGCGTGGTGCCGAACTGGAGGCATTTGACCTGCTTCGGCCAGGCCTTCTGGAAGTCGGCGCACAGCCGCACCACCTCGTCGTAGCGGCCGGTAGCCTGGAAGCCGGAGCGCTCGGAGACGGTTGCCAGGGCATCGCCCGCGCCAACGGGAACGGCAGCGTTGGCGGCCTGGGAGACGGGAAAGACGGACAGCAGGGCCAGCAGCAAGGCAGGTCGGATCATCGGGCAGCTCCAGCGGGTTGAAAAGAATTCAAGCTGGAAATTATAGATGAGGCGGATGTGAAAAGGCCGGGATCAACCCGGCCGTTCGAGCAAACACCTGGGCCCCGGCCGCTGCCGGGGCGACAACCATCAATCCGTGCGCGGCGGCAGGATCGCGATCTGCCTGAGCGCCGAGCGCGCGATGCGGCGTTGCACCGTGCCGGTCCGCACTGCCGGGCAGCTGTTGTTCGTGCGGTAGGCCAGGGCTGCAGCCAGCAAGCCTTCGGCGCTGTCGCCGAGCGCATGCGACAGGTCGTCGGACACGCTGCAGGTCGGTGCGAAGCCGTCGGCAAAGTCGCCGAAGCCTTTCGCGTTCACGCCCTGGAACTGGATCGCGAAATAGGTCGTGCCGCAGTTATCCTGCGGGGTAAAGCCGTAAGGCTTGCCGCAGGTCTGGGCGCCGATGATGTCGACTTGCACGTCGATGCCGCGCAGGCCGTTGATCACCGCTTCGCTGGCCGAGCAGGTGTCGGCCGTGCTCAGGACGGTCACGTGTTTCAGGCTCAGGTAAGGCAAGGCCGCGCCCTTGGCCGCCGAAAAGCCATAGGCGGTGCTCATGAACTGGATCGGCGCATACGTCTGGGTCTTGTCGTTGAAGCGTTCCTGCTCGAAGGTTTTGCCGTTCGAGGCCGGGCCGGCGATCATGTAGGCCAGCTCGCTGGCGACGTACAGCAGGCCGCCGCCGTTGTAGCGCATGTCGAGCACCAGGTCGGTCGCGCCCTGGCTCTTCAGGCTGGAAAACGCGTTGACCAGCTGCTGCTCGGACACCGCGTTGTGGTCCTCGAAGCTCAAGTAGCCGACGCGGCCGGTCGGGGTGTCGATCACCTTGACGTTTTTTACCGGCGTCGTGGTCACGACCGCCGAGGTCATCGTGAGGTTGATCTGCGCGCTTCCGCGCTGGAAGGTAAAGACATGCTGCTCGCCAGCGTGGGCCGGTGTCAGGCCCGCGTTGATCTTGGCAAGCGTCGCCTTGTCGGCGGCGTTGACGAAATCGTAGCCGTCGATCGTCAGCAACTGGTCGCCGCGCTGCAGGCCGGCGGCAGCACCGGGCGAGGCCGGTTCGACGATTGCGGCGCGCCAGGCGCGCGGGGCCGTGGTCGAATCGTAGGACCAGGTCAGGCCATAGCCGGTGTCCTGGCTGGCGTTGCTCAGCGCATCCCACTCCGCCGTCGTGTAGGTGAAGTGGAACTGGTCTTTCGGCTTGCCGGACGCGGTGGTCAACGGCGTCTTGAGGGCGCCGAAATAATCGAGCGTGTTTGTATAGTCGGCCATGTGGACCGTGCCGGGCACCTCGTTGTACCAGAGGTAGGTTGAGTCGATCCAGCCGCGCAGGAATTTGAATTCGTCCTGCAGCGTGCCCTGCTTGTCCGGGAAGGGAACGCCCTCGGCGTCGACGCCGGAACGCGGCGCCACGCACGAGTTGGCGTAGGCCTGGTAGTTGCTCGGAATCGGGTCCGCGCTGCTGCCGGGCGTGGTGCTACCGGCACCCGGCGAGGTGGAACTCGAGGTGCCGCTGGCGGCGCCGGGACTGCCGCCACCGCCGCCGCAAGCGGACAGCATCAGCATGGAGACAAGGGCGCAGGCAGCGAGCCGCGGGAAGGCGGTCGATCGACCGGAGAGGGCAAAGGGCAAGCTCATGCGCCTGATTATAGACCCACTTGCCCTAGAGAATGAAACTAAATGTAACAGTTGGAAAGATACGACAGCGTTATAAAGGTTGCGCCGCTGCAAGGCCCGCGAGCCCTGCCAGCGGCGCCTGTCACGCCGTCAAGCCGCCTGCACCGCCGCGCCGCCGCCATGGAAAGCCGCTACCAGATTCGCTTCCTTCTGCTTGGCCGCTTTCAGGTGGCGTTCCTTGACGTGGCCGAAGCCGCGGATGTCTTCCGGGATGCTGGCGATGGCCACCGCCTGCGCCAGGTTGTCGGCGTTCAGCTTGGGCAGCAGCGCTTCGACGGTACGTCGATATTCCAGGATCAGGGCGCGTTCCATCTTGCGCTCGGCGGTATGGCCGAAAGGGTCGAGCGCCGTGCCGCGCAAGCCTTTCAGCTTGGCCAGCACGCCGAAGGCCTTCATCATCCACGGACCGAACTCCTGCTTGACCAGATGCCCTTCATTGTCCTTCCTGGCCATGAGCGGCGGCGCCAGGTGGAATTTGAGTTTGACATCGCCTTCGAACATGCCGTCGATCTTGGCCATGAAGGCCGGGTCGGTGTACAGGCGCGCGACCTCGTACTCGTCCTTGTAGGCCATCAGCTTGTGCAGGTTGCGTGCGACCGCATCGCTCAAGCGCGTGCCCTTGCCGAGCTTTTCCTCGGCCGCGCGCACGCGCACGACAAAATCTTGGTACTCGCGCGCATACGCCGCGTTCTGGTAGGCGCCGAGCAGCTCGACGCGGCGGTTCACCACGTCGTCCAGCGTCTGGCTGCGCTTGAACTCGATCACCTTGGCGGGCATGGCCAGCTTCTGTACCGAAACGAGATCGTGTGCGGCCGTGCGGCCCCAGTTGAAGGCGGCCTTGTTGAAGGCGACCGATACGCCGTTCAGTTCGATCGCCTTCATGATCGAGCTTTCCTGCAGCGGCACGCGGCCCTTCTGGAAGGCGTAGCCGAGCATGAACATATTGGTGGCGATGGCGTCGCCCATCAGGCTGGTGGCGATCTGGCCGGCGTCGATGAAGTCGACCTGATCCTTGCCGCAGGCTTGCGTGATCGCGCCGCGCGAACCCTCGGCCGGGAATTGCCAGTCCGGGTTCTTGATGAAGGCGGCGGTGGTGGCGCCGCTGCCGTTCACGAACGCCCGGGTGCGGCCCTCTCCCATGCGCGAGAGCGCGTCGCGGCTGGCGGTGACGATCTGGTCGCAGCCGATCACGAGGTCGGCGCTGCCGGTGCCGACGCGGGTCGAGTACAGCGTGTCCTGGCGGTCGGCCAGCTTCACGTGCGACATCACCGGACCGCCCTTCTGCGCCAAACCGCTCATGTCGAGCACCAGCGCGCCCTTGCCCTCGACGTGGGCGGCGACAGCCAGGATCTGGCCGACCGTGACCACGCCGGTGCCGCCGATGCCGGTGACCAGGATGCCGAATGGCGTTAGCGTCGACGGGATCTGCGGCATCGGCAGGGTCGGCGCTGGGTCGGCCGATTGCGCAGTCGCCGCCGGTTTCTTCGGCTTTTTGAGAGCGCCGCCTTCGACCGTGACGAAGCTCGGGCAGAAGCCGGTCACGCACGAGAAATCCTTGTTGCACGAGGACTGGTTGATCTGGCGCTTGCGCCCCAGCTCTGTCTCGAGCGGCTCGACCGACAGGCAGTTCGACTGCTTCGAGCAGTCGCCGCAGCCTTCGCACACGGCTTCGTTGATCACCGCGCGCTTGGCCGGGTCGGGGTACTCGCCTTTTTTCCTACGGCGGCGCTTTTCGGAGGCGCAGGTCTGGTCGTAGATCACCGCCGACACGCCCGGCATCTCGCGCAGCTCGCGCTGCACGTCCATCAATTCCGAACGATGGCGCACGGTGACGCCTTCGGCCCAGGGATAATCGTCCGGGTACTTGTCCGGCTCGTCGGTCACGACGATGATCGGCGTGACGCCTTCAGCGGCGATCTGGCGGCTGATCTTGCCCGGGTCGAGCGGCCCGTCGACGACCTGGCCGCCGGTCATCGCGACCGCGTCGTTGTACAGGATTTTATAGGTGATGTTGACCTTGGCCGCGACCGAGGCGCGGATCGCCAGCGCGCCCGAGTGGAAATAGGTGCCGTCGCCGAGGTTGGCGAACACGTGCTTCTCGTCGGTGAACGGGGCCTGGCCGATCCAGGTCGTGCCTTCGGCGCCCATGTGCGTGAAGGTGGACGTTTCGCGGTCCATCCACAGCACCATGTAGTGGCAGCCGATGCCGGCCATCGCGCGCGAGCCTTCCGGCACCTTGGTCGAGCTGTTGTGCGGGCAGCCCGAGCAGAAGTACGGGATGCGGTCGGTTTCCGGATTGGCCTTGGCCGGGATCGCCTTCAGCACGGCTTCCTTGGTTTCCAGGAAGGCGATGCGTTCTTTCACACGCTCGGCAACCGGATGGCCGGCGCAGTAGTGCGTGATGCGCGAAGCGATCGCGCGCGCGACCTGGGCCGGATTGAGCTCGTAGGTGCCGGGCAGCAGCCAGTCGCCCTGGCCCGAGCGGTTGCGGATGCTCCATTCGCCGGCATCGTCGAACTTGCCGACCACGCGCGGACGCTCGCCGTCCGGCAGGTTGTACAGCTCTTCCTTGAGCGCGTATTCGAGCACTTGCCGCTTTTCTTCGACCACCAGGATCTCGTCCAGGCCGCGCGCGAATTCATGCACGCCAACCGAGTCGAGCGGCCAGGTCATGCCGACTTTATACAGGCGCAGGCCGATCTCGGCGGCGGCCTGCTCGTCGATGCCGAGGTCGGCCAGCGCCTGGCGCGTGTCCAGGTAGGATTTGCCGGCGGTGATGATGCCGATTTTGGGCTGCGGGCTGTCCCAGATGAGCTGGTTGAGCTTGTTCGCGCGCGCATACGCGAGCGCCGCGTACCACTTGTAGTTGTTCATCCGGACTTCCTGGTCCAGCACGGCGTCCGGCCAGCGGATGTTCAGGCCGCCCGGTGGCATGTCGAAGTCGGTCGGGACGACGGTTTGCACGCGGTCCGGATCGAGGTCGACCACGGCGCCGGACTCGATGATGTCGGTGACGCACTTGAGCGAGACCCACAGGCCGCTGTAGCGGCTCATCGCCCAGGCGTGCAGGCCGAAGTCGATGTATTCCTGCACCGAGGACGGGTACAGCACCGGCATGCCGACGTGATGCAGGATGTGGTCGGACTGGTGCGCGGTCGACGAAGACTTGGCCGAGTGGTCGTCGCCGGCCAGCACGATCACGCCGCCGTGTTTGGCGGAGCCGGCGTTGTTGGCGTGCTTGAAGACGTCGCCGCAGCGATCGACGCCCGGCCCCTTGCCGTACCACATGGCGAACACGCCGTCGTACTTGGCGCCTTCGAACAGATTGGTTTGCTGGGTGCCCCACACTGCCGTCGCGGCCAGGTCTTCGTTCATGCCCGGGTGGAAGTGGACCTTGTGCGCCTCGAGATGTTTTTTGGCCTTCCACGCGGTCTGGTCGACTTGCGTGACCGGCGAGCCGCGGTAGCCGGAAATATAGCCGGCGGTGTTCAGGCCGGCCTTGAGGTCGCGCTCGCGCTGCAGCATCGGCAGGCGGATCAGCGCCTGGGTGCCGGTCATGAAGGCGCGGCCGCGTTCGAGCGTCCACTTGTCGTCGAGGGTGATGTCGTGGGCAGGCGCGGAGGGCGGCTGCGGCTCGAGTTGCGAGCGGTCCTGGGGGGCGTTCATTGGTGTCTCCAATAGGGTCGGGGTGCGCAGCCTCTATGTGCTTTTTTCGCGCATCGTGCCAAGCAGTATAGACCTGCGCGTCCAGCATTAAATTTCAATCAATTCCCCACGTCCGACGACTTGCGCAATAAAATTGCGGAGTGTGTGAGCGTATAGGGGAAATCGTGTCAAAAATCGAGCTGGATAAAACCGACCGCAAGATTCTCGCCATCCTGCAGGAGGATGGGCGCCTGTCCAACCAGGACGTGGCCGAGCGCGTCAGCCTGTCGCCGTCGCCCTGCCTGCGCCGCATCAAACGGCTGGAGGAGGCCGGCGTGATCCGCCAGTACGTCGCGCTGCTCGACCCGGACAAGCTCGGCCTGGGCCTGCTGGCCTACGTGAACGTGCGACTGGAAAAGCACAGCGAAGGGCCGGGCAATGCGCGCGTCCCCGCGACCTCGCCGCGCTTCGAGTTCGCCCAGGCCGTGTCGACCTGGCCGGAGGTGGTGGCCTGCTACGCGATGACCGGCGAGATGGATTTCCTGTTGCGCGTGCACGTGGAAGACATGGACCACTTCTCGCGCTTCATGATGAGCACCTTGCTGCGCCACCCGGCGGTGCTGGACGTGAAATCCAGCTTCGCACTGCAGCGCATCAAGGAGACGACGGCGCTGCCGCTCGTCTGAGGTTTTACAACCGCGTTTTTACAAGCGATTCACCACCCCATCAGCGCCTGCAGCTGCGGCGCCAGTTCGCGCGCCATCTCGGCGTGCTGCGCCGTGAGCGGATGCGCATCCGCAGCGTCGCCCGGATGGTGGATCGACGGGATCGCGCGCACGCGCTGAGCATCCGCCTTCGTTGCGCCCACGCGCGCGACGGTCGCCGCGATATAGTCGGTCAGCGCCGCCTTCTTCTCGCCGTCGAGGATCGCGCCCTCGCTCAGCGCGATCTGCGCATGCGGATGGTCGCGCAGCAGCGTGCGGACAAATGCCACGTAAGCGTCGACGTAGGCCGTGCGCTCGGGGATGCCCTGGGTGAAATCGTTGGTGCCGATCGTCACCAGGATCAGGTCGGGGTCGTAGTCGGCCTGCTTCCATTTGACCGGATGCGCGGCGTCCGGGATCGCCAGTTCGTAAAAGGCTGGCAGCTGGTACTCGTCGGTGCGGTTGTTATAGCTGCGCACCAAGCCGCGCCCGCCGTAGCAGACCAATTGCACCTGCGCGTGCAGCGCCTGGCCGAGCAGCATGCCGTAGGAGGCGCCGGCATTCCACCAGCTCGGCTTGCCTTTATCGGCCGCATCCGGACCGCTCGGGCGTTCCATGCCGGCGCCGCAGGTGACGGAGTCGCCCAGCACCAGCAGTTTCCGGGACGGCAGCGCCGGCGCCTGCACGACGTGGCCATCGGTGCTGAAGCGCGCGATGGCCGGCACGCCGAGCCAGGTCTCGGTGCGGTGCACGATGTCCACCAGATGCGGACCCGGTCCGGCATCCTTCAACAGTTCGTAGGTGCGCGCTTGCGGATCGAGCTGCAGCACGGTCGGCGCGCCGCCATCCACCACCACGTCGACCATGCTGTTGGCGCCGCCGCCCGCGGCTTCCATCGCCAGGCGGCTGCCTTGCACAGCCAGGCTCAAAGTCACGCCGGAATAGCCGAAGCGCACCGTGCCATCGGGTTCGGCGGCGGTGCGGCCCATGCGCGTGATACGCGCGTCGTCGGCGCGCACGGTCTCGGTTGCACTTGCATTGGCTGCGCTCGCGCTCAGCAGCGCGGCGACGATTACGGCTCGGGTCAGCATCTGCATGTCGTCCTCACTTCATCAGGGTGTCGATATCCGGCAGCATGGCGTCGGCCCAGATCCGATAACCCTTCGGCGTCGGATGCAGGTTGTCGGCCATGATCTCGTGCGAGATGGTGCCGTCAGCCTGCAGCAGGCGAGGACCGTAGTCGCGGTAGACCACGTGCTGGCCATCGGCCAGCGTCGCGACCATGCGATTCAATTCGCGCACCTGCTCGCGCTTGGCCTCTTCCTGCGGCTCGCCGTAGGGCAGCACGGCGTTGAGCAGGATGCGCGCGTCCGGGTATTCGCGGCGCAGCGTCTCGACCACCTTGCGGATGCCGGCAAAGGTCTGCTCGGTCGTGTCGGCGCAGTGGAAGAAGTTGTTCACGCCGACCAGCAGCACGATCGCGCGCGGCTTCAAGGCAGCCATTGCCGGGTCGTTCAGGCGATACAGCACGTTGCCGGTGTGGTCGCCGCCGACGCCGAAATTGGCCGCGTGGAAGCGCCCGAATTCCTGCTCGAACAGGTCTTGCGGCCAGCCTTGCGTGATCGAGTCGCCGATGAACATCAGGTCGACGCCGCCTTGCTTCGCGCGCGCCTGCTGGGCCGCCTGAATCTCGTTCCACTTGGCGACCGACATCCAGGTGTACTCCCGTGTGCGCGGCATCGGCGTGACGGCGCAAGCGGCCGGGGACAGGCCGTTGCTGGGTGCGACCGCGACCGCTTCCTCGGCCAGCGCCGCCTGGTTCGCCAGCAGCGCCGCCAGCACGGTCATCATCAAGCGTTTATTCATGTACGATCTCCCTGTTTTTTCAGGCGCAGCAGCACCACGCCATGCGCCGGCACCGTGACGTCGAGGCGGTGCGCGGTGTCGCCGCGCTTGCCGCTCCAGGCATCACGCCAGCTGTAATTGGTCTTCTTGAAATCGACCTCGCGCTTGGACAGGTCGTCGCCGATCGCGTGCTGCTGCCAATCGTAACGGTAGGCCAGCGGGGCTTCGCCGCGGTTCAGGATCATCAAGGCCCACTCGTCGTTCGCCATGGGCTTGGCCCAGAGCTCGAGCGTGCCCTGGTTATAAAAACGCAGCGCCTGCACGCCGAGCGGATCCTGATTGATGCCGATGACGTCGCGGTTGCCGACGATCTCGTGCACGCGTTTGGGCATGTTGCGCAGGTCGTTGCCGAGGATGAGCGGCGAATCCATCATCGCCCAGATCGAGAAGTGGGCGCGGTCTTCATCTTCACTCATGCCCATGCCGACTTCGAGCATGTCCATGTCGTTCCAGTGGCCCGGCCCCGAATACTTGCGCAGGCCGGCCTGCTTGTCGAGGATGCGCAGCACGCCCAGCGCCGACCACGAGCCGTGGCTCATCTCGCAATCCCAGCACGGATAGATGTCACCGGTGGTGCGCCACGAGTGGCCGACCTCGGGCGCCCATTCCCAGGGCTTGTTGTCGCCCCATTCGCAAATGCTGAACAGGATCGGCCGCTTGGCCGCGTGCAGCGCGTCGCGCATGGTCGTGTAGGCGCCGACCGCGTTGATGTTCTTGCTGTCGCACCAGTCGTACTTCAGGTAATCGACGCCCCAGGCCGCGTAAGTCTGCGCATCCTGGTATTCGTGGCCGCGGCTGGCCGGACGGCCGCCGCAGGTGGTGTTGCCGACGTCCGAGTAGATGCCCAGCTTCAGGCCGCGCGCATGCACGTAGTCGGCCACCGCCTTGATCCCGTTCGGGAAGCGCTGCGGGTCGGGCTGGATGGTGCCGTTGGCGTCGCGCGCGCCATGCCAGCAATCGTCGATGTTGATGTACTGGTAGCCGGCGTCTTTCAGGCCGGTCTTGACCATGGCGTCGGCAGTCTCGCGGATCAGCTTTTCGTCGATGTTGCAGGCGAAGCGGTTCCAGCTGTTCCAGCCCATCTGCGGGGTCTTGGCCAGGTCGTCGAACTTCTGCGCCGATGCGGTCACGGGCGCCGCGACGACAGCAGCGGCAATCAACAGGCTGCCCGCGCGCTTCATTGCTTGGCTCCGATGTTGGCGCCGATCGCTTGCAGGCGCTTGGCCGAATCCTGGATTACCTTGATGGTGCTGGCATCGCTGTCGAACACCGAGTACAAGCCCTGCTCTTCCTGCGGCGGGTCGCCGACGAAGTCGTTGCCCGGCTTCCACCAGTAATTGGCATTGGCCGCGCGCCCTGCCCCGCCCCAGGCCCAGAAGGTCCAGCCGGCGACCGGATCGCCGGCGGCGGCGCGTTTTTCGATCAGGCCGAACACTTCGCCATAGAAGCGGTCGCGTACCTCCGTCGAGGACTTGATGTCGAACGAGGCGCCGTCGCGGTTCAGGCCGAACTCCTCGAGCACGATCGGCTTGTGCACCTGTTTGGCGTAGTCGATGTGCTGGTTCAGGTACTGCATGCTTTTGTCCATCATGCCGGCCCAGGTAGCGTCAGCCCGCTTCGGATCGAACCAGCCCCAGTTGGCCGGCCACAGGTGGTAGGTCAGGTAGGCGATGTCGGGCGTGCGGTGCGCATCCATGTACAACTGGGCGTCCTGCGCCGAGCCGGCCAGGCCTTCGCTGCCGGTGCTGACCATGTGCTTGCCGTCGAGCGAACGGATGTAGTGGGCGGTGTCGGCCACCCACTTCACGTAGGTCGCCTTTTGCTCGGCGCCGGCCTTGCTGTTGCCCGGACGCGGCTCGTTGGCCAGCTGCCAGGACAGCACGACCGGGTCGTCGCGGTAGCGCTTGCCGGTGACGCTGTTGGTGCGGTTGACGATGTGGGCGATCACCTTGCGGTACTCAGCCTGGGCCTTCGCGTTGGTGTAGAAGCGCGCGTTCTCGCCGATGAAGCGCTCGTAGTCCTTGCTCACGTTGGGGTCGTGCGCCGGCGTGCCCTCGAACCAGTTCAGGTACTGGGTCATGCCGCCCGACCACTGCCAGAAGTTGTTCAGGTAGAGCACGGCCGTCATGTCGCGCTTGGCCAGCTCCGCCATCAGGAAGTCCAGGCCGGTTAGCAGGTTCTCGTCGTAGTCGCCGGGTTTGCGCGTGGTGGCCGGGCGCACCGCGCTCTTCATGTCGGTCTGCTCGGACACCGCCAGCACGCGCACGTTGTTGATCCCGATGGCCTTTAGCCGATCGAGCTCCTTGATGAGGCGCGCGCGCTGGCCCACGCCGCTCGGCGCCCCCAGATAGCCGCCGTACCAGAAGTTGGCGCCGGTGATGACGTAGGGATGGCCGTTGCGCACGAAATGCGCGTCCTGCACGGCCACGAAGGCGTCCTGGCCGTTGTTGGCGGCCGTGGCGCCGATCGTGGCGGTGGCCAGGCAAGCGGCAGTCGTGATGTGTGCGATCTTGATTTTCATATCTCCTCCTCCGTTACAATCAGCGCGCGCGGCCGCGCACGTCCAGCACCTGGGCCGGCAGGTCGACCGTGACGCTGGTCGCGTCGACACCCGCCGCATCCTTGGCCAGCACCAGCTTGTATTTGCCCTTGGCGATGTTCCAGGTTTTGGAGGCTTCGTCGAACATGCCCAGCACGCGCGGCTCGACGCTCACTTCGACTTCCTTCGATTCGCCCGGCTGCAGTGCGACCTTGTCCCAGCCGGCCAGGCGCTTCGGCGCTTCCCACTTGGCCGCCAGCGGCGACACGTACACCTGCGGCACCGCCTTGCCGGCCAGCTTGCCGGTGTTGGTGACCTTGAAGCGCACGTGCAGCTTGCCATCCTGGACCTTGGCGTTCAAACCGGCGTACGAGAAGCTGGTGTACGACAGGCCGTGGCCGAACGGGAACAGCGGCTTGAGACCCTTCAGGTCGAACCACTTGTAGCCGACCGCCGCGCCTTCGCTGTAGTCGACGGCGAAGGCTTTTTCTTCGTTCTTGCGGTCGCCGTCCAGCGTCGGGCGCGGCAGCTGCTGCTCGGAGGCCGGGAAGGTGGCCGGCAGGTGGCCGGACGGATTGACCGTACCGAACAGCACGCGCGCGATCGCCTCGCCGCCGCTGGTGCCCGGATACCAAGCTTCCAGCACCGCCGGGGTCTTGTTCAGCCACGGCATCGCGACCGGGCTGCCGTTTTCCAGCACGACCACGGTACGCGCGTTGGCGCCGGCGACCGCGTCGATCAGCGCATCCTGCCGGTCCGGCAGCGATAGGGAGACGGCGTCGTTGGCTTCGCCGATCCACTGCGTGGCGAACACCAGCACGACGTCGGCGGCCTTGGCCACGCGCGCGGCGCGCGCGGGATCGGTACCGTCGTCGTAGACCACTTTCGCGTTCGGCGCCTGCGCCTGGATCGCGCGCAGCGGCGAGGACGGGTGATACACGACCGGCCCCGGCCAGATCTTCGGCTCCAGGCCTTTTACTGCCATGCCGCCGACCGGATACACCTGCGACGAACCGCCGCCCGACAGCACGCCGACGTCGGCATGGCCGCCGATGATGGCGATGGTGCGCACGGTCTTCGCCAGCGGCAGCAGGTTCTTGTCGTTCTTGAGCAGCACCATGCCGTCTTCCGCGTCCTGGCGGCTGACCGCGCCGTGGGCAGCGAAGTCGATCGCCCCGCCCTCCTTCACCGGATGCTCGACCACGCCCTTGGCGAACATCGCGACCATGATGCGCGTGACCATGTCGTCCAGGCGCGCCTGCGGCACGCGGCCGGCTTTGACCGCATCGGCCAGCGCCGGGCCGAAGTAATCGGCCTTGTCGAATTCGTGGCCCGATTCCTGGTCCAGGCCATTGTTGGCGGCCATCTCGGTGCTGTGGGTCGCGCCCCAGTCGGACATCACGAAACCTTTGAAACCCCAGTCCTTCTTGAGCACTTCGTTGAGCAGGTAGTCGTTCTCGCAGGCGTAGGTGCCGTTGACGCGGTTGTACGAGCACATCACCGAACCGGCGTCCGAGCCTTCCAGCGCCAGCTGCATCGCCAGCAGGTCGGACATGCGCATCGCCGCCTTGTCGATACGCGAATCGACCACGAAGCGGCCGGTCTCCTGGTCGTTCATCGCGTAGTGCTTGACGGTGGAAACGATATGGTTCGATTCGATGCCCTTGACCGTCTGGCCGACCATGGTGCCGGCCAGCAGCGGGTCTTCGCCGGCATATTCGAAGTTGCGGCCGTTGCGCGCGTCGCGCAGCAGGTTGACGCCGCCGGCCAGCATCACGTTGAAGCCGGACGCGCGCGCCTCCGCGCCGATCATCGCGCCGCCGGCGTAGGCCAGCTTGGTGTCCCAGGTCGAGGCGGTCGCCAGGCCGGACGGCAGCTGGGTGCGCTCACGGACGTTCGGACCGGCCTGCGAGGCCACGCCCATGCCGGCGTCGGTCTCGAACAGCGCCGGGATGCCGAGACGCGGCGTGCCCGGGACGTAGCCGGCCGATTGCGCCAGCGCGGCCGGGGTCTTTTTCTTCGGGCCGAAGTCGTTGCCGAACCAGGCGAACACCCAGCTCAGTTTTTCTTCCTGGGTCATGGCCTGCACCGCCAGCTTGGCGCGCTGGTCGGCGCTCAAGGCGCTGTCCAGCCAGGGTTTTTGTGCGGGCGCCGACGCCGGTGCCGGCGATGCATCGGTGGCACCGGCCAGCAGTGGCAGGCAAGCCGCGACGGCGGCGATGATGATTCGAATACGCATGGCAGGGCCTCTCTCTATCTCGAGTGGATATCGTTGTTATTGGTGTGAAGACGCGCCGCGTACCCGAAGGCGCGCGGCGCGAAAATGTCGAATGCGTGAAGCGTTACGCGCTCTTAGACGGCTTTGACTTCGACGAACATGCGGGCGTAGCGGGCGCCGAAGTACAGGATGTAGGCGTAGCAGATCGCCGGGATCAGGAACGAAGTCTGCAGGCCGATCACGTCGGCGGCTTGCGCCTGGATCACCGGGACCACGGCGCCGCCGGCGATCGCCATCACCAGCAGGCCCGAGCCCTGGCTGGTCAGCGGGCCCAGTTCATGCACCGACATGCTGAAGATGGTCGGGAACATGATCGAGTTGAACAGGCCGACCAGCAGCACTGCCCACATCGCGAAGTGGCCATGGCCGAAGGTGGTCGCGACCAGCAGCAGGATGCAGGCGGCGGCGTTGAAGGCCAGCACCTTGCCCGGGCTGATGGTGCGCATCACGGCCGAGCCGATGAAGCGGCCGACCATCGCGCCGCCCCAGTAGTAAGCGACGTAGTTGGCCGCGACTTCGGGCGAGAAGCCGGCGATGCTGGCGTCACCCATGTAGTTGATCAGGAAGCTGCCGATGCTCACTTCGGCGCCGACGTACACGAAGATCGCCAGCACGCCCAGCATCAGGCGCTTCTGGCTGAAGATCGAGCCGCTGGCCACGCCCGCGTCTTCGTCCTTGATGATCGGCAGGCGGATCACGGCGAACAGGATCGCCAGGATCGCCAGCGTGGCGGCCAGGCCCAGGTAAGGACCCTGCACGGCGTGCGCCTGCGCCAGTTTTTCGGCGGCGGTCATGTGGTTCGGATCGGCCGCTGCCGAGATGTGCGACAGGATCAGGTAGCCGCCGATCGGGGGGCCGACGAAGGTGCCGAACGAGTTCAGGGCCTGGGTCAGGTTCAGGCGGCTCGAGGCGGTGGCCGGTGGACCGAGCACGGTCACGTACGGGTTGGCCGCGACCTGCAGCACGGTGATGCCGCCGGCCAGCACGAACAGCGCGAACAGGAACAGCGCGTAGCCGCTGGTGGCGGCCGGGTAGAACAGCGCGGCGCCGACGGCGCACACGGCCAGGCCGATCACGGCGCCGGCTTTATAGCCGGTGCGGCGGATCAGCGCGCCGGCCGGGATCGACAGCAGGAAGTAGCCGCTGAAAAAGGCCAGGTTCACCATCATCGCCTGCACGTAAGTCAGGTTGTAGACCGACTTCAGGTGCGGAATCAGGATGTCGTTCAGCGAGGTCAGCAGGCCCCACATGAAAAACAGGGCCGTGACGATCGTCAGGGGAAAGGTGTATTTGGCCTGGTGGGCCGAGCCGGCGGTGCCGACAGCCGCCGAGGAAGCGCGTTCCATGGTAAGTCTCCTAGGTGTGTTGCTGTGTTTTTCATGCAACTTTTTTGGTAAAGACATTTTGCATAAGGCATTGTCAAGGGTCAACGAGAGGAAGGGCCGATTGCTGTGTTTAGTCCGGTTCACTAAACAAGCGTCGCATTCGTGTGAAATCGGTTTCATCCGCTGGTCTGCAAGGCGTGGCAAACTGCTTGTCTCTGTTTAGTAAAGGCAGGCTAAACTCGCTGTGGCAGCAGCTGCGCCTTTGACCCTGCGATAACGATATGCAAGACTTCACGAAAAATAGCGGTGCGTCACGGACACCCCGGGCGACTGCGACAACGACACCGGAGACCATGTGAACCCCGACTCCTCGCGCGCCGCAGCGTCCGCCGACGGTGCATCGCAGGTCACGATCCGTGACCTGGCCAAGTACGCCGGCGTCTCGGCCGGCACCATCTCGCGCGCGCTCAAGAACGAGCCCGGCCTGACCGAAAACACGCGTCAGATGGTGCTGGAAGCCGCCCGTGAACTGGGCTACGACTTCTGCAAGCTGCGCCGCAAGCGCATCCGCCGCCTCGCCTTTTTGCTGCACCGCCATCACAACACCGCCTCGAGCAGCCCGTTTTATTCGCCGGTGCTGCACGGCGCCGAGGAAGCCTGCCGGCGCCAGGGCATCGTGCTGTCCTTCATGGCGATCGATCCGGCCGACGGCGTCAGCGAGCAATTACGCATGCACGCGCCGGACGCGATGGTGTGCGCCGGTTTCTTCGAGCCCGAACTGCTGGCCGCGCTGCGCGCCAGCGGCAAGCCGATCGTCCTGATCGACATGAAGCTGCGCGGCTACAGCTCGGTCAATCCGGACAACCACATGGGCGGCTACCTGGCCACCAAGCACCTGCTCGGCCTCGGGCGCACGCGCGTGGCGATGATCTCCGGGCCGCTCAGCCACTACAGCATCCGCGAGCGCAACCGCGGCTACCGCCAGGCCCTGTTCGAGGCCGGCATCCTGGCCGACCCGCGCCTGGACGTGATGATGCCCGAAGGCGTCGACCTGGAAACCGGCGCGCACGAAGCGATGCAATCGCTGCTGGCCATGCCTCACCCGCCCGACGCCGTGTTCTGCTACAACGACGCCGCCGCCCTGGTCGCGATGCGGGTCTGCCTGGCGGCCGGGATGACGGTGCCGCACGACGTGTCGATCGCCGGTTTCGACGACATCTCGAGCGCCGTCCTGGGCCACCGTCCGCTGACCACGCTGCGCATCGACAAGAAGGAGCTGGGCGCGCTCGGCGTCGAGCTGCTGCTGCGCGGCGCCCAGGAGCCGCCGGTCGAGAAGGTGGCGCCGGTCGAGCTGATCGTGCGCGCCAGCACCGTCTGCGACGATTTCCGCAGCCAGGTGCGGCGCCCGGGCGCGGCGCTGATCGGCTGATCGGCTAATCGGCTGATACCGAGCTAAAAAATTCCAATAACGACGAGACAACGATGCAACCCGATTTCCGATCGCCCGCTTTCCTGCTGGAGCACATCCGCCACACCCGTAACTTCTACGATTCGCGCTGCCTCGATGCGAGCGGCGGCTTCTACCATTTCTACAAGGACGACGGCACCGTCTACGACGCGCGCACGCGCCACCTGGTGAGCAGCACCCGCTTCGTGTTCAACTTCGCGATGGCTTACCGCCAATTCGGCGACGCCGCCGACCGCGAACGCGTGCTGCACGGCCTGCGCTTCCTGCGCGAGGCGCACCGCGACCCGGCCAGCGGCGGCTACGCCTGGACCCTAGCCTGGGACAATGGCAACAAGCAGGTGCTGGATGGCACCAACCACTGCTACGGCCTGGCCTTCGTGCTGTTGGCCTACGCGCATGCGCTGATGGCCGGCGTCGAGGAAGCCCGCGTCTGGCTCGACGAGACTTTTGAGTTGATGGAACAGCGCTTCTGGCAGCCGCAGTACGGCCTGTACGCCGACGAAGCCAGCCCTGACTGGTCGCAACTGGCGCCCTACCGCGGCCAGAACGCCAACATGCATTCCTGCGAAGCGATGCTGGCCGCGTTCGAGGCCAGCGGCGACGTGCGCTTCCTGGCTCGCGCGGAAACGCTGGCGCACAACATCACGGTGCGACAGGCAGCCCTGTACGGCAACCTGATCTGGGAGCACTACCACGCCGACTGGTCGGTCGACCCGGACTACAACCGCGACGACAAGACGAATATTTTCCGCCCCTGGGGCTACCAGCCGGGCCACCTGACCGAGTGGGCCAAGCTGCTGCTGATCCTGGAACGCCACAAGGACCAGATGCAGGGCGACGCCGGCTGGCTGCTGCCGCGCGCAAAAGAACTGTTCGACGCCGCCCTCGCGCGCGCGTGGGACGGCGAGCATGGCGGCATCGTCTACGGCTTCGGCCCGGACGGCGAGGTCTGCGACGCCGACAAGTACTTTTGGGTGCAAGCCGAAAGCTTCGCCGCCGCCGCCCTGCTGGCCGCCCGCAGCGGCGACGCCGCCTACTGGGACTGGTATGAGCGCATCTGGGCCTATAGCTGGGAACATTTCGTCGACCACCAGCATGGCGCCTGGTACCGCATCCTCGGGCCGGCCAACCAGAAACTCACCGACGAAAAGAGTCCGGCCGGCAAGACCGATTACCACACGATGGGCGCCTGCTACGAGGTGTTGAACGTGGTGAAGGATTGACGATGGCGCTGCCTGTTTTCGTCGCCGCCGGCGAGGCGCTCACCGACATGATCGTGATTGACGCCGGCGCCACCCGCTGGCAAAGCAAGGTCGGTGGCTCGACCTGGAACGTGGCGCGCGCCATGGCCCGTCTGAACGTGCCGAGCGCGTTTGCCGGTGCGGTCAGCCGCGACGTGTTCGGCGAACAGCTGCGCCAGGCCAGCCAGGATGCCGGCCTGGACGCGCGCTTCCTGCAGCAAGTCGACAAGTCGCCGCTGCTGGCGATCGTGCACCGGCTCGACCCGCCCAGCTATTTTTTCGTCGGCGACGACAGCGCCGACCTGCATTTCGACGCCGCTGCCCTGCCGGACGGCTGGCGCGCTGCCTGCCGCTGGGCCCATTTCGGCGGCATCAGCCTGGCGCGTGAGCCGCTGGCCGGCAAGCTGGTCGCACTGGCGGAGCAACTCAAAGCCGCGGGCATGCGCATCAGCTACGACCCGAACTTCCGCGCCAACATGGACCAGCGTTACGACACCACGCTGCGCCGCATGACCGCGCTGGCCGACGTGATCAAGGTATCCGACGAAGATTTATTGGGCCTGCTGCGTAGCGGCGATGCCGATGTCGCCTTCGACACCTTGCGCGGCTGGAATCCGGGCGCCAGCTATTTGTATACGAAAGGCGCGGCCGGGGCCTCGCTGCATACGCCGCAAGGCGCGTGGTCGTTGGCGGCGCCGCGCGTGGCCGTGGTGGATACGGTCGGCGCAGGGGATGCCAGCATTGCCGCGCTGGCCTGGAGTTTGATGCATCGGCCGGACGCCGACGGCCTGGATCATCTGCGCTTCGCGGTCGCCGGCGGCGCCGCTGCCTGCCTGGCGGCCGGCGCCACGCCACCCGCGCTCGAGGCCATCGAGGCGATCGCAGCGCAGATCTGATTCATTTCCGGGGTGTCAGCCAGCGCTTGGCGCCGCGCAGATTGGCCTTGACGGTGTAGTCGATCTTGGCGAACTGCTCGTCGAGCGCTTCGGCCAGCACGCTGGCCGGGCTCGGCGGTGGCAGGTGCAGGTGGGCGTCGGCTTCGCCGTATTCGCGATGGATCTCCATGCCGGCCTTTTTTGCGATGTGCATCATCGTGCGGTTCGAGGACAGGCATTGCATGTACAGCGTGTCGACATCCGAATTGCGGCAATGGATGGCGGCGCGCTCGAACAGGCGCGTGCCCACGCCCTGGCCACGCCCCGATTTGGCCACCGACACGCCGAACTCGGCCACCTTTTCCTTGTCCGTGTAATAAATACTGTCCGGGTGCGCCTCTTTCGACGTGAACGCGAGGTGACCGACGCCGGCCAGCTGGAACGTGCGGTCGATCACGCCGAACACGATGTCGCGCGTAAAATCGATCTTGCCGACGTAAGCCGTGATGCCTTCGTCGCCGAGCAGACTGCCGAAGCGCAGTAGGCGGTCGTCGCGGTCGAGCAGGAGGAAATGCCGCAGCATGCGCTTGCGGTCGCGCTCGCCGAGCGTCTTGACCAGCACGGCGCCCTTGCCGTGCTTGCCGCGCTGGCCGAATACCTGGCCGAACCAGCGCCGCAGCGGGTTCTCCAGTGATTTGTCTTGCATGATCGCCTTGATTTGTGCGCTGCACCAATTCCCATATTGTACGGGATTGGTGAAATTTTAATCGCGCACCTTAGTCGCGTACATCATTCAAGGCAGCCTTGACCGCCGACACTTGGGCCGCATGGATCGCCTCCGGGATCCTGTCGCGCGCGTCGCCCAGGCGACCGGCGATTTCGCCGGCATTCACGCCGCGCGCGGCATCGAGCGCGCGCAGCAGGTAGGCGGCCTGCGGATAGTCGCGGTAGCGCATCTCGTGGGTCGCATGCCCGCGCCCGCGCGCGTCGCACTCGGCCGCCAGCAGCATCTGACCAAAACGCTCGGGTTTGCGGAACGCGTCGCAGCGCTCGAACAGCGTGACGATG
>JGI20283J13201_100159_pt1 | contig 43741 bp, 33 predicted proteins | sample Plalitdecfosmids_FD_13201 | JGI IMG/M metagenome (IMG submission 13201)
GGTGCGGGCTGTGCGGCATGGACAACATCGCCCAGGTCCTGCGGCCGTTGCCCCCCGTACAGGCCCGGATCGCGACGACGCGCGCGGCGATCCACGCTGCACTGAATGCGCTCCCAGCGCTCCAGCCGCTCAGCGCCGCAACGGGCGCGGTGCATGCGGCGGCGTTCTGCGCGCCCGACGGGACGATCAGCCAGGTTCGCGAGGATGTCGGCCGCCACAACGCGCTCGACAAGCTGATCGGCGCCGTGGCGCGCGCCGGCGGCGGCTTCGCGGACGGGTTCTTCCTCGTGACGTCGCGCTGCAGCTACGAGCTGGTCGAAAAAACCGTGCAGGTCGGCTGTCCGCTGCTCGTGGCGATCTCGGCGCCCACCAGCCTGGCAGTCGAGCGCGCTCGCACCGCGGGGCTCGCACTGGTGGCTCTGGCCCGGCGCGACTCGATGCTGGTGCTCAACGATCCCCATCGGGCGATCGCATGAGGACGCTGGGCGTCGTGCTGGCGGGGGGCAAGTCGTCGCGCTTCGGCTCCGACAAGGCGGTCGCGATGCTGTCCGGCCGCCCGCTGATCGAGCACGCCCTCGACAATCTGCGCCGCCATGCCGACGCGGTCGCCGTCGCGGGACGCCAGGTGGACGGCGTACTCGGCGTCGAAGACCGGCCATCCCCCGGCCTGGGCCCGCTAGGGGGGCTTTGCGGCGCGCTGGCCTATGCGGCCGAGCACGGGTTCAGCCGCGTGCTGACCTGCGGCGTCGATTCCCCCTATCTCCCCGCCGAACTCCTCGGACCCGCTCCGAGCTATCTGGAGGGGCAGCCCGTCATCGGGCTCTGGCCGGCCGACGCGCTCGAGGCCCTGCAGCACTTCATCGCAACCGATCCCCGCCGCTCGGTCCGGGGCTTCGGCGCGCATATCGGCGCGCGCGCCATCCGAACCGAGCGGATCGCGCCCAACATCAACACGCCCGCGGATCTCGCGGCGCTGGAGGCGAGCGCCCACCGCCCCTAGGCGTGCGCCAGGCCGCGCTCCAGCCCACGCAACTCGGCCAGGCCGCGCATCCGGCCGAGCAGCGAATAGCCCGGATTGGTCTTCCTTCCGATGTCGTCGAGCATCTGGTGGCCATGGTCCGGACGCATCGGGATGCTCCGCTCTTCCGCCCGCGACAGCGCGACCACTTCCTGCATGATCGCGGCCATGCCGGCGCTGCCCTCGAGATGCGCGGCTTCGTGGAAGGTGCGCTCGCCCTCGTGCTCGACCGAGCGTAGATGCAGGAAGCCGATCCGGTCGCCCAGCCGGCGCACCATCCCGGCAAGGTCGTTGTCGGGACGCGCCCCGAACGATCCCGAGCAGAAGCACAGCCCGTTGGCCGCGCTCGGAACCCGCTCGAACAGCGCCGTCACGTCCGCTTCGGTGCTGACCACCCGCGGCAGCCCGAAAATGGGGAAGGGGGGATCGTCGGGGTGCACCACCAACCGCACGCCGGCTGCCTCCGCCGCCGGGCACACCGCCTTGAGGAACGCGACATGGTTCTCGCGAAGCCGCTCGGGGGTCACGTCGGCATAGCTGTCCAGCGCCTCCTGGAACTGCGAGGAGGTGAAGCTTTCCTCGCTGCCGGGAAGGCCGGCCAGGATCGTGCGCTCCAGGGTGCGCCGGTCGTCCGCGTCCATCGCCTCGAACCGCCGCGCCGCGGCCTCGCGTACCGCCGGGCTATAGTCGGCCTCGGCCCCCGCGCGGCCCAGCAGGTGTAGGTCATAGGCGGCGAACGCCTCCCATTCGAAGCGCAGCGCGAGCGCGCCGTCGGGCAGCTCCCAGGCCAGGTCGGTCCGCGTCCAGTCCAGCAACGGCATGAAGTTGTAGGTCACCACCTTCACCCCGCACCGCCCCAGGTTGCGCAGGCTCTGGCAATAGGCGTCGATCAGCGCGTCCCAGTCGGCGGACCGGCGCTTGATGCCGTCATGCACCGGCAGGCTCTCGACCACGCTCCAGCCGAGCCCGCTCGCTTCGATCAGCGACTTGCGCGCGGCGATCGCCTCCACCGGCCAGACGGCGCCATTGGGCAGCTCGTGCAGCGCCGTCACCACTTCGCTGGCGCCGGCCTGACGAATGTCGCGCAGGCGAACCGGATCGGCGGGTCCGAACCAGCGCAAGGTCTGCGTCAGTAGCACTGCAAGCTCTCCAAAAATTCGCGTCGGCACCTGCTCTACCGCCTCGACCAACCCCGCCGCAACTCCCGCCGCAACTCCCGCCGGCTGGGGAAAACGCGGACACCGCTTGCCGGGGTGCATGGCACAACAGGCTTCGCTCGGATAAGTTCGCTCGCTATCCACGCCCGGTCGCGCATGACGTGAGCGGCAACCCGCGCCTCGCCACGACCAGGGAGCCACACTTTGATCGCTCGCATCCGACTGTTGCTTCCCGTCCTGCTCCTCCTGCACCTTGCCGGCTGCGCGTCGTCGGTGAAGGTGATGACCTTCAATGTCCGCTATGCATCCGATGAGGGGCCCCAGCGCTGGCCGGTGCGGCGGCCGGTCCTGCTGGCCTTGCTCGAGCGGTCCCGCCCCGACGTGATCGGGACGCAGGAACTGTTGCAGCGCCAGGGGGACGACATCGTCCGCGCGCTGCCGGGGTATCGCTGGTTCGGGCGCGACCGCGCCGGCGGGCATGCCGATGAGCATATGGGCGTGTTCTATCGGCCAGACCGGTTGCGGCTGCTGCGCAGCGGCGACTTCTGGCTTTCGGATACGCCCGATCAGCCGAACAGCATGAGCTGGGGCGCCGACCTGCCGCGCATGGCGACCTGGGCGGTGTTCGAGACGCGGGGACCGCGCCCGCGCAAGTTCCTGTTCGTCGACACGCATCTGGCGCACCGCGACCAGGACGACACGGCGCGCGAGCGCTCTGCGGCGCTGATCCTCGAACGGCTTGCCGCCTTTCCAGCGGATATGCCGGTCGTGCTGGCGGGCGACATGAACACGCGCCCAAGCAGCCGGGCCTATGCCGCATTCGCGCAGGCACTCAGCGACGCCCGCACCCATAGCCGGGCCGCGCGAGGGCCGGAAAACACCTTCCACGACTTCACCGGCGTGCCCGACCGGCGCATCGACTATCTGTTCACCCGCGGCTTCCGCGCGGAGTCGGTCGAGACCGATGGCTATCATCAGGACGGGGTATATCCCTCCGACCATTTCCCGCTGAGCGCCACGCTTCGCTTCGCCGCTGCCGGGCACGCCCGCGACTAGCCGCGAGGGCGACCTGGCCAAAGCGAAGCGCGAAGCGCAGGCCAGTAACCTTCCTGGCGAGCGAGTTCGCGCGAATACAACAAGATACGCCCAGAAAAGGGTTCTGCCGGTATCGGCGCGTGGTGCACCAATACACGTGAAAGGTGCCGCACGTCCGACGAACCGCGCCTCCATTCAATTGACAAGTTGCTTTTCTTATTCTCTGATGTGGCCAAGCCAAGGGCGCTCAGACGACCCGACACCCACCTCGAATGGGATGATTACGGCGATATTTGGTGAGACCCGGCCGCGCATCGAAAGCGGCTGAAAGGGAGGACGCGGTCAATGAGCGTTTTGGATCTGCACACGACATTCGCCGCCCGGCGCCGCTATCCGGCATGGAAGCTGTTGCTCTCGGCAAGCATCATCGCCGGCATCGCGCCTGCCGCCTATGCGCAGGATGCGGCGGCACAAACCGGCGATTCTACGGCCATGCAGGCGCCCGGCACGCCCGGAGCTGCCACCGTTCCGACCCAGGACACCGCCGATCCCAATCAGGCGTCGACCACCGAAGACGTCGTCGTTACCGGCTATCGCCGCTCGATCGAGGAAAGCCTTAATCAAAAGCGCGAAGCCAACGCGTTCGTCGACGTCATCACCGCGGAGGATATCGGCAAGTTCCCCGACAAGAACGTCGCCGATGCGCTCCAGCGCGTGCCGGGCGTGGTCATCAGCCGCGACGGCGGCGAAGGCTCGCGCGTATCGATCCGCGGTCTCCAGTCGAACCTCACGCTGACCCTGCTCAACGGCAACTTCATCGCCGGCGCCGACAGCGGCGAGCCCCAGCGTTCGTTCAACTATGTGCTGCTGCCCTCGGCGTTCATTGCCAGCACCGAAGTCTACAAGTCGTCGGAGGCGCGGCTCGAGGAGGGCGGCGTCGGCGGCACCATCATCCTCAACACCCGCCGTCCGTTCGACGTGCCCTCGGGATCGGGCTTCGTGTCGGCGGAAGGGACCTATTCCGACACCACCGAAAAGTTCGAGCCACAGTTCGGCGGCCAGTTCTCGTGGAAGAACGAGGATGAGACGCTCGGCTTCCTGCTAGGCGGCACGTGGCAGAAGCGCAGCAACCGCGAGTTGCGCGCCTCGACGGAGAGCTGGAACTGGTGGAGCGACCGCGACGCCGCCGGCAATGTCGTCACCCCCGCCACCGACATCAACGGCAACCCCTATGCCAATGACGATGCCATCTCCTATTGGTCGGAAGGCGGCACCACCACCCGCGACGGCACCCATTATTCGGGTTATTGGGCGCCGCAGTCGGTCAACGCCGAGGTGTTCGACCAGGAGCGCGAGCGCTATGGCATCCAGGCGACGGCGCAGATGCGGCCGTTCGACGACCTGACCATCACCGCAAATTATTTCCGCTTCGGCTATACCAGCAACTTCACCTCGAACGTCTTGAAGATCCCCGAATGGGGCTATGGCAGCTTCTTCTCCGGCGCGACCTTCGATCAGAGCGGCACGGTCATGCAGTCGGCACAGTTCACGGTGCCCCAGGCCGGCACGGGCTGCCTGGTCGTCTCGCCGACCAACCGCGCGCCCTGCACGATGGAAACGCCGCAGATCGCCGGCAGCTACAGCCGCGAGAAGCAGACGTCGAACACGTTCGAGACCGAGGTCAAGTACAACCATGACCGCTTCGACGCGGTGCTCAAGATGGGCAAGACCAGGGCTACCGGCGGTCCGTCGGTGCGCTTCCGCGTCGCGGCCAAGCCGCGCCTCACGGTCACCGGCGCGGAGCAGAACGGCAACTTCCTGAGCGGTTGGGATCTCTCCGGGGGCAAGCTCGCCATGGAGTTCTCGCCCGAGCTGCAGGACAATATCCGCAACGGCATCGCCCAGATCGACACTGGCTCGACCGGATCCAGCTTCGTGAACAGCGAACTGGGCCAGCGTTATGCCCAGCTCGATCTGACCCGCCGCTTCGAGGACAGCTTCCTCAAGTCGATCCAGGTCGGCGCAAAGTGGCGCGACCTGACGGTGCATCGTGAGACCGGCCGCAACGACTGGTATTCCAACGCGGCGACGCTGCAGCGCTATCAGGACACGCCCGCTGGCGCAGTCGCCCGGCCCGAATTCTTCTATGACAAGCCGATCGGCAACATCGGCGGCGGCTTCAGTGCCAACGTAACCCCGGGCATCGATTTCGAGCGCTACTATGCGTTCCTGAACGACACCTATGGCCCGGCAGTGCGTGTGTATGAGCCCGACTTCATCTACGATCTGGGTGAGCGGGTCTGGTCGGGATATACCCAGTTCAACTTCGAAAGCGGCGGCTTTCGCGGCAATATCGGCCTTCGCGTCGCCAACACCAAGCAGTCGGGCCTGACGTCGGACCGTCTCCAATATCTGAACGACTATTGCGTCGATGGTCCGGGGGGAGATTTCGATCCGAACCGGCCGCTCGGCGCCGATGGCAATTGCCAGCTGCTGCCGCTCAGCGTGCGTGAGACGATCGTCAACACCCAGGTCGACCAGACCAAGACCTATACGGACTGGCTGCCCAGCTTCAACGCATCCTACGAAATCACTCCAAGCCTGCTGCTGCGCGGCGCAGTTGCAAAGGTGATCTCGCGCCCGAGCATCCAGAACCTGGGTTCGCAGCGGTCGCTCACGTTCCGTTCGGCCGCGTATGCATTCGACCGCAACCAGTTCGGCGAGCGCGAGGGCTGGTCGGGCAGCGGCGGCAATGCCGAACTCAACCCGTTCTCGGCGTGGCAGTATGATCTCGGCCTGGAATGGTATTTCCACCGCGGATCGGTGCTGGGCGTCGCGCTGTTCCGCAAGGACGTCTCGGACTTTGTGGTGCCGCTGGTGCTTGACGTAACGCGCGAAGTTGCGGGCGAGCAGGTGCTGATCCAGCCGTACGACACGATCGCCAACGGCTCGAACGCGCGGTCGCAGGGCGTCGAGCTCTACGCCCAGCACACCTTGCCCTTTGGCCTGGGTGCGCAGGTGAACTTCACCTACAACGACACCTCCGTCGCCGACATCTCGCTCGACGGGCAGGTCGTCGGCAGCTCGGCGCTGGTCGGCAGTTCCAAGACCCAGGTCAACGCGTCTTTGTTCTACGAAAACGACAAGGTGCTGCTGCGCGCCTCGTATAATCGCCGCGGCGAGACGGTCGGCGGCCTTCAGTCGGGGCTCAACGAGTATACCGACCCGTACGAGCAGGTGGACCTCAACGCCTCCTACGCGCTCACCGAAAAGCTGATGCTCACCGCCTCGGTCATCAACCTGACCAAGTCCGAGGAAAGCCGCCACCTGGGCAACGACACCAAGGACCGCTTCACCTACCGGAACTACTTCGGTCGGCGGGCCTATGTGGGCCTCTCCTACAACTTCTGATCGCCGTCGGCCCCCTCGGCGTCCCTGGGTGGCTCCTTCGGGAGCCACCTGCTTTTTTTAAGGCGGTGCAAATGATGAAGCGGCTTCTTCGCTTGGGAATGGGCGCCACCGCGCTGCTCGCCTGCGGTCTTGCGACCGCGTCCAACCCGATCGTGCCGGGCTGGTATGCCGATCCGGAAATCCGGGTGTTCGGCGGGCGCTACTGGATCTATCCCACTTATTCCGATCATGCGGGCAAGGCCGACGTGACCACTCGCTTCTCGCCGGCGCAGAAGGAAGCCCGCAAGCGCAAGACGGTGCGTCCTTCCTATGGGATGCAGACCTTCTTCAATGCGTTTTCCTCGCCGGACCTGGTCCACTGGACCAAGCACCCGCACGTCTTCGACGTGCGAAACGCGGCCTGGGCGGCCTACGCCATCTGGGCGCCCTCGGTGCTTGAGGCCAATGGCCGCTATTACATGTTCTTCAGCGCCAACGACATCCAGAGCGACGATGAACTGGGTGGCATCGGCCTGGCGGTCAGCGACAAGCCGGGTGGCCCGTTCAAGGATGCGCTCGGCAAACCGCTGATCGGCAAGTTCCACAATGGCGCGCAGCCGATCGACCCGTTCGCCTTCCGCGACAAGGATGGTCAGGTCTATCTGTTCTATGGCGGCTGGCAGCATTGCAACGTGGTGCGCCTGAGCCGCGACCTTAAGTCGGTGGTGCCGTTCCCGGACGGATCGACCTACAAGGAGATCACGCCGCCGGGCTATGTCGAGGGCTCGTTCATGATCGAGCGCGGCGGCATCTATTATCTGATGTGGTCGGAGGGCGGCTGGACCGGGCCGGACTATAGCGTCGCCTATGCGATGGGGGCGAGCCCGACCGGGCCGTTCAAGCCGATGGGCAAGATCCTGAAGCAGGATTTCGCGATCGCGCGCGGGGCGGGGCACCATTCGGTGGTGCAGGTGCCGGGCACCGACGACTGGGTGATTGCCTATCACCGCCGCCCACTCGACACCGATCGCGGCGAGCATCGCCAGGTCGCCATCGACAGGATGATCTTCAACGCGGATGGTACGATCCGGCCAGTGGTGATGACGCGCGAAGGCGTGTCGCCGCGGCCGATCGCGGGCAAGTAACGGATATGGGGAGAAGCAGGGTGAAGAACGCGTGGGTGAAGCGGCTGCGCGCCGGCACGGCGATGCTGGTGACGCTCGGGCTGACGCTTCCGGCGCCGCTGCTCGCGCAGGCGGCGCAGCGCGAGGCGCTGGTCGATCTGGTGAACCCGCTGATGGGCACGGATTCCGACTACGCCTTGTCCAATGGCAACACCTATCCCGCGGTGGCGGTGCCGTGGGGGATGAACTTCTGGTCGCCGGTCACCGGCAAGATGGGCAGCGGCTGGGGCTATACCTATGACGCTAACAAGATCAGCGGCATCAAGCAGACCCACCAGCCCAGCCCCTGGATGAACGATTACGCCGCGTTCGAGCTGATGGGGACGACCGGGCCGCTGCGCATCAAGCAGGATGAGCGCGCCTCGTGGTTCAGCCACAAGGCGGAAGAGAGCAAGCCCTACAAATACAAGGTTTATCTGGCCGATCATGATGTGACGGCAGAGGTGGTTCCGACCAGCCGCGCGGCCCAGTTCCGCTTCACGTTTCCCGACAGCGACGACGCCCACATCATCCTGGACGCCTACCACGAAGGTTCGATGGTCAACATCGACGCAAAAAACCGAACGATTACAGGCTACGCCCGCAACAACAGCGGCGGCGTTCCGCACAACTTTCACAACTATTTCATTCTCCAATTTGACCACGACTTCACCGTCACGCGTACCTGGGACGAGAACTGGCAGCTCCGCGATTCCCCCAAGAGCGAAGGCGCCCATGTCGGCGCGGTCGTCAGCTTCAAGACCAAGCGCGGCGAGCAGGTGGGGGTGAAGGTCGCATCTTCGTTCATCAGCCCCGAACAGGCCGAACGGAACCTCATTCAGGAAGTCGGTGGCGACAGCTTTGCCCAGACCGAAGCCAAGGCGCGCCAGATATGGGAGACCGAGCTGTCGCGCATTCGCGTCAGCGACCTCGACAAGGATGCGCGCAAGACGTTCTACTCGGCGCTGTATCGGATGCTCCAGTTCCCGAGGACCTTCCACGAGGTCGATGCGCAAGGAAAGACGGTCCACTACAGCCCCTATGACGGTCAGGTGCATCCCGGGCCGATGTTCACCGACAATGGATTCTGGGATACGTGGCGCGCGGTGTTCCCGTTCTTCGCGCTGATGTACCCCGAGGTCGACAGCCAGATCATGCAGGGGCTGGTCAACACCTACAAGGAATCCGGCTGGCTGCCCGAATGGGCCAGCCCGGGGCACCGCAACGTGATGATCGGTTCCAACTCGGCCAACCTGATCGCCGACGCCTATGCCAATGGCGTGCGCGGCTTCGACGTCGACACGCTGTACGAGGCGATGGTGAAGAACGCGACCACCTCCGAAGGCCGGCCGCGCGACGCCAGGGGCAATGTCGTCAACGCAGTCGGACGTGAGGGCGTCGAGTTCTATAACCGGCTCGGCTATGTTCCCTATGATGTCGGCATCAAGGAAAATGCCGCACGCACGCTGGAATATGCGACGGCCGACTTCTCGCTATCGCGGCTGGCGGCGGCGCTCGGCAAGACCGAAGACGCGGCCAAGTACGCCAAGCAGGCGCAGAACTATCGCAAGCTCTACGACACCCAGTCAGGCTGGATGCGCGGGCGCAACCAGGACGGTAGCTGGTCGACGCCGTTCAATCCGCTGAAATGGGGCGATGCCTTCACCGAGGGCAACTCGCTCCACTATAGCTGGTCGGTGATGCAGGACGTGCAGGGGCTGATCGACTTGATGGGCGGCGATAAGAAGTTCGTCGATCGGCTGGACTCGATCTTCACCGCGCCGCCACTGTTCGACGACAGCTATTATGGCGAAACGATCCACGAGATCCGCGAGATGCAGATCGTCAACATGGGCAACTACGCCCATGGCAACCAGCCGATCCAGCACATGATCTATTTGTACGACTGGACCGGCGCGCCGTGGAAGACGCAGTATCACGTGCGCGACGTGATGAAGAAGCTCTACGCGCCGACACCCGATGGCTATCCGGGGGACGAGGACAATGGCCAGACCTCGGCCTGGTATGTGTTCTCGGCGATGGGCTTCTACCCGGTCACCCCGACGGTTGGGCAATATGCCATCGGTAGCCCGCTGTTCCGGAACGTCCAGCTGACACTGCCCAATGGCAAGCGGCTGTCGATCGAGGCGGAGAATAATGGGCCCGACAATGTCTACATCCAGTCGGTGACCCTGAACGGCAAGCGCCATGACAAGAGCTGGTTGTCGCTGGAGCAACTGACCGGCGGCGGTACGCTTCGATTTGTGATGGGCAGCAAGCCGAACACCGCTTGGGCGAGCAGCAAGGCGGCGGCGCCGTTCTCGATGAGCGCGCCGGCGAAGTGAAGGAAACTGGAATGAGCCTTACCCGTCGTGACTTGGTTGCCGGCACGGGGGCGATCGCCTTGTCGACATTGATACCCGTGCCGGCTGCGGCGGCGGCGTTCGTGTCGAAGCGGCCGCCGCGCGAGAAGCGGGCGTTCACCAGCCCGGCGGTCGAGGCCGAGATCAAGCGGGTGAAGGCGAAGATCGCCGATCCGGAGATCGCCTGGCTATTTGAGAATTGCTATCCCAATACGCTGGACACGACGGTGCAGCCCGGGACGGTGGACGGCAAACCCGACACCTTCGTCATCACCGGCGACATCGATGCGATGTGGCTGCGCGACAGCTCGGCGCAGCTCCAGACCTATGTGCACCTTGCGCCAAAGGATGCCGGGTTGCGGCGGCTGTTCCACGGCGCGCTCCAGCGGCAGGCGCGGTGCATCCTGGTCGATCCCTATGCCAACGCCTTTCTGAAGGACACCAGCGCCAAGTCGAACCTCGGCGCGGTGAACGATCTCACCGAGATGAAGCCGGGGGTGGCCGAGCGGAAGTGGGAGATTGATTCGCTCTGCTATCCGATGCGGCTGGCGCATGGCTATTGGACCGCGACGCACGACAAGTCGCCGTTCGACGACTATTGGGCGCGCGGCATGGCCCAGGCTGTGGCGACGCTGAAGGAGCAGCAGCGGCTCGACGGACCCGGACCGTACCGCTTCCAGCGGCGCGAGGTGACGCCGACCGAGACGCTGATGTTCGGCGGGCTAGGCTCGCCGACGAAGAAGGTCGGGCTGATCCATTCGGGGTTTCGCCCCTCCGACGACGCGTGCGTGTTCCCGTTCCTGATCCCGTCGAACCTGTTCGCAGTGTCGGCGCTCACCATGCTGGCGACGGTACTGCGCGAGGCGCGGGGCGACGCCGCCGGCGCCGCACAGGCCGAAGCGCTCGCGGCGAGCGTCCGCCAGGCGCTGGAGCAACATGGCAAGATGCCGGGCGGAGACACCTGGGCGTTCGAGGTGAATGGATTCGGCGACGCGATCTTCATGGACGACGCCAATGTCCCGAGCCTGTCGGCGCTGCCCTTGCTGGGGGCGGCGGATCGCCACGATCCTATGTATCGCCGTACCGCCGCACTCGCCTGGAGCCCGCGCAATCCGTACTTCTTTGCCGGATCCGCGGCGCAGGGGATCGGGGGGCCGCATGTTGGCTTGGACATGATCTGGCCGATGTCGATAATTACGCGCGCGTTGATGAGTGATGACGATGCCGTGATCCGCCAGTGCCTCAGCTGGCTCAAAGCGACGCATGGCGGCACTGGCTTCATGCATGAGAGCTTCCACAAGGACGATCCGGCGAAGTTCACGCGCAGCTGGTTCGCCTGGGCCAATGGCTTGTTCGGCGATCTCATCCTCGACCTCGAGCGGCGCAAGCCAGCGCTGCTCGCCGCAACTTACTGAACCGTACCGGAAGGCCCTGTTTCATGATCACCGCCAATCGCCGCCAATTGCTGTCCGGAACCGGACTGGCGATCGTCGGCAGCACTGTTGCCGGCACGGCTTGGTCCCAGGCTTCCGCCGCGGCCAAGCCGGACCTGTTCGTCGGCACCGGTGGCCATGGGCATACCTTCCCAGGACCCTCGCTGCCATTCGGCATGGTCCAATTGGGACCGGACACCGACAATGCGCGCTGGGACGCCTGTTCGGGATATCACCGCACCGACGGGTCGATCATGGGGTTCAGCCATACCCACCTGTCGGGCACCGGCATCGGCGACATGCTCGACGTGCTGGTGGTGCCGAGCCGCGGCAAGCTGGAGCTGAAGCCCGGCCCGCTCGACAATGCCGATGGCGGGTATCGCCAGCGCTTCTCCGACGAGCATGCGGAGCCGGGGTATTACCGGGTGCGGCTCGAGTCCGGCGTGTTGGCCGAGCTGACGGTTACCGAGCGTGTCGGCCTGCACCGCTATCATTTTCCCGAGGGTGCGGGGCACATCCTGATAGACTTCGCGCACATGATCCTGGACAAATGGGACACCGGTGCGCTGATCGAAAGCGCGTCGCTGGCGCTTGGCGCCGACGGCATGTTGACCGGCAGCCGGCAGGTGAACCGCTGGGCCAAGGGCCGCAACATCCACTTCGCCATGCAGCTGTCGCGCAAGCCCAGCCGCGTCGAGTTCTTCGGCGATGACGATAAGCCTGCGGCCAAGGGCACAGCGGGCATCACGGGCAAGAGCGTCAAGGTTGCGCTGTTCTTCGACGAGGCGGGCGGTGAACCGATCCTGATCAAGACCGGCATGTCGGGCGTGTCGGGGGATGGGGCGCAGGCTGCGCTTGCCCAAGAGGCGCCGGGCTGGAACTTCGACGGTTCCGCAGCGGCGGCACGCAAGATTTGGGCGCGCGAGCTGCAAAGCGTTCGCGTGAAGGGCGGTACGCAGGCGCAGCGCACGATCATGGGCAGCGCGCTGTACCACACGATGCTGGCGCCGACGCTCTTCACCGACCGCGACGGCCGCTACATGGGGATGGACCGGCAGGTGCATCAGGCACCCACAGACGCGCCGGCGTTCAGCACCTATTCGACCTGGGACACCTATCGCGCGCTGCACCCGCTGCTGACGCTGATCCGGCCCGAGCATGCTGCGATGTTCACCCGCGACCTGATCCGCCAGACGCAGCAAAGCCCTTATGGCCCGCCGGTCTGGCCGCTGCAGGGGATCGAGACTGGCTGCATGATCGGCTGGCACTCGGTGGTGATCATGGCCGAAGCGCGTGCGAAGGGGGTCGAGGCCGACTATGCCTCGGCCTGGCCGAATATCCGCCGCCGCGCGTTCGATCCCAAGTTCAAGGACAGCGATAGCTCGCTCGGCCGCGAGCATTATTATGCGCTGGGCTATATTCCCGCCGACAAGGTGTGGGAATCGGTCAGCCGCACCCAGGAATATGCCTATGACGACTGGGCAATGGCGGTGCTGGCCGATGCAGCCGGTGCGCATGACGACGCGGCGGCGCTGCGCAAGCGCAGCCTGAACTATCGCAACGTGCTGGACCCGCAAGTCGGCTTCGCGCGTCCCCGGTTCTCGGATGGAAAATGGTGGGGCGCGCCGTTTGACCCGATCCAAATCGGTCACATGCCAAAGCCGTGGTGGCGCGACTATACCGAGGCGAATGGCTGGCAGGCGACCTTCCTCAACCAGCATGACACCTATGGGCTGATCAAGCATTTCGGCGGCGACGGGAAGTTTGAGGCGAAGCTCGACGCCTTCTTCAATGGGCCCTCGACGCTGCCTGAGAACGCGCCGCCCGACATCACGGGATTGGTGGGGCAGTATGCGCACGGCAACGAGCCCGACCAGCATGCCGCCTATCTCTACGCGTTCTGCGGCAAGCCTTGGAAGACGCAGGCGATGGTCCGCCGGCTATTGACCGAGATGTACAAGGCCGATCCCGATGGCGTCATCGGCAATGACGATTGCGGACAGATGAGCGCGTGGTTCGTGCTCAGTGCGCTCGGCTTCTATCCGGTCGATCCGGTGAGTGCCGTCTACGTGTTCGGGTCGCCGCTGTTCGACGAGGCGGAGTTGGAGCTCGGGAATGGCCGCACCTTGCGCGTCCGTGCGCCGGGCAACGCGCCGGACAGTCCCTATGTCCGGTCGGTGCGGTGGAACGGGCGTCCCTGGACGCGCAACTGGATTTCCCATGCCGAGCTGGTCAAGGGTGGCGAGCTGGTGTTCGAGATGGGGCCCAAGCCATCGCGCTTCGGAACGGCCGTGGCGGACCGCCCGCCCTCGTTCGGAAAGGTGGGCTGACGCCTAGCTGTTAAGGGCATCGGCCGACGCCTTCCACAGGGCGCCGGGCTTTGGCAGCAGGTAGTGGCTGAACGGCAAGATCGCCGCACCCACTGCAGGGGCGTCCTCCGACAGCTCGGCGCGCGCTACCGGTGCAATCGCCGGTAGCGCCGCGCCAGCCGTGGCCATCAGCGCATTGGCGCGCGTGGCCAGTCGCTCCACAAGCGCCATTGGCAGGCGTCCGCCGATCAGCACCGCTGCCGGATTGATCAGGCAATTGATCGCAGTCAGCGGCGTCACCAGCCAACTCGCCGCCTGCTCGATCCAGCTCTCTACGCACGCGTCGAGGGCAGGGGAGAAAGCTTCGGCGTTCATGACATCGGCCAAGGCGAAGCCGTGCCGCTGCAGATGCCGTCCAAGGCCGGATAGCGATACCAGGGTTTGGATCTGCTCGCCCTCTGCACCATCGACATATGCGCGCATGAAGCCCAATTCGCCGCTGCGGCCAGTGGCGCCCCGCGAATACGCATTGTCGATCACCAGCCCGCCGCCCAGTCCCGAGGAGATCAGCAGATAGAAGAAGCTGTTGTGCTGCTGGCCCCGGCCGAGCTGCATCTCGCCCATCGCCGCGGCCGCCGCGTCATTCTCTATGAAAACCGGGAGGCCATAGGGCTCGGCGAAAAGCTCCGCCATGTTGACGCCGTCCCACGCGGCATAGGCTTGCGGCCGGCCGGGAAGATCGATGCTGCCCAATTGATCCGGGACGGCAACGCCCAATCCGACGACCTTGGCGATGTCGACACCGGCGCGCTGCAGCATTTCACCGATCGAGGCGCGATACAGGGCACGGACTTGATCGGGCAGGGCGTAATCGATTTCCTTCACCACCCGGGCAAGCGTCTGCCCGGCAAAATCCACAAGCACGATCGTGATGTGATCGCGGTCGATGTTCACGCCGATCGCGTGACAGGCGTCGGGCCGAACCACGAGCTTGGTTGGAGGCTGTCCCCGGCCGCCGCGCCGCTGCCCGGCTTCTTCGATCAAGCCGTCGTGCAGCAGCCGGCGCGTGATGTTGGCGATCGCCGCTGCCGTCAGGCCGGTGATCCCAGCCAGTTCGACCCGCGTAAGCGAACCGCCCACCCGAATGGCATGCAGCGTAACCCGCTGATTATGATCGGCGGCGCGCTCCAGGTTGGTTCCCGACAGACGCGGGCGTGATGCGGCTGCAGCCGTCACGTCCCACTCCGCGGCGCGATTTGTCGTTTGGAAGAAAGGGTCGTCGTGCGGGCAGGTGCCGGATGCAGAGGGAATACCATTATAGGTTTGAGGCCCTGGCGTAGATGCAAGTGCCCGAACATTGCAGCAAGAACAGCCGCTGTCCACCATCGCTGCGGCTGCTTGCCGGACAGGCACTCGGGCAAGCGACGCTCGGCAAAGCACCAGCGGGCCCTTCCGATAAACTTTGTTTCCTTGCGCGAAAACTTGGCTAGGCTGCCGGTCAAAGACGACGCAGCGGACCACCGCGCGCGCAGGAGAGAATGCGATGGGTATTACGCGCCGTGATGTGGCCGTGGCGCTAGGCGCGGTGCTTTGCACCTGTGCAGCGGGTGCCTGGGCCAACGAGCAAAACGCCATCCTCGGCCCGGCCGTGTGGGACTGGGACAAGATCGCAGTCAAGACGACCGATGTGGGTGCAATCCGGGATGTGGTGCGGCAGCCGACCGCGACGCTGAAAGAGCTCGAGATGCACATCACGACGCTGAACCCCGGCCTCAGCTCGCATGCCCCGCACACGCATCCCAATGAAGAGCTGGTGATCGTCCGTGAGGGCACCGTCGAAGCATTTTCGGGCGGACAATGGCGGCGGCTGGGGCCCGGCTCGATCATCTTCAACGCGTCGAACGCCCCGCATGCGCTTCGCAATGTGGGCAGTGGCCCCGCGACCTATCACGTCATCAATTGGAAGACGGCAGCGACGCCAGAGTCCTGAGCAGGAGTAGTGAAATGGATCCGTTCGACCGCCGCTCGATGCTGATGGGCGCCGGCTTAGCCGGTCTCGGCTCGGCCCTTCCTGCCAGCGCACTTGCACAGTCCGTCGCGCAGGGAAATGCGCCTTCGGAATCTCACGCCCCCGCAGGACCTGAGCCTACCGCGAAGCATCACATCAAGTTCGGCGTCATCGGTCTCGATCACGCGCACATTTATGGGATGACCGACGCGGTAATCCGCGGGGGAGGGACCCCGGTATCCTTCTTCGCGACGGATCCCACGCAGATTGCGACGTTCCAGAAGCGCTATGGCAACGCCGTTCGCCTGGCGCGCAGCGAGGCCGAGATTCTGGAGGACAGATCGATCCAGCTGATCCTTGGCGCACCGATACCCGACCTGCGCGCTCCCCTCGGTATCCGCGCGGCGCGGGCGGGGAAGGATTACCTCGGCGACAAGCCGGCGATCACGTCTCTGGAGCAACTCGCAGACGTGCGGCGCGCGGTCAAAGAGACCAACCGGAAGTTCGCGATCATGTATTCCGAACGGCTGGAGGTCCGCGCGGCGGTGCATGCGGGGCAACTCGTCGATGCGGGTCGGATCGGGAAAGTGGTGCAAACCGTGAACCTCGCGCCGCACCGCGTGAATGCGCCTAGCCGCCCAGACTGGTTCTTCGACAAGGCGCGATATGGCGGCATCCTGACAGATATCGGCAGTCACCAGGCCGATCAGTTTCTGTTCTACACGAAATCCACCAAGGCCCATGTCTTGGCCGCTCAGACCGGAAACCTCCACTGGAAGGACAAGCCGGCATTCGAGGACTTTGGCGACATGATCGCCACCGGCAATGGCGGCACCGGCTATGTCCGCGTCGATTGGTACACGCCCGACGGACTGCCCACCTGGGGCGACGGGCGGCTGTTTCTGCTGGGTACCGAGGGGTATATCGAACTTCGCAAATATATCGATATCGCGGGCCGGTCCGGCGGCAACCACCTGATCGTGGCCGACAGGAACGGGGTCGAGTATATCGATTGCTCCAGCGTCCACCTGCCGTTCGGGCAGCAGTTCGTGACCGACATCGTCGAGCGTAGCAGCATCGCCCAAGATCAGGACCAGGCGCTGCTCGCCGCCGAGCTGGTGCTCACAGCCCAGAAGCAAGCCACTCGGCCCGTGACGGCCTGACAGGAGGGATCATGCAGCTATCCAGACGCGGGCTAATCAAGGCGGCGGCGGTCGCCGCGCCGACGATCGTGCCTTCCTCGGTGTTCGGCCAGAACGCGCCATCCAACCGTATTGTGATCGGGGCGATCGGCGTTGGGCGCATCAGCCGGGTTCACGACCTTCCGGAAACGATGAAGCACGACGATGCGCATGTGATGGCGGTGTGCGACCTGGATACCAAGCGGCTCGGCGCCGGCATACAGCTTGTCGACGATCGCTATGCCGACAAGCTGGGCAAAAGCTATTCGGGGACTAGGGGCTATGCCGATCATCGCGAGTTGCTGGCCGACAAGGGAATAGACGCTGTCCTGATCTCGACGCCCGATCACCAGCATGCGCCATTGGCAATCCAGGCGGTGCGCGCGGGGAAGCACGTCTACCTGCAAAAACCCGCCTCGCTGACCGTCGCAGAAGGAAGGGCGATGGCCGATGCCGTCGCCGCGAGCGGGCGCAAGCTCCAGATCGGCTCGCAGCAGCGCGGGCAGGAGCCTTGGCCGCAGTTTCACCGTGCGGCCGAACTGGTGCGCAACGGGCGGATCGGGAAGCTGAAGCATGTCGAGATCGGACTTCCCGGCGACCCGCCGGGCCCCGAAGCCCCGCCCATGCCAATACCTGCCAATCTGAACTATGATGCGTGGCTCGGAACGACGCCGGAGGCCTATTACACGGAGATGCGAGTCCATTCGCAGGACAGCTTCGAGGCGCGGCCAGGCTGGTTGCGGTGCGAGCAGTTCGGGGCTGGCATGATCACCGGCTGGGGCGCGCATCACATCGACATCGCGCACTGGGGCATGGACATGGAGCATAGTGGCCCGGTCGAGATCTGGGGCAAGGCAGCGTTCCCGACGAGCGGCTTGTGGAACGTGCACGGGCCGTTCGAGACACACGCCCGCTATGCCAATGGCGTCACCATGACGATCTCGGGCACCTTGCCAAATGGCGTGAAGTTCATCGGCGATGAAGGCTGGATCTTCGTGACCCGCAGCGGATCGGTGACGCCCAGCGATCCTGGCGGGCCGCAGATCGTGCCGCTGCAGGCCAGCAACGCGAAGATCCTCGCGAGCGTCATCGCGCCCAACGAGGTGCATCTGCTGAAGACCCCCGAGCAGCACCGGAACTGGCTGGACGCGATCAAGGACGGTGCGCCGCTCAGCGCGCCCGCCGAGGTTGGGCACAGAGCCTGCTCGACCTGCCTGCTGCACCACATCGCGATGAAGACCGAGCGCCGGCTGAGATGGGATCCGAAGATGGAGCGCTTCATCGGTGACGATGCGGCCAACGCGATGCTGAGCCGCTCGCAGCGGCGTGGATACGGCTGAGCCGAACCCACCCTTCTAACCGGCCTCTACTAAGCAGCGATCAGTTTTCATGCCATAGGCCGTCTGCTTGCTTTCGATGGCTTGCGGGCGTCGTACTCGAACGTCGGCACATTCCGCAGTCCGATGCAGACCATCGATATCAGTGCCGGGTTGCTCCCGCGCGCCTTCTAAATCATAATACCCATTTACTACCTTTGTAGAACCGAAAAGGAATCTCATGCGCGGATCGCGTTCGCACGGTCGTTCTCTGTCGCTGGCTTGCGGCGTGGCGCTCTCGGCGGCGCTGGCTGCCCCGTCTGCCGCCCAGACGATGCCGGGCATCTTCCCGGCTCCAGTGTCAGCGAAGCTTACCGGCAAGGATCTGGTGCTGGGGAACGCGGTAGTGCTGGTTCAGGCCGGCAAGTCCGACGCGGAGACAACCGCATTGGTGCGTCGCATTCTGACTGCAGCTGGCGTGGAGCAGATACGCACTGCAAGCAGGCTGCCGGCTAGGCTGGACGCGACCTATGTGGTGCTCGGCACCCGCGATGCGCCGCTGGTGAAGCAGGCGCTGTCTCGTACTGGCGCGGTCGTGCCGTCGCAGGATGAAGGCTATGCCCTCGCCAGCACTGCAATTGCAGGCGGCGCCCTGATCGTCCTGGCAGGCAGGGATGAGGATGGCTTGTACCACGCGGCGCACACGCTGCGGCAGGTCGTCAGGGGGCAGACTGTCCCCGCGCTATCAATCTCGGATTACCCTGCGATGCCGGTACGTGGGACGATCGAAGGCTTTTACGGCAAGCACTGGTCGATGGCCGAGCGCGCGTCGCATATCGGTTTTCTCGCCGAGTTGAAGGCCAACACCTACATCTATAGCCCCAAGGACGAGCCGTTCGCGCGTGACCGCTGGCGCGAGGATTATCCCGCGGATACCTTGAGCGCGTTGGGTGGCCTGGTGAATGCGGCCAACCGCCAGCACGTCAACTTCGTCTATGCGATCTCGCCGGGGCCATCGATCTGTTATTCCGACCCTGCGGACCTCGATGCGATCCGACGCAAGTTCACGGCGCTGCGCGGCATCGGCGTGCGGAGCTTCTATGTCGCGCTGGACGACATCGAATATACCAAGTGGAACTGCCCCGGCGACGAAGCCGCGTTCGGAAAGCCGGGTGAAAAGGCGGCGGCGAGCGCCCAGGCAAGGCTCCTGAATGCAGTGCAGGCCGACCTCACCGCAGCGAACGACCGCGGATCGCTGATCATGGTACCTACCGAATATTACAACACTACCGAGTCCCCGTACAAGGCAACGCTTCGCAAGGAACTCGATCCGCGGGTGGTGGTGCAGTGGACCGGAACGGATGTCGTGCCTCCCTCGATTTCCGTGAACGATGCGCGCAACGCGACCAAGGCGTTCGGCCGCAAGACGCTGCTGTGGGACAATTATCCCGTCAACGATTACCGGGAATCGGCCGGGCGCCTGCTGCTCGCACCCTATGCGCGCCGTGAGGCCGGGCTCTCGACCGAATTAAGCGGCATCGTCTCGAACCCCATGAACCAGGAGGCTGCGAGCCGTCCGGCAGTCATGGGTCTTGTCGCGTTCGCCTGGAACGATCGTGGCTATGACGCCGATCGCACCTGGCACGCCGCCGCGCGGTACCTGGCGAACGGCGATCCCCAGGTCACGGCGGCGTTGCTGTCCTTCTTCGACACGCAGCATCTCGCCCCCACGTTCGGCACCCATCCCTGGCAGCCCCAGGCTCCCCGCCTGAAGACCCTGATCGACAGCACCCGCGACGCGCTTTCGTCCGGCAACCAGGTCGCGCAGGCTGAAGCGTTGAATAGCCTTGCCGTAGCTGCGGAAGATTTGGCGAACGCGCCAGATGTGATCCGCGCAGGGGTGGTCGTGCCGGGCTTTATCAGCGAATCCAAGCCTTGGCTGGATGCGATGGAGCTTTGGGGCCGCGCGCTTAAATTGACGGTCAGCGGCCTCACCGCGGGACTTAGCGGCACGCCGGAAGGAGCCGATACCGCCCGCCGCTTCTTTACCGATGCCGGGCGCCTGGCCGAGCGAGCAGAGGCGATCAACTCGATCCCGGGCGCAGTCCGGTTCGACGGGCCGGTAAAGGTCTCGGACGGGGTTCTGGACAGCTTCGTTCGTGATGCTCCGGGGCTTATCTACATCCCTGGAGCGTCTAGCTGACGCATCTGCGCTTGTCGGATACTCTGCTCGAAACGCTCTTGTAGGAGCGTCGGCCCTGCTAGCTGGCACCTGCGGCGCACATGGTGAAGATCGGACTGGCCGCCGGTGCATGCGACGGAAGGGACGCCACACCGAAGAGGACAATCATCCCCATTTTACGGACGACGGGAGCTTGGCTGGCGGCAAGTCGAAATTGCTGCGGGTTCATTAACCACGTATGCTGCGCCGCAGCGAGGAGGTCGTCCAATGACGTCTAGAACCGTACGTAAAGCTGTATTTCCCGTGGGTGGCCTTGGCACCCGATTTCTTCCAGCGACCAAGGCAATCCCGAAGGAAATGCTGCCGGTCGTCGACCGGCCGCTGATCCAATATGCCGTTGAAGAGGCACTCGAGGCGGGGATCGAGCATATGATCTTCGTCACAGGCCGCGGAAAGTCGGCAATCGAGGATCATTTCGACGTCGCCTTCGAGCTTGAAGCGACCATGCGCGGCCGTGGCAAGTCGCTGGAGATACTGGACGGCACGCGGCTGAAGCCGGGGTCGATTACCTACGCCCGTCAACAGGAGCCGTTAGGCCTGGGACACGCCATCTGGTGTGCCCGCGACGCGGTCGGGGATGAGCCCTTTGCCGTACTGCTTGCCGATGATTTCATGGTCGGGCGGCCAGGCTGCCTCAAGCAGATGGTCGACGCATATGACCGCACCGGCGGTAACCTAATCTGCGCCGAAGAAGTACCTGACGATCAGACCCACCGCTACGGCATCATCACCCCAGGCGGTCGCGAGGGGGCTCTCACCGAAGTGCGTGGACTGGTGGAGAAGCCTGCTCCGGGAACCTCGCCGTCGAACCTGTCGGTGATCGGCCGCTACATCCTGCAGCCGGAGGTCATGCAAGTGCTGGAGCGCCAAGAAGCGGGCGCCGGCGGGGAGATCCAGCTAACCGACGCAATGGCCCGGCTAATCGGCGAGCAGTCGTTCCATGGCGTGACGTTTCAAGGCATCCGTTACGATTGCGGCGACAAGGCCGGTTTCCTGCACGCCAATCTGGCCGTCGCCCTGGAGCGCGACGATCTGGGCGACGCTGTGGAACTGTTCGCCGCCGAGCTGCTCGATCGTCGGGCAGCAGGGCGCCGCGTGGCAGCGTGACAAACTTCATTCCTAGAGGAGTATAAGCGATGCGTATCGTGATGATCGGGGCCGGCTATGTCGGCCTCGTTTCTGGCGCCTGTCTCGCCGATTTCGGGCATCAGGTCGTGTGTATCGATAAGGATCAAAGCAAGATCGACCGGCTGCGGGCCGGGCAGATCCCGATCTATGAGCCGGGTTTGGACGACCTTGTCGCGCGCAACGTTGCTGCCGGACGCCTCACCTTCTCGACCGACCTTGCCGAGCCTGTGCGCGCCGCGGAAGTGGTGTTCATTGCAGTCGGTACTCCTGCGCGTCGTGGCGATGGCCATGCCGACCTGTCCTATGTCTATGGTGCGGCGGCGGAGATCGCTCCGTGCTTGGATGGGTTCACCGTGGTCGTCACCAAGTCGACCGTGCCGGTCGGCACCGGCGATGAGGTTGAGCGCATCCTTCGCGATATCAATCCAGCTGCCGAGGTTGCAGTGGCATCGAACCCCGAATTCCTGCGTGAAGGTGCGGCGATCGAGGATTTCAAGCGTCCGGACCGCATCGTCGTCGGGGTCGAAGATGATCGCGCTCGTCCGGTCATGGAAGAGGTTTACCGGCCGCTCTACCTCAATCAGTCGCCGATCCTGTTCACTGGCCGGCGCACCAGCGAGCTGATCAAGTACGCGGCGAATGCCTTCCTGGCGCTCAAGATCACCTTCATCAACGAAGTCGCGGACTTGTGCGAGTCGGTTGGCGCCGACGTGCAGCTGGTTGCGCGCGGCATTGGTCTCGACAACCGGATCGGCGGCAAGTTCCTGCATGCAGGGCCTGGTTATGGTGGTTCGTGCTTCCCGAAGGATACGCTGGCGCTGGTCAAGACGGCCGAGGATTCGGGTGCGCCGCTGCGCTTGGTGGAAACCACGGTGGCAGTGAACGACACCCGAAAGCGCGCGATGGGCCGCAAGATTATCGCGGCATGTGGCGGGTCGGTGCGCGGCAAGAAGATCGCGGTCCTCGGTCTGACGTTCAAGCCAAACACCGACGATATGCGCGATGCCCCGTCTCTCTCTATCATCCAGGCACTGGAGGATGGAGGCGCGAGCGTGAGCGCGTTCGATCCAGAAGGAATGGTATCGGCGCGCGCGATGCTGCCGAACGTCGACTTCGCCACATCGCCTTTTGACGCGGTGAATGGCGCGACCGCGACGGTCATCGTGACTGAGTGGGACGCCTTCCGGGCGTTAGACCTGAGCGAACTCCGCCAGCGCATGGACGGCAACGTGCTGGTCGACCTGCGCAATATCTACCGCCCTGAGGCTGCCGAAGCCGCAGGGCTATTCTACAGCGGCGTCGGCCGTGGCCAATTGATCGAGCCGGTGCAACTGAGCGCAGCAGCGGAGTGATCTTTACAGGGTTGCGGACTCGGCTTGTCCGTCCCGCAACCCCGTTTGACGAGAAAGCATGCGCAAGCATGCGGGACTGACACGGAACTCTCCTAGAATGAATGTGGTGGCGAAGTTCAGCCATCGACACCGGGGGGTGTTCCATGCGTATCCTGTATCTGCGCCCGATCAGCGGCGCACTTTCTTTGTGTGCCGTTGCCGCTTGCTCTGGCGGCTCCTCGTCTCCTTCGCAAACCAGTAGCGGCACCGTGGTGGTTGCCGGGCCCAGCGCCGCGGCTCCGCCAGCTGAGGAGGATGTTTCTGCGGCGACATTCTCGTCATCGACCGTCGCGACTGCCAATCCGTTTGCGAACTTCGACTTTGCCAACGGGACCAGGTTGCCAGAAAAGGCGGTCCTGTCGGTCGGGACGGCAAGCTATTTGCCGAGTAGAGACGTCGCCTATGTCCCTGTCACGTTAGATCGGGCGACCCCCAACACGGTGATTGCTCGGCTGACCACCGTAAATGGTACGGGCAGCAATAGGGCCATTTCGGGCATCCACTATGCCGCGACCAGCGCGGTGGTGATCTTCCGGCCGGGCGATCCTATGCGGCAGACCGTGGCGGTTCCGATCCTGTCCTCAGTGCAGGGTCAGCAGTTCAGCCTGAAGTTAAGCGAGGCACCTTGGGGTGCCTCGCAAGGCACGGCGAACGCGGTCGTGATCGCGGATGCGGCCAAGCCGGCCACTGCCGCGAGCACTGGTTCCCGCATGCCGCGGATGTTCAAGCCGACCGGCAAGCTGCAGTACGACATGACCAAGGCCAGCATGCGCTGGTCGGACGCGGGTCATGCAAGTGCATGGTCGACACAGTTGCCCAATGGCCGGTCTCAACCAGCCAATGGTGAAACCGGCATGTATTTGGACGGCTATGTCTACCCAGGTATCGAGGCGCCGCTTCGCTACACCGACGAGGGGCTAGTGATGCACACCCAGGTGCTGAAGAGCCCCCTCAGCTGGGCCGGAGTGGGGTACAACTATGGCTCGGTCGTGCTTAGCGGGCACAACACGCCCTCGACGCAGCTCGGCTATGGCCAATATGAATGGGTGGCGAAGATGCCCAGCCGGCGCGGCAGCTGGCCAGCCTTCTGGCTGATCGCCAAGTCGGGGTGGCCGCCGGAGATCGATGTGTATGAGGGCTTTGGCTATCAGGACTATTTCGACCTGGATCGCCACATCTCGTCGACAATCCATGGCGGCGCGAACGCCGTGCGATCGTTCCAGCGCGGCTCGGTTATCCAGGCGGAGCAGGCCTATCTGTTGAAAGGCTTTACCCAAGGCTTCCACAGCTTCGCCGTGGATATACAGCCGGATTACATCACCTGGTTCGTCGACGGAATGGAGACGTATCAGAGCGTCAACCCGTTCCGGGGTGTCCGCTTCTATCCGATCATGGATGTCGCGGTGAAGACGACGGGTTCGTATGCCGACGGTTCCGGCGATATGATCGTCAAGAGCTTCCGGGCATACGCGAACTGACTGGGGCGGGGGCGGCGTAGATCGCGTCGCTCCCACCCGCCAGGGCATAGAGCCTGGCCGCGGCCTTCAACCATTGCCCCACGATGTCGAGCCGCCGCCGGCGTTGCCAAATGAGCGTGGGCAATGCGGCGGTGCGCACGCCGAGTAGCGCGAATGCACGTGCCGCCAGCAAGGCACCGCCAGCCAATCCTCGGCGGCGCTTACGGGCAACCATCGTGTCGGTAACGCCGATCCGCCACATGCGGCGTAGGACCCATCGGCGTTTCGCGCGTTCGGGGCCGACCCATTCGCAGACGCGTGCGTCCGGCGCCCAAGCAGAGCTGAGGCCCAGGCGTTCGACGCGGGTGAGGAAGTCGAGATCCTCGCCGCCGCTGCGATCGAAGCGCGGATCGAACCAGGGGGCGTCGAGCATTTCCAGCGCTTCGGCGGTGACCAGCAGGTTGTTGCCGGCGTAGAGGAGGCCGGTGCGGCCCTCTGCGCGCTGTTCGGGGCGGAAGATCAGGGTTTGTTCGGCCCAGGCGGGTGCGGTTTGGGCGAAGCGGGGGTGGACTGGACCGCCGACCACGGCTGCGCCGGTGATGCGTTGCATTGCGAGTAGTGCGGCGAGCCATCCGGGTTCGGGCCATTCGTCATCGTCGATCATCGCGATACGGCGGGTGGTGGGGCGGCCGAATGCCTGTGCCATCAACGCGTTGCGGACATGGCAGAGACCCGGTTGCGGAACGATGATGATCTCTATGGGCGCAGGGTAGCCGGCGTCGGCCAGCATCTTGGCCACGCGGAAGCCGTCCCTGTCATGAGCGTCGTTATCGGCGACGAGGATGGCCGCGTCGCTGATTCCTTCTTGTTTCCCGAGGGCTTGTAGAAGGACACGGAGCCGCTCGGGACGCCGGAAGGTCGGTATCGCGACAACCGTTTCGATACCGGCCCAGGTTCCGCTGCGGACAACCTCATAGGCGGCGGTCATGCGCGCTCCGCCGCCTCCTGCAAGGTCGGCGGCGCGTCGGCAAAACGACGCTCGATCCGCTTGATAAGGCGGTGTCCGGGCACTTCGATCAGCAGGTAGCTGACCCAGCAGACAAGCCAGGTGACGAGATAGATGCCGAGCACGAAGGCCCAGTCTTGCCCGACAATGCCGTGACGATGGGCGATGGCCATGCCGCGCGCGAACACATCGCGCACTAAGGGATGCCACAAATAGATCGAATAACTGATCAAACCGAGGTGAAACGCGACCGGATTCGCCAGAATCGAACGTGCAGCGCGGCCATTGAAGTAGCAAGCCATCACCAGCAACGGGAACAGCACCACGACCAGCACGTCGCCGCCGGGGACGAGCAGGGCGAGCACGATGAGCGCGCACGCACCCAGGAAGCCATGCTCCTTGCCAAGCACGCGCTCCACGGGGGCATACTGGACCAGCCGATAGGCGAGCACGCCGAGCGAGAAGCCGGCGAGACAGCGCAGCACGGGCAGGATGGTGTTGCCGTCATTGACGTCGAGCGGCCCGCGCGAGCCGTGGCCAAGCCAAGCAACGAGGAGGAGCAACCCGACCGAGCCGACCGCCTGCGCCCAAGCGAGCCGCAAAAAGGCCATGATCGCGACGAGCGGATACGCGAGATACGCCACGAGCTCGGTGCTGACCGACCAGCTGTTCCCCGCGAGCGCCTGCGTGCCCCAGCCCCAGCTCTGCACCATCAGCAGGTTCGAGATGATGTTGGCGGGGGTGACCGCCACCGGTTGTTCCCCCGACACGTTGAGTAGGATGCGAGCGAGGAAGACGAGTGCTACGACAAAGTGCAGCGGCCAGACGCGCGCCATGCGGTTGACCAGGAAGTCGCCATAGCTGGCGGGTCTGAGCCGCTTCACCACCCGCTCGTAATAGCCAAGCGAGATCACGAAGCCGCTGAGGATGAAGAACAGGTCGACGCAGAGATAGGCGCGCGAGAACAGCGTCGTCCCCCAGGCGGCGAAGGCCGGGCTGTGGGGAATGTGGTAGATCATCACGGCCACGGCGGCGATGCCGCGCAGCCCGGTGAGCGGGGCGATCCTCATGCGATTGGCCTCATGCGACGAGTTCCTGTGCTGCGTGGCCGGCGGTACGGCGGGGCGCCTGGTCGAAGGATGCGGCGATCGCGGCCCAAAGCCGCTTGCGCTTGAGATCGCCGTCGAGCGGCAGCCCGCGCGAAAGCTGCCCGCCGGGCCAGCGATATTCGGGATAGGTGGAAAGCCAGGAATAGCGGTCCGACAGGCCCCAGCTGAGCACCGATCCCGTGGCCGGATTGTCCAGGGCGACGTCGAGAAAGGCGCGACCGACCGCGGCGACTTCGGCGTCGCGGCGTTCGATGTCCGCGGGGCCGCCGCGATCCGCGATGTCGAATTCGGTGACGGCGATGCGCAGCCCCATGCCGCGTACTTCGTCGAGGAAGTTGGCGAACACGCGCTCGTCAAAGCCTTCGCGGAACGGCTTGAGGTGTCCCTGCACGCCGAGCGCCTGGACGGGCACGCCGCGTGCCAGCAGGCGTTCCAGCAGCTTCAGCATCGCGGTGCGGCGCTGTTCGCAGCGACGCGATGATTGTTCGAGGCCGAAGTCGGTCAGGAAGCGGCGCGCGCGGGGATCGGCTTCGCGGGCGAAATGGAAGGCGGTGTCGATATAGCCCTCACCGAGCGCCTGGCTCCAGACATTCTGGGCGCGCATGCCGTCCGGTCGGCCCTGATTGGGCTCGAGAGGTTCGTTGACGACATCCCACTCGCCGATGCGGCCCGCATAGCGGCGCATGGCGGCGAAGATGTAATCGCCGAGCAGCGCGTCCTTGGCGCGCAGGTTTGCGGCGGGCAGGGCGGCTTCGAGCCATTTGGGATTGTTCGAGTACCAGACCAGCGTGTGCCCGCGTGTCCCGAGGCCATGCGCCTGCGCGAACTCGACCAGCTTGTCCGCGCCGCTGAAGTCGAACCGGCCCGGTGCGGGCTGCGTGACGTGGCGCTTGAGTTCATATTCCTGGACCACGACGCCGGATTCGCGGACCACGGCAGCGGCGAAGGCGGGATCCTTCACCAGCTGGCTCGACTTGATCGCGCAGCCGAAGCGCCGGCCGCTGCGCGCGGCGTGCGCCTGAAGCCCGGGACCGCGCGTGTTCGGCATCGGCGGTACTTGCGGCACCGCGCTGGAGGCCAGGGGAACGCCCGAGGCCGCCGCCGCGGCACCGATCAGGAAGCCGCGCCGGTTCATACCCGTGCGCCCCTGACGCGGTTGGCAAAGGCGATCCAGCGATTGGCAGCCTGGCGGTACATGCTGTCCGGGACGACGATCTGAAGGAGCACGATCGCGGCAAGACGCGGGCGGAAGGCGCCGCCGCGCACGGCATCGAAATAATAGCGCATTGCCGTGCGGCGATTGGTGGGCCAGACGCTCTTGGCCGCGTGCCAGCCAAGATAGGCGGCATAGGCATGGGCGGAGATGTGCGGCCTGAGGTCGCGCAGCCAGACGAGATTGCCGACACTGGCGCGGATCTGCGACAGCCGGTTTTCGGTCTGTCCATCCGCCCACAGCACGGTGGCGCGCGGAGCCATCATGAAGCGGCCGCCCGCCAGAGACAGGCGAACCGCGAAATCGGTATCGTCGCCGAAGCGGACATCCTCACGATAGCGCACACGATCGGCAAAGGCGCGTTCGAGCGCGACGCTGCTGGTCTGGATGAAGCCGCGGTCGCACATCAGATAGCGGTCGACACTCTCCCCCGCCTCGATCCCGCGATAGGGCTTCAGGAAGTGACGGCCGGCGCCGCGGTCTACCACCACCCGGCTATAGGCTACGACATCGTCCCCTTGTTCGAGGAGCGGCAACAGATCCTGGAGATGGTCGGGGAAGAAGCGGTCATCGGAATCGAGAAATGCGACATAGCGGCCGCGCGCATAGGCGATGCCGCGATTGCGAGCGGCGGAGGCACCCGCATTGGGCTGGACGATGACATGCAGCCGTTCATCCCCCAGCGCCGCCACGGCACTCGGGGTGCCGTCGCTCGACCCGTCATCGATGACGATTACTTCGATGTCGGCGATGGTCTGATCCAGGGCCGATCGCACCGCCTCCACCACCGCATCGCGGCGGTTGAAGGTGGGGATCACCACCGTAAAACGCGGTTGCGGGCCGGCGTCCAGCGGCATGGCTGCCTCCTCGGACACGTTAGCGTGCCCGGCCGCTTGCCGGCTCGGCCTTGCCGAAGCGGTGGACGAACTGGTTGACGATCGACCGGTAGAAGGACTTGGGAAGGTAGGAGCGGAGCAACTGGCGCGCGAGGATGCGCGGCGGGACGCGACCAAGGACCAGGCCGCGCGTCAGATCGCCGATCGTCGCAAGCGGCCGGATCGGGGCCATGTGATAGGCGAGCACGGTCGCGCGATAGCCGTGGCGGGCACGATCGGTGAGCAGGTGGCCGCAGCGCTCCAGCCAGTCGAGCGACGTTTCATAGCCGCGCACATACGAGGTGCGGCCCACTTCCGTGGCGTCGAGCCAGACAGTGAGGGGTTGTTCGATCATGCGGAACTGCCCCCCGGCAACCTGAAGTCGAACGGCAAAGTCGAGATCCTGCCCCTTTTTCAGCGCGGGGTCGAAGCGGACCTTCTTGGCGAGCGTGGCGGGAACGACCAGCGTCGAGGTCTGCATGAACTGATTGGCGCAGAACAGATACTCGCCTACATCCTCACCCTCGCGGATGCCGCGTTCGGGGCGGACCCAATAGCGGTCGACGCCGCGGTCGACCTTCATCTGCGAATAGAGGATGGTCCGGGTGTCGCCGCGTGGCAGCGCCGCGGCCATGACCGACAGCTTGCCCGGCAGGAACAGGTCGTCGGAATCGAGGAAGGCGATGTAGCGCCCCTGTGCTTCCTCGATACCCCGGTTGCGGGCTGCGCCGCCGCCGGCGTTGTCCTGGCGGAAATAGCGGATGCGCGGATCGCCAATGGCCGCAAGCGCGGGCTCGGGATCATCCTTCGATCCATCGTCGACGACGATGATCTCGAAGCTCTGAAAGTCCTGATCGAGGACGGATTGGATCGTCTTCGCCACGATGTCAGCCCGATTATAGAGCGGGATGACAACGGAGAAGGTGGGTGGGGTCTGCGTCATGCGCCATGCACCTTTCGATATTCTTCGTAGCGGTGGCCGGTCAGCGCCGCGACCTTGCCCGCCGCGCGATAGGCACGTCCCAACCGGATGATCCGTTTGCCGCGGTCGAACGTGAGGGCCGCGCCGAGCGACCCAATGAGGAAGCCGCCCATGATGCGCGGCGCTTCCGCGGCGGCGGTGCGCCACGGCGTGCTGTGCGTCAGGGTGGTGATCATGTCGGTCATGCCGATGCGGTAGCCGCGCATCAGCAGCCATTTGGACGTGATGCGGCTGGCCGGGATTAGTTCGGTCACCCGAGCATCCTCGGCCCAGGCGAAGCGGCGCCCGGCGCGCTGCATGCGGGTGAACAGTTGCTTATCCGAGCCGCCGGTGAGCGCCATTGCGTCGTCGAACGGCCGATCCCCCATTGCCCGAAGTGCGTCGGCGTCCATCAGGACATTGGCGGTGCTGTCGATCAGCGGCACGACGCCGGATTGCCCGCGCGATTTGGGTTGGAGCAGCGGATGGCGTGCGGCCCAGGGCGCAACCTCGCCCTCCAGCGCGCGGAGCACGGCGCCGCCGACGATATCGGCACCGGTCGCCGCCTGGCAGACGAGCATGGCATGCAGCCAGCCGGGCTCCGCCGCCTCGTCATCGTCGAGCATGGCGACGAAGCGGTTATGGGGCAGCGTCAGCGCGGCAGTCACCAGGGCGTTGCGCACCTGGGGGATGCCGGGTTCGGGTACGCTCAGGATGACCAGCGGCCAGCGGTAGCCGGATGCGCGCAGCGCCTCGGCAACCGCGACGCCTTCGCGCCTCTCAGGATCGTTGTCGGCGACGACTACGGTGACCGCGCGGTCGGTATTCAGCGCGGCGAGCGAATCCAGGGTACGGCGTATCCCTTGCGGACGCTGGCGGGTCGCAATGCAGATCGCGATTTCGCTCATGCTGTCTCCTCCATGGGGGTTTGGAAGCGGTGCGGCCTGGCGGTTCCGGCAACGGTTTGGTGCCCGGCACGCGCGCGGCGGTGCCAGCGTGGCCGTTCGACGCCCTTGTACGAGGCGTGGGCGATCGCCAGCGACGACAGGAAGATCACCCATACCTGGCGATCCTTATCGAAGAACGAGGTTTCGAGCAGGTTCTGGTAGAGCACGAAGCTCCAGATCGCGAAGGCGCTGGCCATCAGCGTGGCATTCTGACGGTTCGCGCCGGTAAGGAACCACCAAGCGGGCAGCACCACGAAACTGACCAGCAGCAGGATCAGGCCGACAGGGCCGGTGGTGACCAGGATTTCCAGATAGCCGTTGTGCGAATGTGCTGTCAGCATCTGAAACTGCTGATTCAAATAGTCGTGCGCGGGCGAGTTCGTGCCGACCTGCCAGAAGCCGCCGAAGCCCGAGCCGAGATAGGGGTGGTCGGCGAGGTAATCGAACACGACGCGCCAGATCGAAACGCGGCCGGTGAAGGCGGTGGGGTCGGCGAAGATGCGCTGCACCGCTGGTTCGAACGCGATGTACAGCCCTAGGAACAGCACCATGCCGACCGCCACGAGCAGCAGCAGCACGGCGCGCTTGGCCACCGACCCGCTGAGCAGGCGATATACGCTGCTGACCGCCAGGATCGCGAAGCACAGCGCCAGCGATGTCTTGCTCTTCGTTCCGATCACGAACACGAACGCCATCACCGCGAACAGCGCGTAATACCATTTGCGCGTCGTGAAGAACGAATGGCCCATGATAACGAAGGTGAGCGCCATCACCGCGCCGGCGATGTTCTTGTGGAAGAAGAAGCCGCGCCACGCGCCGATCAGTGCCTTGTCGCTCTCGGTAGGCGGATGGAAGGCGTGCGGCGTCAGCGGAAGCGATATCCAGCAGATCAGCAGCGACACAAGCAGCGCGGCGCGCAGCGTCTTGTAGATCCGCTCCGGCCCCAACAGCGCGAGCGAGAGGAAGGTGATGTAAACCACGATCACCTGCTGCATCGCCCGCTTGAACGACACGAACGGGTCGACGCCCCAGGCGCAGCTGATCAGGAACCAGGCGAGCATCGCCACCATCGGCCAGTAGCTGAAGCGGTATTGTGGCTCGTAACGGCGGACGATCTCGATGCCGGTGAGCAGCAGCGCAAAACCGATGAAGAAGGCCTGCTTGAAGACGTCCGAGCCATCGTTGCTCGCGGCCATCGCCACCAGCTGTTCCTGGTTGCGGGCCGAGAAGGGCTGCTGGCCGATGAAGATCATCATCAGGAACACGAAATAGACGATCTGCGCGATTGGGATCAGCGCGGCGGCGTGGCCGGTCTTTGGCATCGCGCGGCCATGGGGGAGGGCGGGGGCGCGTTCGAGCACCTGTCCTCGCTGCCAGGGGAGGGCAAGGCTCATGCCGCGGCCGCCTGTGCCCGGCGCCACTGGCGGTCGAGGCGGTAGATGCCGAGCATCATCACGAGTTGGGCGACGACGACGCCGGCGATGGTGTAGACGGCGGGCGCGCCTAGCGCGAGCGCGGTTACCGCGACGATGCCGACGATGCAGCTGCGCACGCTGGTGGCGGCGAGCGGGCGGAAGGCGCCGCGCGACTGGATGAGGACGCTGATCGGGGTCTGGACACACTGCTCCAGCGAGAGGAGCGCGCAGAGCGCCACGGCGATGGCGACGGTGTTCAGCGAGAGCGTCGGCTTGATCAGGATGTGCGGGAAGGCCCAGAGCACCAAGCCCGCGAGCGCCGCGGTGGCGGCCCAGATCACGACCAGCGCGGCGAGAAAGGCGTGCGCCGATTCACGCGCGTCGGCGTGATCGCCCTTGGCCACGGCGCGGGCCATGCGCGGACGCTCAAGCTGGGTGAGCGCGGTGACGCAGACGTTGACCGGGCGGAAGAACAGCATGCCGACCGCGATCGGCGCGAAGGCGGCGGGACCGGCGAGCAGCGTGACGATGTAGCTGTGTGAGTTCGACGTGGCCTCGGTGCTGACCACCCCGACGAGGGTCCAGGCCGATTGGCGCTTCCACACCGGATGATAGGCGGCAAAGGCCTGGCCCAGCGCCTTGGGCCGATGATCGCCGAGGAAGCGCATGCCAAAGGGCAGAATGGCAAGCATGCCGGCGACGGCGAGGACGATGCCGAACACCTCTAGCCTCGCGCCAACGAGGAGCGTGACGCCGACGCCCGCGACCACGATCCCGGCATAGAGGATGTCGGACAGCGCCGCGCCGCGCGGGCTGTGATGGGCATAGGCGTTGGCGCGGCCGAACCAGCGGATCAGCGAGAAGAAGCCTGCGGCTCCGAACGCCGCCGCCGCCGCCGGACCCGCCATCCCCCAGCCGACAGCAGCGCAGAGCAGCGCCTGGCTGACGGCGAGCAGCAGGTTGATGCGGAAGAAGAAGCCGGTGTCCTCCCCCTCATGCTGGTTGACCGCGATGGTGTAGGGGGTGGAGACGAGCGCGTTGGACAGGCTGTAGCCGAACTGGATGATCACCAGCAGGAAAGCGAGCGTGCCGATCTCTGCCGCTTCGAGCCGCCGCACCGAGACGAGCTGGACCAGCAGATGGCTGACCGATACCGCCGCCGAAGACATGCTCGCCAGACCGAAGCGGGCTAGCGTCGCGCGGAGCGGCTTGGGGGGCTGTGGCATAACGACGGCCTCAACCACGGCGGTGCTTCCATATCAGCCACAGCGCATGCGGGTTGGTGGTGAGATAGCGCCAGGCGAGATGCCGTGGATTGGTGGCCATGCGGTGCAGCCATTCCAGCCCCGAGCGCTGCATCCACTGCGGTGCGCGCGGATAATCGCCGGTAATGTAGTTGAACAGGCCGCCACAGGTGACGATCCACCCCGCCTTGATGCGGTGGCGGTTGCGTACGCAGAAAGCCTGCTCGCGCGGCTTGCCCGTGCCGACCCACAATATGTCGGGTGCGGCCGCGTTGATCTGAGCGATCACCGCGTCCTCTTCGTCCGCGCTCCAGAAGCCGTTGCGGCGGCCGGCGAGCGCAAGCCCCGGCGTGGACGTCGTGATGCTTTCGGCGCAGTCGGCGTTCACCTGCTCGGTGCCGCCCAGCAGGTAATAGCGCACCTGACCGGCAGCGGCTCCGGGCAGGCTGTCGATGAACATGTCTGTGGTGCTGGAGCGGTCTGCGATCGGCGCGGACGCATAGCGGCGCGACGCGGCGACGATCACCTGGCCATCGGCATGGACGAGGTCGGCCTGCGCAAGGTCGGCGCGGTACTTGGCATCGGTGGCGTTCAGCGACAGGGCATGGCCGTTGCAGTCGAACACCAGCAGCGGCGGCATTCCTGCCCGGCGGCGGCGCGGGCCGTCGTTGAGCATATGGTTGATCAGCTGGCGAAGTGACAGCGTCGAGATGGGGACGCCACCGACACGGACGGTCGCCGATGCGCCGCCTTCGCCTTCACCCCGTCCGCCGAGCGGGAGATCGAAAGTGGTGCGTGCGTGCATGAACAGTCCCTTCTTCAGCTTCTACAATCGGATCAGCGCATTACGGAGCCGGCGATGGGGACGCGGTGGCGATCGAGATCGTCGATGATCCGGCGCATCTCGGCCATCGGCGTCACGCCGCGACGGGCGATAAGAACCACGGCGTCGAAGCGCTCCAGGATGTTGCCGAACGCCGTGGCGCGGCCGGCCTGTTCGGACAGCAGCACCAGGAGATTGGCCGCGGGCAGGTTCCAGCGCTGTGCCGCGTCGGCCAGCGACCCCTTTTCGACAAGGCTTGCCGCCCCGCCTGCAGCCTGTCCGGCCGGCATGAGCCAGAGCCGCTCGACGGCCGTCTGCGTGATCGGCAGGCGCAGCGCCATGCCCGACAACTGCTCGGCCAGACCGATTTGATTGGGTAGGCGCAACAGCCGGTCGAGCGAAGGCTGCTCGACATCCGCGTCGATAAGCACCGTGGGTCCGTCCATCTGCGCGAGCACCGCTCCCAGATTGGCGGCCAGTATCGCAGCTTCATCGCCGCCATGGACCGAGAGAACCGCGAGCCGCAGCTTGCCATGCAGCCCGCCACTTTCACGGGCGGTGGCGGTCAGCTTCGCACGGACCTTGCGGACCTTGGCGACATACGCGTCATCGGCGTCGAACGCGGCGGTGACCAGCGGGTCGATGCGGCTGTCATCGCGGCTGAGCAGCGGCAGCCTGGCGCCGTCCTCCGCCGTTCGGCCGGCTTCCGCCAGCTGCGGGTTCGAACCCGCGGTGGAACGCAGTCTCATGCGGCCTCCTGTCTTGGAATGAACCAGCCCTTCCGGGCCTGGGTCGCGGGGAAAAGGTCGGCGATGACTTCGAGTTCGGTCGCCGCGGCCAGGCCATCGACGGTCCGAACCTTGGGCTGGAAGATCTCGCTGAGCACCACCGCCGCGACACCGGCCAGCAGGCCGAGCGCCAGACCGGCAACCAGCCAGAGCGGCAGGTTCGGCGTGGCGGGGAAGAGCGGGACCGATGCGCGGTCGAGCGGGCTGGCATTGGGCTGCGAAATCTGGCTCTTGAGCGCCGCTTCGTTGAAGCGCTGCCGCACCGTGTCATAGGTCTGGCGGGCAGCCTCGACGTCGCGCTGCATGACCATCAGCTGATCCTGCACGCCCGACATGCGGATCATGCGATCTTCCTGGCCACTCATTTCGGCGCGCAGTTCGGCTTCGCGCCGGGTGGCCGCCGAGCTGTTGGCGGTCATCGACGCTGCCTGGGTCGAGCGCGCTTCGCGCAGCTTGCCCTGGAGCGCAGCCAATTCGGCCCGAGCCGCCGTCATCTGCGGATGGTTTGGTCCGAGCGTCTTGCCAAGCTGCGCCACTTTGCCGGCCTGAGTCGCGGCGGCTTCCTCGATATTCTGGACCGACAGCGAGCTGGCGACTTCCGGAACCAGCGCGGAGCCGGACTTGGAGTGCGCGGCGGCGGCGTCCGCCTGTGCCTGAACCAGATGGGCCGACAGCGTCTTGAGCTTCTCCGCCTCCAGATCCATCCGGTTCACGCCGATGATGTCGTGCGCGCGCTGGAAGTCGGACAAGCGCTTCTGCGCCATTTCATAGCGCCGGCGCACGTCCGCGGTCTGTCCTTCGAACCACTGTGCCGAGCCGCGCGCGGTGGACGCCCGAAGGCCGACCTGTTCGCGCATATAGATGGCGGCAGTGAGATTGGCGACGCGTGCCGCGACTTCGGGATCGGGATTCAGATACTGGATCTGAAGCACGTTGCTCTGCCGTCCGGTAGTAACGGTAAGGCCTGAGCGCACGCGTGCGGCAGCTTCCTGAAGCCGCGCGTTCGCCGGCAGATCGGGCGATGTCTGTGCGACGAAGCCCGCGCGCTGCGCGACCGCATCGATGACCTTTGCGCTGCGGATCAGATCGACCTGCGTTGCGAGGATTGAATCGGTTTCGACCCGGCCTTGTTGCTGCTGGCTGTCGGTGGGATCCGTTTGGGACAGATCCAGCAGCAGCGATGCAGTGGCCAGATATTGGCGGGGCGCCATCCATGCAAAGGCCGTCACCGCGGCGAATAACAAGCCAGCGACCACTGCCACCAGCATCCACCGCGCCTTCAGCGCGGCGACAAGATCGGCTGCCCGTATCGTCATCGACCGACCACTCCCTGCAAAAGTTCGCGCGCATCCAGCGCTTCGCGGCGCACCGCCATCTGGTCAGACCGGCCGGCCGATCCGTTGCCCATCAGCACCAGGAATTGTGGAGCCAACGAGTCCTCGAACTGGAACTCACCGGGCACCGGCGTATCCGTGAGCGCGGGCCCGATAAGCTCAAGCGTGCGCTCAACCGCGGTGCCGCCGCCCAGATCGTTGCCGAACAGGTCGACACCAGCCGCTTCCAGCCGCGGAAAGGTGAGGGTGGGGGCGTGCGCGGCGAGTACGCCGGTTAGCGCGATCATGCCACGCAGCGGCCCGGCCTGTTCCAGCGCGCGAGTGAACAGGTCGCGCAGATCGGGAGTGAGGTCGCTCCACTCTTCCAGTGCATCCACCAGACCCCGCTGCGCGTCCGCGAGGCGGATGCGGTCGCGGCCGTCGGCCTCGGCGCAAAGTGCAGCATGCATGCCAAACAGGCGGGCATGATAGGGCGAGCCGATCGCCGCGGACACGACCGTCTGCAACGCATCATCCTCGAAGCCGAGGCCGGCATGGCTGGCGCAAAGCTGAAGCAGCGCGGCGAGTTCGTCGCGTTCGATCGGCGCGACCGGCTGCGCGAACAGGTGCCGGCGCAGCGACGGATGGGCGGAGAGCAGCCCGTCGACATTGCCGGAGATGCCGACCAGCACGACCTGAACCGGGGCGTGCATGTCGGTAAGCAGTTTGAGCAAGGTCGCCACTTCGTGCCGCGTCCGATCGGAGGCCACGCGATCGAACTCGTCGACGATCAGCAACGTGCGCTGGGTGACCCCCTGCACGAACAGGTTGGCCAGGTGCTGGATGTCGAGCGGACGATCCCCGCCGAAGCTTTCCAGCATGCCCCGCTGCACCGGCAGTTCGGCCAGGAAGGGCCGGAACAGCGAGTCCACATCTGCGTCGGCACTGGCCGACCCGTAGAGCGCGACGCATCCCGCCTCGTCCGCCATGTCGCCGAACACCCGAGCCAGCGACGTCTTGCCCGAACCCCGGGCACCAAAAACGAGGGCATGCTTGTGCTGCTTCACCACCGCGTCGAGCAGGCGGCCAAGCTCCTTTTGCCGGCCGGCCAGTCCGTGCCGGTCGGTGACTGGCGCGGCGGTGTTGAACGCGGCGAACACGGCATTGCGACCGGACGCGATGCTGGGCGCGGACGGGCGGTGCAGACCGACTGCTTCCTGCGAAGGTTCGGACGGCATGGCCACCGCATCGGGTATGCGGCGCGCGCGCGTATCGTCGCCTGAGAAAAGCGCTCGGAGCCATGTCGGCAAACGGTCGGCCCAGTGCATCGGCGCGGCTTTGTTGACGTTGGCCATGGGGTACTCCGGGCTCAGAACAGCTTCTCGCGGATCACCAGCACGTCTTCGGGCTGGATCGAGTCATCGAGCGATACATCGTCGACTTCCTTGCCGGCGCGGCGAACCTTGATCCGCTTGGTCGATCCGGCGAGGGTTGGCCCACCGGCAAGCGCCAGCGCCTGGCGGAAGGTCTGGCCGGGGACGAAGTTGAACGCGCCCGGCTGGTTGACTTGCCCATAGACATAGACCTTTTCAGCAGGCGGGACGAACAGGATGTCGCCCGGGGCCAGGGTGCGCGCGGCGCCCGCGGCCATGTCGGCGAGCGAGATGCGCACCGGGCCGCTGCCGTCCGCCGGCGTCAGGATCACGGCGTTGGCGCCGGTTGCGGTGGAACCGCCTGCCTTCGCCAGCATCGCCGCCACCGTATAGGCGTGGTCTAGCGGATAGTTGCCGGCGCTGGGCACGTTGCCGAGCACGGTCACGAACCGGCTCACGAACTGCGACACCTCGACATTGACCGACGGGTTCTGGAGATAGCCGCCGCGCGCATATTGCCGGGCGATCGTGTCGGCGAGCTCGGCGGTGGTCTTGCCGCGTGCGTCCAGCGCCTCCAGCATCGCGAGGCGAATGGTGCCATCCGCCTTGATCCGGGTGGTCACCGACAATTCCGGCTGGCCGTAGATACTGACCTTGATCTCGTCATCGGGGCCGAGACGGTAACCGGCAGGCACGGACCCGCCGACAGTCGAGGCCGGGAGGTCGCGCGGCGATGTCGTGGCGGCGACTTGTGTGCCGCTCTGGGCCCAGGCGACCGGCGACAGTGCCGCAAGCAGGCAGGGCAGGGATATGCGATACAAGGCTGTGTTCCTCATTGGTTCAAAACCCCATGGTTGCGCCGAGCGCGACGCGCGTGGCGCGGTAATTGGCGATGTCGCTGTTGGTGGAGCGCTGTATGCGCGAAACTGACAGGTCGACGGCAAAGTCATCAGTAATCTTGCGGCGTGCCAGAAAACCGAATTGGTTCGTACGATCACGCGTGAAGTTGAACGGACGGATGCTCGCGTCCTGGCGGAATTCGCGGCGGACGAACTCACCGAACGCACCGATCGATGTGAGTTCGCTCAGTCCGATATCCGCCGACACGCGGTGCGCAGTCCGTACCGCGAAGCCCGATGCGATGAGGCTGTCATTGACGATCGTCCGCTCCGTCGAGGCCGCGAGGCGCAGGCGGGGAACCGCGAGCGTGGACAGTCGCAGCGTCCAGCCAGGGCCGTCATAGCTGCCGATCGCATCGGTGCTGCTGGTGACGTGCATCCAGCGGACATCGGCGAAGATCGACGTGAGCGGCGAGACCGAGCGATCGAAGCTGAGCCCCGCTGCGTCGCTGCGGTTGCGGATACCCAGTTCGGCCCGGTCGCTGGACACGCGCTCATAATAGGCGGTGAGGGTGCCGAGGCTCGGCCGGGCATAGCCCATGCCCGCGCGGACCAGATTGCTGGTCTGATCGGCATATTCGAAGCCGCCACCGTTACGCGTGGTATCGCGGCGGTATGCGGCCAAGGGATAGAGGCCGGCGGAGCGCTCGCAGTCGGCGCGGATGCCGAGCGAGGAGAAGCGCTGGAGATTCTCGGTGGCGTTGTTGATGTCGCCATAGTCTGCACGCTGCTGGCGGTAGCTGGCGAGCGGGCGCACGTTGCACTGGCCGGCGATGAGCAGCCGGCCTGATCCTTCCAGTTCGATCCTGGGCTTGCTGCGCTCGGTTTCGGAGACGAACTGGTCATAGCCGACAAAGGCGCGGAGGCTGATCGCGCGTGGGCCAATGTCCCGATCGAACCGCGCCTCGACTGCCGGGGTGACGATCAGATCATCGACAGGCTCGACCCGATCGGTGTCCACGCGGTAGACATTGTCGTCATAGACCAGCGTGAGCGATGGCTCGATCCGCAAGCCCTGCCTGGGGGCGGAGGCCGATTGTGCCTGCGCGTCGGCATGGGTTGGCATGCCCGCGCCAAGCAACAATGCCGCAAGCAGCGGAACCGCTGAACGCGCGGAAGCCCCGGCGCTAGGGCGCCTTTTTCCGGAGCCATTCGCAGCCGCAGAAAAAGTTACATGGGAAACTTTATTTTGCGAGCAAATCACGCGCCCGACACCTCGTTGCAATGCAGCAATCGAGGTATGCTATTAGGTTTATCGGCATGTGCCCATGCCGACGACGTGCAGTTAGTCGCACTGACAGCACGACTGGTTGGTTACTGATCGTTAACTACTCGTTTCCCGCTCGCGACAGCCAGGATTTAGCCGAGCAGCCATACTCCGAGGCCACCAAGCGCAGCGAAGAAGGTCGTGATTCCAGCCCAACGCGAAGCGGTCTGCACCAACCGTTCGCCGATCGATTCAGCGGCGCCACGAGGAAAATTGGTGTCGGTGCCGATCAGGTCCAGTTGGGCGAAGTTCGCCCGTTCTGCCACTGCTGCTTCGTTCGCCACGGCTGAGACCCTTATCGTTCAGCACGCGGATAACCCAGAAGGCTTAACAAACCCTTTCGCGACGTGGTTAATCCACCCGTCAGCCGGATCAATAGGCGTTGCGATGCACCACGACCAGCGCGGTGCGCGCCAGGATGCCGATGTCGCGCAACAGGCTCCAGCGGTGGAGATATTCCAGGTCCGCCTCTAGCCGGTTGACGATGTCACGGCGATGTTCGGTGGCGCCGCGGAACCCGCGGATCTGCGCCAGGCCGGTGATGCCGGGCTTCAGCGCGTGGCGATGCCAATATTGGCGGTCGACGCGCCAGAACAGCTCGTCGCCGGCGGTCGAGCCGAGCGCATGGGGGCGGGGACCCACCAGGCTCATCTCGCCGAACAGCACGTTGATGAGCTGTGGAAGCTCGTCGATGCTGGTCTTGCGGATGAAGCTGCCGATGCGCGTGATGCGATCGTCGTCGCGGCTGGCCGAGCGGGCGCCTTGGCTGTCGGCGCTTTCGACGCGCATGCTGCGGAACTTGAGGATGTGGAAGATGCGGTTGCCGCGGCCCATCCGCTCCTGGCGGAAGAAGACCGGGCCAGCCGAGTCGAGCTTGATCAATAGGGCCACCACCAGCATCGCCGGCATCAATGCGATCAGCGCGGGTACGGTCAGCGCGATGTCGAGCACGCGCTTCTTGGCGCGGTTGGCCAGGTTCAGCGGGCCGCGCGAAACCACCACGGTGGTGACGCCGTTCAGCTGATGCACCGACAGCGGGGCGAGTTCGCCGATCTCCGGGACAATGATCTCGCCCAGGATGTTCGCACCCTTCAGCAGTTGCGCCCACTCGGCCTTGCGTTCGAGTGCGCAGCTGATGACGACGCGATCGTAATGCTGAAAGATCGTGCCCAGCCGGTGCATCATATAGGGGTCGTCGAGATCGGAGCGAAGCGCGGTCGCGCTGGCATCGATGATGTCACCGCCCAGATATGCGTCGGGAACATTTCCCCCGTCGACGATCACCAGTTCGGAATGCAGCCGGCCGCCGCAGCTACGCTGCACCAGCGAGCATATCAGTAGCCGCTGCGCCACCACCAGGAACGACGCCGACGCGATGCCCATCGATATGGCGAAGCGCGGCAGGGTGCCCGTGACCTTCAGCGAGAAGACCACCAGCAGGAACAGCAACATCGTGGCGGCCAGCGACGTCAGCGCGCGGCGCGTGCTGGTGGTGCCGCTGGTCAGACATTTGGGGTTGTATGCCTGGTTCTGGAAAGCGACGGCTGCGAAAACCAGCAGAACGCCGATCAGCGAGGTCCAGACGTCAGCGGAAATCGAATTGGGTTGTTCGATCTGTGCGCCGACCGCAAAGCCTATCAACAGGGCCAGCATGTCGCCAGCGATTAGGATCAGGCACAGCCAAATCTTGGCGCTGCGCTTGGCAGCCGCCATTAAAGGCGACGGCCGTGGAAAATCGTGAATCGCCAGGTCGATTTTGGCCATGCGGGATATCGCCTCCCTGACGAACTCGAGACAATCTACGGCACGGATCAGGACGCAATCCGTGCTTGCTGCAATGCAACAAGACACAGGCTGGCAATGAAGACAAGGCGCGGTCTACCGAACGCCCCGAAAGCGGGACGATCTGTATTAACAGAGGTGTAACTATGATCCGGCGTTAGCGCGCAAAGCGCGAAGGAGTGCGGATCACGTCAGAAGAACACCCAGTAAGTGATGATGCCGAGCGCGAGCATGAAAGCGGCAGGCCCAGCAAACCGGGAGAAGCGCTCGACTGCCTTTCCAGCCTGTTCGGCCGGAAAAGAGCGGAAAGGTCCACTCGGTTGAACGTCGTGCTCACGCTCCAGAGGAGAGGAGGCCGGGCTAGCTGCGGTATGCCCGTTTGTTGACCCCGCGGGTCCCGCTGGTTCTCCCATCATGCCATCCTCTTCAAACGGCCGATCCTGCGCTCGGTCCGACAAATGATCCTAGTGCGAGGTACGCGACGAATCGAGCGGTTTTTACGGCGACTGGGGCTTTGCGTGTAAATATCTGACGGAATTGGCAGATAACTCGATTGCCGCTTTGCACCGGGAAAGACTAGAGGTTGTGAGCGGCGCAGCACTGTGGTGACAGCTGCTGAGGCAATCATGCAGACGCGGACAGGCAACGGGCCGCTGATCGGGATCGATCCGGGCAAATCCGTCGATATAATGCTACGATTTGCGAGTAATTTGCATTCCTGCAACTGCAATTCAAGCTAAGTGCTTGGCAACGCTGGTGACCCCTACGAGAATCGAACTCGTGCTTTCGCCGTGAGAGGGCGACGTCCTAACCGCTAGACGAAGGGGCCATTGCTGGCGGAAGCGGGCCTTTAGGAGGCTCTGGCGTGGCAGTCAAGCCGCGGCATGCGCTTTCAGCCCGAGCCAGGTCCGCACCCTTGGCCATCGCTGAAACACTGTGCGCTCCAGCATGAGCATCACCAGCAGCGTCGCGCCGAACAATGGCATCCACAACGCCAGCATCGCTACGGCGCCCGCGAGTGCGAAGCCGAATCTTGGCCGCTTCATCGGTACCGGCGCGCCGAGCAGGCCTTGAGGGCGGCGGCGCCACCACATGATGAACCCGGACACGGAGAGGGTAACGAGCAACAGCGCCGTCGCGGTGCCGAGCAGCTGGTTGGCAATCCCGAACAGCGCGCCCTCATGTGCGGCGATGCCGTAACCGACGGCCTTGTCGAGCCAATGACGCTGACCAAACTCCTGCCGCGTCAGCACTGCGCCGGTTCTGCCATCGACCGTAACTTGTCCGCGCAGGGGTCGATTTGCCGCGTCGGACGCGACCGTCCACGGATCGCCGCTGCGGGCAGGTGGCGAGATCATCACCGGTGCAGCCATGCCCAGCGGATAGATCGACGCGACTACCCGATCGAGTTCGCTGGCGCTGGGCGCTTCATGGCGCATCGGCATGGCGGCATGTCCGGCATGGTCCCCCATCATCGCCGCGGTCGGCGCGCTGCCGATCGGCCAATCCTGCGGTCCTTCGATCGTGCCGGTAACCTGCCGCACCTCCTGAAAATAGCTGCCCCAGAATTTCGCCCAGGGCAGCCCGGTGGAGATCAGGAACAGTGCGAGAACCGCTACCCAGATGCCGGCAACGGCGTGGATGTCGCGCCAGAAGCCGCGGCGTCCTCGCCCCAGGCGGGGATAGAGTACACCGCCGAGCCCGCGCGCGCCGCGCGGCCACCAGAGATACAGACCGGTCAGCAGCATCACCACGGTCCAGCACGCCGCGATCTCGACCAGATAGCTGCCCCAATCGCCAGCCTTGAGCTTGCCGTGCAGGTCCGAGACCACCCGCATCGGGGTGCATCCGAAGATCAGCAGTTCAACCTGTTGATAGTACGTACTAAGCTCTCATGTTTCACGTACTAAGCTCTCATGTTTAACGTACTAAGCTCTCATGTTTAACGAACTAAACCCTCATGGCTAACGTACTAAGCTCTCATGGCTAACGTACTAAGCTCTCATGTTTCACGTACTAAGCTCTCATGTTTGAACAATAAAATTAATATAAATCAGCAACTTAAATAGCCTCTAAGGTTTTAAGTTTTATAAGAAAAAAAAGAATATATAAGGCTTTTAAAGCTTTTAAGGTTT